>Ga0075163_10007388_pt1 | contig 14529 bp, 10 predicted proteins | sample JI1023141ADNA_FD_71478 | JGI IMG/M metagenome (GOLD analysis project Ga0075163, IMG submission 71478) | Wastewater effluent complex algal communities from Wisconsin, to seasonally profile nutrient transformation and Carbon sequestration -... | ecosystem: Engineered > WWTP > Effluent > Algae...
CTTCGCGTTGACCGCGCTGGTAACAGCGCACCGAACTAACCTAGACGCGCGAAGCCGCGTCCCCAGCCCTCCACTCGGGGGCAGAACGACAGCGAACCTCCAGGCGCATCGCGCCGTGGAACGCAGAGCATGTCCTTGGGCATGCGACCCAACGGGAAAGCGGCGCATCTTCCGCCCAAATGCGATCGGTCCGCAAAGCTGGCTCCAGCCGCTGCCCCGCCCACGCGAAACCGCCGTGAAATCTGGCAAAAGCCCCGTCCGCGCCTGTGGATGAAATGCCCTTGGCGTTTGGCTTTCAGGCCTGCAATGGGCTAGGAAGGAGCTGCGATTCCCGGCGGTGTGCCCGCCCTCCCGATCGGACGGCTTTTCTTGACCGACACTCCCGACAAACCGGCCGACAAGCCGGCGAACAATCAGGGCCACACCGCGCCCATCTCGATCACCACCGAGATGAAGAAATCCTACCTCGATTACGCGATGAGCGTGATCGTGAGCCGCGCCCTGCCGGATGTCCGCGACGGCCTGAAGCCCGTCCACCGCCGCATCCTCTACTCGATGTTCGACATCGGCATGACGGCCGACAAATCCTATTCCAAATCCGCCCGCGCCGTCGGCGACGTTCTGGCCCGCTTCCACCCGCACGGCGACCAGTCGGTCTACGACGCACTCGTCCGCATGGCGCAGCCCTTCTCGATGGGTCTGATGCTGATCGACGGGCAGGGCAACTTTGGCTCGATCGACAACGACCCCCCAGCCGCCATGCGCTACACCGAGTGCCGCATGACCAAGGCGGCGATGTCGCTTGTCACCGACATTCGCCAGGACGCGGTCAACTTCATCGACAACTACGACGGAAAGGAAAAGGAACCGACGGTCCTACCCGCTCAGTTCCCGAACCTGCTGGTCAACGGCGCCGGCGGTATCGCGGTCGGCATGGCCACCAACATTCCGCCGCACAATCTCGGCGAGATCATCGACGCCACCGTCGCCCTGATCGACAATCCGGCGATGGAGGACATGGCGCTCCTCGACATCGTCCCTGGCCCTGACTTCCCCACCGGCGCCCTCATCATCGGCCGCGCAGGCGCCCGCAACGGCCTCATGACCGGCCGCGGCTCCGTCATCATGCGCGCCTGCACCAACATCGAGAACCTCAAGGGCGGCCGCGAAGCCATCATCGTCACCGAAGTCCCCTTCCAGGTGAACAAGGCCGCGATGGTCGAGAAGATCGCCGAGCTGGTGCGCGACAAGAAGGTCGAGGGCATCTCCGACCTGCGCGACGAAAGCGACCGCATGGGCATCCGCGTCGTCATCGAGATCAAGCGCGACGCTTCTGCCGACATCGTGCTGAACCAGCTGTTCCGCTACACGCAGATGCAGCAGTCCTTCGGCGTCAACATGCTGGCGCTCAACGGCGGCCGTCCGGAACTGATGAACCTGCGCGCCATGCTGCAGGCCTTCATCCGCTTCCGCGAGGAAGTGATTGCCCGCCGCACCAAGTTCGAACTCAACAAGGCCCGCAATCGCGCCCACGTCCTCGTCGGCCTCGCGCTCGCCGTCGCCAACATCGACGAGATCATCCGCATCATCCGTTTCTCGCCCGATCCGGAATCCGCCCGCATCGCGCTGCTCGATCGCGCCTGGCCGTCGATGGATATGGGCCCGCTGATCAGCCTGATCGCCGATCGCCGCACGACGATCAACGACAAAGGCGAGATCCGCCTGTCAGACGACCAGGCTCGCGCCATCCTCGATCTGCGCCTGCAACGCCTCACCGGCCTCGGCCGGGAAGAGATCGGCAACGAGGCCAAGGGCCTCTCCGAAGCCATCAAGGAATACCTCGACATCCTCGGCAGCCGCCCGCGCGTCATGCAGATCATCAAGGACGAACTCGGCGCCATGCGCGCCAAGTTCGCCGTGCCGCGCCGCTCGCAATTCGTCGAAGCCGATCTGGATCTCGAAGACGAAGCCTTCATCGAGCGCGAAGACATGGTCGTCATGGTCACCCATGGCGGTTACGTGAAGCGCACGGCGCTTTCGGCCTATCGCACCCAGAACCGTGGCGGCAAAGGCCGCGGCGCAATGGACACGAAGGACGAGGATTTCGTCGTCCGCCTGTTCGCCGCCGACACCCACACCGAGATCCTGTTCTTCTCGTCGACGGGCATGGTCTACAAGCACAAGGTCTGGCGTTTGCCGCTCGGCGCGCCGAACTCGCGCGGCAAGGCGCTGGTCAACATCCTGCCGCTGCAACCCGGTGAACGCATCACCTCGGTCATGCCGCTGCCGGCGGACGAGGGCGAACGCGAACGCCTCAACATCCTCTTCGCCACGCGCTCGGGCGGCGTCCGCCGCAACATGCTGACGGACTTCCTGTCGGTGAATCGTGGCGGCAAGATCGCGATGAAGCTCGAGGATGAATCCGACTCCATCGTCGACGTGCAGATCTGCGACGCTGCCGACGACGTGATGCTCACGACCGCGCTCGGCCAGTGCATCCGCTTCCCGGTCGAACAGGTCCGCGTCTTCACCGGCCGCACCTCCACCGGCGTGCGCGGCATCCGCCTCGGCGCCGGCGACGAACTCATCGCCATGAGCGTCCTCGGCCACACCGACGCAACTCCAGCCGAAGCCCGCGCCTATCTCAAATTCGCCACCAGCCTGCGCCGCACCGAAGGCGATGAAGAGGGCGTCGAGGATGTTGTCGACGATGATGCGGAGGCCGAAGGCGAAGAAGCTGCGCCTGCCGAAGCTGAAGCAAATGGCGACGTCGCGCTGACGGACGACCGGATCGCAGCCCTCCAGACCGCCGAGCAGTTCATCCTGACGTTGACCCAGGACGGCATGGGCAAGCGTGCATCGACCTATGACTACCGGCGCACCGGCCGCGGCGGGAAGGGCCTTATCGCTCACCGCCTGGGCGAGGGTGGTCGTCTGGTAGCCTCCTTCCCGATCGGGGCGGATGACGAAATCATGGTGGTGACAGACGCGGGCCAGTTGATACGTTGCGCTGTCGATCAGATCCGCATCGCGGGCCGGGCGACACAGGGCGTTCGCGTCCTGCGTGTGGCCACCGGGGAGCGGGTGGTTTCGGTCGAGAGGCTGGAGGATCAAAGCGGTGACGAGACGGCCGGAAAGACGGGCGGCGGGTGAAGCCCGTCCGGTGCGAGCGGCCGCTTCGGCCAAGGCGCCCGTTACAGGCCGCAGCGTGAGACGCGTTGGTCTTTACCCTGGCACCTTCGATCCCATCACGAACGGCCACCTCGACATCATCAGCCGTGCCGTGAAGCTGGTCGACAAGCTGGTCATCGGCGTCGCCATTAACCGAGACAAGGGCCCGCTGTTCTCGTTGGAAGAGCGCGTGGACATGGTGATGCGCGAAACCCGCCGCTTCACCGATGGCGTTGAAATCGAAGTTCGCCCCTTCGAGAACCTGCTGATCCACTTCGCCGAGGAATGCGGCGCCCAGACGATCATCCGCGGCCTGCGGGCCGTGTCGGACTTCGAATACGAATTCCAGATGGTCGCCATGAACCAGCGCATGAACCACAATATCGAAACGCTGTTCCTGATGGCCGACCCGGCGCATCAGGCTGTGTCGTCAAAGCTGGTGAAAGAAATCGCCCGTCTCGGCGGCAAGGCAGACCTGTTCGTGCCGGCAGACGTCTACCGCCGCGTTGTGGCGAAGTTTGCCTCCCGCAAATAGCGGCAACCGGTCTGGTCTCCGGCCCCAATCGCCGCGGCAAAACCCGACATGCAGGCGGTCCACTGGGTTAAGGGGCTTGCGCCGGGGGGCGGGACAGACGATTTATCGCCCGGAAGACGGTGCAGCCCGCCACAGGTCGGCCCGGCGGGCCCGCTCAGTTGACAAGGGGTAGGAGACGGCATGACGAAACGTGGTTTTCGCAATCTGCTGGCCGCCGCATCGCTTCTCGCGATTGCTGGCCCGGCCTTCGCCGGCCCGGCTGACGATCCGGCCAACTGGCGCAAGGTCGATCCCGAAAACCTGCTGCAGTTCACCATCAAGCGTCAGGATTTCCTGATCGAACTGCGTCCCGATTTCGCCCCGGCTCATGTCGAGCAGATCAAGAAGATCACCCGCGCGGGTCACTATAACAGCCTGCCATTCCACCGCGTCATCGACGACTTCATGGCGCAGGGCGGCGAAACGTCGGCGATCTACATGCTCTCGACGCCGTATCCCCAGATCAAGCTCGAGGCCGTGTTCGACCGCAAACCTGCGGAACATCCCGTGCAATGGTTCGGCAAGAACGCCGCCGGCGACCAGGTGGGCTATCTTGATGGCTTCATCGTCAACGGTCAGCCGGACCAGCTTGCCTCGATGAACGCTTCTGGCACCGTGAAAACCTGGGCGTTGCATTGCCCAGCCGTCACTTCCATGGCGCGCACGGATGAGCCGAATTCCGCCGACACTCAGTTCTTCCTGATGCGTCAGGCCCGCGATCAACTCGACAAGCAGTACACCATCTGGGGCAGGGCGCTGAACGGCCTCGACATCATCCGCGCCATCAAGGCCGGCCCCGAAGAAACCGATGGCCGCCTGTCTCCCGGTGTTGCTGACAAGCTGTCGCGCGCCACGATGGTCGCGGACCTGCCGGTCTACAAGAAGCCTACAGTCTATGTTCAACGCACCGACGGACCTTTGTTCGCCGAGGCGCTGAAAGCCGCCGCTGCAACACCCGGCGACGCCGCGTGTTCGCTTCCCCCAGTTCAGGTCGTCGTGGAGATGCCGCCAAGTGAGTAATACAGACAAGGAAAACCAGCTGCTCCTCCAGCTGGATAACGGCAAGGTCGTGATCGATCTCCTGCCTGAGAAGGCCCCGGGCCATGTTGCGCGCATCAAGGAACTGGCGCGCGAAGGCTTCTATGACGGGCTCACCTTCCACCGCGTCATCAACGGCTTCATGGCCCAGGGCGGTTGCCCGGATGGCACCGGCATGGGCGGCTCGCCCAAGAAGCTGAAGGCTGAGTTCAATGACGTCAGCCACCAGCGCGGCGTCTGCTCGATGGCGCGCGCACAGGACCCGAACAGCGCGTCCAGCCAGTTCTTCATCGTTTTCGACGAAGCCAGCTTCCTCGACAAGCAGTACACGGTCTGGGGCAAGGTCAGCGAAGGCATGGAATTCGTTGACGCCCTGCCGCGCGGCGAGCCGCCGAAAAACCCCGGCCGCATCGTGACGATGAAAGTCGCCGCCGACGTCTGAACTCTCTTTTTTTTTGAATAACGCGATCCCGGAAGCGCCCCGCGTTTCCGGGATTTTCGTTTGTGCCTACTGCTCGACAGGATTTACAACGCCATCCTCACGATGGATCGGCGCATCGCTGAGCGTGAATGCAGGCGGCAGTGGCTTGGCCGGCTTTCGCCCATTCTCGTCCAGCCAGACGCTCGCTGCCCGCGCTCGCTCGGCTGCGTTGAAAGCAACGTCGGCGTAAAACAGGTTGAACTCCGGCGTCTTGTAGCGCCCGCCCCAGCCGCCTGCTGCCTGCAGGTCCGGCGCCGACGGACGATCAACCGACAGCACGCCATCTGCGCATCGCGCTGAAACAGTCCGCTCCAGAATCTGCGGATCTTCCCCGGCCGGTCCATTGGCACGGGCCGCGCCCCGATGGTCGGCACGCGGCGCCAGGTCAGCGCTTGTACTCCAAAGCAGAGGGTTGACGCACAGCAGGTGAAGTCCCTTCGCGGTCTTCACCTTGCCATCCGACCCCCAGATCGGCGCCGAACCGCGGAAACGCCGGAAAGCCTCGCCATCGCCCGCCATCGCCGTCTTCCAGGCGACAACGCAATGGATGTCCTCGTGGCCCTGACACGCGGATTGCGAGATGTCCTTGCCGATACTCTCGATCGGCAGCGCCGCATCAATGATGTAAGCCGCCGCAAGCCGCTCCTTCAGCGGTCCTTCCTGGAAGCGCTCCTTCAGCAATCGCTGGGCGTGCAGCCCTCCTTGGCCGATCCCGACGACAATGATCGCACGCGACTGATTGTCCGTCTGCACATACTGGTCAAACGCAGCCAGCACATCGTCGTAGGCAAGCAGGAAAGCGCCATCGCCGTCGCCGCCAACCGCGATCTCCGAGTGCAGCGCCGCCTGCCGGTAGCGCGGCGCATAGACCGGGCCGGCGTGCAGGAACGGCCCCGCGTGACTTGGCAGGATCTTCTCGTCCAGCAGGCGCGCGGACGCCTTGTCATCAATCGGCGTATTCCAGTCGTCGCCAGCGTAGGCGGTCGTCGGATGTATAAAGAACACATCGACGCCCCAGGGGCGCTCCCATGCGCCGGCGGGCTGCATGTCAGGGCGCAGGGCCCACGCTGATTTCTGCGAATAGTCAGGCGCAGGCGGCGCAGGCGTGCGTGCAAACCGGCCCGGCGGCGTCGCCGCCATGCGGAACAGCCCGTCCTGAAACAGGAAGGCCGCCCCTGCCAGCGCCAAGGCCGCAATCCCAAGCGCTATCGGGGCTGCACGCCGCAATTTTTGCCGGTCAAACATTGAAAAACACGCGGTAGCGCCCACCTCAACGACGGTTAGCCGCATTGGTGGGCAAGGTCCATGGGGGCGTATCCTGCTGGCCAATTTGGGCGCTTATTCGCCCTTGGCCGCAGAATCATCCAACGTGAAACGCATCGCCCGGGTGGCGAGCCTACCAAAGACGAGCCCAGAGCTGGGCAGGATCGTAGATGTCATTCAGAAAACGAACCCGGGAAGCCGTCCGCGCCTCGCGCCGCAAGGCGCTGGAGCTGCTGCGCAACTGGTTCTTCACCGGCATCGTCGTCGGCGCTCCCATCGGCATCACCATCTGGTTGGTGTGGAGCTTCGTCCAATTCGTCGACAACCGGATCAGGCCGCTTATCCCGGTCGAGTGGAATCCTGAAACCTACCTGAAGTTCGCGCTGCCGGGCATGGGCATCGTCGTCGCCGTGCTGGGTCTGACCATTCTCGGCGCCCTCACGGCCAATCTGATCGGCAAATCGCTGCTCCGCTTTGGCGAACGCCTGCTCAACCGCGTGCCGCTGGTCAGCACGATCTATTCCGCCGTGAAGCAAGTCTTTGAAACCTTCGCCTCCAACGAGGCCAGCTCCTTCAAGGAAGCCGTTCTCCTCGAGTATCCCGGCCCCGGTCTCTGGGCGATCGGCTTCATCACCAGCCGCAACCCTGGCGCTGAGATCACGGCAACCGTTCCGGGCGCCATTGCGGTGATGGTGCCCACGTCGCCCAACCCGGCGATGGGCCATCTTGTCTATGTCGCATCCGAAAAGGTGGTGAAGCTGGACATGTCCGTCGACAAGGCAGCCAAGCTGATCCTGTCCTTCGGCATCCTGTCGTCGGATCATGTTGCCGGCAGCGAGCCGCCAAAGCTCCCGGGCGAACCACCGACTGCCTAGTCGTCAGTCTCGCTAACTTGCGAGGCGATACGCGGCGCAAACAGGTCGCGCACCCGCTTCGCCGCTTGGCCGCGTGTTGACGTAAGATCGGGATCACCTGCCAGGATCGACTTCGCATCGGTCCGCGCAATCTCCAGCAGCGCTGCGTCCTGCGTCAGATCCAGCACGCGGAAGGCCGGCAGTCCGGATTGGCGCAGCCCCAGTAGATCGCCAGGCCCCCGCAGCCGGAAATCCGCTTCGGCAATCTCGAATCCGTCCGTCGTCTTGCGCAGGATATCCAGCCGCTCCTTGCCCGCGTCAGTCAGCGGCGCACGATAGAGCAACAGGCAGCTTGAGGCTTTCTCTCCGCGTCCAACCCGCCCGCGCAGCTGGTGCAGCTGCGCCAGTCCGAACTTCTCGGCGTGCTCGATCACCATGATGGTCGCTTCCGGCACGTCGACGCCCACCTCGATCACCGTGGTCGCAACCAGGACGCGCACGTCGCCGGACCGGAACCGCTCCAGCGCAGCATCGCGGTCCGCCGCCGGCATACGTCCGTGCACAATCTCAACCCGCGCCTGCAGTTGGTCAGCCAGAATATCGCGCCGTGCCGTTGCGGAAGCATCGCCCGCGTCTTCGCTGTCCACGGCAGGGCAGATCCAGAACGCCCGTTCGCCTTTGCGTATTGCCCGCGCCACAGCGTCCATCACCTCGTCTGTGCGGGTATCGGGCAGCGCAGCTGTGGTGACTTCCTGACGGTTGGCCGGCTTCTCGGCGATGATCGACATGTCGAGATCTCCGTGCACCGCCAGCGCCATCGTGCGCGGTATCGGTGTCGCGCTCATCACCAGCATATGCGGCGACAGGCCCTTGGACGTCAGCCGCAAACGATCCGCCACGCCAAATCGGTGCTGCTCGTCGATGATCGCCAGTGCAAGATTGGGGATATTCACGTCGGACTGGTAAAGCGCCTGCGTGCCGGACAGCACCTGGATTTTTCCGGCGGCCACGTCGTCGAGTATCCGCTCGCGCTCGCGCCCTTTGTCCCGTCCGGTCAGTGCCGCACAGGCGATTCCGGCTGGCGCCAGAAACCGGCCGACGGCTTCAGCCTGCTGCCGCGCCAGCACTTCAGTCGGCGACATCAGGGCCGTGACCTTTCCCGCCGCCGCGACCTGCGCCGCGGCGAGAGCAGCGACCAACGTCTTGCCCGACCCCACATCTCCCTGAATCATCCGCCGCATCGGGATAGATCGGTTCAGGTCGGACGAGACATCGGCATAGGCGTCCAGCTGTGCGCGCGTAGGCTTGAAGGGCAGGGCCTCGATGATGGCCCGCTCCATGTTGATCGCCTTGGGGATGGCGGGCGATTTCCGCTTCTCCCGCGCCTGACGTGCTTGACCCATCGCAACCTCGCGGGCCAGCGCCTCGTCATAAGCGAGGCGCTCCCTCGCAACGTGGAAGGCGTCCGGGTCGTAGCTTGTCGGCTGGTGCAGGACGCTAAGAGCTGTGCGGAACCCTGGCCACTTCTGCTTGATCTGCAGATAGGGGTCGATCCATTCGTCCAGCTCCGGCACTTTCTCCAGCGCTGACGCCATGAATTTTCGGATTGCCTTGCCGGTAAGCCCGGCTGTCATCGGATAGACAGGTTCGACCTCGGGCGGAGCGCCTTCCTTGTCCGGGTTCAGCACGTGATCCGGATGGGTGATCTGCCGCCCGCCCTGGTGATCCTGCACCAGTCCGGATGCCATGATCGTCTCGCCGACTTTGAATGTCCGCTCCAGCCACTGCGGATTGGCATGGAAGTAGACCAGCGTCAGGAACCCGGTCTCGTCCCGCAGCCGGATGCGCGTCGGCCACTTGCCCTTGCTCAGATTAACGGCATCGACGACCCCTGTGACCGTCGCCACTTCATCGAACTTGGTCTCCTCGAACGTCGCCCGATTGCGCCGGTCGATCCAGTTCACTGGCAGGTGGAAGAGTAGGTCCAGAAGCGTCTCGCCCCCTATCAGCCGGGCAAGCACAGGCTTCACCTTCGGCCCCACGCCGGGCAGGCTCGCAATGTCTGCATAGAAGGGGTAGAGGACCGGGTCTCGCATGTCGGAGGGGACGCTAGTTCCTCGGCCGGCCTCTGGCTACCTGCGACAACAACACCAATCACGAGGTCCAGTTGGACACCGAAGCCCGCCGCCGAAAGCTCAAATTCCGCTCCTGCCACCGTGGTTTGCGCGAGCTTGACCTCTATATGGAAGCCTTCGTTGCGTCCCATCTGGATGCGTTCACCGCCGATCAACTCGACCAGTTTGAAGCCGTCCTCGATATCCCGGACCAGGAGGCCCTCGCGCTGGTTCTGGGGCAGGCGAACCCGTCGGACGATATCCGTTCGCCGGTGCTCGACCTTGTGCTGTCCTTTCGCTATCCCGCCCCGGCGAAAGCCCGAACCCACTGACCGTCCGGGCGTTCATCCGCTCCTGTTTCACCACCGACAAGGCCGCCCGCTCACCGACATGCGCGTCTGGGACACCATCGCCGGCCTGACCGGCCCGGCCAAGGCCTACGAAGCTCCCTTCATTGCGGACGTTCGCCTGATCGCGGAAGCGTGCGCCCGCCGCGGCGGCGTGGCGCTCTATATCGCCCGCGACGATCGTCACGCCTTGATGGCCGCCTCCGCCGCCCGCTTCTTCCGTCCCGATCTCGACGTGATCAGCCTCCCGGCCTGGGATTGTCTCCCCTACGACCGTGTCAGCCCGTCGCCCGCCATCGCCGCCCAGCGCTGCGCCGCCCTCGCCAGAATCGCCAGCCGCAGCAAGGCGGCGATGCTGGTCATCACAACGGCGTCGGCCGTCGTCCAGCGTGTTCCGCCGCGCAGCCACATGGCGAAGGCGTCTTTCGTCGCCCGTATCGGCCAGGATCTGCCGCTTCCCAACATCACCGGCTATCTGCAGGTGAACGGCTACATTCGCGTCTCCACCGTGAGGGAGCAGGGCGAATACGCAATCCGTGGCGGCATCGTGGATATCTTTCCGGCTGGCACGGTCGAACCGATCCGGATGGACTTCTTCGGCGACACGCTGGACGTCGCCCGCTATTTCGACCCGGAAACCCAGCGCTCGACAATCGACCTGAAGGAAATCGTTCTCGCGCCGGTAAGCGAAGTCGATTTCTCCGACGCGGCCCTCTCAACCCTGCGCCGCAACTTCCTTGCTGCTTTCGGCTCTCCCGGCGGCGACCCGACCTACGAGGCCGCGCGCGAGCGCATTCGCCGCCAAGGCGTAGAACAGTGGTTGCCGCTTTTCTACGACAAGCTCGAAACCTTGTTCGACTATCTCGGCCCCGCCGCGCTGGTCGGTCTCGACCAGCCGACGCTGGAACACAGCGCCGAACGCATTGATCAGGCGCACGATTACTACGAAGCCCGCCGCACAGCCGGCGCCGCAGCCGGTCAGCCGGTCCACGTGTTGCCGCCCGAAAGGCTCTATCTATCGCTCGACGAAATGAAGGCGGCGCTGGCCAATGCCGCGTCAGTCCAGTTCACCTCGCAGGATGCGCCCGTTAAGTCAGACGGCATCATCGGCCGCGCCCGTCCCAGCCGCCGCTTCGTGCTGGAGCGCGCCGATCCGTCCGTCAATCTGTTTGACGCCGTCGTCCGCTACATCCGCGAGCGTCAGGCTGCCGGCAAACGCGCCGTCATCGCCGCCTGGAGCACTGGCTCCGCCAGTCGCCTTGTCGGAATCCTCGAAGACCACGGTCTTCCGAACGCAAAGCTCGTCACGCGCTGGGCCGACGCAACGACAAAAGATGTCTCCGTTTCTGAAATCCCGATTGAACAGGGCTTCGAGGATGATGACCTCGTCCTGATCTCCGAACAGGACATGCTGGGCGACAAGCTGGCGCGCCCGCGCCGCCGCAAAAGCTCCGCCGCCGTCATTGCCGAAGCGGCAGCGCTGTCGCCGGGCGATCTGGTCGTCCACGTTGAGCATGGTGTTGCCCGCTATGAAGGCCTGCGCACGGTCACGGTCAATCAGGCGCCGCATGATTGCCTCGAGCTGATCTACGCAGGCGGCGACAAGATCCTGCTGCCCGTTGAAAACGTCGAGCTGATCAGTCGCTACGGCTCGGAGAGTGGCGAGAGCGCCCTTGACCGTCTTGGCGGCGGCGGTTGGCAGGCCCGCAAGGCGCGCGCCAAGAAGAAGATCCTCGACATGGCGGATGAGCTCATCCGTCTCGCCGCCGAACGCGAGCTTAAGCACGCGCCCAAGACGGACGGAGCCGACGGCGTCTTCCGCGAATTCAGCGCCCGCTTCCCCTACGAGGAAACGGACGACCAGCTCTCCGCCATCGAGGACGTCATCAACGATCTCACGTCCGGCAAGCCGATGGACCGCCTGATCTGCGGCGATGTCGGTTTCGGGAAGACGGAAGTGGCCCTGCGCGCGGCATTCCTCGTCGCCATGTCCGGCCTGCAGGTCGCCATCATAGCGCCGACGACATTGCTGGCGCGCCAGCATTACCAGACCTTCGCCGAACGCTTTGCCGGCTGGCCGATCAAGGTGCGCCAGTTGTCGCGCTTCGTCCCCGCCAAGGAGGCGACCCAGACCCGCGAAGAAATCAACAATGGCGAATGCGATGTGGTCATCGGCACGCACGCCCTTCTTTCAAAGCAGGTCGAGTTCAAGCGTCTCGGCATGATCGTGGTCGATGAAGAGCAGCGCTTTGGCGTGAAGCACAAGGAACGTCTCAAGGAGATGAAGGCGGACGTCCACGTGATGACGCTCTCGGCTACGCCCATCCCGCGGACGCTCCAGATGGCGCTCACAGGCATTCGCGACCTGTCGATCATTGCAACGCCGCCCGTCGACCGTCTTGCCGTCCGCACGTATGTGGTGGAGTTCGACCCCATCACCATCCGCGAGGCTCTGTTGCGCGAACGCTATCGAGGCGGCCAGACGTATTTCGTCGCCCCGCGCGTCGCCGACCTGCCATTCCTGGAACGCTTCCTACGCGAGCAGGTGCCGGAAGTGTCCTTCACCACTGCGCACGGCCAGATGCCGCCGACCGAGCTGGAGGACGTCATGTCGTCCTTCTATGACGGCAAGGCCGATGTCCTGCTCGCCACCACCATCGTCGAATCCGGTCTCGATATTCCGCGCGCCAATACACTGATCATCCATCGCGCCGACATGTTCGGCTTGGCTCAGCTCTACCAGCTCCGCGGTCGCGTCGGCCGCGCCAAGCTACGCGCCTACGCGTATCTGACGACGCCTGAAGAACACCTCATCACCGACGGGGCCGAGAAACGCCTCAAGGTCCTTCAGTCGCTAGATAGTCTGGGTTCCGGCTTCCTGCTCGCCAGCCACGATCTCGATATGCGCGGCGGCGGCAACCTGCTGGGCGAAGAGCAGTCCGGCCACGTCCGCGAAGTCGGTGTCGAGCTATACCAGCAGATGCTGGAAGACGCCGTCACGGCGCTTCGGAGCGGGCAGGGTGGCGCAGGCAAGGAAGTGGCAGACGACTGGTCGCCGCAAATCGATGTTGGCGCGGCTGTCCTCATTCCGGATACCTACGTCGAGGATCTCTCAACCCGCCTGTCGCTCTACCGCCGCCTTGCCGACCTGCTGACTGATGAGGAGCGCGAAGCCTTCGCCGCCGAACTGATCGACCGATTCGGGCCGCTCCCGGATGAGACGAAACAGTTATTGGAAATCACGGCGGTGAAAATTCTCTGCAAACGTCTTGGTATTTCCAAGGCCTCCGCAGGTCCCAAAGGCGCGCTGCTTGCCTTCCGTCAGGATGCGCCTGTCGACGGCGGCGCGTTGATCGGTTTCGTCCACAAGCGCCCGAACATCCTGAAGTTGCGACCCGATGCAAAGCTGGTGATCAACGGCGTCTGGCCGGATGCGCAGACGCGCCTGCACGCCCTTCGCCGCCTGCTGCAGGATATCTCGGACTCTGTACTCAAACCGCAAACCAAGCCTGAAACGATGTAGGAGAGACGCCGCTATGACGGGAAGACTTCAGGGACGCATCGCGCTGGTCACCGGCGCCTCCAGCGGCCTCGGCCGCCGCTTCGCAGTCATCATGGCCCGCGAAGGAGCCCGCGTCGTCGTTGTCGCCCGTCGCAAGGACCGGCTGATCGATCTCGTCTCCGAGATCGAAGCCGCCGGCGGTCAGGCGCTCGCCGTCGAATGCGACGTCACCTCGGAAACCAGCGTTGTCGCTGCCTATGACGCTGCGGAGGCGCGCTTTGGCATAGTCGACACCGTCATCAACAACGCCGGCATGACGCACAGCGACAACGCCCTGAACCAGACCGTCGACGAGTTCCGCCGCGTGATGGACCTCAACGTCACCGCTGTCTTTACGGTCGCGCGCGAAGCCGCTCGCCGCCTTATCAAAGCCGGGCCTGAAGCCTCCCAGCGCGGCCGCATCGTCAACATTGCGTCGATGGCCGGCCGTATTATCATCCCCGGCGTTGCGGCCTACTGCGCTTCCAAAGCGGCCTGCGCCCATCTCACCCGCTCGCTGGCGCGCGAATGGGCCCGCTATGGCATCAACGTGAATGCGCTTTCCCCGGGCTATGTCGCGACGGAACTCACAGAAGAGTGGTTGAACAGCGAGGGCGGGCAGAAGACACTCGGAAAATCGCCCCGCCGGCGCATCATGGACGCGGAGAGCCTCGATGAGGCGCTGCTGTTCCTGTCTGCCGACGGTGCGAAATTCGTGACGGGTACGGATGTGCTCGTCGATGATGCGCAGTCGATGTAGCGGACAGAGATCGGAAAACGAATGGCGACGGGTCCCCTTGTAGGCGTGAAGATCGTCGAGTTCGCTGGAATTGGGCCAGCACCGTTCTGCGGCATGCTGCTGGCCGATCTTGGCGCCGACGTCGTTCGGATCGATCGCAAGGAGACCGTCGGCCGCGCACAACCGGACCTGATGGATCGCGGCAAGCGCTCCATCGCTGTTGATCTCAAGTCTACGGACGGCGTGGAGGCGGCGCTATCCTTGATCGACAAGGCGGACGCACTCATTGAAGGCTTTCGTCCCGGTGTGATGGAACGCTTGAGCGTCGGGCCAGACATCGCACTGAAGCGCAACCCGAAGCTGGTCTATGGCCGCATGACGGGCTGGGGCCAGACCGGCCCGCTGGC
>Ga0075163_10007389_pt1 | contig 14528 bp, 17 predicted proteins | sample JI1023141ADNA_FD_71478 | JGI IMG/M metagenome (GOLD analysis project Ga0075163, IMG submission 71478) | Wastewater effluent complex algal communities from Wisconsin, to seasonally profile nutrient transformation and Carbon sequestration -... | ecosystem: Engineered > WWTP > Effluent > Algae...
CACGATTGACTCTCATAATCATATTTACAGATATTCATTCGACCATCCGCGCCATAGATGCTCAGAAATTTATTCCCCGCCTTATCTGGAATATATAGAACCAACCTCACTTCATCAGAATTTTTAAAAGTAAGAACCTTCCCCCATTTTATATAATCAGGCAGAAGAACCTTCTTTGACTTCAAATCAACGGCAATCTCTAGAGTTGATTTTAAATCCTTTTCGTAACACTTAAGGTTAAGCATCTCACCTTTGTGACCATCTTCTGCTGTATAAATAGTTTCCTCAAACGAGGTTTCCGCCCAAGCCCCTACGGTCACCAGCAGGGCCACTGCAACGATTCCTATAATTCCCGCCCTTTTCATGAAAACCCCCTGCCAGAAAATCAGACCATACGATTATTCCGTTCCGGTCATGGGAAGGCAATGCCTCAATTGATGAGATGAAAAATTAAGAACGGCACATAACTGCTTGATTTAAATGGCGCGCCCGTGAGGATTCGAACCTCAAACCTCCTGATCCGTAGTCAGGTGCTCTATCCAGTTGAGCTACGGGCGCCCGGGGAATGGCGGATTTCCTTAAAACCGGATACCGCGAGCGAGGGGCAACATAAGCGAAGCCATCCGGCTTTGCAAGTGTTTTGATAGCCTTAGTCGGTCTTTTTCTGAAGGCCGAAGGGCCCTGCGCGGCTGTGGACGGGGCTGTGCATTCCGGGGCAAAAAAGCCTTTTGCCGCTTGCACTTGGGGGATTCAGGCTATAGTCTTGGCCCGATCCGGTCCGTCAGGCTTGACGGAGGACATTACTTTTAATAATGGTTTCGCGCACCGACGGTTGGGGTTGAAACACAGGTTCATGAAGAATTCGGCTATGAAAAACAAACTATTCCGTACAGCCACTCTCGCCCTTGTGGGCGTGACAGCGACAGTTATCCTTATTGACGGCACAGCCGCACAGGCACGCTCCAGCGATCGCCCGCCGCTCATCATTACGAACGAGCCGCTGCCGACCAATCTGCAGAACAAAATTTACAGCAAACCGTCACGCGCGCCGAGCATCGACAAGTCACAAGTGACCGGCGACAATTATTTCAACCCCGGTGAAATCACCGTTGTGGGCCGCAAGGTCGATGAGCTGCGTAATGAGCTGTTCAACCTGCAGGGCAAAGTTTCCGAACTGTCCGAGCGTCTGGTTTCGTTGGAAAAAGACGGTCAGGGTAAATCAGCTGAATATTATGCCGCTGTCGCGACGATCAGCACACAGCTGCAATCCGGAACGACACCGGGCAACCCGCGCCTTGTCGCGCGCCTGGCTGAAGCCCGCACCAGCCTTGAGACACTGGCCAGCAATGTGGCGGCCCTGAACGATCTGGCGATGGAAATTTCCGGCGCAGCATCGATGTCGTCATTCCTGCTGGAGTCATCCCGCGCGACATACAGCCTGTCGGGCGCGGTTGAAGAAGACCATGTTCGCCTGGCGCAGATGGAAGACGCGATCAACAACACGATCGTTGTCATCGACCGCATGCTGGATAACGTCAACGACGATATCACCCGCACGGTTTCGTACCTGAGCACCGAGCGCGACAATTTGAGAACCATGTCACTGGCCGTTACAACCGGCGACATGTTCGGCAAGAGCCTTTCGACACGCCCGTTCTCGAGCGCACGCATGGCTGATTTCAGTGCCGGCGCAGATATGCCCGCCGCACCGGTTCCGGCAGCTTACTCGCCGACACCTGCCCCGCAGCCGCAAGCTGCAGGCATTCCCGGTGGTCCGCGTCCGCTGGTGAAAATCCGTTTTGACCGTTCCGATGTTTCATATGAGCAGCCGATGTATATCGCTGTGAACGAAGCGCTGTCGCGTTACCCGAACGCCCGTTTCGAGCTGGTCGCTGTTCACCCGAACAATGGCAATACCGCTGCTGTCGCAATTGAAAGCACGCGCGCCCGCCGTAATGCGGAACGTGTCCTGAGAACGCTGACGGAAATGGGCCTGAGCCTCGACCGCATCGACCTGTCTTACAGCCCTAGCGCTGAAGCCAGCACGAACGAAGTTCACCTCTACGTTCGCTAAGAACGTCTAGAAACCGCCAAGCTTTATTTCAGGGTCGTGGCACATCGCCATGACCCTGAATAATTTTCCCATCTGGCCCGGCGCCGTTAAACGGCTATAGGCGGATTGCAGATCCAGATTCTGCTGCGGCGTTGCGCGCGCCTTCAGCATTTGGAGGCGAACATCCATGCCGAGCGCATTGAGGAAATCCCCCTGCCCGACCGGACCGCTGACAGCCACATCACAGCATTCTTTGATGGCATAAAAATCAACATGGGCAGTCAGATCGGCCTCACCAATATTTTCCAGCACAGGAACAAACTGATGATTTTTTACGGCCTGCAACGTATCGCCGGATGCCCCCGGCATGTCGTAACCGTAATCAATCAGCAGCGCTACGCCATGATTGCGACGAATGCGATCCGTCAGCGATTTGATGAAGGATTGTATGACCGGGGACTCTTCCCTGAATGATCCTTCAAGGATGGGCGCATTCACCTGCGCTTCGCGCAGACCGAAAACCAGCTTATCGTCTTCAAGGCCCACGACACGTTCATGCCACTGGCCCTTGCGGCATTCATACTGACGCACAGGCATGGCATCGAGGAGTTCATTGGCGATGAAGATCATCGGCAGTTGCGGCAGGGTTTCAAGGCTGTCGTGCCAGACGGGATTATGCCCGGCCAATGTCGCTTTCTGCACATCGCGCAACACGGGACTGGTTTCGATCAGGTGGAGACTCATCCCCTCATGGAAGCCCAGCATCTTGCTGGTGGCACGCAGAACATCCGACATCAGCGTGCCGCGCCCGGGACCGCCTTCGACCAGAATGAATTCTGATGGCTGGCCCAGCTTGACCCAGGCATCACTGATCCAGACACCGATCATTTCACCAAACATCTGTGATATTTCCGGTGCCGTCGTAAAGTCGCCATCGGCGCCGAACGGATCACGCGTGGCGTAGTAATGTGATACCGCCAGTCCCATGAATGTTTCTATACTCATAGGGCCATTGATTGTGATGGACTGGCGTATCTGCCGTTCAAGCGGCGACATCAGGCGTCACTTTCTTCGCGCGCGTGGCATACACCACCAGAACAGCAGCACCAACCAGCATCGGCAGGCACAATATCTGGCCCATGGTGAAGATGCCGGCAATATAACCGATCTGCACATCCGGCTCGCGGAAAAATTCCACGGTAATGCGCGACAAGGCATAACCTGTCAGGAATACCGCTGACAATATGCCCGGTGTATTCCGCACCTTCGAATTATGCGCCAGAACCATCATGATGGCTGTCAGTACCAATCCTTCCAGCGCGGCTTCGTAAAGCTGGCTGGGGTGACGCGGGTCCGGTCCGCCATACGGGAATATCACGCCGAGCGATGATGTCGTGACACGGCCATACAGTTCGCCGTTGATGAAATTGGCAATCCGCCCGAAGAACAATCCGATCGGCACAACACAGCAAACAAGATCGGTCAAACGCAACACATGAATTTTACGCACGATGGAATAGACGATCATCGCGATGATCATCCCCGCGGCACCACCATGGAAAGACATTCCGCCTTCCCAGATACGGAACATTGCCAGCGGGTCATGCATGTACGCGCCAAACTGGTAAAACAGGATGTAACCAATACGCCCGCCCAGAATGACGCCGACGATGGCCCATGGCAGGAAATCGTCAACATCGGTCAGCTTCAGGGCACGCTTGTCGCCATCCAGCCCGGCAAGATAGGCAATCACTTTCCAGCCGATCAAAAACCCGGCGAGATAAGCCAGCGCATACCAGCGGATTTCAAGGGGGCCGAGCGATAGTGCAACGGGGTCAATATCAGGAAACTTCAAAGCAGAACCTACTATCTATACTGATCTTCACGTGACAGGTAATCCTGCATGTAAATGCGAACACCCTCTTCCAGTTCAGTCATGGGCTTCGTATAGCCCGCCGCACGCAGTTTCGAGATATCCGCCTGCGTAAAGTACTGATACTTGGCGTGCAATTCCTGCGGCATATCCATGTAATTGATCCGGGGCTCGTGCCCCAGAGCTTTGAAACATGAAGAGGCCAGATCCTTGAAACTGCGCGCCTTGCCCGACCCTACATTAAACAGACCATTTACCTTGGGATTGTCGTAGAGCCACATCATTACGTTGACGCAATCATCAACGAAGACAAAATCGCGCATCTGCCCGCCATCTTCATATTTGGGATTGGGGGAACGGAACAGTTTGGCTGCTGCACCCGCCGTGATCTGCGGATAAAGTTTGCAGGCGACGCTCATCATATCGCCCTTGTGGTATTCATTCGGTCCATAGACATTGAAGAATTTCAGGCCTGCCCATTGCGGCGGCAGTTTTTCATCGCCGTGTTTTGTATCATGAACAATGCGGCAGGTGCGACGATCAAACAGGTGCTTGGACCAACCATAGGGATTGAGCGGCTGAAGGGTTTTCAGATGCTCCGGCGTTTCGGCATCTTTAAAACCCTGATTGCCGTCACCGTAAGTCGCCGCCGATGATGCGTAGACAAAACGGACATCATGTTCGGCGCACCACTTCCACAATTTGCGCGATAATGTGAAGTTCGTCTGGATAATCAAATCGGCATCGCGTTCAGTCGTCGCGGAAATCGCGCCCATATGAAAGACCGCTTGTATCTCGCCGTCATGCTTGTCCATGTAATGGAGAAGATTGTCCGGATGAACGATGTCACGCAGTTCACGCTTGGCAATGTTCCTCCACTTGTCTTCCGTGCCCAGATAATCGCAGACAACCAGATTGGTCAGCCCCTTCTCCTCCAGCTTCGCCAGAAGGTTTGAGCCGATAAATCCGGCGCCGCCCGTTACGATGATCATTTTCTGCCCTCTTATCTGAATTATCCAAAAGCTTCATATATTTAGCATTTTGGCGGCGGAAACCCAAAGCGTTCTTTATCCACAGGATAATCTATTCCCTTTGAGGGGGAGTCGCCTTGCAGAGGCTGGCGACTCCTGCTACGGATTTTGTCATGCAAAAATCTAAATTCGATCCCCGGTTCCTTGACGATATCGCCCGCGTTGCGGGTGGTGCGATCAATATCGTTTCCGGCCTGCAACAACAGGTGCGTGAAGATATGCGGAGCCGGATGGATGACATGGCCGCACGTGCCGATCTGGTCCCCCGCGAGGATCTGGATCGTGCTGAAGCGATGATCCTGAAACTGCGCCAGCGCGTTGACGATCTCGAAGCACGTCTGGACAAGATCGAGGGCAAAAAGGTAGCACCGCCCAAGAAAACTGAAGCCAAAAAGCCAGCAGCGAATAAATCGCCTGCCAAAGCAAAGAAGAAATCCAGATGAGCGACAGCATGAGCCACCAGATCGACCTTTACGAAGACGTCAGCAATCCGCTGGATTGTGTCGAGGAAGTCATGCACAGCCATGACTGGGCTTATGACCGCCCCACCGATTCAGAAATCGTCGTTCAGGCATCCAGCCAGAAAAGCCATTACCGCATGACCTTCCTGTGGCAGGAAGAATACAGCGCGATGCAATTCTTCTGTGAGATGGATGAATGCATTCCCGAAGCACGCATGACGATGACCGCCCGCAAGCTGAAGGACATCAACGAACGCCTGTGGCTCGGGCATTTCGATGTGCCGGAAGATACGCGCACGCCGGTTTTCCGCTACACCTGCTTGTTCCGCGGCACGCAGACATCAGGTATTGAGCATGTCGAGGATATCGTCGAGATCGCGATGGCGGAGTGCGAGCGTTTCTACAACGTCTTTGCCCTGCTGGCGACGGCACCGACACTGACCGAAGATGTCCTTGAACTCGTCATGGCCGATCATGGCGGCGCAGCCTAATTCAAAACCGAACATCGCCTTGATTGGCTGCGGCAAGATGGGCAGCGCCCTTTTGCGCGGCTGGTTATTGTCCGATCAGGTTGGCCATGTCTATATCCTCGACCCCGGCGGCATACCGGATGAATTTGAAGATTTCATTCCCGACCGCATCACCTTCTACGACAAACCTGAATTGTTCGCCGGTGCTTACCCTGATGCCGCTGTTTTTGTGATCGCCGTTAAACCGCAGATCATGAATGATGTCTGCACAGCGATTCAGAAATCCATCGCCACAGATGCGCTGGTTTTATCGATTGCCGCCGGGCAAAAGATTGCCAATTTTGAAGGCTATTTCGGCGAAAACCAGCCCATCATAAGAACCATGCCGAATACACCTGCCGCGATTGGCAAGGGTATTACCGTCGGCTGCCCGAATATGCATGTCTCGCCAGCTCAGAAAAATCTGGCCGCAGATCTTTTGAAAGCCGTAGGCTACGTTGAATGGATACAGGATGAAGACCTGATGGATGCGGTGACAGCGGTATCAGGAAGCGGGCCGGCCTATATCTTTCTTCTGATCGAGGCACTGGCCGCTGCAGGAGCAAAAGCAGGGCTGGATGCCGATTTTTCGATGAAACTGGCACGCCAGACTGTCATCGGCAGTGCCGCGCTTGCGGATGCTGATCCCCTACCCGCAGCAACCCTGCGTAAAAACGTGACCAGCCCCGGTGGAACCACCGAGGCTGCGTTAAAAGTTTTGACGAGTGATGCCGGAATGCAGGATATGTTTGATCGTGCGATTGCTGCGGCCACAGCACGCAGCAAAGAACTGAGCTAGGTCTTCTTCCGTCCTGCCGTCCCCAAACCGATATCTTTTGCCAGACGACTGCGCTGTGTCGCGTAGTTCGGCGCCACCATCGGATAATCCGCAGGCAACCCCCAGCGTTCGCGATATTGTTCCGGCGTCATGTTATATGCTGTCTTCAAATGACGTTTCAGCATCTTGAGCTTCTTGCCGTCTTCCAGACAGATGATGTAGTCGGAATGAACCGATTTCTTGATCGGCACAGCCGGCTGCGGGCGCTCTGAAGACGTCGGGCTGTCATGATTGACATTTGAAAGCGTGCCATAAACCTTGCGGATCAGCGCCGGGATTTCATCGGTGCTCACCGTATTGTTGGACAGATGCGCCGAAACAATATTGGACGTCAGGGTCAGAAGATGATCGTTTTCGTGATCGGGCATGATAACCGCCTTTTACAGACTGAATACAGTAATTATTATCCAATCAAACAATAAATAACAAGTAAAAGCAAGTAATCAGTCTTCGATTACCCGTTGCAGGCGGCTTGACTGGCTGACATCCGCGCCCCGCAGATATAACGGTTCCGGCGCGGAATCCGCGGCGCCGCTTTCGTGCAGCGCATAGCCGATCCGGGCGATACAGGCCGGGTCCGGCACTTCGTAGCCATCAATCGCGATAACGCGGGCACGGGCATCATTCGGGATCAAGGATAAGAAGCGCTGATTGACATCACCAATCAGTCGCACAGGCTTATCGCGCAGATATGTACCGGCAATCACATCAGCCGGAAGCGCAAACGGTTCCGACAATGTGCTTCCCTCGGCAGAGAACATCTGACCATAAAAATCCGTCCGCTTGGTTTCGATCAGGATCAGGCAATCATCGGGCTCTGGCTGCTTATCGAAGTACGCTGCCGCCAGTGCCGCCAGCGTTGTCACACCGACGACCGGAATATTCAGCGCCAACCCCAACGCCCTTGCCGTCGACAGGCCAATCCGTAAGCCCGTGAAAGCTCCCGGCCCCACAGATGTTGCAATCAACCCGACATCAGGGAAATCGCATCTGGCCTGTACCAGCGTTTCTTGAATAAGCGGCACAAGACGTTCCGCATGCCCCCGTGTCATCGGATCGGTAATGGACGACACTTCGCCGGAGGCCATATCGACAACCCCTGCCGAGCAGCCATTCATCGCCGTATCAATGGAAAGAACTTTCATCACAGGACGCGACAGGTTTCATCAAAAGAAAGGCGCGGCAGACGCGCCCTGAGCTGAGTGTCATCCCCATAACCGATATTGCAGAGGAAGTTCGGTTGCCAATCGGTCCCCTCGAAAAACTCCTTGCGCAGCCCTTCGCGACGGAATCCCGACATCGGACCGCAATCCAGACCAAGAGCGCGTGCCGCCAGCATCAAGTAAGCCCCTTGCAACGATCCGCTGCGGAAAGCGGTCTGCTCAATCGCTGCCGGCTTTCCCTCGTACCAGCTTCGGGCGTCCTCCCCGGGATATAGACGCTCGAGATGCTCATAGAATTTCAGGTCATAGGCAATAATCGCCGTCAGGGGGGCCTGCATGGTTTTATCGACATTCCCACCATCCAGATGAGGTTTCAGGCGCTCTTTGGCCTCCTTCGATTTTATGAAAACAAATCGTGCCGGGCAGCAATTGGCGGCGGTCGGCCCCCACTTCATCAAGTCATAGACCGAGCGGATCAACACATCGCTAACGTCCTTATCCTGCCAGCTCCGGTGTGTCCGGGCCTCGCGGAACAGCACGTCCATGGCTCTGTCGTCCAGTATTTTCCCGTTTGACGTCATATTATGTCTCCCCCGAGGCCTAAATTCATAACAGCCCCTGAATCTATGCGGTTTCATGAAAAGGTCAACCTTTCCGCATAAGAACGCCAGAAAGGGGGGTGATTTTTACCCATAAGAAACTATACTCGGCGGCATCATGCATTATCCCTGCCTTCTGAAGCGCCTGCTGCGAACCGGCCTGCAAACTGTTCTTATGTTTGCAGCTTTTGGCATCGCTATGGCGGGGACAGCCCGTGCACAATCATCCATTCCCCAGGATCTGCAATCAGCCGTCATCTTTACGTATCATCACATTGGCGACGACATGAATCCGCCGGCGAACCTGTCGCGTGAGAAATTCATTTCTCATCTGGAAGAGCTCAAGAGCGGAAATTACCATGTTCTCTCTCTCGAAGAGATTGTCACCGATCTTAAAACTGGTAACAAGATACCCGATCCTGCCGTCGCGATTACGTTTGATGGCGGCCATAAAGCGACGCTGGATTATGCCGCCCCGCTTCTGTTGAAACAGGAATTTCCCTTTACCGTCTTCATATCAACAGACGCGCTGGACAATCCCACCCGGGGTTCACTGACATGGGATGATGTACGCAAACTGGGCCGAAATAATCTGGTGACGATTGGATTACATCCTTCTTCCTATCAAAGACTTTATGACAAGGATAAGACTGAAGTTGCACGCCAGCTCAACAAGGCGCTGTCACGATACCGTGAGGAACTGGGTCGAGAAGCATCATTCTTCGCCTATCCGTTCGGTGAAGCCAGCGCCGAGTATAGCGCCCTTGTCGAACGTCAGGGTTTTAAAGCCGCATTTGGTCAGCAATCCGGCGTTGCTTACGCCGGGGCCGATCTGTTCATGCTGCCCCGTTTTTCAATGACGGGATCTTACGGCGATCTGGACCGCTTCCAGTTGACCGCGCTGGCCCTGCCCCTGCCGGTTCAGGACATTTCTCCCCGCGATCCATACATTCACGACACCACGCCGGAGATCGGGTTTACTGTTGATCCCGCCCTGAAGAACCAGATCAATGCAATGTCCTGTTTTTCATCGGCGGCAGAGAAAACCAATCTTCAAATCATTGCCGGAAACCGTGTTGAGATCCGTCTGGAGAAGCCATTCGAAGACGAACGTGGCCGTATCAATTGCACGATGCCGGGCCCCATGGACGAGACACGGGAACAGCCGCGATGGCGCTGGTTTGGCATGATGCTGACCATGCCCATAAAATATCCAGAATATGAACCGGCGTCCGATACGGAAACATCAGATACCGACGCATCCGAAGATATCGGCCTGAGCGTAGAATAAGGATCAATAGTCAGTATAAGGTTCGACTGATTTTACCTCAGGGATAAAATGCTTCAGCATATTCTCGATCCCCATTTTCAGCGTTGCAGTCGAACTCGGGCACCCGGAACAAGCCCCCTTCATCCGGAGCCAGACGATACCGTCTTCAAATTTTACAAATTCTATATCACCGCCATCGCGGGCCACAGCCGGGCGCACACGCGTATCCATCAATTCACGGATCTGCATCACGATTTCAGATTCAAGCCCGTTATCAGCCTCATCATTCGATCCTTCCATGACAGGAAGGCCGCTTAAGTAGTGTTCCATGATCGCGGCCAGAACCTGCGGCTTCAAAAATGACCAGTCGCTGCCCGCATCGCGGGTAACGGAAACAAAATCCCCTGCCAGAAACACTGATGACACACCATCAATCCGGAACAACCGGGTCGCCAACGGCGAACGCGCCGTATCCGCCGCATCACGGAACTCGGCATTCCCTTTGGTCATGACGACCTGTCCGGGAATGAATTTGATGGTCGCAGGATTGGGGGTCGCTTCTGTCTGGATGAACATAATAATCTCCTGCCAAAGAGATAATCCGCTCGCCCGGAAAAATCAAGAAATCAGGCTCGGAACGGCCTAAATCCGCGAGCGATCCATGCAAAAGGCCAGCCACGGCAGCAAAAGCCCCAGAACCGCGAGCGCCAGCCACACCCAGACCACAGATTCAAACCCGGCATGCAAGGCATTGGCAATTTTGTCGAAATCGCCAAATCCATGCTGCCCTTTTTGTTCATAATAGACCAGTCGTGCGGCCTTGCTGTGGATCAATGCCCAGCCATCCACCAGCGTATAGATCACCATGGCAAATCCGAAATATCCGTTCAGGAAGCGTTCCAGCGCACCACGCGGTGCCAGATCAAACCACGCTCGGTACAGAAAGAATGACGCCGTGATAATAACGAACCCCGGCCCCATGAAATCGATCACCGTCATATGAAATGGCGTGTAGGCCGTTGCCATATGAAACAATATCAACAGCCCCAGCATGATCCGGACCCCGCGATATTCACGCGCGCAATAAATGGCATATATCAGCAGGCCATAAAGGCAGAGCTGCAGCGGCAATAGCTGGTCTGTCATCATCCACGCCATGCCGCCGCCATGCTGGAAATCAAAGGCCGGCAGCGTGACATAGCCATAGAACCAGCCAAATATTGTATGACCAATTTCATGAAAGAAGGTGATGAAAGCCGTCATGCCCGCTGCCATCCAGCTGAGTGGAAACCCACGTGCCCACCCCCACGATTCATCATAAATCCATGCATAAAATGGCACAGCGCTCAGTGCCGCGAAAACCAGCGTCCAGAACATGAAACGGTATGTGCGCCAGTCAGTCATGATCTAGAGTGCATGCCTGCGGAACAGAAGGTGCGCCCCTGCCCCCGACAACATCGCCATGAAAACGGCCGCCAGCCCATAAACAAATGAACTGTCATAAGCAAAACGATACAAGCGCGCACTGAAACCCACCTGAGCTACACGGAGCCGGGTTTCACGACGATCGATAACCTTGCCGTTTTGGAACAGGATCGTTTCGATCAAATAAGTGCCGGTTGGAACATCGGCAGGCACATGAAAATCCGCCCGGAAAAAATCGTCACTGATAAAGGTGACCGGTTTCGGCGTTAGCGGAAAATGCCCGCCTTCTTGCTGATTACGGATCAGGGCTTCGCGGAAATTATCAAGCGTTTCTTCGTTTTCGTTCTTTTCGACACCTAGATCGAGGGCATCCAGCCCGATCCTGTTTTTCTTCAGGATATCCATCGGCGCCAATTCATTTTCGGGCACGCTGACGGCCAGATCATAATATACAGGGACATTCAGGAATTCGACAGACCGGGTATTCATCCATATTCCCAGCGCCTTGTTTTTCCGGCGGACAACGACTGTCTGCTCGGGCCCGCGTACGATAATCGCCATATCGCCGGGCTTGTTCTTAACCCCGAACAGCGACAGGTCGGCCCCATTAAACCCCAGACTGATATCAACGTGATCGGCGGCCAGATTGACGGACAGGCTGCGCCCCGTGACGGCGGTCTGGGCCATCACGACCGAGGGCGCAAGAAGAAGACAAACGATGAGGAAGAACCGTATCATGCTGCTACCTCAATGATGTTTCATAAAGTTCGGACGGCTCGATAAACAATCCCAGCCCGATCTGGAATGCGACAGCCAGCAGCAACAGCGCGAGAACGATCCGGGCGTATACGGCATTCAGCCGCCTGCCGATCCGCACACCGATCTCGACCCCGATAATTCCGCCCGCGATCAGCAAGGCCGCCAGCACGATATCAACCGTATTGTTGGCCGTTGCGTGCAGCATCGTCGCGATGATCGTCGTCACAAGGATTTGTAATAAAGATGTCCCGGCGACCAGCAATGTCGGCATACCAAGGACATAAATCATCAACGGCACCATCAGGAAACCGCCGCCAATCCCCATAACCGCAACAAGCAACCCACCCAGAAAACCGATCCCCACGGGCAGTAAAGCGCTGATATGCAGTTGTGAACGCGGAAAGCTAATTTTATAAGGAAGCGATTTGAAGAAGCCACGATCATGCCACGGGCGCAATATGCTGTCGCTGGCGATGCCGCGCCGGAGGGCGGTGCGGATTCCCTCGAATAACATTAAGCCCCCCATGACGCCCAGAAGTGCGACATACAGGATCGGAATAACCAGATTGATCTGTCCGATATATTGCAACAATCTAAAAAGGATTGTGCCGATCAATGTTCCTACAAGGCTGCCGCACAGCATGACACCCGCCAGCTTCACATCAACCTGCCCCTGCCGCCAGTAACCAAGAACACCGGAAATGCTAGTAGAGACTAACTGGTTCGCTTGTGTTCCCACCGCAATCGCTGGCGGAACCCCCATGAACATCAAGAACGGCGTCGCGAGAAAGCCGCCGCCCACGCCGAAAATTCCTGACAGGCAGCCCACCAGCACACCCAGCATCAGGATCGTGCCGGGAGAAACAGCCATTTCAGCGATGGGCAGATACATCAACATAGACAGAGCCTTGAAAGGAAAGAGGCATTCCTTGTTTCAAGAATGCCTCAGACCGTTATCGTGGTGCAAGAACCGTATTAATAGGAAACGACATAATCGCCGTTCGGTCCCTGAAGAAGCATACGCGGGTCATTCATGAAATTGCGATAGTGACCTGTCAGCAGCTCATGGTTTGCCTTTTTAAAGTCGATTGATTTGGCAATGCTGAGGAACGGCCCCTTCCATTGATCGAAAGCATCCTTGTGGCTTGAGCAATCAAGGATATAGACACGGTTGTTATAGAGCGATGCAAACAAGACGGAGCGGCGTTCCATTTCCGGATAGGGAACCGACCCTACATATCCGGCTTCGGCGAAGCTTGCCCAGCCACGGCCCATGCCGGTCGCGTCCTGAAGGCTGTATAGTTCGGGTTGCTTGTACTCACGCAGATACTGATCCCAGAAACTGACACTGTATTCGATACGCTGAACAGACTCGCCAAAGCGCGGCGGAAAGATCGCATAGCGTTTGTCTTCATGGCTGCTGATGCGGCAAATCGCATTCGCACGCCCTGAAGGCGCGGCCACGGTTACAACATCGCCGGGGTCCTGATTATTCGTGATATCCCATGTATCGGGAAATGACAGCGACATCCCCGTCTTCGGATCTTCCCAGACGAAATAGTCGGCTTTAGCGATTGTGGCCGAGCCTGCCAGAAGAGAGAAGGCCATGGCGGCTGTCAGTAATAGGCGCATAGACGTTTTCCTAAGCATTATAAGAATCCCCAACTCGTTCATTTTGCTATCTTAACGGATAAAAGGCAAACGACTTGTTTACATCCGGCATTTTTCGCCAAGGACTGGAAATTCAATAAAAATTTGACCTTTGATTTATTATTATGTTAATAACGCGACTATGAAAGAAGCACCCGGTCAAAACGTCCTCAGCGCCTATTTTAACAGGGAACATCGTCACCTGCCCGGCGTACTGGGGCATTCAGCACGCGCGGCATGGCTTGACGCCCATTTCGGCGGTCTGGAAACCATCCAGAACGGCAGCAAATATATCAGCGCCCTGCCCTGCATGTATTTCCTGCAACCGGACATGAAATCCCATATCGGTCTGATACTGACGCATCTGATGGGGCCCTCCGATAATGACACATACGACAATGTTCGGCGCGCCCGGTTTATTCCCCTCCGCCTTGAAATGACGGCCGACAGCCTGAAGGAAAGCGTCGGAAAACTTCATAAGACCGTGATTAAATTATCTTTGTATGACGAACTTCGGCGTCATCAGCCCAAAGACGGCCAAGACCCGGAAATGCTGGTTTCCGGCCAATCCTATGCCATGGTGCATCGTGGGGACCCGTTGCACGATCACAACAGCCTAGACCTGATCGATTTTTCCGCACCCGTCGTGACGCCGTGGGTCCAGCGTGTGCGCATGCGGGAATTCGAAGGATTTCATTCGCATCTCCTCAACCCGAAATGCGAATAATCGCTGTGGCAGGGATCAGCCTTTCCAGAACCCCATAATATCCATCGTTTCCCGCAGGATCGGTCTGGCGATAATATCTGCCTGTTCGGCACCATCTTTCAGGATGCGATCAATCTTCTCCGGATGGGCCAGCAGGTCACTCATCCGTTCGGTGATCGGCGACAGATGCC
>Ga0075163_10007390_pt1 | contig 14528 bp, 12 predicted proteins | sample JI1023141ADNA_FD_71478 | JGI IMG/M metagenome (GOLD analysis project Ga0075163, IMG submission 71478) | Wastewater effluent complex algal communities from Wisconsin, to seasonally profile nutrient transformation and Carbon sequestration -... | ecosystem: Engineered > WWTP > Effluent > Algae...
GCGCTCTCGCCTCACGACGCGACGATCGAGGGGCCTTCGCTTCGCGTGGAGCAGGTGGGGGCGATCGGGGATGTGAAGTACAACCTGGGGTATTGGCTCGATGCGGGTGCGCGGGCGATGTTTCCGATCGCGATCGGTGATGATCAGGGCGGCGAGTATGTCGTGGAGATCGAGATCGCGTGTGCGGACGCGTCTGCGGGGTCGGTGGCGAAGGTCACCACTCTCGCGGGCGACCTGATGTTCACGGTTCCCAAGACGGGCGGCTGGCAGCAGTATCAGACGCTCACGATCGGGCGCGTGAGGCTCGGGCCGGGCCCGCAGACGCTGACGCTGGCGGCGGAGACGAAGCCGGGAGAGGCGGTTGCGAACGTGCGGGCGTTGAGGTTGAGGAAGCAGTAGGGGATTGCGTGATCGCCCACGAGGAAGTGCCGAGGGCGCGCACTCGGCGCATGCGTGACGGGTGAGGGCGATGTGCAAAAACGACAACCCCCGAGCCTTGCGACTCGGGGGTTGTCAAATAGCGGGGGCTGGATTTGAACCAGCGACCTTCGGGTTATGAGCCCGACGAGCTACCGGGCTGCTCCACCCCGCAATCAGGGTCGGGAGTCTAGGAGGAACACCCGCGTGCGTCAACCAATGCGATGCGATTGCGTCGAGGCGATTCGCCCGAGCGCAAGAACAACAAAGCGAACACCTTTTCGCAAGCAGAAATTGCTTAGAGATCGGGAAAAGCGGGCGAGGGGATTTGAACCCCCGACGTACAGCTTGGAAGGCTGTCACTCTACCACTGAGTTACGCCCGCAGACGTTCAACTATAGCCCCGGATGATCCGCGGGCGTCTGTGGCACGCCGCGGGGTCCGAGACGGATCGATCCGAATCAACCGCGGAAGAACTTGGCGATGCCGTGGATCGTGACCGCTCGGCCCATGGCCGCGATCGACTCCGTCAGCGGGATGTGCTTGGGGCAGACTTTCACGCAGTTCTGGGCGTTGCCGCAGTCCGAGACGCCGCCCGCACCCATGAGCGCGTCGAGCCGTTCGCTCGCGAGTGCCTTGCCGGTCTCATGTGCGTTGAAGAGCCGTGCCTGGCTGATCGCGTGGGCACCGATGAACGACTCGTCCCACTTCTTGTCGTCGGGCTCGACGTTGAACTGGGGGCAGGCCTCGAGGCAGCAGCCACACGACATGCACTCGGAGAGTTTGTAGCGTGTTTCCTGTGACTTTGGCTTCTCTTTGGGGCCAGCACCAAGCGAGTACGTCCCGTCGATCGGCACCCACGCCTTCACACGCGATAGATTGTGGAATAGACGCGACCGATCGACCCAGAGATCGCGCACGACGGGGAACTTCTCCATCGGCTCCAGGGTGATCTCGTCATTCTCGTTGGGGGCGTAGTCATCGATCAGGCACGAGCACGACTGACGCACCTTGCCATTGATGACCATGGTGCACGCGCCACACACTTCCTCAAGACATCCCGAATCCCACACGACAGGCGTGGTCTTCACGTTCTGCACCGTCACCGGATTCGCGGCGATGCTCTGCAGGCAGGAGATCACGTTGCTGCCACGCTCGACGGTGACAGAAAACGTCTCCCAGCGGCTCGGCTTGCCCGGGCCCTCGCATCGCTTGATGCGAAAACGCACCGAGCGGCCGGGCTTGGGGGCTGGACGTGAGGAGTGATTCGCGTGAGATTTCGCAGTAGTCATGGTTCGAGTCCGAATCGGAGTGTTCTGAAATGTGCTCGCGTAGGGGTGGAGGTCAGTTTGCTCCCGCCATCGCCTTCTTCTCTTCGGGCTTTTTCGCGTCAGTCTTGCCATATGTCCGCGCCGTGGGCTGCACGAGCGTCGCGTCGATCTCTTGGAACGAAAGATCACAGCCGCCACGTCCGGCGTTCCACTTCGCGACCGTCGTCTTCATGAAGTTCGCGTCGTCGCGGTTCGGATAGTCCGTGCGATAGTGCGCTCCGCGGCTCTCCTTGCGAGCCATCGCGCCCTGTGCGATCGCGTCCGCAATCGCCAGCATGTCGCCCACCGAGCGGGCATATCCGAGCGACTGATTCGTCCAGCCCGCATCATCAGGAAGCGCCATCTTTGCGTAGCGATCCTTGAGGTTTGCGAGCGTGCCAAGGCACTTCTTGAGGCGATCTTCCGTGCGGACAACGGTGCACGCCGCCGTCATCTCGTTGCCCAGTTCCTTGCCGATGACGTACGGATTGGTCGCGGGATCGCCATTCTTGGTCGCGGACGACATCATCTTCTTGGCCTTCGCGTCCTCGCTCGCGACGGCTGCATCGAAGGTGCCCGCGGGCAGGTTCGCGGCCGGGTTCTTCCCGGGCACACCCTGGCGGACGTAGTTCAAGACCGACACGCCACAGAACAAGCCGTCAAAGATGCATGAGAGGAGCGCGTTCGCGCCAAGCCGGTTTGCGCCGTGGTACGCGAAGTTCACCTCACCGAAGGCGTACAGCCCCGGGATGTTTGTCTGCATGTTGTTGGGCGCACCCAACTGCATGCCCTGACCGATGTCGGCATTGGGCAGGGGCGACTTGGTCCCCGACACATGGTGGGGGAGGGGCGTGCCCGGCGTGTACGAGCCCTTCGTGTACTGTGTCCACAAGCCGCCCATCGAGTAGTGCACCGCCGGGAAGATCTTCATTGGGTTGGAGTACGGGTCCTCCCCTGCAAACTTCGAGTAGATCTCGAGGATGCCTTCCAACTTCTTCTTGAGGTACACCGGGTCCTTGTGGGTCAGGTCGAGATAGACCTGGTTCTCGCCATACACGCCCATGCCCTGGTTCACGCACACGTCAAAGATTTCGCGCGTCGCGATATCGCGTGGCACAATGTTGCCGTACGCCGGATATTTCTCTTCAAGGAAGTACCAGCGCTCGTTCTCGGGAATCTCACGCGGCGTGCGATTGTCGCCCTTTTTGCGAGGCACCCACACACGCCCTCCCTCGCCGCGCGCCGATTCGCTCATGAGTCGCAACTTGTCCGCGCCTGGAATCGCCGTCGGGTGCACCTGGATCATCTCGGCATTGCCATACCACGCGCCAGCCTGATAGCAGCGCGCCGCGGCCGCCCCAGTGCAGATGATAGAGTTGGTGCTCTTGCCGAACACGAGGCCGCACCCGCCCGTCGCCATCACGACCGCGTCGGCGCGGAAGGAGCGAATCTGCATCGTCCGCATGTCCTGTGCCACGATGCCCACGCAGCGACCATCATGCAGCACCGGCCCCAGGAACTCCCAGAACTCGTGCTTCGTGACTTTGCCTTCGCTCTCATAGCGACGCGTCTGCTCATCGAACGCGTACAACAACTGCTGCCCCGTCGTCGCACCGGCGAAGTGCGTGCGCTTGAAGAGCGAACCGCCGAAGAGTCGCAGATCGCGATTGCCCTCGCTCGTGCGATTGAATGGCACGCCCATGCGGTCGAGCAGGTCAATCACCTTGGGAGCAAAGTTCGCCATCTCCAGCACCGGGTGCTGATCGGCGAGATAGTCCCCGCCGTAGATCGTCTCGTCGAAGTGCTCGTACTCCGAGTATCCCTGCTGCCGCGCGACCTCGTTGCAGGCGTTGATCCCGCCCTGCGCACACACGCTGTGCGATCGCTTCACGGGGACAAGCGAGAACAGATCCACGTCCATACCGGCCTCGGCGAGGCGGACGCTCCCCGCCAATCCCGCAAGTCCGCCGCCGACGACAATCACTCGATGGTTGCTCATAGTGGAAATCCGAAGAAATGCATCAGGCACTGGGCATCAGGCATCAGAAAGATCGAGTCTGTTCAACCACAACTACTTCGACGCGTCCGCCGCTGGCGATTCAACCTGCGAGGCGTGTCCATGGCCGGCGTGGTGTGCTTCCTCGGCCTTGCGAGCCTTCGCCGGATCCAACAGCAGGAATCCAAACAAAGACGCCCACGCCATCGCCATCAAACCCGCGCCAAGACCTGCACACGCCATGCCCCAACGCTTCTGAGCGCTCGCCGAAAGCGTGAGCCCCCAGGTGATGGCAGCCGTCCACAATCCGTTCGCGAAGTGGAACACGAGCAGCGAAATGCCCAGGAAGTAGCCGACCGCCACGAGCACCGCGGGCATCGTGATCCCGTCCGTCCCGCCCCGCAGGATCGTCGCCATCGTGCTCGCGGCGAACTCCGCCGACCACGCCGTCCCGCCCGGGATCAGAAACGTCCAACCCCATCGCAGCGTCGCGACGTGATAGAAGATGAACAGAATGCCGAGATAGCCGCTGATCCGTTGCAACGTGTACCGGAAGTTGTCCTGATACGCGTACCGGTGCGTGTTCCCCTTGCCCGACATCGCGTAGAAGACGCCAAGGATGCTGTGGAACGCGATCGCGCCCCACAGGCTCACCTCGATGATGAGCAGGAACGGGATGCTGTGGATGAAATCCACCTCATGCTGAAACGTCGCGACGCCGGCGTGAGCGTGCTCGCCTAAGGCCTTGCGCGAGTCGGTCAGCCCCCACACCACCGACGAGTTTGTCAAAAGGTGGCTGACCAAAAACACCCCGATCGGGACAATCCCCGACAATGAGTGCAGGCGGCGGAACAGAAAGTAGTTGCGTTCAAGGAAGGGTTTGGCAGAGTCAGCCACGGCTGGAAGCCTCCAAGGCCCGCCAAACCTCACAGGGGAGGGGCGGGATGCCATGATAGCAGCAATGCAGGCGTCGTGAGGGGAACGTGAGGGTATAGATCGACGTCAGGATTCTGATAGTGCATAAGCCTTTGCAGCGCCCGTGAACGGATAGGGTTCGTGGTTCCCGAACCCCTGTCGCAAGCGAACCACATGATGCTCATCCTCTTCGATATTGACGCGACCCTTTTGGTGTCCAGCCGCTCGGGCGTCTACGCCATGCAGGATGCTGGCCGCGAACTCTTCGGCCCTTCCTTCACCTTCGAGAACGTCGACTTCGCAGGCCGCCTTGATCCGCTCATTCTGCGCGATCTCTTCCGCGTCAACAACGTCGCTCCCATGCCGGACAACTTCGCCGCGATGCGCCGCACGTACCACGACCACCTGAAGCGGCGGGTGGCCGTTCCCAACACCGCCCGCGCCCTTCCCGGCGTGCACGCACTTCTCGACGCCCTGCGCCGCCGTGAGGACCTCACGCTGGGCCTCCTCACCGGCAACTTCGCCGAAACCGGCTCACTCAAACTCCGCGCCGTCGGCATCGATCCCGACCACTTCCCCATCCAGGCCTGGGGCGATCTCTCGCCGCATGATCCACCGTCACGCGATCATCTGGTCCCCGTCGCGTTCGAACAACTGCGCCGCCACGCCGCACCACACTCCAACTCGTTCACAATCGATCCTCGCCGCGTCCTTGTGATTGGAGACACGCCCCACGACGTGAACTGTGCCAAGGCCCACAACTGCCGCTCCCTTGCGGTTGCGACGGGGCTGCACTCCGTTGACCTGCTTCGTTCAGCCGGTGCCGATCATGTCGTTCCTGATTTGTCAGACACGCCCGCGATGCTCGAGTTCATCTTCTCGGACGCCCCTTCCTCTTAAGGAAGGGGTTGGGGGAAGGTTCTTCGGGGCGTTCAAATGCGTCACGAATCGAAGACTCATCGCCGGCGTGGGGGAGTTGCACGACATTCGGCGCGCTTTGTAGCGTGGGATGTCCTTCCAACCAACCCCACCCGACAACCCGCCTCGCGCCCGCAATCCCGCGTCCACCTCCGTCTACCATCCCGCACGCACACGCCCGGGAGCCGTTCCATGACCGACAGTTACAAGGCCCTCTGCACCGACTTCTATGTCAACCAGAAGGTCGCGCTCAAGATGGACCTCCCGCGCACGCGCGAATCCGTCCTCGAGTTCTTTGAGCGCATCCGACGCCAGTTCCCGGCCATGGGCTCGTTCCGTCGCTACCGCGACGAACTCGCGCTCGAATCACCCCAGACCGACATGCCGCACCGCTGGGTCGCCGTCCGTGCCAACAACATCCGTAGCGGCGTCGTCAACCCAAACCAACTCACAGAGGCCTACTCCCTCCACAAGACCATCCTCGATTCCGCGCCCGCGTACATGTCCATCACGCCCCTCGACGTCGACCACATCGAACTCCTCTACGGCTTCGATCTCGCCGCCGGCGGCAATCATGACGCAATCGTCCTGGACGCTCTCCTGCACGGCTCGCCCTTGCAGCAACTCCTCGACATCCCCAACTGCGTTCCCATCGACTACCAGCCCGTCATCGGGTTCTCTCTCGGCAGCGCCGGCGAAACCGAAGTCCACTTCGAAGTGAAAACCCGCCCCAGCCCGAGCGCCGCCCGCGAGATGCCCGAAGGCCATGACCCCATCAGCGTTTACCTCACGCTCCGGCGCTTCGGACCCATCGGCGATGTCAAAGACCTCGAGAAGATCCAGAAGCAGTTGACCTCCTACGCCGAGGATCTGATCGAGTCGCGACTGATCCCCTCCCTCATCATGCCAATCCGCCACGCGATCGCCTCCGGAAACGCCTGACCCATGTGGACCGTCCTGGCCCAATCTGCCACGACCAAGGCCACCCAGGGCGAGATCGTGCTGTGGGTCGCGATTCTCATCGTGACCGCTCTTCTTGGCGGCCTTCTGATTATGTGGGTCCGTCGCAAGATTCTGGCAAACAACAACCCCGCAGAGGCTGCAACTCTGATGGACCAACTCCGTGGCATGCTTGCCAGGGGCGAGATAACTCAGGAAGAGTTCGACGCGACACGCAAGACCATGGTCAGGAAAATGGCCGCGAGCAAGCCCCCTGCTGCCGCGCCATCCCCGCCACGCCCCGAACATCGCTCCTCTGGTAAGCCGCCGACGCCTCCGTCCGCATAACTCCGATGGACCGCTCTTGGCGCCGCTGCAACGCGGTTCTCGCACCATCGGTTTCCCGGGATCCGTCGCCTCTCGCGCACGAACGTGCAGACATTCGCCCAGTCCGCCGATAGACTGACGGTTCACGAGGCGAGAGACATACCACCGTTCACGCGATCCCGTTCCCGCGGTGTCGCTGAACCATCCGGCGAGGCGACCACATGGTCAAGCGGCAAGACGGCAACGACTCAACCCAGGGCAATGGCGGCGATGGCGGCGCCTTCAAGGGACGCAAGGTCACCACTTGCTCCTTCTGTGGCAAGACCAGCCGCGACGTCGGCCCCATGGTCGAAGGCCCGAACGCCACCTACATCTGCAACCACTGCACCGACCTCTGCCAGAACATCTTCCGCCAGGAGAAGCGCCGCGTCTCATCCGCCGCCGCCTCGCTTCGCGAGATCCCGCCGCCGCGCGAGATCAAGGAATACCTCGACCAGTACGTCATCGGGCAGGACCTCGCCAAGCGAGCCCTCTCGGTCGCGGTCCACAACCACTACAAGCGCCTCCTTCACCTTGAGTCCGCAGAGTCTTCGAGCGTCGAACTCGACAAGTCCAACATCCTCATGCTCGGGCCCACTGGCTCGGGCAAGACGCTCCTCGCCAAGAGCCTCGCCCGCATGCTGAAGGTCCCCTTCGCCATCGGCGACGCGACCACGCTCACCGAAGCGGGCTACGTCGGCGAGGACGTCGAGAACCTCCTCCTGAAACTCCTCCAGGCCGCCGACTTCGACCTCGAAGCAGCGCAGCGCGGCATCATTTACATCGACGAGATCGACAAGGTCGGCAAGACCTCCAACAACGTCTCGATCACGCGCGACGTCTCGGGCGAGGGCGTCCAGCAGTCCCTCCTGAAGATCCTCGAGGGCACCGTCTCCAACGTCCCGCCCCAGGGTGGCCGCAAGCATCCCGAGCAGCAGTACATCCAGATGGACACGACCAACGTCCTGTTCATCTGTGGCGGCTCGTTCGTGGGCCTCGAAGAAATCATCCGTCGCCGCATCGGCCAGAGCCGCATCGGCTTCCACATCGAGCCCGAGGAACGCGACGACACGAAGGACAAGAGCAAACTCTTGGCTCAGGTCACGGCGGACGACCTGATCGAGTTCGGCATGATCCCCGAGTTCGTGGGCCGTCTCCCCGTCATCGCGCCCCTCATGCCCCTCTCGATCGAGGCGCTCGTCAACATCCTCACCGAGCCCAAGAACGCCATCACGCGGCAGTACCAGCACCTCTTCAGCATCGAGGGTGCGAAACTGACCTTCACCGAGGCCGCCCTCCGCAAGGTCGCCGAGAAGGCCGCCAAGCGTGAAACCGGCGCCCGCGCTCTCCGCAGCGTGATGGAAGAACTCATGCTCCCCCTGATGTACGCGTTGCCCGACCAGAAGAACGACGGCATGCACTACGTCATCGACGAAGCAGACGTCGCGGCCCCACGCTCGATCGACCAGATCCGCGTGAAGGTCAAAGAATCGGCCTGAGCCAGGCCACGCCGGGCACAACCCACACTCTCGTTCCACTGACCCGTCCGCGGGTCAGTGTTTCTTTTTGATCTGGTGCAACTCCACAAACTACATCAATCCAAAAGAAAAACCGGACCCCTTCGGGTCCGGTCCCTTGCATGCCTTTGCGATCTCAACTCACTTCGGTGCCGCAGGCGCGACAACCTTCGGCGCATCAGCCTTGGGGGCCTCCGCCGCGGGTGCGTCTGCCTTCGGAGCCTCAGGCCCCGCCGCGGGTGCCTCGTCCAACTTCAGTTCCTTCTCCACCAACTTCGTGAGGTCATCACCCTCGGGCAGGACCGCGACATGGCGGAGCAGGATTTCCTGGAACGCCAACTGCGACCCGCGATCACGCGGCACATCGCTCGTGCGCGACGAGAGCACGTGCGTGAACCCCTGTGCCCTAGCGAGTTTCCCGGCCGTGTCCGCCGCCAACTTGTACGCGTCGGCCAGCATGTTCACCGTGAACTGCTCCGTCTCGCCTTGCATCCCCTGGAAGCGGGCCTGCAACTCGCCCAACTTCGCGTCGCGTTCTTCGGTGATCTTCGCCTTCTCGTCGTCCGTCTGCGCGGCTTCGAGACGAGTCGTCACGTCCTTCGTGATCGCCTCGTACTGCGCCTTGATCTGCTCCTGAGCGGCCATCTGCCCAGCGTCAAACTGATCCCGCGCGGCCTTGAACGAGCCCTGGCTCATCAACTTGTCCACAACGCCGATCATGTCCACGACCGCGATCCGCGCCGCCTGCGGAGCCGGTGCCCCGTTCTGCGCCGTCACGTTTCGCGTCAGCCCAAAGGCGAGCGCCGCCGCAACCACCAAACCACCGGCCACCATCGTCGTGCTCTGCTTCATGAATCCGTGCTCCAAAGGTTTCCCAGCGTCTCCACAACCATCGATCCCCGGACGCCGGGCCACAACTCTAGGCGACAGGAGACACGTTGCCGAAGACGCCGTGACGTCGGGGATCGGCATTCGGGATTCGGCATTCGGGGAGAGGCCCGTGCCGCACCGTCTTCTTTCTTCACGAATGCCGAACCCCGAATCCCGAATGCCGATCTTGCTACCCTCCCCCATGCTCGACCCACGCCTCCACAAACTCGCCGACGTCCTCGTCCGCTACTCCACCCGCGTCAAAAAGGGCGACCTGGTCGCCGTCCGCGCCGACCACAACGCCTTCCCGCTCGTCGAAGCCACCTTCGAAGCCGTCATCAAGGCTGGTGGCCATCCCGTCTGGGTCCCCCAGTCCGAGCGCCTCCACGAACTCCTCCTCACCCACGGCTCCGAGGAACAACTCGCCTACCTCTCCCCCCTCGAACTCCACCGCGTCGAAACCGCCGATGTTCAGATCGCGTTCTGGTCCGAAGAAAACACGTCCTACCTCGGCCGCATCGACCCTTCCAAGATCGCCCGCCAGCAAGCCAGCCGCAAAGCCTTCATGGCCACGTTCTTCGAACGCGCCGCCAACGGCTCCCTTCGCTGGTGCGGCACGCAGTTCCCCACCCAGGCCTGCGCTCAGAACGCCGGCATGTCCCTCGAGCAATACGCCGACTTCGTCTTCCGCGCCGGCTTGCTCCACCTTCCCGATCCAGTCAGCGCATGGAAGAAGGTCCACGAACGCCAGGAACGCGTCCGCGAGTTCCTCCAAGGGAAGAAAGTTCTCCGATTCCGCGCACCCGCCGTCAACGGCAACGACGGCACCGACCTCACCGTCGACGTCTCAAAGGGCATCTGGGTTAACTGCGCAGGCCTCGAGAACTTCCCAGATGGCGAGGTCTTTGCAGGGCCCACAGGCGTCGATGGGCACGTCAACTACACCTTCCCCGCCGTCTACAACGGGCGCGACGTCGAAGGCGTCCGCCTCGAGTTCAAGGGTGGCCGCGTGACCAACGCCTCAGCCGTCCGCAATCAGGACTTCCTCTTCAGGATGCTCGACCTCGATCCCGGCGCTCGCAACTTGGGCGAGATCGCCATCGGCACCAACTACTCCATCACAGAGTTCACCAAGAACACGCTCTTTGATGAGAAGATTGGCGGCACCTTCCACGCAGCAGTCGGCGCGGGCTATCCCGAGTCCGGCAATCACAACGAGTCCGCCCTCCACTGGGACATGGTCTGCGAACTCCGCCCCACCAAAGCCCCCGACGGCTCCACCATCCCCGGCGGCACCATCGAAGCCGATGGCCAGGTCTTCCACAAAGACGGCAAGTTCCTCATCCCGTGGGAGTAAGACACGTGGCACAGGCTTCTAGCCTGTGCGGACTTCTTCTTGCTCTTTAGTCTTCCGGGGTTCGGGGCTTCCAGCCCCGACGCTTACTCTTTCCCTCTTACCTTCTTGAGCGTCTCATCCTTCCGCTTCACCGCAAACCCAAGTTGCGACCGCGCGTGGAACAGCTTCGTCTCTACCGCGCGATCCTTGCTCGTCGCCTCTCCCTTGGAATCAATCTGCACCTTCGCGATGTTCTCTTTGATGATCGTGAACAACTCCGCCCCTCGCTCCGCAAAGCGTGAGACCTCGCCGCACGCAACCTGCCGCTGGAACGTGCCGAACTCCTCACCAAAGCCGATCGCTTGGCTTGCGGCATCCCCCAACGGCGCGCCCGCTTTCTCCAGTGCCTCGCGCGCCCCGCGCATGCTCAACTCGCGAATCTCCGCCTCCAGCGCCTCCGCCTCGGCCTTCAGCGTGTTGAACTTCTCGATCCACTCATCTAACAACTGATTCACCTTCTTGGGCTGCGCCGCCGCCGCATACGCCGCCTCCGCCTTCACCGCCAGCGCCTCGCACTTTGCGGCATACTCAACACGCAACTTGTCCAGCACGGGCTTCCCATCAAACGCGGGCACCGGCAGTGGGGGAGTTTTCGCCGTGGGCGCCACTGGCGCCGCGGGCGAACCGCCAGTCCCAAACGGCGACGATCTACCACCCTGCGTCGCACTTGGAGCCATCGTCATCGGCGCTGGAGTCGCAGGCCTCGGCACAACATAAGGCGTGCCGCCGCTACCACTTCTGACGATTCCAGCACTCGTTCCATCTCCCACGATCCCCGCCGCCGCTTGCCGATCTCGCTGCTCGATCCTGTCATACACCCGATACACCTGTCGCGCGGCAAGCACGATTCCGAGTACGAGCACCCCGGTCGTGCCCACGTTCGCGGCACGCTCGGACTTGCCCATCGCAAAATACGTGATCAGACCGGCCGCGGCTGCTCCCACAACCACGAGCAGGCCAATGAGCACCGCGCCCCAGATCGCTCCGTTGCGGAGGCGATCTCCATCAATGCCTCGCGGGTCGATCGCGTTCCATTGCGTGAATGCCGCCCAGGCCATCAGCCCGACAAACAACGCGCCAAGCGCCAGAACCGCCGGATTGGCTCCCACCGCCCCACGCCGAAGAGATGCCTGCTTCATGCCGCAATCGTACCACAATCCCCGTCCCTCTCCCAGTCTGGTGGGAGAGGGAGCCGCGTGATCGCCGTCCGCAGCACCGAGGCGGGTGAGGGGGTAGCCCGCCAACCTTCCCAACCCAACAAAAACGCCGCGATGAACCCTCGCCCATCGCGGCCGTGAAATCAACCTATCAGCCCCTCGGCCCACTCAATCCCAAATCACCTCCGGCCCACTCTCCCCAACCTTCTTGACGTTGACGAGGAAGTTGTTCGCCGTGTTCGGGTCGTCCTTCTCATCAAAGAACAGCACGTCGCGCCACTTCGGGAAGATCGCGTTCGACGTGTCCGACTCGGGCTTCTCGCTCCACAACTTGTTCTCCGGCGCCATGCTCGTCTCGAACTGGATGCTGTTGTCGTTGTACGCGACGTTCCCTTCCCACGCTCCACGGCTGCCATGGATAAGCAGTGTGTTGCTGTCTCGGTTGAACGCGATCTCGAGGCCGTTTTTCTTCGCGTTGGTCGCGTCCGTGACCAGCGGCCCGCGATTCGCCACGATCGCATCGTTGGACGAAAAACTGTTGTTCCACTTCTTCTCACGCCGCGGCCCGAAGGGCATCTGGTGCGCGTAACTGAACCCCGCGATGCGGGCTGGGTTCTTCGCCGTGAAGTCCGTATTGAACCCAGGATCCCACAGGGCCTTCGCCGGATTGACGGCCGTCTGTGGCGCTGTGAACTCGTACCTGTTCTCAATGCGAATCGCCGGATTCGTTTCCGCCGGGCTCACGCACAACTCGGGCGTGAAGAAGTTCTGGTAGATCAGGACCGACATGATGTTCGCGGTCGTGTCCTTGGTGTCCGCCGCCGCGTCGATCGTGAAGTTCTCGACATCAAGCAGCGATGGCAGCGGATACTTGTCGCCATTGTTGTTGGCGAATAGCACCATCCCCTGATGAATCCCGCGAATCTGCGTGCCGTCCCTAATGTGCCGTACACCGCCGTGGCGCCGTCCGCCCCCAATGATCGGCAGCAGAATCCCCGCCAGCAGCACCGCCACAATCACGACCACCACGCCCTCGATCACCGTGAACCCGCGCCGGTTGTTCCCGCCGCCCCGTCTCCTCCCGCGCAGCCACATCCTTTGACTTCGTTCCATACAAGCCTCCTGACGAATAACACCAACAATGATTCGCGGCACAACGCCGCATGAATAACGCAGATACCAGGAAGACTCCGCCGGGCAACCCGCGAATGCGAACCGCCCGGCCATTCCCTCAGGCAAGCCACCAGATTGTCGGCGTCAAGCCCAATCACCCGCACGCCTCACCAATCGCTACGCCCCCAATCGCGAGCGGTTCCATTCGAACCGAGACTCACCGCAGAGGCGCAGAGGTCGCTGAGGAAGACCCCAAGGGCATTCCATCTCTGCGAACTCTGCGCCTCTGCGGTGAAAAGTCATTCAACGTCCCTCTTCCCCCTCGCCTCGTCTCTCACCTTCCGCGACGCACGCCACATCAACGCGAACGCCACCGCACCGACGCTCCATCCCACATACGCCGGCACCGGCGTCCGCCCTTCCACTTCGAGCACCTCGATGTAGAACACGGCCGTCAACCCCGACGCCAACATCACCGCAATCAGCGACACCAAGCCCATGACAAAGAACAATCCCACGATGAACACCGTCACCTGAAAAGACTTCTTCGTCGGCGCATCATCCTGCTCCGCCTCCGCCCCCGTATCAACCTCATCCCAATCAATGTCCACCGAATCCATCTTGAGCGTCGCACGCACCTGCTCCGCCTCGCCCACATCCGCGCGGCGCACCGTCACCTTGATCGGATCAGTGAACCCCGCTTCCCATTGGAGCGAACTCGCCGCAGTGGCAAAGACCTCCGCGCGAATCCCCCGCGCCCGCAACGCCTCGGCCAGCGTCTGCGCCTCAAACTCCGTCCGCGCCGTCGTCAGCACCACCAAGATGTCGGGATCATCGTGCATGCCGGAGTCTACCTGATTCTCGCGACCGCCCAACGGACCAATCTCACCCACCCCTCCCCAACCCTTCCCCATTCCTAACATCCCCGTCACCCCCTCGCCCTCTCCTCTTCACTCACGCCTCACGCCTGTCCCCTCACGCCTGATGTCTTCGCCCCGCCACATCCCCGTCCTCCTCCGCGAGGTCGTCGCACTCCTCGCCCCCGCGCCCGGCGAGACGTACCTCGACTGCACCGCGGGCCTCGGCGGCCACGCCGCCGCGATTGCCCCCGCCCTGACCGCGACGGGTTCGATCATCCTCAACGACGCCGACCCCGCCAACCTCGCCCACGCCACCGCCCACATTCAGGCCCTGCCCAACGCCCCCAAGGTCCACGCCATCCAGGGCAACTTCGCCGAGATTCCGTGGAAACTGAATGACTCGACAGCGGGCGCGCCCGGGGCGGCGGGCGTCGACATGCTCCTCGCGGATCTCGGCTTCGCGTCGAGCCAAATGGACGACGCCGCCCGCGGCTTTTCCTTCATGCGTGAGGGGCCGCTCGACATGCGGATGGACCCGACGCTGCCCACCTCCGCCGCCGATCTCGTCAACACCCTGCCCGAGGCCGAACTCCGCCGCCTCCTCTGGGACTTCGGCGAGGAAAAGGCCGCCCGCACAATCGCGCGAAAACTTGTCCAAACAAGGCGCGAATTGCCGATCACAACGACTTCACAACTCGCGGAGACCGTCCGCAGTGTCGTGAGGCCCCAGGCTGGCGGGATCCACCCCGCCACC
>Ga0075163_10007391_pt1 | contig 14527 bp, 36 predicted proteins | sample JI1023141ADNA_FD_71478 | JGI IMG/M metagenome (GOLD analysis project Ga0075163, IMG submission 71478) | Wastewater effluent complex algal communities from Wisconsin, to seasonally profile nutrient transformation and Carbon sequestration -... | ecosystem: Engineered > WWTP > Effluent > Algae...
GAGAGAGATAGCAAGGAACCATTTGAACAATGGAACCTTTGAGTTGTGCATCATTGTGTTTACTGTAGGAGAGAAAGACTTTAGACACCCACTACATTGCAAACGTGACCTTCGGCCTTTTTCAGTATGTTTGCTAATCTGTTCGCTGAAACAATAAGGACATTTCTTGTCGGTCTTCCAGCGTAGGTTGCAAAGATATTCAAGACAAGCCTCGTTTGTTTGAAACTTTTGCATTATAATGATCGTGTTCATACAGGTGTTTATTAGTCTATGCACCTATATTAGCGATTTCTCAAAGAGAAGTCAAGCCCTTAAAGTGAACATTCCGAAACATTTTATCGTATTCCGCTTTTTTAATATATTTCTCTCCATTGATTGTTATTCCGAGGGAAAATAATTTCACTTTCTCCCAACTTTTTCCAGTCTTTTACCACACTCCATCCCGATTCAGGTTGTTGCTCTAAATTGCCTACTTCAATGGGAATTTGTGAGGGTAGACCCAATTGAATTCTCATCTTTTGGCTTGTTTCTGGCATGAAAGGGGCGATAAAAAGAGTGATATGCCTTAAAATCTCTAAAAGATTACATAAGACCAGCTTTCCTTCAGCCGGGTTTTCTTTGATTAAAGCCCAAGGCTTCTTCTCTTCCATCATTTTATTGGCAAAATCCACCAGTTTCCACACTTGAAAAATGGCTTCGCTGAGGTTGTATTTTTCCATTTCTTCGACATATTTTCGATGTGTTGCATTGGTCATGCTTTCAAATTCACCTCCCACTTCTTCAAATTCGAAATCTTCAATGCTATTGCGAGAAATAAGGGTGTGCACCCGATTGAGTAGGTTGCCTAAGTTATTAGCCAAGTCTGAATTATATCGTTCTATGAACAGATGATCGCTAAAATCACCGTCTTTTCCCACGGGAACTTCTCTTAATAGGTAATAGCGGAGCATGTCTACTTCATATTTTTTAAGCAACTCAATAGGATCTACAACATTTCCTGTGGATTTGCTCATTTTTTCACCATTATGAGTCACAAAACCATGGGCCAAAATGGCTTTAGGCAAGGGTAATCCTGCTGAAAGGAGCATGCCGATCCAAATGCCGGCATGAAAACGAACAATGTCTTTACCAATCACATGCAGGTCAGCGGGCCACCATTTATTAAATGTTTTAGGATCCTTAGCATAGCCAATAGCAGAAATATAGTTCGTTAAAGCATCACACCAGACATACATCACGTGATTCTCATCAGATGGAACCACGACACCCCAAGGTAAAACCGACCGAGGACGAGAAAAGCTAACATCTAGCAAACCTTCCTTTGCCATGATTAAGAATTCTTTTTTTCGTGATTCGGGCATGAGTTTCAACTCATCAGTTTCAATCAAACGGACAATTTCTTCGCTGTATTTAGAAAGACGGAAAAAGTAATTCGTTTCTTTAGACACGACAGGTTCTTTTTGATGAATGGGGCATTTGCCTTCTATCAAATCAGTTTCTTTCAAAAAAGTTTCACAACCTACACAATAAAGCCCTTCGTACTCTTTTTCATAAATATCACCTTTTTCCTCCAGGGCTTTCCATATTTTTTGGGCTGCTGGCCAATGACGTTCACGGTCAGAGGTCTGAATGAAATCATCTGTAGAGAGATTAAGAATCCCTTTAAGGCTCTTAAAAATAGCGGCATGACGATCCACAAATTCTTTGGTATCCTCTTTGGCTTCCATCGCTGTATTATAAATTTTTACGCCGTGCTCATCAGTTCCGGTTAAAAAATGGGTGTCATAGCCCATCAAACGTTTATAGCGAGCAATGGCGTCGGCCTGAATTAGCTCCATAGCAAAACCTAAATGAGGCGGAGCATTAACATAGGCTATCGCTGTAGTGAGGTAAAATTTCATTTAATTACGAGTTACGAATTACGAGTTACAAATATTTTAGCACAATACAAATTTCATACCTTCAAAAGTAACTCATAGTTCTTAACTCGTAACTCTGTATTAAGTGGTCGCTCGATAAACCAAATCAATGATATTGGTCACTAGGGCGTAGGCAAGAATGACTACAAGTAAGCCCATTATGGCCCATTGAATGATTTTTACGGCGGCATCTTTTTGTTCGGAATTTCCTGTGGAAAGGATCAGGCGAATCCCTCCATATACTAACATCAGTACGGCCACCGAACCATTCGTTGTCCATAGTTATTTCGTTAGGATTATATTGCTCTTTAATATGGTAAGGATAGCTAGTCCTTATTCGGTCAAATCTTTCATTTATTACTTTCCTAGGGATATTTCTCCACCCTAACCCTATTTTATTTTTCATAGTTATTTGGTTTTATAAGTAATAATTTCATCATTTTCAGTATTCCTTGTTTTGGCACAATTTACACAAATATAACCTAAGGCTTTGCAAGTCCCAATTTCTCCCACTTTAGCCTTTCCTCCGACAATTACTATTTTAACTTCTTCAATTTTCTTGCATTCTTTGCATTTTCTTTTTGACATAGTTATTTGGTTAGCCATTTATAAGTACCAGGTAAGAATAATTTAGTAGAAACATACCATTTAAAACGATTGTGAAGATTTCTTTTGACGTAAAAATGGAAAACTGTATCTACTCCAATTGCCCACTCAAAGTTCTTTTCAGGTTCTTTGAATATTTCTTTTAAATCCATAGTGTATTTAATTACATAATTAATCTAAAGGCCTACCTGATAAGTCTTTTAAAACTTCAATGAGCTGTATTTCTGTTACAGATTTCCAATACTTCTGGCCATGCTCATTCATCATGCGTACAAAGTTCTTACTAGGTGAAAGTTCTAATATCTTCACTTCAGAAATTTCTTTATTGCCCCACCTTTCACCATTTTTAATGAGGCATCTTTTGTTAATTATATTTTCTAGTTCCATATTATATGAAGTTAATTACATAAGTAGAGAGGGGAAGGCAGGGTTTGAACTGCAGTGTGTCTTCAGACCAGAACGGAACCAGCCCTTGTAGGGTCATTGACACTCTTGAAGTCTGGCACTCCAGCGGCTCACTGTCCGCCACATCCCCCCTCTACTTTTGTAATTAAGTTACACATTTCATGTGCGTAATAGTGCCAGGTCTTTGATAATTCAATACATAATCTGCATATCCATGCTTATCATAAGGGAAGGGTATTCTTTTTTTACAAACAAAGCACTCCATCCTTAAAGCTCCTATGTCTTTCATTCTGTTTTTATCCCCCCTCAAATAAGCTTCTTGTTCTACTTTTTTGATGAAGCCTTTTACTTCACTGTCACACTCTGTAAGATAATTTTTCTTACCTAGAGCTTTTCCGAATATTTCATCTTGAGTATATAGAGGTCTAAATAACCTATCGAAATCCTCCTCCCATGTTGGTTTAGTGTTGGTCATAGTTATTTTTTATTAATATTTCTAATAGTAACGGTTTCAGTGAATAAAATTGGAAGTATTATCCACCAAGGACTAGCATCTTGAAAGAAAATTAAATAGAGTGTTATTCCATAAATGAAGATGTTCCAAATTAATGCTGCGGCATAAATCATAAAGTTTCGTTAAGTTTTTTAAGGGCTTCTTGTTTCCATTTCTTACAAATACCAAAACATACTCTAGTCGCACAGCATGGAACCTCCTCAATTATCTTCTGTGCCCGCTCTCTTTCTTCTTTGCGAGTCTCATAAATCTCTCTACTTATACTATCTTTTAAATGTTCAATTTCTAATCGCAATCTTTGCGAAAAACACATTTCCCTTGCTGCCAATACTTCTTTGGATTGAAATTCTGCATATTGATTTCTTTCATAAGTTGGACTCATTAATTGAAATTCAGATAAAATTCTAGAAAACTCTAATAATTTTTCATCTAAGAAAACGCTCATTTCTCCCCGGTCTTTTAAACATTGAGTACACATTCCTTCAAATTTCTTCATCTTTCTTTTGGGTTAGGGGTTAAAGTTTATTTCATCCGAGAATCAATCTTTTTGTCAATTTACATGAATCTCGGGGGGTTTACAAAGAACGTTTTAGAGGTTTACAAAGAATTTATTAATCAAATACAGGCTCAATTTCTTCTTTGGAAAAATAAGAGTTGGGTTTATAAACTCCCCAGCCTTTTTTATCACCTTCTATAGGGCCATATAATTTAGGTGCATCCATTGTAGTGGGAGGATTTGTAAAGTCTAGAAAAGAAAATATCTCATTAGTCTCCTTCACCCTAAACCTCTGCCCCTCAGGTATAGGCTCATTGCCTGCAAGCTGTCCAGCGTAGAGGTAGCCGGTGATTGAAACTTCTTTTTCCAAAAATTCTTCCCAAGTGAAATTATTTATACCCCTATCTGGAAGTTCCCAAATAAGGAATTGTGTTTGTGCATTACCTTTTGTTGAGCCAACACGTAAAATCTGGCCTTCAATATTATCCACTTTAATGGTTGCCGCCCACCCCATCTCATAAGCTGCTTTGATTTGGTCTAGTTTATTCATTGGATTGTTGTTAATAATTTGACAGCCGTTAAGCATGGAACAGATGAAGGTGTTAGTCATTGGATAATTCCTTAGGATTGATAAGGTTATTTTTCTTAATATTTTAACCCTATTTTTAGGATAGGGTGATTGAGTGGACTTCTTTAAGTTGGTTAAGTTTATCTTCTTTCCATTGAATCATACCAGCATAACTAAGGTCTACAGGGACTTTATTGATAAGGTCAATCATCTTATATCTACATTCATCTTTTTCTTGCTTACGTCCTTTTATTATTCCATCCTGAAATCCTTTTGCCCAATCACTAATTTTCTTATTTTTTAATTCTTCCAATTTAGAGTCTTTGGCTTCGAGGGCTTCTAAAAGAAAAAACTTCAATACATTTATTTTCCTAGAAGACTCCTCTGATGGTCTGGCTATACATAAAACAATGTCCTCAATCTCTTCAACAATCTCTTCATTGGTTTTCATGGGTTTTAAATTATAGAGTTAATAAATTCAGCAAGGGCCTGAGCTGAGGGGTTTTTGAGTCTTTTTTCACCACATTCAATACCTCCACAATCTGGATATGGTTCTGCATGTCCCTTACAGGTTTTAACCTCCTCATACCCACACTCTGCTATTTCTTGGAGGGAGCGGGTAAATCCGCACCAACCCCAAAGTTCAATTAGTTTTTTGCCTAAAGCAAGGCCTTGAATCTTTGGCTTAATACACTTTTCTAAAACATCTCCGATTAAGACCTTCTCATTCCGAATATCCTCATCCAATACTTCACATCCACATTTATCACACATTGGATTATCTTCCATGTCTTTTACTATTTTATCTTCACAACAAAATGATTTCTTAGAGGCCAATTTGTCTATGATTTTTTGCATGAGGGTCATGATAGTATTTCAATTAGTTTAAGTAAGGTTTCTTCCTCTTGAAGGTGGGCGGGCTTACAGAGTTCCCATTTAGCTATCCATCCCATTCCTTCATGCCATAAATCACCTCTATAATTAACAAAATATTTAAGTATATCATCCTCTGTATCGTTTAAAGTTGTTGTTTTTGGTTTATGATAATCAAATAATGCATTCCTCTCTAAAGCCCTAAGTATTCGTTCAAGCGTAATATCTTGGCCGAGGATTTCAAAATCCGCTCTTTTGTACCTTTTTGAACTACAACCAGAAGCCAACCAAACATCAGTACATTTTGATTTTTCCCAAAAAGATTTTTCGTATAATCCAGTAACATAACGGATTTTAGGAATAGTGCTATCACTTTTATTCCTCCCATTATGTATTTTAGCTTGAATTAAAACCCTACACCCAAACCCCAACTCATCTTCAAGGGTTTTCCCCTCAGAGGCTAGGATTAAGGATTGAAAGGTCTTGTAGGTTTCGTTATTTGGGGTCATACTTTTCTTAAGGTTATGAATTGGCTTAGATAAGAGGTTATTTTAGCTTTCTTTATTTAGTAGGTTTTATTGGTTGGTTTCATTTTGTAGTTGGTTAAGCTTTATCACCATTTTTTTTACCTTTTCCATATCCTCTTTTTTAAAGACCAAATATACATTGTCTTTATCATCTTGTTCGAAATCTTCTCCATCGACTTGAACAATTCCAAAGGCATATGGTGTAGGAAGCTCAATTTTCTCCTTCTTATTCTCAGCGTCTTTGGCTTCGAGGGCTTTATTTAGTTTGAATTGAATATCCTGCCATAAAACTTCTAATAAATAATCTACCTCTTCTTTATTTATATAATTTAAGATGGGTAAATCATCAGTTCGTGGTGGCACTTCCTTGGGATTGTGAGAGGTATTAACAAAAACATTCCATATTCTCTTCTTAAAATCCTCTTTTCTTGGGTCAACAATTTCTTGGTTGGCTTTGTTCATAGGGTTATTAGTTTCTTTCTTTATGGCAATAAGGGCATTTACCGGTTTTAAATAATTTCTCATCAGATTTCTTAATTTTCCATTTAACTTCTTCAAATCCAAACTTTCCACATAAATGTGAACCTGACCATATTTCATCTGCTTCTAGGTTCATAGGGTGGGGGTTATTAATCTAAAAGCTTTTTCATTTGATTCAATTAGAAATTAAAATTTCACAACGCACCTCAAAGAGAACTATCCACTAAGATTGTCCAAATGTTTTTGAGGTGCTGTGTGAAATTTGAAAATTCATTTGGGCTTATTAGTGGATGAATAAACCTTAGCAAATCTTTTATAAAAAGTCAATCAAAAAAGCCCTCGCAAGTTGTACAGATCTTGTCTACGTGGCTTTTCATTTTTAATTATAACACTATTCCTTCTCCGGCGCAATTAGACCTTTCTTTTTCAGCCATTCGTAAGCGTCTTCTCCGAAAGTTAAACTAGCAGTTGCATCGTCACCACAGGCGATAGTAACCTCATAATGCTTGCCGAATCGTTCTGTTTTTACTGGAGCTGGCGTTATTTCTCCTGATACTTTTAACCCGACCATGCTGCCAAAATTTTCTAGAGTCATATTTTTAAATTTTAAGTTTTCTATATATTAACACACGTTTTAAAGCCCCTCAAGTAAAGGGGCTGGGCCATGCTTTGGGTGATGGCAGGAACCACTAGCTGAGCGTGACCGCCCAACTCGAACCAGGGAGTCTACACTACGGAATTTAGTGTAAGTTTTTTTGAGGGAATTTCAAGAGAAATTTATCAAAATGGCCAAGTTTTCTTTCCATTACGTTGATAATTCAAAACCCAAAAAATACTAAACCTAGTTTTTATTCTATGTTTATAAATTAACCTAACCAATTTTTTACCATTTACAAGGCTCGTACTCATCAGGTGGAGGATTATTACGGATTAGCTCTTTATCTTCAATCGTGCCTATTTTTTTGAATCTAATGACTCTATAAGCTTTTACTCCTTCACCCATTGGTAAGAAACTCCTGTATTTCTTCCCACGTTGGACTGCTATTTCTAACCTTCCTTTTTTTTCTATAACAACATGCAGAGGTTGCCAACGATTTGGATTCTTTGGGTTTATGTATTTTAATATATCTCCTGTCCTAAACTTTTCTTCAAACTTTATCTTCATAAGAGTAATTTAAAATATAAAACTCATTAATCTCTAATCACAAGTAATTTAACTTTTCGGGATGGCCAAAGCCATAGGGTTTATCTGAGAAGTGTTTCATAATTTAGTTTTAATCCAATATTCTATAGTTTTTCTCGTAGGAACCTCAGCTAAATTTTTTTCATATTGTTCAGCCATCTTTAGAATGGCACGCTTCCGAATTGGATCGAGGGACTGAAATTCTGAGCCAAATTCAGGATGAGAACTTGCGGCTATTAAGTCATCCTCCCAGCGGGCAGCATTTAACCATGAGGCTGGGTAGGGAATGAATTGACCGCCATCTTTTTGCCATTGATCGCTAGTGATGTGTTTAGGCAATGCTTTTAAAGCCAAGCATTGCTCTACCTCGCTTAATTTCTTCCACGCTTTTAGTGCCTGCTGTTTAGAAACTTTCTTAGGATACTGATTCCAGAATATATCGAAATTTTGACTAAGAGTACTTGTACTTAATTTATTTATTTTATTTATATTTATTTCTTTATTTATATATCGGACAGTTGAGCTATCGTGCTGTCCCTGTGCTGTCCCTGTGCTGTCCTCGAAGTGTCCAGCGGCTAACTTGTTAGAAGTAAGCCAAATATTAACCTTTTCATATTTACCGTTGGACTTCCTGTCCTGCGGTGCGACTTGAATTATGCCTAATCTTTGAAGGATCGGAAGGCATCTTTGAACTGACTTTTCACTAACACTGGCAAAAGAGGCAATTTGAGATTTCCAGCCACTTATCTTAGAGCTATTTCTATTTTTTGCCGAAAGGCTGCAAAGGGCAATATAAACAAGCTTGCAGCTTGCCTGCTGTTTGTATTCTAGTGTTTCTATTTTCTCCATGGCTTCTTTTTCGTACCAGCCATAGGTGCCTTCTTTTATATCTCTATCTGTCATAAGCGAAAGGCCTTATCGATCAGAATAAGGCCTTAAATAGTGATCTGATTGAGAGCACATTCTGATCATATGCATTCTCAAAAAATAAAGATTTAGGTCTTTTATTTATTTTTTTATTTTGATTGGCTTCTTTTTATGTCGCTCACCAACATGATCACTATATCATACCCTTGTTAAAAGTAAATTGACAGAACATTAAAAATTCTTGAAAAAATGATGAATGTTTAAAAAGGCCTCTTCAAGACGGAACAGGAAGAGACATTTTAAGTTCGTGATAACTTCTTAGATCATATCCTATGATCACACAAAAGCAATTTTTCCTGTTCGGTACAGCGATAGCAAAGCACGTTTATGGGAACTTTATTTTGTATACAAAGTCTTACAGACTGAACAAGCTCTCCAACAATAAGAATAGCAATCTGGCATTTCTGGCAGTTGAGGTATTTAGGAATCATACTTTTTTAATTTCTATCAATGTCATCGGCTCTCCCTTCTTGTAATATTTCTCTACATGAAGCTTTTGAATCAATGAATCATCTTTGATTATGTTGAAGTAAACTAACATGTCCAATATTGGTTTAAGTTGATTGTCTATGTCCCTTCTTCTTTTATCTGGGAACCATAGGTTAATTTCTACCTCCATTTCTTCTGTAATTGACTTCTCAGGGGTTTTTATAAAGATTTGGCACCTGGATAAGAAGTCACGATATGCCTTGCTCTTATGGCGTGTAAATGAGTTTTTATCAGTATAATAGCATTGATTAATTGACGGAGCTAAAAAGGGGAGTTCAATGATCATTTTATTTGTAGGTTTTTTAAATGTATTTCTTTTAGATATTCCTTCGTAAATTCTTTCTTTTCTGCCATTAAATGGCATTGCCTGCAAAGGCCCATTAAATTTTCAATAGTATCCATGTCTTTCGACCCCCCACGGCCCCTAGGCTCAATATGATGGACGTCCACGGCCTTATTATAAGGGCATGTTTCACATTCAATATACATATCCTCAAAGCGTTCAAGTTTTTGTATGCCCATCCCCTTTAAATAAACCTTAATGTGATTTTTTGGCATTGAGTTTTTTAAATTCTTTATAATCATAACACTTCACTCCTCTTTGTAACGAATTTCTATAAAATGTCTCGGCATGTTCCCTGTTTTGAATCTCCACCCCTTCAGGGAAATCAATATTAAAAAACTTTTGCCCTATTCTTTTGTGGAACCAGCGGTATTGTCTCATTTTTTTGTTCTTATTAAATAAGGCTACTAGCCTCTGTTTAATTATAGGATATGGTTCGTTTGGGTTATATAGATTCATGATTTTAGTTTGTATTTTACTGCATTCCAAAGAGCGTCACAAAGTTCTCCTTTCCAACCTATGTCAAAACTCAAATTTCCTCCATATTCACCAAACGAGATAACACTGTCATAATTGCTATCATCTATATATGACCAATTATCCTCATTCAGAAACTCAATCATTTGACCGATTGATAGTAATAGAGGAATAAATCCACCCTCTTTAAACTCCTCTAATTCAATTACATCCGCCTCAGAATAAAAGAATTTCTGAAGAACTTTTTTGCACTCCTCATTCAACTCCTCCCATTGATCCTTTGTGATTTGTTGTTTCATAGTTTTTTATAGAAATAATCATCCATACGATCTTTTACAGGCTCTTGGCCTTTTTCTCTGCACTGTTTTTCATATTCCTCTAAATAGTCTTTATACATTTTTTCTTTTTTTTGATTTTTTTTGTAGGTGGGGTTTGGCATTAGTTATATTTTAATTGATTTTCTTTCTCTCTTAAAAGGACTGCTATTTCAATAATAACATCCCTTGTGTCCTCTAGCATCTTACCAGACTTGTTACGTTTAAGTTTGTACTCATCCAGAGATCTTGAAAGTTCTTTAGAATCCAACCTTGCTTTAATTTCAGCGTCTTTTTGTGAGATGTCTTTACGGTATTCTAAATACTTTGAATCCCGGGTTTCATCTAGTTCACTTTTAAGATCGATTACAAAGCCGCAAGCATCGGCGTAGATTTGATTTAAGATAGCTTTATTAGCTACAAGGAGGTTTTTAGTCTTATGAAGGCCTAAAAGGTCGTCATCGATAATAAGCTGCTTATAATTAGTGATAAGCTCGATAGTGTCCCATATGGTTTTATTGTAGGTTTCTTTAAAGTTCATAGGAATTTTTTAAGTCTTTTAGCAACTTCTTTCGAAGTTATTAATGCTCTAGGAGTTAGCCTAACCCTCTCGCCTTTTTCTGGATGAGGATTAAAAGGCTCAGTTATTTCGGCTGGGTTTAAATCATCCTCCCACCCCACCTTAATAAAAGGTGAACCATAGACCAATGGGAAGGCATCGTTTGCTTTTTTATTATGCTCCTTACAATGTGGTAAAACATATTCCATTTCTCCAAATAAATTCTCGTATGGAATATGAAACTCCGCCTTATTTTCACAAAATGAGCATTCTTTTAGGGTCATAATTATTTAGAAAATATACAAGTATCGCATAGTTCACGTCTTTCATTTTTATATTCCTCACATTCTGGACAAGTGTTCTTGTCCTCAAGATAACTCTCTGTGAAGTCTTTATCTTCTGGGTCAATCATTACTTTAGGTCACGGATTAGATTAATAGGATTTTTTTTGAATATTTTTTTGAACCATGGCAGCCTTTTATATTCTAAAGAATAGGTTGATAGTGGGCATTCATAAAAATGAACTAGGACGTCTCCATTCCACATATCTTCGCAAATACATTTTTTTATTGTCTTTTGATCCATTATAGTTGATTAAATTTATCAGTAGGAGCTAAACGTGATCCTATTTTCTTAAGGTAGCCTTCTTCAATAAACTTCTCTGCGAGTTTATAAGCGGCATTCTTAGAAGACCAACCGTAAAGTTTAGACATTTCTTCATAAGTGGGCATAATGCCATTCATATTATAGAAGGATTTGAGGATTAGGATTCTATCTAGGGTGGTGTTCATTTATTTCTTATTTATTAAACCTTATCATTGGAGTGGTTTTTGTTTCGATCTCAACCCCTTCAATAGAAAATTTACCTTCTTTGGCATCTGAATCAAACGTTTTATTTAACAATTCGTGCTCAGGAATAATTTGCTCAGGAACAATATCAAAATATTTCACTAGTTTTTGCTCTTTAAGAGATTCAAGAATTTCTTCTTTAGATTTAATAAATTTTACAGTTTTCCTCTCCACCCTTGAAATAGTGGCTACATCATTTTTATATTGATCGAGTTTTTCATTTTCGATAATATCCAATACCTCTTTTCTCGCTATTTCTTTTTTTGTTGTTATTTCTTCTAATTGTGCTTCTAACTTTTTAAGTTCAATTAGTTTTTCATTTAAAATTTCTAACATAGATTTTCATTAAAAAATAAACTAAATCCATTGTATATTTGTTCACATAAAAAGTCAATAAGTGTTTTTTTAAGATTCTTTAATGATATAGCCTTGTATTTTTGTTCACCAAATGATATGATAGTTCTGTCAGCTAAAGAAAGCCTTGCACTTATGCATTACAGGCCTAAAACAGATTAGCTTAAATATTAAAAAAATTAATTCAATCCCATGACTACATTAGAAAAATTACTATACGCTCTTAAAATTGAAGGATATGAAAAAGAAGAACTATCTTCAAACGAATCTGATCTTAAAATTTTAGTAGGTCAAACCATGGGAATGGATAAATTCAGCCGTTTATCATCTAACTGGTAAAACCATGTTTGAAATTTACTTAGAAGAAAACATCAATAAACTTTCTGAGGACTATTATGGTCATCCTCAAATAGATCCTTGTATGCTTTATGCTTTCGATCTAGGCTTTAGAAACTATGTACGAGATAATTACTATTTAGAACATAATTTATTAATAAATGCTTGAGATTTTACTTGCTTTTTTAATCCAATTTTTGGTGATATTAGGTATTTTTTCTTTCCTTGCTTATTGTGAGAATTGGAAAAATAAAAAAATGGATGAACATATTAAATATAAATAATAATGAGCGCATTTAATTCAGGAGACAAATCAGAGGGCCTAGAAGAGATTCAAAGGATTTGGAATAAGATGAAATCTAAACCAGTTACTTTCGATCTAACTAAGCTTGAAGAAGAAATAGATAATTTACCTATTTTCTCTCTTCTGCCAACTTATCCAGGTTTCATTAAAGCTTTAGATTCTAACCCAAATATATGATTCCTCAAATAAAAGAGAAGGTAGTCATTCCTACTAATGAGAATGGACACATGACAGGTGATTGGGTTTCTCATTTACTTTGGAACGGTTGGCAACCTAGACTTGATAAAATTAAGTCTTCTTGCCTAGTTCATGACTTTAAAAATAATAAATGTACACGTTGTCCTAAAATTCTAACAAAATAAAAATGAGTATTTACTTTTACGCTTGGTTAATCGTCGTAATCGGTTTGGCTACTGTTTATTCTTTAAGGCAGAAATAATGACCACTCAGGCTAAAATCTATAAAGTCCTTCATGAGAATAGGTCTCCTACAAAGCTTTTTGATGATGATGACAGAAATTTGTGGGATTTAGCTGGTGAAATAGGAAGAACTAAAGACGAACGAATGAAGGAAATAACAGAGCGTTTAATTAATAATCAAACGATAATATGATTTACAAAAAACTATTTGAACTCCAACAGAAGATAGGAGCTATTTCAAAGGATTCCAAACATCCTCATTTTAAATCAAATTACTTTGATATAAATAAGCTTATAGAGGAATTAAAGCCCACACTAACAGAATTGAAATTGGTAGTATTGCAGCCACTTGTAGAAAAAGATGGAAAAACGCTCATAAGAACTATGATTATCGACACCGAAGATGATAGTATCATTGATAGTACTGCCATTCTTCCTGATAACATTGACCCTCAAAAGATGGGATCTGCTATTACTTACTATAGACGCTACGCCTTGCAGTCTATGTTGTTCTTACAGGCGGAGGATGATGATGCCCATAGCGTTGTTAATCCGCCAGTTGTAAATCAAAAGCCATATGCTCAAGCCATGCCACAATCAGGACGACCAGAATTAGAATGTTGTGGGATTCCAATGAAACACCTAAAAGGAAATAGTAAAACCACTGGAAAACCTTACGATTTTCATGCTTGCGATTCTTGTAAAAAACAAGTTTATCCTTCTAAATAATTACTGCTACACTAAAAATATTATTAACTTAAAAAATAATCATGCAAAAAATCATCGACTATGGCCACCAGGGAGATCTTAACTTTCGTAAAGTGGATTCAGTCCCAGAAGGGGCGAAAGACATCACTAAAACCTTTAAAGACCCCGCAAGGGGAGGTTTGACGATAGCTCTTGGGGAGCATACGAATCACGCTCACACTATCTTAAAAGATAAAGCCGAGGTTAAGATCATGGAACAAAACGGGAGGCGTTATATTGTTGTTAATGGATCTCCAGTTAAATTAATGCATGGTACTTTCATTGCCCCAGGAAAAATCAAAGAAAAGGAACAAGACAAACATGCTGGGATTTTACTTCCACCTGGAATTTATGAACAGGGATTCGAGATTGGTTATGATCCTTTCTTAAGAATGAAAAAGCAAGTAATTGATTGATTTAAGTGATTTTATTCAATTTTAATTTTAAAAAATGACAAATAAATTAGAAAAATTAACGCTAGCGCAAGAATCTTTAATGCTTCAGGTTAAACAGGAGTGGCTAGATAAGCTTTTTAAACCTCCTTATGATTTAAATTTCCCTAAATTAATCCAAGACACTCACTGGCTCTACGAATTTTGTAAATTAGAAAAACCACTTGTTTTGATTGCTGATTCTCCTTATGCAGCCCAATTGATGGCTAACCTAATAAAATTAGAATGGCCTAAATTTTCGGACCAAGTCGGGGACCAAGTCGGGGACCAAGTCTGGGGCCAAGTCTGGGGCCAAGTCGGGGACCAAGTCGGGGGCCAAGTCAGGGGCCAAGTCAGGGGCCAAGTCTGGGGCCAAGTCTGGGACCAAGTCGGGGGCCAAGTCGGGG
>Ga0075163_10007392_pt1 | contig 14526 bp, 14 predicted proteins | sample JI1023141ADNA_FD_71478 | JGI IMG/M metagenome (GOLD analysis project Ga0075163, IMG submission 71478) | Wastewater effluent complex algal communities from Wisconsin, to seasonally profile nutrient transformation and Carbon sequestration -... | ecosystem: Engineered > WWTP > Effluent > Algae...
ATCGACGGCGACGCAGATCGGCGCGCCGTAGCCGGGCACCTCAGCGCAGGTGGCCCAGTCCGTGTCACCGCACGCGTCGGGCTCGGTGATGTCGCAGCCGACCGGGCAGTAGCCGGCGGGTGTGCACTCCCCCTGCGCGCACACGGCGTCGCCGCCCGCGCAGCAGAGGAACACGGCCGGCGAGGGCGGCGGATCGAGCACGCCCGGGTCCAGCGGCGCGGGGGCGATCCAGCCGTCGACGGGCTCGCCGCACGCGGTGAGGAGGATCGCGGCGAGTATCAGACGCATCCGCAGTCCTCCATCTCGGCGCAGAGCTCGCGGGTGATCGGGCAGGGCACGTCGTTCGCGTCGCACAGCGTCAGCGCCGCCTCGCAGGCGCCGCACGGGTCGTCCGCGCAGACGCCGTCGAGACAGGACTTCGGCGAGCCTGCGTCCTCGCAGCCGGCGCGGGCGGCGACGCAGGCCCGGTCGCCGCAGACCTCGCCCTGCTTGAAGCAGTAGATCGGCAGCTGCTGGTCGCACGCAGCGTGCGGGTTGAGGCGCGTCTGCCACGCGGTCCAGTCGGGGGCGAGGTGGGAACTGGAGAGCCCGTGCACCGCGAACAGGCTGGCCGCGGCGGACGTCCAGTCGTTGCAGGTGTCGCTGCCGGCGAGACGGCCGTCGGGGCCGGTGGCGGTCCAGACGCGGATGAAGGCGGGGTCCTCGTACACGTTGCCGACCGCGTCCTCGTCGATCCCGAAGCTGCCCTCGCCCGCGAGCAGCATGTCCCACGAGTGCGCGACGACCTGCTGCTGCGTCAGCAGCACGTACCTGCTGCCGACCGGGACGAATCGGCGCGCCGGGGACGATCGGACCGTCGAGAGCCAGGCCTTGTAGCGGCCGGGCAGGCCGCCCGCATCGGCTAGGAGCTGACACGCGTCGTCGGCACCCTTGAGGCCGCCGACGCCGCCGCCGAGCTCGTCGGCAGCGAACGAGGCGCCGGACATGAACACGACGTTGTCGAGCAGGCAGTCGCCCGCGTTGCAGCCGAAGCCGCCGTCGCACTCCTCATTGCCGTCGATCTCCCCATCGCCGCAGACCGGCGTCGGCGTCGAGCTCGTCTCGGACGCGCCGAACGTGGTCGAGGCGGGCGCCTCGGTCGTACCGATCTCGGTCGACGTGTCGTCGCTCGGCAGCGGGCAGGCGGCGATGCAGAAAAAGAGGAACGCGTTGCAGGTGTATCGCATGGCTTGCAGATATGTCGCCCGCTGTTGCGACGCAAGCGTGTCCACCCTCGGCATCACGCGTCGCGTGGCTCACGCGAGGCCGAGCAGGTGGATCCACATGTAGCAGGCGGCCACGATCACGAGCGTGAGGGCGCGTGTGGTCGATCGACCCTGCGGCGGCCGGCCGTAGCCGACGTAGATCGGCGTCGGGCGAGGCATTGCGCGACGCCTCGCGCGCTGCGCCTCAAGCGGCGTGTGCACGTCGATTCGCGTGCCGCGCATCGTGGACGCGTCAGCCCTCACGGTCGAGCTCCTCCACGCGCTCGCGGAGCGCCCGCATGACACGCGGGTCTCCAGAGTGCAACGCGGTCAGCAGCGCACGCAGGTCGCGCTGCCGATCAGGGGGGATGTCCTTCTGTCGCATGACCCACGTCACGTCCTGCCTCCACCGGACCCAAGCGTGGAGGTCGAAGCCGCCGGCCGCCAGCGCAGCTCCTGTCAGGGCCCCCAGCACAATGTGCCCATGCACCTCGAAGGGGCGCCCCGTGATCGCCGCCCCGAAGGCCCACAGCAGGCCGACCACGGTCGCCGCGGCGAGGTAGGTCAGGCGTTCGCCGAGGCCGGGGGGCACAGCCGCGAGGGTGCGCCCGTAGCGCGTCCGCCGTCAAGCCGCTACCCTGCGGCGGATGAACAGCCAGACCACGCCGACCGACCTCCCCCCGCGCCGCAGTCGCTTCGTTTGCATCCTCACGGGGCTGTTGATCGGCCTCGGGCTGGCGGCCCTGTTCTTCCTCCACCCCTGCCGCGAACCCACGCCCGCGCTCACGGGTCAGCCCGCGGACGGCTCGTCTGCAGGGGTCGGCGCCGCTGCGGAGGCTGGTGCGGGCCCAGTCTCGGGCGCGGCTGGCGGCTGACCGCCGTGCATCGAGGCCTTGGCGACCTCGCTCTCGAGCACGCGCCACAGGCCGCGGTCGCCGCCGGTGCGCCAGCCGCGGATCGTCTGGTCGCGGATCCAGCGCTTGAGCGTGGCGAGGGTCACGCCGTAGCGCTCTTTCACGTACTTGGCGCCGACCGTCTTCTCGTCGGTCGGCGGGACCCCGGGCGTCGGCGCTGGCTCGGCGGACGCGCTGTCGACCAGCTCGTCCGGGCCGGGCGCGATCGGCGGGGCTGTGGGGGTGCGCGGTAGTCCGGTGGCTGGGTCGATCAGCGAGCCGACGCCGACCGTGTCGTCGAACATCTGCGACGCGACCTCGCCGATCTCCGGGACGACCGTCGCCCACAGAGCGCGCTCGGCGGAGGCCGGCGGCGGCATGCCGCGCGCCTTGTAGAACTCGATCACGGCCGTGTTCGCGGCGTTGACGATGCCGACCTCGAGGCGCTCGCGGGCCTTGTCGGCGCCCTCGACTTCAGCGGAGAGTTGCAGCGCCGGGACGGCGTCGCCGTCGTCGCGGGTCAACGTCGTCCGAGACTCGTCGCGGCTGACGATCTGATCGCGCTTGAGCAACGCGATGCTCTCGTACACGACTTTGCGGAGCTCCGCGGTCTCCTTGGCCGACAGCGTGCGCAGCGGCGCGAACCAGAGGACCCAGTCGTCGGGCTCGACGTAGATGCCGTCGGGGCCGTCCTCAGACACCATGAGGATCTCGAGCAGGCGGCGAACCGGCTTCTCGACGCGCAGGCGCTGGTCGGCGCGCACGCTGTCGTAGTACCGGCGGATGACCTCCTCGCCGGTAGAGAACCCGGCCGGGTCGCCGCCGAACAGGATCAGGTAGGGGTAGTCGGCCCACGCGCACAGGTTCGCGGCCATGCGGTCGACGATCGGCGGCAGGGAGGTCGCGCCGGGTTGCCCCTGAAACGTGTACTTCTCCTGCTCCTTGTCGACGATGATCGCGCCGAGCTTCTCGAGGCCCAGCTTGGCCAGCACTACGCGGGCGATCGCGGCGGGCTCGTCGCTGGTGATCTTGGCGATCCAGTTCGAGATCTCGAACACGGCCACGGAGAACACGCCCGCAGCGCGGCGCGAGGACCGGATCGCGGCGAAGTAGTCCTCGAGCGCCTGCGCGATCGCGTCGAGGCGCGAGCAGCCGTCCATCGTCTGGAAGCGCAGCACCCGCGTGTGGTGCACGCGGACCTGCATTGGCTGGCGCTCGGCGCGGTCAAGGCTCGCGAGCGCCGGCTTGGTAAAATCGTAGATGTCGTACCACTCGGGCAGGTCGAAGTTCTCAGCGCTCTCGCCTGCGGGTCCGGACAGCGGGCCGGGGTTGTAGTCGGGCCGGCCGAACACTTTCAGCCACAGCACCTTGCGGATCCGCGTCATGTCGAGCGGCATGTGCATCGGCTGCCCGTCGTCGATGCCCATGACGCCGATCGCCTCGCCGTACTGGTCGGCCTTGAACAAGCCGCGGAACACCGCCGCCTGTGCGCCGAGCTTCTTCTGCTGCTGTGCGAGCCGGCCGGATGCCTTGGCCGCGAGCTCGGACTTGAGGGTGGGGAAGCGGGCGGCCCAGCCCTCGCGGGTCGCGTCGAGGGAGCGCAACGCGAGGATTCGCTGTGGCAGTCCGGTGCGTCCGAGGATCTCGAGCACGAGGTCGGAGTACCCGGGCTTCGGCTGCCAGCCGCCGTCGAGGACGTCCTTCGTGTTCTCGACGCCCTCGAAGAACTTGCCGGCGAACAAGTCCTGCACGTTGTCACCGACGGCGCGGGCGAACCTACGGACCGGCCCGTCGGCGACGGCCGGGGACGGCGCCGAATCGGTCATCGACGGCGAGGGACCAACCGGCGCGGGGGAGGGCGCGAACCCCAGGGCGCGCGCCGCTGCTGTGGCGGCGCGGGACAGGAGGCCGGGTCGGTCGGACACGGCGCGAGCCTATCATCCCGGGCGGGCCGCGTCACACCCTGAGCAGGAGGGCGCTGGCGACCTCGTCGGAGATCCACTCCGCGCCGTAGTCACTGCCGATCAGCCCGGCATGGGTCCGCAGCCGGCCCGCACGTCGCTGCCACGCTGGCGCCGATCCGGAAGCCGCAGACGGCGGACAGACCGTCGCGGCGAAGTGCCGGCGCTGCTCCTCGGACGCGTGCTGCAGGGTGGCCAGCGTGCGCCACGGGCCGGGCACGGCGTGCTTCTCGGCGTACTCGCCGACGCGGCGAAGCGCCTCCGGCAGCCGCGCCTCAAGACGGGCCACGCCGCGCCGGACGGTGCTGAGGGTCGGCGCGTCGTACCCGCAGCCCATGAGATCGGCACCGGACGGCGGCTCCTCACACATCACGAGCACGTGGGGCTCGGCGAGACCAGCGACGAGCATGGGGATAACCTGCTCCTCGGGACAGCCCAGCTCGAGCAGACGCTCCGCGCGGCGCAGGCGGGCGGGGATGTTCCGGTGTTCCTGCCAGACGCACGCGGGCGTGCCGAAGATGATCCGCCGGTCGCTGTCGAGGGGAAACGCGGTGATGTCCTCGCCGGGCAGCGCAGCCGGACGCGGGACCTCGAGCACCCGCAGGCGACCGATCTCGGGGTGCACGACGTCGCCCTGCGGTAGGCAACGCAAGTCGAGTTCGAGATGCCGGAGCTCAGGGGACCACTCGTGGATCCGCTCGGCAACGATGCGGGCGGCCGTCCGTGGGTCCATCCCGCAGTAGCCGACGTCGATGTCGCGGGCTTCCCTCGGGCTGCGGAGGACCGAGCCGAACACGACCACCTGCGGCGGGGAGCCGAGTCGGGGGACAGCATCCTCAGCCCGCAGCAGACCGCGACAGCCGACGATCCGGCCCTTGTCGTCGCGGACCTGATCGGCCGGCACGTAGATGTCGTGCAAGGTCAAACCCTGCGCCTGCATCGCGGCCGCGACGATCGCGGACACGACTTGCGGCTCGCCGTCGCTCGGGGCTGCGAGGCCGACGACGCGACCCCAGCGCTGCGAGACGACATCGATCTGCACGACATCGCGGTAGAGCGTCGGTACGTCGGGGAGGGTACGCTCGGACGCACGGGAGAGCGGCGAGGTCGCCAGCACGTTGATCGTTCCGACGGTGTGCGCCGTGGTCTCGACCCGGGCGATCTGTCCGCGACCTGCGGCGGGGAGCTCGAGCGCAGGCGGGCTGTCGGCCGGTGCGTCGGCGGCGAGGATGGTGATGGGGTGCGGGGTTCGGTTGTGGATGGTCATGTTGTTCTCCGTTCGCCACCGTGGGTTTGTCCGTGGCCGACGTCCGAGGTAGTCGCTGCTGCAGGGGAATCGATCCGGGTCAGGCAGCCGACAGGCGCGTGAGCTTGCTCAGTTTTTTCCAGGCCTCGCGGTCGTCGCCCTCGACGGGGCGCCAGTGGTCGAACGCCTGCGCCGCCTCGTCGACGCGATCGCAGACAGCGAGCCGGCCGGCGCCCGCGACCTCGGTCAAGAACCCGATCGCGTCGCCGAGCCGGACTGCCTCGGCGGAGGCGCCCTCGCGGTCGCTGACCCACGCGGGGTCCACTCGGCCACACGGGGAGGCGGCGATCGGCACGTGGCCGCAGCCCTGCTTGAGGGGAAGCTCCATCCTGTCCCACCGAACGAGCTTGCTGTCCGGGGTCGGCACGAAGTTGATCGTCCGCCCGCGCAGCTCGGGCCGGTTGCGGAACTCCTGCAGGGTCTTGATCGAGCGGCCGTAGGCGCTGTCCTCGATGTCGATCTTCCGGACCTCGGGCCACTTCGCGGCGAGCCTGCAGATCATGTTGATAAAATCGTCGCAGCTCGGCCGGTCGCGTAGCCCGTCGGTGCGATACAGATCCATGGGGTAGCGGTCGGAGGTGACGCCCACGCGGGCGCGGGCGGCCCACACGCCGACCGAGGCGAAGCACCCCTTCTCGGTCTCGTCGCCGTTCGGGTCGGCCTGAATCGACCAGTCCTCCATCGACGCGATCGGCAACTGCTCGGGGTCCCACGGCTTCCACAGGGACTTCGGGAACCGGTTGATCAGGTCGCCGATCGGCCACAGGTCCCACAGCGCGGCGAGCTCGCGCGACAGCATCGAGCTCGCCTCGGCCTCGACCCACGCCTGCGTGCGGGTCGGCAGCGGGAGTCCCTGCCCGGGGGCGCGCGGGTCGTACGGGCGGCAGCGGCCGCCCTTCTTGACCGCGGCCCGGAGCGCGGCTGCGTCGACGCGCAGCAGTTTGGCCAGCCCCTTGAGCGCGCCCGGCGAGCCGAGGAGCTCCTCGCGCTCCTCGGGGTAGTCGCCGGTGCCGGTGCGCTGCAGCATGGGGAGCTTGATCCGCAGATACGGGACAGCCTTTTTTCGCCACACGCCGAGCACGTGGGTCCGGATGTCGCTGTCCGTCCACGGCGTGTACGCGTGGACTTCGCACGAGCGCTCGCCCTTCATGCGGCGGCGGAACACGCCCTCGTACGCGTTGACCAACTTTGCATTCCAGCCCGGCGACAACGCGCCCGCCTCGCCGTCCCAACCTTTGTAGGGATCTTCGAGCATCATCACGTCGCCGGGCCTGCCGGAGACGGCGCCCTTGATCGAGTGGAAGCGGGCCGAGCCCCCCGCCCGGCGCCATGAGCCGTTCGGGTGCCGGCGCAGCGCGTCGACCTGATGGATCGCGTTGACGGCCTTGTCGTTGACCCGACCGGTGTCGAGCGCCTGCGGCTTGCCGAGGCGGGTGTTCGGGAACGCGGCGGCGAACCCCTCGCTGTTGGCGATGGCGCTGACGTACTCGCCGCACATCTGCATGAACACCTCGCCGTAGCCGATGTCTTGGATCTTGAGCCGCGGGTCCTGCCCGAGGAGCTGACAGATAAACAGACAGGTGTGGAGGGTCTTGCCGGTCTGCGTCGGCATCTCGATCATCAGGTGCGAGATGCCGTCGTAAAACCCGCGGGCGTGCCGGCCGACCATCTCGAGTGCCGGCCCGAGCACGTCGGCCGCGTACCACGTGTCGGCGTAGTCGGCGATCGTGACCCGCGCGAGTGAGATCAGGCGGCGCCGGGCAAGCGCGACCTGATCGAGCCAGTCGGGGTCGGTGAGCAACATCTCAGCCCACAGGGTAGCGCGGCAGCGGTGCGGTCGGCGGTCGCTGCCGGACCGCGAGGATCATCGACAGGTTGGCGTTCTCGCGGGTCATGCCCGACGCGACCAGCGCTTCGAAGCGCTCGCGCAACGCGTCGGCCTCGCGCATGGCCGCGGCGAGACACGGGCCACAGGTCAGAAACTCGGGACCGTCGTTGATCCGCGCGACCTGTGTGCACGGTCCGTCGCAGCGCGGGCACGTGTGGGCCGGATCGGTCATCGCGCCTTCCCGAATGCGGCGAGCAGGTCGCGGCGGGTTCGATCGCAGTCAGGGCGTACACGCACGCGCTCTCGCAGGTACTGCAGCGCAAGCGGAGCGCACGCAGCGGCGTCTCTCACGAGTCGCTGAATCCGCGGCGGCCGAAAGTCGCGGAGAAGTAGTCGTCCGATCTCGTCGCGCTCTGTCTCCTCGGCCTCGATGAACATCGGCTGCGCGGCGTGCTCCTTGACGAGCGTCCACCCTTCGCGTGACCGCGTCGGGTCGGTTGGTCCTGCGCCCATCGGCATCAGACGCTCCTCATTCGGCGCAAGGTCAGGCTCACGCGCGGACCGCTGCCGGCGACGCCCTTGCAGATACAGTGCTTGTAGCGCTGCTGCGTCGCGCCCGCCATGACCAGCACGGAGCCGTGCATGAGCTCGACGCTCTGCGTGTGCCCGTCCGCGACCCGCTGCAGGCCGAGCAGGCGCGGCGACCCCAACGAGACGATGGCGATCGGCGAGTCGGGCACAAGGTCGCGCTCGTCGTCGGCGTGCCAGCCGAGGGTCGCGGTGTAATCGGGGTACAGGTTGGCGAGACAGAAGTTGTACTCGGCGCCGGTCCATCGGGCGACGTCGACGACGATGCCGGTCAGCGCGAGGGGCCACGGCTGCGGGCGCTTCGTGATCCCGCTGTACCGGTAGCTGAGGCCCTCCTGTCCGTAGGCGCAGGTCAGGCGACGGGCGTTGTAGCCGAGCGCCCGGTCGCGGACGAAGGCCGGCTCGGTCAGCAGGTACTCGAGCGCGACGTTGAACTCGGCGGCGAGGTCGCGGGGCTCAAACAGATAGATGCGACTCTCGCCGTCGTCGACGATCGAGCGTGCCCAGCGGAGCCCCGGCAAGTCGATCGTTGCTTGGCCGCCGCTCACGTCGACGCTGATCGTGTGCGGGACGTCGGTCATCGACCAAACCCCCGCGGCTCGTGGCCGAACAGAACTTCGTGCGGGACCGCTTTGGGTGTGCGCTGGATAAACGCACAAACCTCGTCTTCAGACGTGCCAGTCAGGAGCGCTTGCAACGCGACCGTGTAGCGCGCGTACGGAAGCTCGATCGTGCCGGCGCGCACGACTTCCTTGTGCTCGGTGCAGGCGCTGACCGGTGGAGTCTCGTTCATCCAGATCGAGGACGCTTGCGCACCGCAGGCCGCACACGCACCTCCGCATAGAAGCGCCCCGACCCCGCACGGTATGGGTTCACCCTTGAGCATCGTCCTCCGGAAGTCGCTGGACTCGGGCAGCCGCAAGTTCGGCGCACTCGACCAGACCACGTCCTGCGTTCGGGGGGACGCCCGCGTTCCACAGTGCCTCCTCGAGAATCTTGCGGGCTTGGTCGACGGCTTGCCAGTAGCCGTCGATCTCGTCCTTCATCTCGGCGATCAGCTTGGCGTCCTCGCTGCGCTTGAACGCGCTGGTGTAGCCCTTGAGGTTCTCGTGCTTCGGATCGGGCAGGGCTTGCACGAGGATCTGCAGGAACCCCGAGACCATGCGCCCCTGCGCGACGGTTAGCCCCTCGACGCGGTCGGTCATGCAGGCTTTCCAGCGCTCGACGGTCTGACCCTCGGGCGCGGGTTCGAGGGACACCTGCAGGAGCACGTCGTCGTCGACGCGCACGGTCATCTCGCTGATGAGTTTCGTCATGTGGTCTCCCCACGGGCAGCATCGCGGATCTGTTTTCCGCAGCGAGTGCAATCACAATCCGAGTGCATGGTGGTGTGTAGCCGGGCCTCGAAGCGTGGCCCGAAGCGGAGGTACTTCCATTCGTGGCCCACGATTGCGCAGATGATGTTCTTGATAATGTTCACTTCTCCCACCTGTCCGAGGGCCACGTGCCCTCTGTCTTGATTGTAACGTCGGGGACGAGCTGGCGCATCCCCTCGACCATGATCCGCTCGAGCTCGTCGTCCGCCGCTAGCACACGCTCGAGCGCGGCGAGGGCGAGGCGGTCGTCGTCGCTGAGCAGGTGGGCGTTCGAGGTCGGCTGATTCAGCTTCGCGTCGACGGGGCGGGCAGCCCACCAGCCGGCGGTGCGCAGCGACTCGGCGCGCACGAGCTGGGGGTCGTACTGCATGACGCGGTCGCCGGGGTCGGCGAACTTGACCTCGATCAGGAACGCGTCGTGCTCGAACACCAACGGGAACGACCCGTACAGCGGTGACGCGTCGTCGGTCAGGCAGGTGCGCCACAGCAGGAATAGGGCGTTGAGAGCGCCGTCTGCGGCGAGACCCTGGAAGCGGGTGTTCGCGTTCTGCGTGTACGTGCACCCGCCGCGGACGCGCCCGCTGCCGATCTGGACGACTGGGCTCCCGACGTCGACCTGCTGGCCGATGTAGCGGAACCAGTCCTTCATCTCCGGGAACGCTTCGTACCACGCCTCTTTGAGCTCCTGCGCCTCCTCGACGGTGATGCGGATGCGCTCGCGCTGCCACACGTAGAGGGCGAACGTCGCCGCCCCCATGCCGCCGAGGAAGCCGAAGTTGACGACCTTGCAGAGTTTGCGGGTGGCGAACGCCCGGCGCTGGCGGGGGGTCGGCTCGCGGCCCGCCTTGATCGCCTTCTTGTAGCCCTTCTCCTCCGCGACGAGCTCGTCGTAACTGAGGAGCTCCTCGCCGCGGATACCGTCGGGGAGCTCGACGTCGTGCCACAGCAGCGGGTGCACGAGGCGACCCACGTAGCAGTGCGGGTCGAGGCCGATCGAGCCGTCCTCATTCTTGTGGTTGAGGACCGCCGCGAGCGTGACCTCGCGGTCGAAGTGGATGACCTGACACTGCGCGAGCGTCGCCATCTCGACGCCGCTGTAATCCCGGTTGAGGAGCTTGTAGCCGGGGCGGGCGACCACGATCGGGCGCACGTCGTGTCGGCGGCACCACTGTCGGATCCGGAGCTCGCGGAACTCCTGCTCGCTCAGCGTCGACTCGTGGGCGCGCTCGGTCGGCGTCGACACATCGTCGAACATGCCGTCGCCGGGGCTGCCGTAGCCGAGGACGCCGAGGCAGTCGCGGGCCTTGGCCTGGATCGCGGACTCGGTCGGGTAGTTCTGGACGTTGTTGCCGTCGCGCTCGCTGACGATCTCGATGTCGCCGGTCGTGCTGGACACGCGGCGGGTCTGGTAGCCCGTCTTCTTTGCGGACGTGCGCCCGGTGTCCTTGACCGCGTCATACCGCCAGTGCACGGGGTGCTCGAGCCCGCACCAGCCGGGCGCGTGGCCGCCGTTGTCGACACACAGCGGGACGATGTACGTACCGAGGAGCTTCTCGGCGCCGTTGAACGCGGTCCAGATCCGCAGCGAGTCGTCGTCCTGCAGGGCCGGCAGCTGCAGCACCTCCTTGTCGGTCGACACCTGCCCGTTCGGCTTGCCCTTGATCACCTTGCCCGTCTTCGGGTGCACGCGGTCGGGGGTGGGCGCGGTGCGCTTGACCGCGGAGCCGGCGGCGGTCAGGGCTTCCTCAACGCGCGCCTGGATCACCTTCGTGTTCTTCGAGAATCCGTCGTGTCGCTCGTTCGGCTTTCCCTTGTGCACGATCACCTCGCGCATGAGGCCGTGCCCGACGAGGAGCTTGCGCATCGAGTTGAGCGTCGCTTCGAGCGACGACGCGGCGAGGCGGGCCCGGACGTGGTCGACCCGCAGCCCGCGGCTCGCCATCAGGTGCAGCATGAACTTGGCGATCGGCCGGGCGATCTCGTCGGGGATGTCCGGCGACCCGAAGGTCTCGACGGCGAGCTCCTGCTGCCCGAGGTAGACAGCGCGCTCGTATACGGGGTCTAGCGCGGCGTAGTCCCACGCGGCGCGGGGCCACGTCGACGGGCAGCGCGGCGAGCCGGGGATGATGGTGCCCGCGACCAGCGCGTCGAGCTGCTCCTGCGTCAGCACCTCGCGCACGACGGCGGCCACGGCGAGTCGCAGGCGGGCGTTGCGGGTCGCGTCGTCGACGGGCGCGGCTGGGTCGGCGACCGCCAGCGGCTGGTCGCGCAGGCAGTCGATCATGGCGAGGGTCGGCCAGCGCTCGAGCTCCGAGTATTGCAGGCGCCACGAGTCGGCGCCGGCCTTACCGGCGACCTCCTGCCCCGTGTACTTGAGCACCTGATCGCCGAGAGACAAGCGAGCCTGATCGAGTTCACCCCGGGCGATGCGGAGGAGACGCTCGCGGACCTCGGTGCACCGCATCAGGGCCGCGACCAGCCACTCGAACACCTCGCGCCAGATCTCCAGCGCGGGCACCCCGCGGCGGATCGCCTCCTCGATCACGACGAGGAGGTCGTATGCGCAGTTGAGTCCCGACATGACGGCGCCGCTGCGAATGGCCCAGCGAAACCAGGGAACGACGTCGGCGCGGGGCAGAACGAACGGCCCGTCGACAGTGCCGTCATGCCGGACGCCGAGCCACTGCAGGCTGACCGGAGGCGGTGCGGGCCGACCTCTGTCGATCTGGTGCGTCTCGGTGTCCCAGTGAATGAACGCGTACACGGTGTCACCTCGAGACTGTAGCTTTGGCAGCGGTCTCGCCCAGACTGGCTGGTGTAGCCGGCGATGGCTGTGGGCGCAACGCCTCAGCCGCACGCTGCTCGAGTTCAGCGACGGTCGCTGCGACGTCGCACCCAGGCAGGAGTTCGACACGGAGTCGGAGTGCCCGCACCAGCGAGACCGGCCAGCCAGCTGCGAGGGCCTGCTGCTCGGCAGTGAGTCGGTCCCACGCTGCGCCAGCGACAGCGCGTGCGAGTTCGGAACCGGCGCACTTCACCTCAATCACGAGATCGAAACGGCCTGGGAGGCGCAGTGCGACCGGAAGCTTCGCAGCGTCGTTGCTGCTGGCGACGACCAACGGGACGTGAAGGCGGAGGCGCTCGAACAAGCCGAGCAGTTGATCGGCGAATCCGATGCGATCGAGGTCATCGATCAGCAGCGCGTCGGGCCGTAGTAGCGCAGCCGCCTCCTCGACGAGACTCGGCGACAAGGCGTAGAAGTCGGCCACTGCAAAGCGCAGCACCCGTGCCGGGCGACCAAGCTGCGTCTCGTACAGCGAGACGAGCCGGCGGGCGATCGTCGACTTGCCGGTCCGCGGCACGCCGTCAAGAAGCACGCCCTGCGGCTCACCGGCAGCGAGCATCGGTCCGACACGCGCCCACGCAGAGTGGGCCGCCTCACTGTCGATGTCTGGCGGCTCTGGCGACGGCAGTACGTCGACGCTTTCGCCCCAGCGTCCGTACGGAGCGAGCCGCGCACGCAAGCCGGCCTGTCGCCACACCTCTTCGCGCAGGTGTATCAGCAGTGGGGCGGGGTCGCCGTCGACGTAGAACGAGCCCGAGACGTGCTCGGCTCCCATCTCCGCGAGCACACCAACGCCGACCACCTCACAGTGGATCCACGAGTCCGCTTGGTGGCGAACGTGCGGTGCGAGTGCGGTGCGCAGAATCCGATGCAGTTCTGGTGCGATCGTCATACGCGTCCAGTCGCGGGCGACCTCCGCCATGTCGCGACTGCAGAGCGACACAACGAACCCGGCAAGGTGCGCTGCGATCCCGACTGCAGACAGCGGGGTCAGTCGCCCCGCCAGTGCGAGGGCTGTGGCGACGTCCTTCACCTTGCCGAGGGTGTCACCGACGCGACGCAGCCGAAATACATTGCCGAGTTTCATGATCAGCCGTTCGCGCGGTGCGTCGCCAGCAGCAGTTCCTGTAGCGCAGTCGGCTCGTCCGGGCGAGCCCGTCGTGAGTCGACGCGCACCATCGCTTCGAGCAGTTCTGTGGTGTTGTGCCGGTCGCAGACGTCGCCATCAGCGATCTGGTCGTGCACGTAGAGCTCGACACCTGCATCGTATGGGACGGGGCGCTCGCTGGCGTGGCCCTGTTCGTAGTGGATGCCGTCGCGGAACAGCCGCACGATGATTGCGCCGAGACCACGCAGGTAGGCGGCCTCGTTGTCGAATCGCAGGTCGTCGACGATGATCAGCGACGGACAGCCGCCCGCGGACGTGGCCTGCTCCGCGGCGTGTCGCCAGGCGCGCAGCCACAGCTCGGGGTGGATGCACTCGCGGCCCCACTCGGTCCCGAGCGACTGCATCGCGTGTCGGGCAGTGCGGCCGCAGAGCAGGTCCAAGGAGACCTCCTTGTCGGCGAGCGTGCCCGTGAGGTGCACCTCCGGCACCCCGAGGGTGCGCAGCATCGACTTGAGCGGGGCCGCCAGCGGCAGCACCAGCCCCTGCGTCGGCAGCCGCGAGGTGACGTGCTCGCACGTGTGCGCGGTCGGGTCTCCGAGCATGGGCTTGTGGCCTGTCTCGAAAGTCAAATCAATCGTCGGCGCCAGCCGGGCGAGGGCCCGGGCCAGCGTCGACTTGCCAGTTCCCGCCGGGCCGCACAGGGCGATGATCGGCGGGAGCCGGACGCGGGGCGGGTCAGACGGCGGCAGCACCCGCGGTCTCCTTGGGCTTGCGGCCGCGCTTGGGGGCCGGCGAACGCTGGCGGCGCTGCTGCAGGATCTGGGTCGCGCGCGCTTCCCCGATCGCCTCGATCACGGCGCTCTTGCTGGCGTCGTCGACGGTGTCCTCGTCGAGCAACCAGCCGAGATAGCCGGGGTCCTCGAGCTCGACCTCGACGACGGGGGTCTCCTCGTGCTTGCCGACCACGAAGGTCAGCACCCCGTTGATCGCGCGGACCATGCACAAGGCGCGTTCGGCGGCGGCGACCAGCGTCGGGCCGTCCGCGGAGATGCCGGGGAACAGGGCCAGCAGCAGGAACAGCACGTCGGCGGTCGCCCTGCAGTCGGCGATTGCCCCGTGCGCGCCGGTCATCTTGACCCCGCGCAGCGCGGCCCACACGGACTCGAGCTTGTTCTTGAAGGCCGAGAACCCGAGCATGGCGACTGGGCCTCCGCAGTTCCACGGAAGCCGGCCCTCGGGCGCGGGCTGGTCGCGGGCGACCTGCACCACGCCCATCACGTCGAGCGCGTGCGGGAACTGGGCCCCGGTCAGGCGCTGCAGGATCGGCAGGTCGTATGACCGGGAGTTGTAGCCGGTGACCCGACACGACGCGGCGAT
>Ga0075163_10007393_pt1 | contig 14525 bp, 10 predicted proteins | sample JI1023141ADNA_FD_71478 | JGI IMG/M metagenome (GOLD analysis project Ga0075163, IMG submission 71478) | Wastewater effluent complex algal communities from Wisconsin, to seasonally profile nutrient transformation and Carbon sequestration -... | ecosystem: Engineered > WWTP > Effluent > Algae...
AGGGCGGCGAGGGTGCGGGGCGGGAGGTCGGCGAGCAGGGCGGCGAGGCGGTCGTGGCCGCGGTGGAGCAGGTAGCGGGCGATGCGGGCGCGGAGGCGGGCCCAGGCGCGGGTCGGGGTGATGTCGAGGCGGCGGAGGGCGGTGACCGTCGGCGGGGCGGCGGCCAGCGGGGCGGCGTGCAGGGCGGCGAGGAAGGCGGCGAGGTCGTCGGCGAGCTCGTTCGAGAGGGTCGGCTGGGTGAGGGGTCGGCCGGTGAGTAGCGAGGTGCGGGCGATCAGGTGGGTGTCGCCGACGTCGATCGCCAGGACCTTCGGGACCGCGAAGGGGAGCTGCGGCGCGAGCCAGGCGAGCAGCGTCTGCTCGCGGCGCAGCGCGTGGAGGAGCGTGGGGTGGCGGGCCACGCGGAGGACCTCGTCGTCGCGGCGGTAACAGAGATAGTCGCCGCCCTCACCGATCGGCCGCCAGCCAGCGTCTGCGGGCGCGGTGTGCCACGGGCGCGCGGGCGCGGCGGGGGTCGGCGCGACGGCGCAGGCGCGGAGACGAGGAGGGACAGGGGGGACGCGGTCGGCGGCGTGGACGACGAGGTCGAAGGCCGGCAGCGTGCGCGGGTCGAGGCGGGCGAGCTGGTCCGGCGTCACGGTGCACAGCACGACGCCGCGGGCGCCGGCGACCCGGCGCACGTGCTCGAGGTTCGGCGCGTCGTCGAGGACGAGCAGCCAGGCGGGGGGGCCGGCGAGGGCGAGGGCGAGGGCCTCGATCGGGGCGAAGGCGGCGAGGACGGCGTCGGCGTCGGCGTGCTCGGCGAGGAAGGCCGAGGCGCGGAGATTCGCGGCGTCGGCGTCGACGAGCACGCCCTGGGCGGCGAGGTCGACGAGGGCCTCCGTGAGCAGGCGGTCGACGTCGGGGGCCGCGGCGCCGCGGGGCGGGCGCGGCGGTCCGACGAGGTCGGCGATGCTCGCGGGGCGGGCGGGCGTGGTGGGGTGGGCGATCGGGATGGCGGGCCTCGGCGATGGGCGGCTAGTAGAACGAGTTGGCGAGGGTGTAGCGGCGGCCGGCGGTGACGGGGCGGGCGCCGTGGGGGTGGGAGACGCCGCCGGGGAAGACGACGACGGAGCCGACGCGGACGGTCGCGTGGTCGCCGACGAGCAGGCCCCAGCGGGGGAACTCGGTGCCGCCGCCGGTGAAGTCGGCGCTCAGGTAGCCGACCATGGCGACCGACTCGGCGTCGTGGAGGTCCATGCCGGCGACGACGTGGGGCTCGTAGCGGCGGGTCGCGGGCGGGTCCCACTTCTGCAGGCGCCAGGTCGGCCACAGGCGCTCGACGACGGGTCGGACGTGGTGCTCGAGGACGGCGGCGTACACGTCCTCGAGGCCGGGGAGGGCCTCCCAGGACAGGGTCGTGTCGGGCTCGTAGGTGTCCTCGAGGCCAGGTTGGTCGCTGTGGGCGGCGGCGGTGCGCTCGCGGACGGTGACCCAGCCGCCGTGGTGCTCGCACTCCTCGACGAGGAGGGCGCACCACTCGGGGGTGAACAGGTCGAGCTGGAACACCTGCTCGGCGAGCTCCTGCGGTGGTGATGGGTGCAGGAAGCGGGCGACGAATGTCTCGTCGTAGCGGTAGAGCGCGGGGTGGCGGCGGGGCGACGAGGCGCGGTGGGAGGCGATGCGCCGCGGGTCGCCGCGGTGGGTCCGGGTCGAGGTGACGCGGGCGGCCTGGAGGCGCTCGGCGAGGAAGCGGAAGGCCGCGTCGGTGCGCAGGGAGTCGCCGCAGGTGAACACGTCGAGGGCGGCGTAGCCGTGCTCGGGCCAGGTGTGGATGGCGATGTGCGACTCGGCGATGACCACGACGCCGGACACGCCGTGGGGGGCGAAGCGATGGAACTGGCTGCCGACGATCGTCGCGCGGGCGACGTCGGCGGCCGCGAGCATGAGCTGGGAGATGGCTCGCTCGTCGTCGAGGAGGGCGGGGTCGCAGCCGTAGAGCTCGGCGGTCCACTGGGTTCCGAGGTGGGTCACGGGGTCCTCGCGGGTCAGAAGTAGTGGCCGATCTGCGCGTCTCGCCAGGCGCTGGCGGCGAGGTCGGGGTGGAAGGTGCGGACCCCGAGCAATGCGTCGATCGGGCGGCGCTCGCCCGCAGGGAGGTGGGGGACCAGCGTCGGGGTCTCCCACGCGATGGCGGTGGCGAGCCCGCGGGCGGCGGCCTCGCGGCGGGCGGCGTCGACGAGCGCGGGCAGCGTGATGGCGTCGCCGCGGAGGTGCAGGAGCTCGAGCGCGTCGCGCTCGGGGGCGCTGACCCAGACCGCCAGGGCGTCGCCGAGGCGGGCGCCGATCGGGCGGCCGCGGTCCTGCGGGCGCTCGAGGGCGACGCGCCCCAGCCGCCAGTCGAGCATCTCGGCGGTCACCAGGATGTCGAGGTCGCCGACCAGCGGCGGCGCGGACCAGGCGGCGAGGTCGAGGAGCGCGGCGGGGCTGTCCGGAGGGACAGGTGCGTCGGCGGCCGGCCAGGCGCGCTCGATCAGCGGGGCGGTGTCGGCGTCGATCTCGCTGTAGACCTTCATCGTCGTCTCGACGACGCCGTAGACGAGGGCGTGGCCCTCGCGGGCGAGGCGGCGGGCCAGCTCGCCCGCGAGGCGACGGCCGTGGCCGGCGCGGCGATGCTCGGGGGCGACGAACCCGCTGGCGATGCAGGCGCCAGGTCGCGCCGCCACGGCGCCGCCCGGGCCGCGCACACGGACGGTGACGTCGAGGGTGTCGAAGGTCGCGACGACGGCGTCGTCCTGCTCGAGGACCCACACGCGGAGGGCCGAGCGCGACAGCGGGTGGCGCCACATCGCGGCCTGGATCGCGGCGTAGCGGTCAGGGTCGAGGTCGTCGCCGAGGTCGTGGGTTGCGAGCGCGTCGCGGGCGAGGAGCGCGGGCGGGCGCTCGGGGACGTCGGCGCAGCGGATGCATACGACGGCGGTCATCGGGCGCCTCCTCGGGTCGTGTCGGCGAGCAGGGCGCGCAGCCAGGGCGGGAGGGCGAACGCGGCGCGGTGGAGGTCGGGGTCGTAGTAGCGGCCGACGAGGTCGCGGGCGGGGTCGGCGTGCGAGGCGGCGTCGTGGGTGTAGAGGAAGTGGGCGAAGTAGCCGCAGGGGAACAGCGGCACCTTCGAGAGGTAGACCTCGACGCCGCGGAAGTGGCGGGCGGCGCGGCGGACGTCGGCGAGGACGTGGTCGCCGGCCCACTCGCGCGAGAGCTGGGCGGAGCCGTCGACGTGGGGGGCGAGCATGTCGGAGTCGACGCAGACGCCCTCTGGCGCGAGGCAGGCGGCGAGGTCGCGGAAGAAGGCGTCGTTCCACAGGCGCTGGGCGGGGCCGGTCGAGTCGGTGGCGTCGACGACGATCACGTCGAAGACGCGGGCGGCGGCGGCGGCGGCGGCGAGGTGATCGGCGCCGTCGGCGACGTGGACGGTGACGCGTGGGTCGTCCCAGAGCGCGCCGGCGAGGTCGAAGCGGCGGCGGGACACGGCGATGACGTCGGGGTCGATCTCGACGATCTCGACGGACGCGACCTCGGGGTGGCGGAGCAGCTCGCGGAGGACCCCGCCGTCGCCGCCGCCGACGACGAGCGCGTGGACGCGGTCGCGTCGGCGGCCGCACAGCGGCACGTGCACGGCCATCTCGTGGTAGACGTGCTCGTCGGCGGTCGAGCCCTGGACGGTGTCGTCGAGCAGGAGCAGCGCGCCGAAGTCGGGGTGCTCGCGGACCTCGATCTGCTGGAACGCGGAGCGGGTCGTCTCGACGAGGCGGGCGGGCAGCGCGTGCGTCCAGCCGATGCGGGCGATGTCCTCATGCCACCAGCGGCGCGGGTCGCCGCCCGCGGGTGGGGTCGCGGGCGGCGGCGCCGGGTCGCGCCAGGCGGGCGGGACGGCGAAGGCGGCGCGGTGGGTCGCGGGGTCGTAGGAACGGCCGATGTGGCGGCGCGCGGGGGTTCGGAGGTCGTGCGGCTCGCGGCTCGCCAGGGTCAGCGCGACGTGGCCGCCGGGGACCGCGGCGCTGAGCAGGCGCAGCAGGGCGACGTGCGGCAGGGCCGGGCTGGCGGGGCAGGTGCTCAGGTGCCAGCGGCCGCCGCGGAGCGAGGCCGTGGCGAAGGCGGCGGCGGTCCCGTCGGGGGCGAGGCGCGAGGCGAGCGTGGGCAGGTGGGTGGGGCCGCGGCCGTCGACGATCAGGTCGTAGTCGGCGTCGGGCGGTCCGTCGGACAGCGGCCGGGCGCGTACGCGCGGGTCGTCCCACCAGCGGGCGCGGCCGAGCCGGTCGAGCGCGGCGGGGAGGATCTCGTCGGCGAGCAGCAGGTCGACGGCGCGGACCCACGGGTGGACCAGGCACTCGCCGAGCAGCCACGGGTCGAGCGGGTCGACGAGCAGCACGCGCGCGGCGGCGCGTGGGCGGCCGAGCAGCGGGACGTGGACGGCGTGCTCGCGGACGGTGGGCTCGGCCTCGGCGGCCGCGAGCACGCCGTCGACCAGCAGCACGGCGCCGAGGCGGGCGTGCTCGGCGAGCGCGGCGGCCCGCGGCGACGCGGTCAGCGGGACGAGGTCCGCGAGGTCGAGCACCTGCACGTGGTCGCCGTGCAGCGGTCGCTCGTGCCAGGTGGAGAGGGCGGGCGGTGGGAGCGGCGCGGACACGGTGCACACGCCTGAGCAACACGCGTGCCAGCCGCGACGTCGCGGCGACGACGGCGGATCGCTCGCTTCTTCGTGCATGACAGCGGCGGCGGCTCGTGTCGCGCGGGCGTCGTTCGGGGGTGGCACAGGTGGCACCGTGCCGTCGGCGACGGCAGGCAGGACCGCGGCGGCGGATGATGTGGCGGGGGTACGCGGCTTGCTAGCGTGGTCGGCGATGCTTCGCCGTACGTGGGTCCGCGTGGTCATGAGTGTGGTCGCGCTGGTGGTCGCGCTGGTGGTCGCGGTGTACGTCGCGTCGCAGCGGCGGATGGACCGGCGCCGGGACGTCACGCCGGCGGCGGTGGCGGTGCCGACCGACGCGGCGGCGCTGGCCGAGGGGCGGCGCCTCTACTTCTCGCGCGGGTGCGCCGACTGTCACGGGGACGACCTCGGCGGCAAGCGGGTGATCGACGACCTGCTCGCGGGGACGGTTGTCGGGGCCAACATCACCGGCGGGCGCGGCGGGCTCGGCGAGCGCGGCGACCTCGACCTCGTCCGGGCGATCCGCCACGGCCTCGCCCCGGACGGGCGGGCGCTCCTCTTCATGCCGGCGCACGAGTACAACCCGCTGTCCGACGCCGAGATCGGGGCGATCGTCGCCGCGATCCGGGCGGCGGCGCCGGTCGACCGCGAGGTGGCGCCGCCGCGGATCGGGCCGCTGATGCGCGCGCTGTTCCTGTTCGGCGAGGTGCCAGCGCTCGTGTCGGCCGAGGCGATCGACCACGACGCGCCCCGGCCCGCGCCGCCGGAGGTCGCGCCCACCGCCGCGTACGGGGCCTACCTCGCCAACCTGTGCGTCGGCTGCCACGGGCCGGGGCTCTCGGGCGGGCCGATCCCCGGCGTCCCGCCCGACTGGCCGCCGGCCTCCAACCTCACCCGGGGCGCGTCCGGCCTCGCGGCGTGGGACGAGGAGGCGTTCGTCACGGCGATGCGCTCGGGCACCCGCGCCGACGGCACGCTCATCGACCCGGTCATGCCGTGGCGCAACTTCTCGCGGATGACCGACACCGAGCTGCGGGCGCTGTGGCGCCACCTCGCGTCGCTCCCGCCGCGACCCGCGGGCGGGCGGTGAGTCGGCGGCGCGGTGGCGTCACGAGGGACAGGTGAGATGTCCTCGGGGACATGTCGTGGCGGGCTAGCCGTCGCGGAAGCTGCGGGGGTCGAGGCCATGTTGGAGCAGCCAGCGGCGGAGCTGGTTGCGGTGGACGTCGAGGGCTGCGGCGGCGCGCTGGACGTTGCCGCGTTCGCGGCGGAGGGCGGCGAGCACGGTATCCTCATCGTCGAGACGGTCCTGGTAGCGCGGCGCGGCGGCGGCGGCGGGGCCCGGGAGGTCGCGGCCGGCGGCGTCGTCGAGGTCGGCAGGCTCGAGCACCGCGCGGCCGTCGGCGCGGGCGGCTGTCGCGGCCTCGCGGGTGGCGAGGAGGAGCTCGCGGACGTTGCCCGGCCAGGGGCGGAGGAGGCAGCTCTCGACGAACTGGGCGTGCGCGGACAGGCCGGCGTCGACGCCGCGGAGGGCCGCGGCGAGCAGCCAGGGGACCTCCTCGGGGCGGCGGTGGAGCGGCGGGAGGGCGACCTGCGGGCGGCCGAGGCGGAAGTACAGGTCCTCGCGGAACTCGCGGCGGCCGGCCATCGCGCGCAGGTCGCGGTGGGTCGCCGAGCACACGCGGACGTCGACGGTGCGCGGACGGGTCGCGCCGACGGCGTAGACCTCGCGGGTCTCGAGGAAGCGGAGCAGCTTGGCCTGGAGGCCGAGGTCGAGCTCGCCGAGCTCGTCGAGGAAGAGGACGCCGCCGTCGGCCGCGTGGACGTAGCCGTCGGCGTTGCTGTCGGCCCCGGAGTAGGCGCCGCGGACCGCCCCGAACAGCACGCGCTCGGCCAGACCCGCGGGGATCGCCGCGCAGTTGACCCCGACGAACGGGCCCTGCGGACGCGGGCCGGAGCGGTGGAAGTGGCGCGCCGCCAGCTCCTTGCCGGCGCCGGTCGGGCCGACGACGAGCAGCGTGCGGCTTGTGCGTGCGGCGTCGGCGACGGCGGCGTGGACCCGCTGCGTGCGCGGCCCGGTGACCTGCTCGCCGCGGACCTCGAACTCGCCGCGCAGCGGGCGGGCGTCCGCGACGAGGAGCGCGACGACCTGGCCGAGGCGCAGCACGCCGTCGGCGACCGGGGGGGCCTCGCCGGTGACGCGACGGCCGCCCAGGAAGCTGCCGTTGCGGCTGGCGAGGTCGGCGACGTGGAAGGCGCCGTCGGCGAAGCGCACGGTGACGTGGCGGCGGGAGATCTTGCTGTCGTCGAGGACGACGTCGGACTCGGACGTGCGCCCGAGGGTCAGCGGGCGGGTCAGTCGGAGGACGCGCAGGGCCGGACCGGCGGCGGTCCACACGACGACGAGCGCGGGCTCCGGCGGCTCGTCGGCGGCGACGGCGAGCTGGCTGTCGTCCTCGGTGTTGATGTCCCGCACGCGCGCAGGATGGCTCGAGCGACCGCCTCCCTGGCGGCGACTCGGCGTCGTGGAGCTCACACCGTGGCCCTCACGGGGTGACGAGGCCCGTCGCGGCGATCGCCGAGCCGCGGGTGTGGCCGGTCGCGCGGCCGAGGGCCGCGAGCGTGGTGCCGACGACCGCGCGGACCTGAAAGTAGTAGTAGCTGCCGGGCTCGAGCAGGCCGGCCGGGAGCTGCACGGCGGTCGCCGCGGTGCGCAGGCGGGCGATCGCGCGGCGGCGGCTGAGGATGTTCTGCTGGTCGTCGACGACGTCCTCGAGGGTGCGGACCGTGATCTCGTAGTAGTCCGGGGCGCCCAGCGTCGGCGGGTCGTACTCGAGGGTCGGGGCGGCGCCGACGTCCGAGATCACGACGTCGTGGGTCGCCGCCTGGCCGCTGACCCGCAGCGCGATCGGTGGGCCGACGACGGGCAGGACCGGGCCGTCGTCCGCGAGCGGCCGGGCGACGTCGATCCCGGCGAGCAGGAACTCGTTGGTGTCGGCGATCGGGTGGGTCTTCGCGGCGAAGGCGGAGCAGCCGACCGCGAGCGTGACGGTGCCGTCGCCCCCGTACGGGTCGGCCCAGGCGAGGGCGACCTGACGATCGCCCGGGACCAGGCGCACGGTCTCGCCGTTGCAGCCGTCGACGCACGCGACCGGGTCGCACATGCCCTCGTCGTCGGGGTAGCAGATCGGGTCGACCGGGACGTCGACGCCCGCGACCGACAGGCTCCCCAGGGTCGGCGTCATGCCGACGATCGGGACGTCGACGCCGGGCTCGCGGAAGATCGTGACGTCGCACGAGACGCCGGCGAGGTCGGGGCCCAGCGAGGCGAGCTCGGCCTGCAGCGCCGCGAGCCGGAGGTCGAGGTCGGCGAGCTCGGCGGCCAGCGGGGCGAACGTACCGGTCGCGGCGGCGGTCGCCCCCGCGGTCATCGCCGGCAGGTCGAGCGCCGCCGAGGCGACGACGCGGCTGGTCACGGCGTATGCCCAGGCGTCCGTGGCGAGCTCGGCGGGCGTCGGGTCGGCGAGCAACGGGGCGGACACGATGTGGGCGATGCGCGGGGCGTCGGACCGCCCCGGGTCGAGCAGCGGGACGCCGCCGCGGCCCGAGAGCACGGAGGTCTCGTCCCACGCGACGGTCCAGCCGGACAGAGAGGTCGCGCCCGGCAGCGGGTCGCCGGGGCCGTCGGCGGGCTGCAGGCGGGCGAGGGCGTCAGCGTTCGCGCTGTGGACCTCGAAGCGGTCGCCGGCCTGCAGCGGCTGCATCGCGGCGACGTCGAGCGTCAGCGCGGTCCCGGGGGCGTCGGCGGCGGCCACGTCGGCGCGACCGGCGAACGTGAGGCCGTAGTCGAGCGTGCGCAGGTCGGTGTGCAGGAGCTCGACGAACGGCCCGGTGCCGGGCAGGCCCGGGTCGGGCGGCGATTCGCTGCGGATCATGAACTCGCCGTCCGGCACGCCGGTAAAGCGGCGGGCGCCGGCGCCGTCGTAGACGCTGTCGGCGAAGACCGCGTCGCCGCTGACGATGACCAGCGGGACGTCGACCTGGGGATCGGCCGGCTCGACGCTCGGGGCAGCGTCGAGCGGGCGGTGCTCGACCTCTTTGATCAAGGTGACGCCGTCGAACGGCTCGCCGGTGGTCGGGACGTCGCCGGTGGTCGGCTCGCCAGTGGTCGGCTCGCCAGTGGTCGGCTCGCCAGTGGTCGGGCTCGGGTCGGGCGGGGCGCCCGGATCCGACGAGCAGGCGAGCATGACGGCGACGAGGAGCGCCGCCGCGTGTGGGTGGGGTGCTCTGGAAGTCATGCTCAGCGGAGAGCAAGCGGTGTGCCGGCGGCGTTCGCAGGCAGCCGCCGCGCCCGGTGACTGACGACGCCGGTTCTGAAGATCAACGCCGTCGGCGCAGGCCGAGGCCGACGAGCGCGAGCAGCGGCCACGCGCCCGCGGAGCCGTCGACGTGGCACCCGCCCGCGTCGGCGGTCTTCGCGGGGTGCGCGGGCTCGGTCTTCGCGGGCTCGGTCGTCTTCACGGGCGGGGTTGGCTCGGTCTTCGCGAGGGCGGGCTCGGTCGTCTTGACGGGCTCGGATCGGGTCGGGAGGGCCGGCTCGGTCTTCACGATCTCGGGCGGATCTTCCTGCACCGGGACCTTCAGATCGTCGGGCGACGTGGGGCGCTGCGGGACCCGCCGGACGTGGCCCGGATCGGGTAGGTCGTCGGCGCGGGCCGTCGCGGACAGCCCCAGGAGACAGAGACACAGTGCGCACACCTCGGGTCGGAGCATCGCGGCAGGGTCGCACGCGGTCGGATGCCCCCGCCAGCCGGGATCGTCCGGTTGCGCGTGCCGCACCGCGCGCGAATGCTCCCGCTTCTGTGGAAGCGCAGCGAGTGGCACGAGTGGCACCGTGCCACCATGCGGCGGCCGGGGGCGACCGGGGCTCACAGGTGGCGCGTGGCACGTCGCTTGCTCGTGCCGACGCATGACGAGCAGGATGGTGGTAGGGGGACGGAGGAGCTGGACGAGCTGTGCGGCGCTCGCCGTGGCATGCAGCGGGCCGCCGGCGCAGACGGAAGACACGGGCACGGGCGGCCGGGCGACGACTGGCGGTCCGGAACCGACGAGCACGACGGACGAAGTCCCGACGAGCACGACGAGCGGGGGGCCGACGAGCACGACGGACGAGGTCCCGACGAGCACGACGAGCGGGGGGCCGACGAGCACGACGAGTGAAGTCTCGACAAGCACCGGCGAGACCTCGGGCACCAGCACGACCGCCGTCGACCCTGGGTCGGATACGAGCACGGGCACGGGCACCAGCGAGGGGACGGGCACGAGCACGAGCACAGGCACGAGCACGGACACCAGCGAGAGCACTGCGGAGGGGACGAGCACCGCGGGCGTGACGACGGACGACTGTGTGCCGCAGGACGAGACCTGCAACGGGCTCGACGACGACTGCGACGACATCGTCGACGATGTCGATGTCGCCGACGACGGCTTCTGCGACTGTCTGCGGATCGCGCTGATGGGCAACAAGGGCGCCAACCCGTCGGCGCAGTTCGAGGCCTGGCTGGAGATGCAGGGCACGCAGGTCGACCGCATCCACACGACCAACGTCCCGCTCGGCGAGGCCACCCTGAAGCAGTACGACATCGTCCTGCTCGACTGGCTGATCCGCAACTACACCGCGCAGGAGGCGGAGGTGCTGCGGACCTGGATCGAGGCCGGCGGCGGGCTCATCTCGCTGAGCGGGTTCACCACCCACAACAGCGTTGGCGACCGGCCGAACACGCTGCTCGCGCCGCTCGGCCTCGGCTACAGCGCCAGCAATGGCTTCTTCGACGGGCCGGTCACGCAGTTCGCCGATCACCCGATCACTGAAGGACTGACGGAGCTCGTGTTCGGCGGCGGGCTCTATATCAAGATCCTGCCGAACAACCCGGGGACCGCGGAGGTGATCATGACCCTGCCGCAGGGGCCGGTCGGCGTGGTCCAGCAGCAGGTCGCCGGCCGCGTGTTCGTGTTCGGCGACGAGTGGATCGAGTTCGACTCCGAGTGGGCGCAGTTCCCCGAGCTCGAGGCGTTCTGGGCCCACACGTTGCGCTGGCTGGCGCCGCAGAATTTCTGCTACGAGCCGCAGTGACGATCAAGGCGTCGGCGCGGCCAGCCAGGCCGTGAGCTCGCCGCGGAGCTCGGAGGTCGCGAGGTCGTCGCCGCCGAGCGACGTGAGCAACGCCCTGGCCCCCGCGACGCCGGCCTCGTCGCCGCGGGCCCGGCGGGCGCGGGCCCGTGCGAACACCAGGGGCGGCGCTTCGGGGTCCGCGCCGACGGTCGCGGCGGGCAGCAGCGCCTCGGCCTCGTCGAGGCGGCCGACGTCGAGGAGGGTGTGGGCGAGCACGGCGAGCGCCTCGGCGGTGTCGTCGGCGGCGTCGCCGAGGAGCTCGCGGCGGGCGCGGTAGGCCGACTGCGCGGCGGCCTCGGCCTCGCCCCGGCGGCCGACTGCGCGGGCTGAACGGGCGACGTCGAGGGCCGCCTCGGCGGTCCACAGGCTGCGTGCGGCGAAGCGCTGCAGGTAGGCGGCGTGGCTGCGGCTGCGCAGGGCGAGGGCCTCGAGGTGCTGTCCGAGCCCGGCGCGCGCGCGCGCGATGTGCTGGCGGAGGCGGTGGGCGTTGAGGTGGTCGTCGCCGAGACGCAGAACGGTGCGGGCGAGCTGGGGCTCCAGCAGGTCCAGGGCCTCCTGGTGGCGCCCGGCCCAGGTCATGGCGACGGCGAGGTCGACCTCGAGACCGCCGTAGCGCGGCAGGGAGGCCTCGCCGTTGGCGGCGAGGATGGCCCGCGCCGCCGCGAGCAGGTCGAGCGCGTCGTCGTGGCGACCCTGGCGGCGGCGGACCTCGCCGAGGCGGGCGAGGACGAGGGCGACGTCGCTGTGACCGGGGCCGAGGTGGCGCTCGCGGAGGGCGCGGGCGGTCGTCAGGTGGCGGTCGGCCCGGGTCCAGGCGCTGGCGGCGAGGGCGGCGTCGGCGAGCTCGACGAGCACGTCGGCGCGCAGGAGGCCCTCGTCGCGCAGCGCGTCGACCTCGGCGAGCGCGAGCTCCTCCCACACGGCGGCGGCGTTAGGGTCGCTGGCGAGGCGGGCGGATTGGACGGCGAGGGCCGCGGCGGCGCGGGCGGCGAGGTCGGGGCGGCCGACGTCGCGGGCGCCGCGGTGGGCGGCGAGCAGGTCGTCGCGGGCCATGGTGGCCTCGCCGAGGGCGCGGTGGCTGAGGCCGCGGGCGAGCAGAGCCTCGGCGCGGAGGTCGGACGGGTCGCCGGCGCCGGTGAGGACGCGGGTGAGGCCGGCGCGGTAGCGGTCGACGTCGGCCCCGCGCACGAGGGCCCGGGTGTCGGTGAACTGGCGGCGGAGCTCGGGGTCCTCGTCGCGGGCGCGGGCGCGGCGGGCGGGGTCCGCGGCGCGGCGCAGCGCCGCGTTGTCGCGGCACTGCTCGAGCGCGGGCAGCAGCGCGAGGGTCTCGAGCGCGGCGTCGGCGTCGACGTCGGCGAAGCCGCGGACGGCCGCGTCCAGCTCGGCGAGGCGGGTGTCGAAGCACTCGACCTGCAGCTCGAACAGCGCGGTCGACTGTTCGCCGCGGACATGGGTCGCCTCGCAGGCCGCGTCGTACAGGTCGGTCCAGCGGGCGACGCGGCGGTCGACCGCGTCGGCGGCCGCGGGTAGGCGGGCGGCGAGGTCGGCCCGGGCGGCGGCGGTCCAGACGGCGGCCAGCCGCGGCTCCGGGTCGCAGCGGACGTCCGGGGCCGGGCCGCCGAGGGCCAGCGCCCCGCCGAGGGCCAGACCGACGGCGCCGACGGCCCACGGCCAGCGGCGCGGGTGGGCGGCGCGGATGAGGGCGGCGCACAGGGTGTCCACGTCGGGCCAGCGATCCGCTGGCGCGGGCGCGAGGCCGCGGGCGAGGACGTGATGAAGACGGCGCAGCAGCGCGGTGTCCGGCGGCGGTGCGGGCGGGAGCCGGCCGAACAGGGCCTCGTGCGCGGCGACGCAGAACGAGTACTGGTCGCTGCGGGCGTCGACGGGCCGGCCGAGCCGCTGCTCGGGCGACATGTAGCGCGGCGTGCCCGCGCGCGGCGCCGTGTTTGGGGCGTCCGGATCGGTCGCGTCGAGGTCGTCCTGGCGATCGCTGCGGGTCGCCCGCGCCAGGCCGAAGTCGACGACGCGGACCCGACCGTCGTCGCCGACGATCACGTTCGCCGGCTTGAAGTCGCGGTGGACGAGCCCCGCGCGGTGGACCGCGGCCAGGCCCCGACCTGCCTGAAGGAACACGTCGGCGACGGCCGCGGGTCCGCGCGGCGCCGCGGCCAGCCACTCCGCCAGCGTCGGGCCCGCGACGAACTCGAGGACCAGGTAGACGCGGTCGTCGACGACGTCGACCTCGAACACCTGGACGACGTGCGGGTCGGACACCCGCGCGAGCGCTCTGGCCTCGCGCAGCGCCGGGAGGTCCGAACCGGAGACGTCGTGCAGCAGCTTGATCGCGACCTTGCGCTCGAGGACCAGGTCGTGGGCGGCGTGGACGATGCCCGTGCCGCCCGCGCCCTGGCGGGCGAGCAGGCGGTAACGCCCGAGCGTCGGCGACGGGTCGGGGATGGCTGGCTGTGACGACGAGCCCAGATCAGGTCGCCGCGCGGCCGTCGAGGAGACGGTCGTGTCGGGCCAGCGCGTCGCGGCAGGGTCCACCATCCTGGGGGTGACTCTACCCGCTCCCGGGGTCGGCAACGCGGAGACCTCGTGGGGCGAACCGACGGCGTGGTCGGCGTCCGCGTCGGCACCTGCGGCCTGCGTGCCACCGCTTGTGTACGTTGCACGCCGCCTGCACGAGCGTCAGCATCGGCGCGTGCCCCGTGCCGCCCGGAGCCCACGGCTCGCGGGAGGTGCTCGCGGCGCCGCGGGACGCGCGGTGTCGTCGGCGTCGTCGGCGTCGTCGGCGAAGCTGTTGAGCTCGGCGAGGCTGTTGAGCGCGGTGTCGTCGGCGCCGTCGGCTTGTCGTCGGGGTTGTCGAGCGGGCTGTCGTCGGCGTCGTCGGGCTGTCGGCGGGGCTGTCGTCGGCGTCGGCGGGGCTGTCTAGCGCGGTGTCGTCGGGGTCGTCGGGTTGTCGGCGGGGCTGTCGAGCGCATTGTCGTCGGGTGGTCGGCGCGGCTGTCGAGCGCGGTGTCGTTGGGGTACACGAGCGCCACGCCCCGCGGGACCGCGGGATGCGGGGCGTCGACATACCGTCCGGTTGCACGCCCACGGCGCGGGCCTCCCGGCCGGCGCCCCCCCGGGACCCGACCGGCCCGACCGACCCGACCGGCCCGACCGACCCGACCGACCCGACCGACCCGACCGACCCGACCGGCGCGGGCCTCCCGGCCGGCGCCCCCCGGGACCCGACCGGCCCGCCGACCCGACCGACCCGACCGACCCCCCGCGTCCACGCATCGGACATGTCGCCGGAACGCGGCCTCCGGTCGTGTCCGATAAGGCTTGACATCCGGGCTGCGCACAGGTCCGCGGGAATCAGCGACAGCTCGCATTCGCACGAATTTGGACGATTGGTTGGACGTTGGCCTGGTCTATGGGTTGGCCTCGCACATTTTGGACACTTGGCTGGACGATAGCCTGGTCAGTCTCGTGTGCTGTGAGATTGACCATTGCCTATCCAGCTACCTGTACGATAACCTGGCCACGATTCGAATCGGCGGGGGGCTGGAGTATGGACATCCTGGCGCTCATTGAGGCGCACTGTCGTTACGTCGCCGCGCAGGTGCCCCGGGCCGCTCAGGGGTGCCGAACCGCGCTGGCCGTGTTGCTTGCCGTGCC
>Ga0075163_10007395_pt1 | contig 14523 bp, 17 predicted proteins | sample JI1023141ADNA_FD_71478 | JGI IMG/M metagenome (GOLD analysis project Ga0075163, IMG submission 71478) | Wastewater effluent complex algal communities from Wisconsin, to seasonally profile nutrient transformation and Carbon sequestration -... | ecosystem: Engineered > WWTP > Effluent > Algae...
CGGGCAACTTCATCGACATCCAGAAGGCCGCGATGCAGGGCGGGAAGATCAGCGACAACCCGATCTTCACCGGCGCTTCGTTCATGTACAACAACGTGATTGTGCATGAGGCGGTGCGTGCTCCCCTCGTCCCGGGCCAGACCGTCTACTATCGCAACGTCTTCTGCGGCGCGCAGGCGGCGGTCCTGGGCTTCGGCAAGAACGGCGGATCCGGTGACGGCCCGGCGGACTGGATCGAAGAGATGTTCGACTACAAGAACCAGCTCGGCGTTGCCGGCGGCATGGTGTTCGGCTTGAAGAAGACGATCTTCAACTCGAAGGACTTTGCCACGGTGGTCTGCTCCAGCTACGCCCCCGCTGTGTAACGAGGTGAATCCATGGCAACGCTAACTTCGACCTTCTTCGCCAACACTCCGAAGGCGGTTCACACTGGGGTCAATGTCATCCGCATTGACTACCAGCAGACGGCTTCGGTCTCGGCGGGTGATATCATCTTCCTTGCCAAGCTGCCGAACGGTGCCCGCTGCTACGACCTGGTTGAGGAGCATTCGACTGGTGCCGCTACCTGCACCATCGACCTCGGCCTGGCCAAGGGCACGGCGTCCGGTGGCGGTGTCTCGATCTCCGCCTTCTGCTCGGGCGTGTCGGCCGCGACCCAGAACCGCCGCACGGTTCGGGGCATTCCTCCGCTGGTCTCGACCTCGGACAATGACCCGGACAAGTACGGCATCCTGGCCGCCAAGATCGCGACGATCAGCTCGGCGACCTCGGGCTTGGTGATGAGCCTGCAGTTCGCCTACACGGTGGACGACGCGCTGGTCTAAGTAAGACCACAAGGAAAGGGCGGGGAAAGTATCCCCGCCCTTTTGCTTTGCGCCTCATGGGTGGCAGTCGGCCTCGCCCAACCAGTAGCGACGAACTGCTGCGTGGTACTTTTGCTCGGCGGCTAACCGCATAGCCATCTTGTGCTGGCGTCGCTGCTTCCGTTTAGCGTTAGCCCGCCGCGTTCGGTTCTTGGTGCGGTGCCGTTTCGGGTGCGTCCGTTCGCATCGGTTGTCCAGAAGGAACTGTCGCTCGTAAATCGAATTGCCGTTCCCGTCGAAGGTCCGGGTAGACATCGTAGACCGCCTCGCAAAGTTGATCGCGCAAAACCGCTATGGTGTCGTTTCTCTCTTGCCTGGAAAGGCCCTCGACTTTTTGGGCGTCCCAAAGCAGGACCAACGACACGGCTGTTTCGACGATCTTCTCTTTTCCCAGGGCGGTGTAGGCAGTGGCAAAAAGTTTTGCGTAGTCAGCTTGTGTAGTGGCACCGCCAGTGCAAGTGGCGACGCCATGCCGGCGGCAGCAGAATGAGCAAACAGGGTTTTGTTCATACATGAACGTATCCTAGCACATTGCAATCCATGTCACACTGTGGCAAGTTTGCCGCGTGTGTCTAGCTGTCTCCCATTAAACTGGCCGGTCCTCGCAAGGGGATCGGCCATTTTCTTTAACGGATTCAATGTTTAAGAACATCTACGACGAAGCTGTTAACTATCTTCAGCGCGGTCACTACCCCATCGCGAAAGAAAAATTCCTGCAGTTGCTCGACCAGCATCCAGGCAACCACAAGCTGATGTACTACATGGGGACCATCTCCCAGGCCGAGGGCCATCATGGACTGGCGGTGGTGCTCCTGACGGCCTCCTGTACCATCCGGGCGGACTTCCACGCCCTGGTAAACCTGGGCGGGGCGTATCGGTCCCTGATGATGCTAAAGGAGGCGGAGGCTTGCTGGCGGCAGGCCCTCTCCGCCCCCGACCCCAAGGAATGGCAGTACGAGCGGGAGAAGCTGGAGGAGATGGCCAACCTCTGGGCGAATATCGCCGGCCTGTATGTAAACGTCGGCGACCCGCAGAAATGCGTGGATGCGGCGAAAAAGGCCCTGACCTTTGACGAGAACTGCGACGCGGCCCATGCCAACCTAGCTTTAGGATACCTGGAGCTGGGCAACTGGAAGGACGGCTTCGCGCAGTACGAAACCCTCCTTCGCCCCGGTACTCGGCGAATCAAGGACTACGGCGTGCCCCTGTGGGACGGGAAGCCCACGGATACCCTGATTATCTGCGGCGAGCAGGGGATCGGGGACGAGATTATGTTCGCTTCGATCCTGGGGGACGTGCAGGCCAAGAAGCTGGTCATCGACTGCCACCCCCGGAACGAAAAGCTGTTCCGCCGGTCGTTCCCCAAGGCCGATATCTTTCCCACCCGCAAGAATCCCGACGGTTCGTTCGCCAAGAACTACCCCGGGGCTAAATGCACGCTGATTGGCTCGCTGGGCCACTTCTACCGCGCCAAGGGCCACTTCCCCCGTACACCCTACCTTGACGCACCAGCGGCCAAGCCTGGGGGAACTGGACGCCTTCGGGTGGGCATCGCGTGGTCCGGTGGCACCCTGAAAACCAATTCGGCGGATCGCTCCCTCTCGCTGGACCAGATCAAGCCCATCCTGGAGGTGGCTGGAATTGACTGGTTCTCGGTCCAGTACCAGGACTCCGCCCCGCTGGAGATCTGCGACTTCCACGAAAAGACCGGGATCAGGATCGATCACTTCCCGGGCTGGGTTCAGGCGTTCGACTATGACAAAACCGCCCAGTTCGTCAAAGGCTTGGACCTGCTGATTACCCCCTGCACCTCAATCGTCCACCTGGCCGGCGCTCTGGGGGTGGAGAATTGGTGTCTGACGCCTAAGAGGGTTGCCTGGAGGTACGGGGTTACCGGGGACATGCCGTGGTACGGGTCGACCAAGCTCTACCGCCAGGAGGTGGACGGGGAGTGGGAATCGGTCATTAAGCGGGTGGCAGAAGACCTCTGGACCCTGGACGACGTTCGCAATTCAGTCATCCACCGCGCCAAGGGGTGAGTGTGGTATTTTTATCACACTGCTGGTAAAGTAACGCACCTCAACAAGGGTGCAGCATGGACGATATTCTCCGCATCTATATCGGCTGGGACGCTCGGGAAGACGAGGCCTATCAAGTCTGTAAGGCCTCGATTGTGCGCCGCTCAACCCAGGCCGTCCACATTACGCCGATCAAGCTATCCGAGATGTACGGTCTGGGGATCTACACCCGGGCGTGGACGAAAGACGAGAACGGCCAGCGGTACGACTCGCGGGATAAGAAGCCCTTCTCCACCGACTTCAGCTTCTCTCGCTTCCTGGTCCCGCATCTCCAGAACTACCGGGGCTATGCCCTGTTCGTTGACTGCGACTTCCTGTTTAACGCCGACATTGCCAAGCTCTTCGCCCTGATGGACCCGACCAAGGCCGTCATGTGCGTGAAGCACGAGCACAAGCCCACCGAAACCCAGAAAATGGAAGGCCAGATTCAGACGCTCTACCGGCGTAAGAACTGGTCGTCCCTGATCCTGTGGAACTGCGCCCACCCCGCCCATCGCGAACTCACCTGGCGAGCAGTGTCGGAGAAGCCCGGCTCCTGGCTGCACGGGTTCGAGTGGCTGAAGGACGAGGATATCGGCCCGCTTCCGGTCGAGTGGAACTGGCTGGAAGGCTGGTCGCCCCCGTCGATTGAACCGAAGGGCATCCACATGACGAGAGGAGGACCGTGGTTGCCGGGCTGGCAGAACGTGTCCTTCGCCAATGAGTGGCGCACCGAGCGCCGGGTTGCATACGACTCCCACGACGAAGCGGGAGCCAGGATCATCAACGTGAAGTGAGGTGCTATGATTCTCGACCTTTTGTTCGCAGTCATTGTCGCCGTTCCTCTCTGTCTCGCGATGAGTTTCGCGGTCGGGTATCTCGGCTGCGCTTCCGGCTTCTGGACGTGGACCCGCCGCCGGCTTAGCTGCGTCGATTATGACGACCTCACGCCGTCGCTTTATTCATCCGATGGCGAGAAGACATCTCGCCGTAGGGGCCGGGACTGGCTGTGAGACGCAGGCAAATCCTCTCCGACCGCTTTCCCGGTGACGTGAATTGGGCGGTGCTGAAGACCCCCGAGGAGATCGCCGAGGCTGCGACGGAAATCGTGGTCGAGAGCCTGCCCGTGGCGTCCTACCCCTGTCCGTACTGCGACAGGAAATTCGTGAACCAGGGCGGCGTGAACCTTCACGTCCGCCATTGCAAGGCAAAACCGAATGGCTAACACACTCCTAGATGTCAAGGCCCTGGTTGCCGACGACCTTGCGCGCGGTGACTTGACCACGCAGATCGCGACGGAGATCCAGAACGCGATCTACCGCTGGCAGACCGAGCGGTTCTATTTCAACGAACTCCGCACGATCACGTTCAACACCGTGGCGGCGCAGGAGTTCTATACGTCGGTTGACAACGCCTACATCCCCAACCTACTGGACATTGATTCGATCATCACCACGGCCAGCGGGTCAACGTATACTCTAACGCCTCGGTCCTATGCGTGGATGGAAGACATCTTCTCCACGTCCTCGATCACTGGTCAACCCACGGATTATGCCTACTACGGCCAGCAGATCAGGATGTATCCCACCCCCGATGCGGTCTATCCCTGCCGGATTTCGTCTCTCGTTCGCTTGGCTGACCTGTCAGGCGATACCGATTCCAATGCCTGGACCAAAGCTGCAGACGCGCAAGACCTGATCCGCTTCGAGGCGGAATACCGCATCTACATGGCGGTCATCCGTGACGAGGTGAAGGCCGGGTTGTCGATGAACATGCGCGATCAGGCGTTGGCCCGTCTGCGCGGAGAGACCGAGCGGCGTTTGGGCACGGGCAAGGCGGAACCCTCGCAATGGTGATGGTCAAGTTCGGCCCGTATTTCCCTGACCAACCAGACCTGGATAATCCCGGTCTGGTGGAGGCGCGCAACGTCGTGCCCTCGGATGGGTTTTATCGGCCGATGCGTGACTTCTCGCCGTATGCTGTTGCCCTCGCAGCTAGGTGTATCGGCGCGTTCACCGCGAAGGACACGTCGAACAACGTCAACATCTTTGCCGGCACGCAGAACGGCCTATACCGCCTGTCGGGCTCGGGTACGTCATGGGAGGATGTGTCGGATACGTCCGCCTCTGCTACCACGTATCAGTCGTTCTGCCAGTTCGGCTCCACCGTCATTGCAACGGGATTGAGCAACAATGTCAAAGCATACACCCTGGGCAGTTCTACAGACTTTGCCAATCTGGCCGGAAGCCCGCCTAAAGCCCAGTTCTGCGCTACGGTCCGCGACTTCGTTATGCTCGCCAAACTCGATTCTCTTCCCCAGCGTGTTCGCTGGTGCGCCTTTGACGATGCTACGGATTGGACTGTCGCCGCAGCTACGCAAGCGGATTACCAGGATCTTGTTGGCGACGGAGGCCCGATCACCGGGATTGTTGGAGGCGAATACGCGGTTATCTTCCAGGAGCGGGCGCTCTTTAGAGCTACATATGTTGGCCCTCCATATGTGTTTCAGTTCGACCGCATCGAACTCGCCCGGGGCACAAGGGCACCGGGGAGCATAGCCACCATCGGAACCTCGATCTTCTATCTGGCGGAAGACGGGTATTACATGTGGAACGGCGTGCAATCGACACCCATCGGACAGGGAAAGCTGGACCGGACGTTCCTGCAAGACCTGGACGACACCGAGATCGGCCGCATCTCCTCGGGCATCGACCCGGTAAACCGCCTATACTGCGTCGCCTATCCCGCTCAGGGTAACGTGGACGGCACGCCCAACCGGATGCTGCTCTACCACTGGCCGTCTGGAGGTTGGGCGATCATTGAGGTGATGGTGGAAATCCTGTTCGCCGGGGCCTCGTCGCTAGGGTACACCCTGGAAGACCTGGACAACATCTCCGGCTCCCTCGATGCACTCCCCGCTTCGCTCGATGATGCTCAATGGGCTGGCGGTGTCGTTCGGTTCGCTGGGTTCAACTCGGCCCACCGGCTCGGCTACTTCACGGGTAGCCAATTGGAAGCGACCTTCGAGACCGGGGAAGCCGAGTTGTTCCAGGGGCGCAGGGCGTTCGTGCGTCATGTTCGTCCCGCTATCCAGGGCGATTGCGATATTGCGGTTACCATCGGCACCCGTAACCGCCTGAACGACAGCGTGGTCTACGGGCCATCGTCGCCGCAGAACGACACGGGTGTTTGCCCCCAGCGTGCGAACGGACGATATATCCGGGCCAAGACGGTCATTGCGGCCGGTGGTGCCTGGGAGAAGGCGGTCGGACTGGATTTCGACGCCACGGCGGAAGGAGTCCGGTAATGGCCTTGCTCAACCCGTTTCGCATCGGCCAGGGGATGCTGAACCAGCCCCCGTATCCGTATGGCTCATTGGGCGCGGACAAGATGCCGTATTGGGATGGCAACCAGTTGCGGATTCCCAGCTTCACGCCCAAGCCCTGGGAGTTCATCACTCCTGACAGTGGCTCGCCGTCCGTCCCCTCTGCCGCCCAGATGGAACAGCCCACCTCGGGCATTCTTGGGGGCGTGTATGGCGGCGGTGATGGCGGTGCTGGAAACAGTGTCGGCGGCGGCCCGGCCCCCTCTGCTGCCCCTGACCAGCAGGGCGTCCCCGATGGATTTGGCCAGGCCCAGACCGGGATGCAGCCGGGTGGGTTTGGGGTGTCGAACCCATCCGGCCCCACAGCCCCGGCTCCTGGCATGGCCCCGGCGCAGGGCCTGGCGGTTGGCGAGGTTGACCCGCAGGGACCAAGCGGGGCAGCAAGCACCGGCAAGGGGACTACCGGCAAGAGCGAGCAGCAGGCAGCGAACCAGGCAGCGGCGGAGGCCGCTGCTGATGCGAAGGGGATCAGTAAAGCGGCAATGGACAAGGCCGTTCAGGAAAAAGGGCTGATTGACGCCTTCAAGGAGTCCATGCAACCAGGTTTCGTTGATATGAGTCCTACTCCTACACAGGCGGAGAATGCGCCAGGCGCAAAAAGCGATCGCGCAGACGATCTACCCGGGGTGTCGCCTAGTTTCGCGGATCATCCCAGTGTTACAGGCAAGGGGTCCACTGGTAGCGGTGGCACGGGTGAATCAGGTGTCGGCCCGGGTGGTGCTGGCGACCACCAGGGCGCGGATAACCCTGGGCAGGGGCCGGGTGGTATCGGCGGTGCCGGTGACGCCCCTTATCGCAAGGGCGGCTTCGTTGGGGACGACGGCGACAACAAGCTGGAGGCCCGCCGTGGCATCCTGCATGAGCGCGAGTTCGTCATCAATCCCGAGATGGCCAAGGCGCTCCAGAAGCACGCCCCGGGCCTGCTGCACAAGATGGACCGCGCCCAGAAGATGATGATGCGCCGATGACGGGTTTCCCGTTCCCCGGGCTCGATAGGCCCCCGCCGAACGGGGCAACGCCGCCTAATTCAGTCGGGGCATTGCTTGGCTGGGTGAAGGACTACTCGGCCTGGCTGAACGGCTTCCTGGCCTGGCTGGAGAGTGCGCGCATCCAGATCAACACGATGCGCCAGGGGAAGCTCAACTGCACCGGGGACGTAACCCTCGCGGTCTCGGCTACCTCCACGACACTGAACGATGCCCGGATCACGGCGCAGTCGTTCATTGACCTGATGCCCAAGACGGCGAATGCAGCGGCGGCCAAGTCCGTCACCTGGGTTTCCGCCCGGGACAACGGCTCAGCCACGATCTCCCACGCGGCGGACCTGTCGACCGATCGTTCGTACACGTATGTCATTATCGGATAGCACGACCCTCTACCTGGTGCGGCCGGAATCCCTCGACCAAGCCTGGCCCAAGATCGAGACACTGATCCAAGAGGTCTGCGAGGTATCCGGCCTCTGGTCGCCCCAGGACGTTAAGGTATTGATCGCCTCCGGTCGGTGGACGCTGTTTATCGCCATGGGCGAGGAGTGCGAGGCGGTCTGCTGCGGAGAGTTGGTTCAATACCCCCGAATGCGGGTATTCGCGGTCTACGTATGCCATGGCAAGAACCATGCCAAATGGCTGCACCATCTGGACCGGATCGAGGATTGGGCTGCCAGCCAAGGGTGCGACCGGATCGACCCTCTCTGTCGGGATGGCTGGGCCAAGGTATTAAAATCCCGGGGCTACACGACCACCCATCGCCTGCTCACTAAGTGTCTAATCGGCAACAGTGTTGCTCGAAAGACACAGTAGGGCTATACTCCCGGCTATCAATCCGGGAGGTGACCGTGCCTGGTGGCGGTGGCGGAAATTCAGTTCAGCCGGTCGGACAGCAAACGACGGTTCAGAAGTCGGAGCCTTGGGAGGGTCAGAAGCCCTACCTGAACGATACGTTTATTCGCGCCGAGCAGTTGGCGAATAAGCCCATTGAATACTATCCCGGCTCGACGGTAACCCCGTTCTCGAACCAGACCGAATCCGCCCTGCAGGCCACGGAAGACCGTGCGCGCAATGGATCGCCGATCCAGGACGCTGGCCGCCAGCAGATGTACAACACCATCAACGGCGACTTCCTGAACTCCAATCCCTACCTGGACGCGATGTACAACCGCGCCGCTCGCCCGGTGTCGGAGAACTTCCGCGATGCCGTGGCTCCTGGGATCCAGGGTGGAGCCGCGAAGGCCGGTCGATACGGGTCCGGTCTCTACCAGGACATGCAGAGCAAGGCGCAGGACAACCTTGGCCGCACTCTCGGGGAAATGGGCACGGACATCTACGGCCGGGCCTACGAGTCCGAGCGTGGCCGGATGAACGACGCCATCATGGCCGCCCCGCAGTACGCCCAGGCTGACTATAACGACATTGCCCAGCTCGCGAATGTCGGGTCGCAGCGGGAAGGCTTGGCGAACCAGTACCTACAGGACGCGATCCAGCGATGGAACTTCGCACAGAACGAACCCGCCAGCCGCCTGGGTAACTACGCCTCGATGATCCAGGGTAACTACGGTCGCACCGAAACCACCTCCCAGCCGATCTACCGCCAGCAGGGCCAGTCCACGCTTTCGCAGGTACTCCAGGGCGGCCTTAGCGGTGGGCTGCTCGCCAAGAGCTTTGGGTTGTTCTAATGGCAGGCTTGCTTGGAATCATGCCGGGTGAATGGGGCGACGACGCGGCCGGGTCGTCGCGCATGGGCTATGGCATCCTTGGCCTGCAGGGACTTGCCGGCCTGTTCGACAATCAGCGTGGCTACACCACGAACATTGCTGAAGCGACCATGCCGCGCCGCAATGCGTACATGGAGCAGCTTCCCGGCCAGATCATGGCGATCCAGCGGGAACAGCGTCAGCGTCAGCGTGACGAGCTGATGAACCGCATGTACGGCCGACAGATCCAGGAGCAGGACCGCAAGGCCGCAGCCCAGAAGCAATTCACCGATAGCCTGCCGCCGACGATGGACCCTGCCCAGCGGGCGTATGCGGGCATCAATCCCGACAAGGTGTATGAGAGTCAGTACGGCGGGGTTATGTCCGCTCCTGCCTTGGAGCAGAAGCGCATGCTTGACGAGCAGAAGCGCGCGGCCGACTTGGCGCAGTGGCGAGCGCAGCAGGTGCTCCCGCAGGAAGCGGTGGACCAGCGAGCGCAGATCCAGCAGGCCGGACAGGTACTCCCAGAAGCGGCCGTCCAGCAGCGCATCAGGATTGCAAACCAGTCGCGCGAGCCTCGTATGTTGTCGCCCGAGGAGGAGGCGCAGCAGATCAGGATGGCGGAGGCCCGCGCCAAGGCGACGGCCGTTGCCAAGGAACCGCCGCGTCTGGATACCACGGGCCGCAAGGAACTCGGCGAGCTGGGCGGAATCGCCAGCCGCTTCGATACGCTTAACGGCACGTTTAACGACAAGTTCGCCGGCTATGGCAGCGACGCCATCGGCGAGTTTGCCTTGGCGGCTGGGCGCAAGGCCCCTGGCGCTCCCGGTGCTGCATCGTCCGATGCGACGAACTGGTGGCAGTCCTACCAGGAGCACAAGAACCTGGTTCGCAATAAGCTGTTCGGGTCGGCGCTTACCGTGACGGAGCGTGACGAGTTCGACAAGGCGCAGATCACCCCCGGCATGTCCCCGAAGGTGGTGCGTGAGAACCTCGCCCGCCAGGATGCCGCATCAAAGAAGGCCGCGCAGAAGCTGGCGCAGTCGTATCTGGCGGACGGGTATCGCCCCGAGGCGGTCGAGTCGGCGCTTGGCTACAAATTGCAGGACCTGAAGCCAAAGTCCGATCTTCGCTCCAAGTACGGGCTTGAGTGATGGCAGACCTAGCCAAGGTAAAGCGCAACGTCGCGAAGATGGTGAGCATGAATGCGCCAGAGGGCGACATTGATGCTTACATCTCGTCCGAGGGCACGACGGTAGATGCCGTGAAGGCGTTTGGCCAAACCGAGGCAGACAAGCCGGTTGGTGGTCTGAAGGCGTTCGGCATGGGCGTTGTTCGTGGTATCCGCGACCCCATCGACGCAGGGGCGCAGATGCTCGCCCGTGGGATTGAGGCAGTCGCCCCTTCCTACAAGGGCCAGCGCGAAAAGACCGAAGCCGTTAACAAGGCGGCGGAACAGGATTACCAGCAGAACTGGCTGGAAGGTCGTGGAGAAGGCGGGGCTGCTCTTGGGGGCCGTATTGCCGGCAACGTCGGCGCAACGCTTCCCCTGACAATGGCCGTCCCAGGCGCGACTGCCGCAACGCTCGGCCCCCGGATTGCGTCTGGCGCCGGCGCTGGCGCGATTGCCGGCGGTCTTACTCCGCTCGATATGCAGGAAGGCGATTCCTTCGCGACGGAGAAGGCCAAGCAGATTGCGCTTGGTGCTGGTCTGGGCGGGGCAGGGTCGGCTGTTCTCAACGCCGCCAGCCGGGTGGCGAGCCCGGTATTGAGCAAGGCCGCGCAGGCGATGAAGGATGCGGGTGTCACGATGACGCCAGGCCAGGCTATCGGCGGCATGGCGGCCAACCTGGAAGAGAAGGCGGCCAGCATCCCCGTCGTGGGGAGTTTCATCAGCCGCGCCCGGGATCGTTCCACGGCGGACTTCAATCGCGCCACAATCAACAAGGCCCTTGCCCCCATCGGCGAGAAGATTGACGATGCGGTTGCGGCTGGGCATGAGGCCATCGTGTCGGCGTCACGCAAGGCTTCCCAGGCGTACCAGAAGGTTCTACCGGGCCTGACGGTCAATGCCGACGATGCCCTCCTGAACGATCTGGTCGCGATCAACCGCAATGCAGCCCTTGCTCCCGGAAATATCGGCGAGAAGGTGGCCGGTGCGATTGACGAGCATGTGATGGGCCGAATCGGGTCGGCCCAGACCATGACCGGCGAGGCGCTGAAGGAAGCGGAAAGCGAACTCGGCCGGCTCGCCCGGAAGTACATGACCAGCCAGACGGCCAGTGAACGGCATTTCGCCGAGTTCCTGACCCAGGCGCAGTCGTCCCTCCGTTCGGCGGTAGAGCGGTCTAACCCCGCCAAGGCAGCCGAGCTGCGCGCGGCCAACCAGGCGTGGGCCAACATGACCCGCATCTGGGAAGCGGGATACCGCGCCCGCAATGCGGACGGGGTGTTTACGCCAAAGCAGTTGATGGAAGGCGTGGTTGCGGCTGACCGCTACCTTGGCCGCAAGGGCATCGCTCAGGCACGCGGCAATATGCAGCAGTGGGCCGGCGACGCTAGCAAGGCTCTGGGGAACACCGTTCCAGACTCCGGGACGGCAGGGCGTGTGATGGCCGGCGCGATGGTTGCGTCTCCGCTGGGGTTGTATCAGATCGACCCGGTGGCTGGTGCTGGCCTTGCTGCGCTGACGCTTCCGTACACGCGGCTTGGGCAGCGCGCGGCTAATGCCCTGCTGACGAAGCGCCCTGCCGCTGCAGCGAAGGTGGGAGGCATCCTGGGGCAGTCGGCGCGAGTTGCTGCGCCGGCCGCCGCATACGGCATTCTCAACCGCTAGGCTTCTTCCAATCAATACTGCAGAGCAGCATGAGGCCCAGATAGACGATGGCGAACCAGAACGTAGACATCCGCAAACCCTAGCAGGTAGCAGGCACCAATGGCAACCGGACTAGGCTCCTACTCAACCACGCCGCTGACGAACGGCGCAGCGTCCTCGCAGATCAGCATGGTCGAGGGGATGCCGCCGTCTGCCGTGAACGATGGTATCCGACAGATAATGGCGGACGTGGCCCTTTGGTTGCGTGACGCCGGCTGGATTGAGTTCAAGGAATATACCTGGACCTATGCCTCGGCCACGTCGGTTACCGTCGCTGGCGTTGATGTAACTGCGTATTTCCCCGCAGGGCGTGCTGTCCGGGCGGTGGGTAATTCCACCGGGACGATCTACGGCAAGGTCCGGGCCTCCTCCTTCTCGACCAACACGACGATCAACTTCGAGTGGGATTCCGGGTCGCTCTCCAATGAGACCCTGGCGATTTCAGTCTCGGTTCTCTCAACCACCGGCCAGCCGGTATCGAGCGACTTCACCCGTGCCGTTAACATGTCGAAGGCGACGGATGTAACCGCCTCGTCCTCGATGAACGTTTGGAGTGTCCTGGGCAACTCGTTCAACATGCCCGGCACGGCGACGATCAGCGCCTTCAGTGATGCCCCCCGTCCGGGTGCGTGGAGGTTCTTCCGCAACACCGGCTCCAAGATTTTCGTCAACTCCGCCAACCTGATTCTCCCCACGGCGTCAGACTACACGGCCACGGTTGGGGAGATGGGGCTGATCTGGGCGGAGGGTACAGCGACCTTCGTTGTCAGCTTCTTCCGTGTTCCGAGCGACGCGGTTGTTCTGTCCCATGCCTATGCCGAGTATACCGGCGATGCGACCATTTCGGCGGTTATCCCCTTGGACGATACCGTCCCGCTAATCAGCGAGGGCGAGGAGATTCTTTCGCTGACCTTCGCGCCAACATCTGCCTCTAGCCGCATCCGCTTCCGGTTCCAGGGCTTGGCGTCCACGGTCCCGGCGGGTGCGGCGACGGCTGCGCTGTTCGTCAACTCGGATGTGAGCGCGATTGCCGTGACGGGCGTGTTCGTCCCGTCGGCAAACCAGACATACCCCCTTGTGTTGGAATACGAAGCGGCGGCTGTGTCGGCGACGGCCAAGGTTTATCACGTTCGCGTCGGGCCAGCAGCGGCAACGGTGCTGAACATGAACCGAGGGTCCGGCGCCAGGCTATATGGTGGTGTCGCGCGGGCAACCCTCACCATTGACGAGATCGACTGATGCCCCGCACTGAACTCACCGCTGATCTGACGCTGAACGTCCCCTACCCCGGGGATACGGGGGACGGCTCGCCTGGAAATCCCTATTCCATCCAGCCGGCCATCGATGATCTGTTTGCGAACTACGACCTGCGTGGGTTCGGGGTAACGATTAAACTCCAGGCGGGGATCAAGGGCAGTGCCACGCCCTATATTTTCTACCATGGCTTCCGCCAGTCGGGCCGGTTCGTCGGGCAGTCTGGGCAGGCGGTGCCCTTACTCAACATGCCGGGCGAGCCGCCGTTCGTCATTGGCGCGCATGGCCCGGTGAAGATCGTCGGCAGCCTCGACCCGACGCATCCCCACGGGGCGTTTATCTACCCCATGCCCGGCGAGGGGGCGTGCGTCTCTATCTCAGAATGTGCCTCGCTCACGCTGAAGGGCGTGGGCATGGACACCTCCCGCACGCGCCAGGACTGCATCGACGTATTCCACGGCAGCTTCCTCAACATCGAGGACGTGGTGTTCGGCCATGCCGGTCCTCAACCTGGAGGATTTGCCAACCACATTACCCTTGGGTTTGGCTCGTGGCTCTACGTCTCGGGCAAGGTCACGTTATCGGGCTCGGGTGACGCCTTCCTGCACGTCGCGGAAAACTCCGCCGCGTACTGGAACAACAACGGCGACCCGGGATACCTGATCCCCTTTGAACTACAGGGCGCTCCTGCTTTCCGCACGGCCTTCATGATTGCGAACGGCGCGGAGATCTACGCGACGAAGATCGCCTTCGGTGGAGTTGGCGCTGCTGGGCCTAAATTCTTTGCCCTGCGGAACGGGGTGATCGAGACCAACACGAACGGCGATGTGAACTACCTGCCCGGAAGCCAGCCCGGCTACCTGCAGAGCCAAGGTCAATACCTATGAGCGAAAACGTGGTCCGCGACCTGGGGCGACTGGACGCTGACGTGATGAACATCAAGTCGGACCTGGACGAACTCCGGTCCGACGTGAAGGCCATCCGCACCACCCTCGACCAAGCCAACGGCGGGTTCAAGATGCTGTTGGGGGCTTCTACATTGGCTGGCGCGATTGCAGGAAGCGTCGCCACGGCCCTTAGCAAGAAGATTGGCCTATGAGGCGTATCGCCGCGCTCCTGCTACTCCTCGCCTCTCCCGCCCTTGCCCACGGCGACGCCTGGTGGATTCAAGAGGGCGGCTATATCGACCGGAACGGCACGCACTGCTGCGGCCCCACGGATTGCGAAGTCGCCAAGCCGGGTGAACTAGCCCGCATTCCAGGCGGGTGGTTGCACGTTCCCACCCAGACCACCATCATGGACAACGAAGTCGGGACGTACATTTCGATTGACGCCCAGCTCTGGCGCTGCGTCCGGGGTGGGCAGTTAAAGTGCGTGTTCCCTGGAGCGGGGTTGTAATG
>Ga0075163_10007396_pt1 | contig 14522 bp, 8 predicted proteins | sample JI1023141ADNA_FD_71478 | JGI IMG/M metagenome (GOLD analysis project Ga0075163, IMG submission 71478) | Wastewater effluent complex algal communities from Wisconsin, to seasonally profile nutrient transformation and Carbon sequestration -... | ecosystem: Engineered > WWTP > Effluent > Algae...
CAGTAAACAATATTCTGTACGTGTTTATGCAGCACATGGTAATACGGTTCAGGTTCCAACTCCTGGTGGTTATGAATCAAACAGTGCACCGGAAGCTAGAGGAAGTGGTCGTGTATCTCCATTTGTTGCAACAAGCGTTACTCCAAGTAGCGCAAGAGTGGATCAACTGAGAAACCAGATGACTGGATTTTTTGATGATTTCAACGTAGGTGCTGGTGCTTTTGATGAACTAAAGTGGAACCAAGCTGTATCAGCATGTGGAGAAGTTGGTACAGCCGGGGCATTTATAAATAATCAGTTTCATACTCATAATCAAATCAGATCAAATCATACAACTGATCCTGGTTGTGACAGGGGTCAAATAGCGACTCGCCCTAGAGCTGTCTTTGATATAGCCGGTAGAACAGAGGCAAATCCCGGTGAGGTCGTATTTGATATAGATGGAATGACTAGGGAGCGTGATGTTTGGTATCTAGATCTAATTCCAAACACTGCTAGGACTGATGGTACACCGCTCGATATTACCTCTCACAATAGCGCATTTGATGAAGCACCGTCAGACCCGATGATGATTCGTCTAGTACAAGGTAGGCTCCCCGGTGGTGTTAAATTGGTATATTACGATAAAAATAAAAATCCTCATGAATTATTAGCGACATATTCGTGTAGTAATGATACTTTTGCAGAGTTTCAGCTGTGTGATTCAGCCAGTAAAACAGCAGGAACAAGTCCTTTACCTCAGATTGTAAGCTCAGCAAGATGTGCATACATACAAAATTGTTTGGCACCCGTACCTAATGTTCGTAGGCAGTGGAAGGTGCAAGTAACTACTGCAAAAATCAAAGTATTTGTAGATGGTGTTAGGGTGCTAGAAGCAAATATGCCAAGCGACTTTAGCGCTATTACAAAATATCAAGTACATTCTACTGTATTTAGTTACAATACTGGTAAAGGTGACAGCGACAATCCAACTACAGCAATAATGCACTGGGACAATTTTGGCTTTAATGGTCCGGCAACAACAACTGTTACGCATAACTATGTTGAGGGTGGCGAAAGTGGCAATGCACCATATCTTGGTAGAGGTACATCATCAAGCATAATTCCGGAGACTCCTAGAAACACCATTGTACGTATACCTGACCAAATTAACACACCGAAGCAAGCAAGGCTAATGTTAACGCTTCAAAATTATGGCAACGGTTTCTATGTATGGAAATCGAGCGATCATATAATGATTAATGGCAATAGGTATGACTTGCCAAACCCAACAACAAAAATGCAAACACCATACACTGGTGGAGATTTTAGCAACGACCCTAACATAGGCTCACGTTTTACTCCGTTTGCAATTTCTCTAGTTATTAATAGCGCACATTTGAAAACTGGTGACAATAATATTTCAATAAATGTTCCAGATGCAAGCGGTGTATCGAATCTTCACGTAGAGTTGGACTATAACAAAGGAAGTGATCCTGCTTATACGCAACCTAAGGATATTTACGGAGTTGCTTTGTTTAATAGCTTTATTATTCCTCCTATGTCTGACCACGATAAATATTTATTTATAGAACAGAATCTAGATCTAGCAAGTGCAGCCGATCACGGTCATCCACCAGCCTCTACAGATACAACTCCACCTACAGTTAGCTTAACGGCGCCCGCAGCAAATACAACAGTAACAGCATCTCCAGTAGTTATTTCGGCAAATGCCACGGATAATGTTGGTGTGACTAGAGTAGATTTCAGTGTTGATGGCAGTATAGTTAGTTCGGATAATTCTTCACCGTACTCATTCAACTGGGACGTTTCTACTTCCCAAAACGGTAATCACACTGTTCAAGCTAGGTCCTACGACGCTATTGGACTAACGACAGCGACTACAGTTAGAAATTTCACTGTAAACATTGCTTCGCCTCCACCTCCACCACCGGTAACGCCACCATCAGCCACAGGCTCATGGCAGAGAATAGATCCACCTAATGTGCATCTTAATCAGTTTGGAAACGACCAGTTTGGATTCCACGACATAATCGGTACGGGAAGTACTGTATATGTAGCAACAAGTTACGAGGGATTATGGCGTACAACAGATGGTGGGGCTAACTGGACAAAGACAAACACAGGCCGAAACGGTGCAGAACTCGACGGAGGTCGTCTACTTATATCTAACATTAATCCATCACGTCCAAACACATTCTACGTTACTCCTCTCTACGGCGGCGGTGGAGTCTGGAAGACGACTGACGGTGGTGTGAACTGGGATCAAATGGTGCCTGCAAGTATCTATGACCAAACGACAATCAACTACAAAAACATAGACATCGACCCAAATAATCCTGACCACATAATAGTAGGTTCATTGCATGACTGGAACTCTGGCGGCTCGCCAGGTATATTAGAGTCGGTAAATGGTGGCAGTACCTGGAAGATGATTCCTCCTGGCAATCAATCATGGGGCAATAACTCTATACCGAGGTTTATTACAAGTGATATTTGGATAATCGGTACTCAGGGTGATGGATTTTGGAGGACTGCTAACAGGGGTTCTACGTGGACTAGAGTTATAGATACCAATATGAGCCACGGAGGCTTTAGGCCAACAATTGTAGGTAATGTACTGTACGTTGGCGGTCACGGTGCCTTGTTTAGGAGTACAAATCAGGGTGCTAGCTTTACAGAAGAAGGGCCTAGCGGTTGTTGCGGCTATATGTCTATTGCAAACGACGGAGAAAAATTGTGGATAATCGACTCATATCCTAATGGTCAACCAGGCGTATTGAATTCACCTGTTAGTTACTACACGTCGCCAGTAAATGATGGAGTCAACTGGACTAAGCGCAACGACAGGACATTCCCTAATGGTGCAAACGGCTATCACTACGACAGTGCAAACAAGATTCTGTATACAGCTAACTGGCAACAGGGTGTCTGGAAAGTTTCAACCGGTAGTGGCACGACTACTCCGCCAACTCCAAGCGACACAACTGCACCAACTGTTAGTTTGACAGCACCAACGACGCCACCGACAATCAGCGCATCTGGCACTTTTACTGCAACGGCGACAGCTTCTGATAGCGGAAGTGGAGTGTCCCGTGTTGAATTCTTGATCGATGACGTTGTCCGCTACAATTCGTCGGGTAGTCCATACACCGCAGTTATAAGTGCAGTAGGGCTCGGTGCCGGTAATCACACGCTTGTTGTACGTGCTGTTGACGTAGCTGGCAACGAAAGCGCTAAATCAGCACCTATAAGCTTCACGGTTCAAGCTGTCGTACAACCGCCTGCCGGCTCAAGATTTGAAACTCTACCGGTTGGCTCAGTATTGCCGAGTGAGTCAGATTGTTCGGCTAGAATTCGGCCAACAGCAGAAATCAGAAGTAGCATAAATAGCACCTACAATAACAGACGTGGCACAGGTGTAAATTATACCTACCCACGAGTTACCGGCAACCAGACAGGCACAACCGACGAACTGATACAGTGGGCTTCATGTAAATGGGGAATAGATGAAGATTTGCTTAGAGCTCAGGCAGTACAAGAAAGTTATTGGTTCCAAAATGCTATCGGTGACTTCGGCACAGATGCAGCAGCATGTACTCCAGTATTTCCTGTAGGTAATTATCCTTCGCAATATGGGGGCGACCCAGCACATAATGGCCAGTGCCCAGAATCAATCGGGTTACTTCAGGTAAGGTGGGCTTATCATAAGTCGGCATTTTATAGTAGTACAACTGAAGCCCCAGAAAATCTAAATAACAATGCAGTTTACTCAACAGCGTACAACCTCGACTACTATGGAGCAGTGTGGCGTGATTGTTTTGAGGGTAACATGGGCTGGCTAAACACCGTAGAACGAGGAGAAGATTATCGATCAGGTGATGCTACAGGTTGTCAGGGAGTTTGGTTCTCTGGAAGATGGAAGACAGTACCTGCAGTGCAGTACATTGCTGCTGTTCAGTCGCACTTGGATAACAAGACGTGGACTTCGTCTTCATTCATTGGCGCCCAATCAGTAAATCCAGTAAAATCACCTGATCCGGGATCATCCCCTGATACTACAGCGCCTACGGTAAGTGTGACTGCACCGACAAATAATCAAACTGTTTCAGGCACTATTAATGTAACTGCAACCGCAAATGACAATCTTGGTGCTTCTAATGTAACCAGCGTGTCGTTCTATCTAGATAATTCTACTGTGCCGTTCTCAACAGACGTGTCTAGCCCATATTCGACAAGCTGGAACAGTGCGACTGTTAATAATGGTGCACACTCAGTCATAGCAAAAGCTACAGATGTTCGTGGAAATATTGGCTCGTCGCAGAGTAGAAGCTTCACTGTCAGCAATACTGCTCCTGATACTACGGCACCTACAACATCTGTCACGTCACCACAAAACGGCGCAACCCTAAAAGGTAATGTGACAATTACGGCAAATGCGTCTGATAATGTTGGTGTAAGCAAAGTTGAGCTCTACATTGATGGTAATTTGTCTGCAACCGATACGACATCGCCATACAGTTTCGCTTGGAACACATCTCAAGTCACAAATGCTAATCACACAATTCGTGTTCAAGCATACGACGCAGGGAACCGCAGTACATCTGCTTCAGTTAATGTAGTAGTAAACAATGTTGTAGTCGTTCCGCCTCCGGCAACACCAAAGCCTGGTGATGTAACGGGCGATAATAAGATTAATGGATACGATTTATCGATACTGCTTAGTAACTGGAAGCGACCAGGTGCAACCCTAGCTCAAGGTGATTTAAATAAAGACGGTGTTGTAAATGGCCTAGACCTATCCATCATGTTATTGAATTGGGGTAAATAACTTATGAAAAATATATACAAAAAGATTATTGCACTCGCATCTTCGAGCTTAGTTGTCGGAGCAGTTGTGTTGACTAATCTATCATCAGCTGCCGGTACAGCAACTTTGGCCTTCAGTACAAGCACAGCAACTGCTGTCAAAGATTCAAATATCAGCGTAACCATAACTGCAAATAGCGGTTCGTCTGCTATGAATGTTGTGACGTCTGATTTCAGTTACGACTCTACGAAATTAGAGTTCGTTAGTATTAGTTCTAGTGATAGTGCATATGGCATAGAAGCTGAAGGTTCGGGCGGCGGCGGCTCGGTAGCAATAACACGGGCAGTGTTGAATGGTGGAACTCTAACAGGTGCAAATAAAGTAGCATCTGTAAACTTCAAAGTGCTTGGTAGCAGCGGAACAACTGATCTGAACTTCACAGCAACATCAGTCATAGTGGCCAGTGGGTCAGACATCTGGAATGGAGAACCATCTACTATGACACTAACTCTTAGCGCACCAGCGGTAGCAAATCCTGCAACTCCAGCTGACGACACCGAAGCAACCCCAGATCCGAATACACCCGATTCAGGGACACCAAAATCTAAACCCTCACCCAACAGCGCTGTAGTCACCAGTGGCCAAAACATACCAGACGATATGCCAGTTCCTGTCACTAACAGTGGATCGGCAGTTACAGACGGTTACATAGTTACTGTTCAGGTATTTGATAAAACTGGGCTAGGAATACCGAAAGTAGAAGTAAAACTTGGCGATAAGACAGAGACCACAGATAACCTCGGGATAGCAAGTTTCAATAATGTAGTGGCCGGTGAATACACAATATCATCAGAAGGTTCGTCGAAGAAAATAACAGTTGTAGATGCCAATAAAACAGAATCTCAGAACTTTAGCTTGACTGCTAGCGACAAAAATCTATTTAAAACGATAATAATTATCGTGGCTGGGATAGCAGGTGCTCTCATAATAATCGGTGTAGTTATTCGGTTAATCAGAAACATGAGAAATCCAAGAGACCCAAGTGGAGGCGCTACAGTCGGCACTGCTGTCCGTCCCGAGGATATGCATAGAGGCATATTTGATGACAAAAAAGTCGAATCAACCGTAACGTCACCAGGTACTACCTTGGTTCCAGGATCTGCTAGCGAATCCGAAGAGGTAATACTAGCAAGGCTAAAAGGTGTTAATGCACCACCACCATCTGAAGTTATAATGCCAACAAGTAACGACAACGATCAAACGATATAGATCATATCGTTTGATATTAATTCTTATTTAATCAAATAGTGTAGTAGTTTCGTTCCTTTAGTATTCATAATGCTAATTTCTGGAATAACACCGACTAAAATATCAGATAATTTTTTGCCACTTGGAAGCATTCGAGTTCCGGATTTGTGATTTATTGGCTCCACAGTTAAGTAAATCTCACGAATTAGGTTGTTATTCAAAAAATCTTCGTAAATCTCTCCGCCACCAAGTAATAGGCAAGAATTGTAGGAATCATTATATTTTTTATAAATTTCGTTTGCGGACATATCTGTGAACTCAAGTTGATTCGTCACTGCTAAATCTCTGTATTTTTCAGGGAAACGAGTCATGACAACTCGTAAAATACCTGGTTGTGGTAGGATATCGGCTGATTCGTAGGTTTTTCTGCCCATAATGTATAGAGAATGTTCAGATTTGATTTTTGCAAAAAACTCCTTATCTTCCGCAGATGTCCAAGCTGAGACATTAGAATCTACACCCCGGGTCAGGAATCCATCTTTACTAATCGCTGCCACCATAATAATTTTCATAGTTGATTGTGGTGATTATGCGACCGTGCGAACCGCAAGTTTATCTATAATTTCTTGGGTGACTTGTTCGCGGGGGTTAGTACCATCGACTTCTACTAACAAGCCTTGTTTGCGGTAATAGTCGATAACTGGAATTGTTTTTTCTTGGAATTTTGCAAGTCGATTCATGAGCACTTCTTTATTATCGTCCGTCCTGTCACCTCTGTCTTGCTGTTTTCCTGATGCATCAAAACGTTTCAATACCTCAATTTCTGGCATTTGAATAAGCACCACGGCTTTAATGGGATGACCCGAATCGGTAGTGGCTTTCATTATGGTTGTTTCTTCGCCGCTTGATCGCCCGACGGCACTTAAAATTAAAGGTATATTTTTGAGTTCATCCTGTGAAAGAAATGGTAATACCATTTCAAAATAAAAATCTGATGGAATAATACCCCCGCTGGCCATTATCTGTTCAATTTTTTGCGGGTCTTTGTGGCTACGTAGAATATCACCACCTCCGACTAACCTTCCACCAACCAAATCAGCCAGTATTTTTCCTTGTGTATCTTTGCCTGCAAACGGTCGTCCAAATATGTTAATAGAACCCGTGCCTAGCCAATCTTTTATAATTTTTGTTTTTTCTTCCATAATGTTAATTATAACATCGATATCTTGCTTGAACTATCTGAAATATCATCTTAGATTTTTGACCCAAGATACCCTAATAAGTGCTACAATATAAGCATATACAGTAAGCTAAAAAAGGTGGAAGAAATGTATAAATATCTTAAATTTTTTGAAGAGTTATCTATTGACGATATTCCAGAAGTCGGTGGTAAAAATGCATCGCTTGGTGAAATGTATCATCATCTAGGGCCTCAAGGTGTTAATTTACCAAACGGAGTCGCTACAACTGCTGATGCGTATCGATATTTTCTAGAACAAGCCGGCTTGAACAGTCTGATTACAAATGAATTGAATGGACTTGACGTAACAAATGTTCACGAATTAGCAGCCCGAGGCGCTCGGATTAGAGATATAATCGTAAACGCTAAACTTCCTGATGATTTTCAGGAAGAAATTGTGCGTGGATATAGGGAGCTTTGCCAAAAATGTGGTCATGATGGGGATATGGTTGTAGCTATTAGGTCTTCTGCAACGGCTGAGGATTTGCCTAATGCATCATTTGCCGGTCAGCAAGCTACTTTTCTCAATATTAAAGGCGAACACCACGTACTAGAATCAGTCAAAGAATGTATTGCATCTCTGTTTACCGATAGGGCTATAGTCTACCGTGTAACTAATGGTTTCGACCATATGAAAGTAGCATTGAGTGTAGGAATCCAGCAAATGGTGGCCGTTCGTTCAGAATGTGCCGGAGTAATGTTCACGATTGATACTGAGTCAGGATTTAAAAACGCTGTAGTTGTAAGCTCTATTTATGGATTGGGTGAAAATATCGTCCAAGGTCATGTTAGCCCTGACGAATTCATCGTATTCAAACCGACCCGGGCAATTCTAAAACGCCACTTAGGTACCAAAAAAATGAAAATGATTCCGACCGGGGCAAGCAAGACCAAAAATATTGCTGTAACCCAAAAAGATCAAGACCGATTCTCAATAAACGATGATCAAGTTAGAATTTTAGCTGATTGGGGAATGAAGATCGAAGAGCACTACGGTCATCCTATGGATATCGAATGGGCTCTAGACGAAGACGATAAAAAACTCTACATTGTTCAGGCTCGAGCAGAGACAGTGCAGTCTAGAAAAGATACTAATACCATTGAAGAATACAAGCTTAAACAAGAAGGCCGATTAATCGTAAGGGGTACTAGCGTAGGAAATAGAATTGGTTCAGGCAAAGCTAGTAAGGTGATGAGTGTTAAAGATATCGACGATTTTAAAGAAGGCGACGTACTAGTCACAGAGATGACCGACCCAGACTGGGTGCCGATTATGCAAATAGCCAGTGCGATTGTTACCGACAAAGGTGGTAGGACTTGTCATGCGGCTATTGTGTCACGTGAGCTGGGAATACCTTGTGTGGTTGGTACCGGAAATGCTTCGGAACTGATTAATGACGGACAAGAAGTCACAGTCAGCTGTGGTTCTGGTGGTGACGAAGGTCAAGTTTATGAAGGCCTTTTGCACTACGAAGTTGAAAAAACAGACATTAAAGATTTGCCTAGACCAAAGACAAAAATGATGATGAACATTGGTTCACCGGATCATGCTTTTAGCTATTCGCTCATACCTAATGACGGCGTAGGACTAGCCCGCGAGGAATTTATTATTGATTCGCATATCAAAATTCATCCGTTAGCTCTGTTGCATTTCGACCAAGTAAAGGATAAAGCCGTACGTGCTCAAATAAACCAACTAACAAAAGGTTACGACGACAAAGCAGAGTACTTTGTAGATAAACTAGCAGAAGGCATAGCAATGATCGGTGCGGCTTTCCATCCAAATCCTGTAATCGTACGTTTCAGTGATTTCAAGACCAATGAGTACGCAAACCTTATCGGCGGTACGCAGTTTGAGCCAATAGAGAACAACCCTATGATTGGTTGGCGTGGTGCATCAAGATACTACAGCGACAATTACCGTGACGCCTTTAAGCTAGAGTGTGCTGCGTTTTTGAAAGTCAGAAATGAACTTGGACTGACCAATGTTAAGGCAATGGTACCGTTCTGTAGAAGCATCGAAGAGGCTAAAAAAGTACAGGAAGTCATGGCAGAGGCAGGACTGCGAAGAGGTGAGAATGGTTTTGAGCTATACGTGATGGTAGAAATACCAGCTAACGTGATTTTAGCTGATCAGTTTGCAGATCTGTTTGACGGATTTTCTATCGGCTCTAACGATCTTACGCAACTTACACTTGGTGTTGACAGAGATAATCACACCGTGGCACATGTATATGACGAAAATAACGAAGCAGTAAAAACATTGATACGAGAAGCAATTCGTGTCGCAAAAAGCAAAGGCGTCAAGATTGGTCTTTGTGGTCAAGCACCATCAGATTATCCCGCATTCGCTCAATTTTTGGTTGAAGAAGGAATCGATAGTATTTCGCTTGCACCAGACACAGTAGTCAAGACTACAATAGATATTAAACAAACAGAAGAAAGATTGGAACGATAGATTTAATCGGTTAACTTATGCATCCATCAAATTACAAACGAACAAAGATAATTGCTACTATTGGGCCTGCTACTAACAGCTACGAAAAAATATATGAATTAATATCGGCTGGAGCGAATGGTCTACGCTTGAACTTTAGCCACGGTGATTATCCAGAGCGTTTGCAACAGATTAAATGGATTAGGAAGGCTGCAAAATCCTACGGCAAGCCGGTTGCAATTATTCAAGATTTGCAGGGTCCAAAGATTCGGCTTGGAGATTTCGACGGAGTAATACCGGTTCAGGCAGGCCAAAATCTGCGGTTCAAACACAAATCTGACTACAAACGAAGTGGAATAATCCCTACACAGTACGACCTAAGTAAAAAAGTCAAACGTGGAGAGCGTATTATGTTGTTTGACGGCAAAGTCATTACTGTTGTGACAAGCGTAACGGACGGTGTTGTGCATGTACGAGTAGACAATGACGGTGTACTATTGCAACGGAAAGGTATAAACCTGCCTGATACTGACTTTGGCGGGGATGTTATTACAGAAAAGGATAAAAAAGATGCTGCTTTTGGTTCGGTTCAGGATATTGACTATGTGGCGATGAGTTTTGTGCAATCTGCAGAAGATGTTTTGGCGATGCGTCATATATTAAAAAATCTAGGAAGTAGCGCTAGAATAATTGCAAAAATAGAAACGGTTGCCTCGTTGCAACACATTGAAGCAATTGCCGATGCTGCAGATTCTATTATGGTTGCCAGGGGTGATTTAGCTGTAGAAACAGCACCAGAATTGGTTCCAATAGAACAGCGTCGTATAGTCGGTATCTGTCGTCATAAAGCAAAGCCGGTAATTATTGCGACACAGATGCTAGCTACTATGACTGAATCGTCAGAGCCTTCACGTGCAGAGGTTTCAGATGTTGCCACAGCGGTTATTATTGGATCGGACTGCGTGATGTTAAGTGATGAAACTGCAAATGGTCGATATCCAATAGAGGCCGTAAAAATGATGAAAACAATAGTCACTTATGCAGAACAGAATAGCCCGGTCGATGCAGTTTTTAGACAAGTTCCTTCTATTGAAGCCCATTTAACAAAACAAGCCGCTATTTGTAGCGCTGTTATAACTCTTTCAGAGGAAATAAATGCGACTGCTATTGTTGCCGAGACTAAGTCCGGTGCAACTGCGATGCAGATTGCAGCTCGTCGTCCTGCCCGCCCGGTAATCGCCGTGACGTCGCAACAACGAGTAGCTAACCAACTAGTACTTGTGTACGGTGTAAAAAGCTACGTTCTTCCGGACAGCAAGACTGCAGCAGTAAGACTCACGAACTGGTTAGAGAAAAACAAAATTCTCAACAAAGGTGACGTAATCGTTAGTGCGTCCGGCAAGCACGCAGGTGTAGTTGGAACAACAGATACGATTAAGGTCAGGGTTTTGTAAATGCATAAAAAGACTTTCGATTTTAATGCTTATGATTTAGAATTCTAATTATAGGGGTGGTAGATGTTTCATAAAAAAACACTTAAAGACTTTGACATTGCGGGTAAACGCATATTATTGCGTGCCGATTACAATGTACCCTTAACTGATAAGGGCGAAGTTGCAAGTGATTATCGTATCAAATGTAGCATACCAACAATCAAGGCTTTACAAGAAAAAGGCTGTAAAATTGTAATTTGTTCACATTTGGGCAGACCGAAAAATGCATTAGATACAAAATGTTCACTAAGACCAGTTGCAAAAAGATTATCAGTTTTACTGAATCAGCCTGTTTCTTTTGCAACTGATTGTATAGGTGACGAAGTAGCTGGGGCGGTTGATAATCTAGAGCCAGGTGGTATTTTGTTGCTAGAGAACCTTCGGTTTTATAATGAAGAAGAATCTAATGATGCAGACTTTGCTCAAAAATTGGTTGACTCAAGTAAAGCCGAGGTGTTTGTACAAGACGGATTTGGTGTGGTGCATCGAAAGCACGCTAGCACCGATGCAATCGCCCACATACTCCCATCTATTGCCGGATTGTTACTAGAAAAAGAAGTAGATACTATTACAGATATTATGCATAATCCAAAACACCCGCTTATGGCAATTATTGGCGGTGCAAAAATTGCAGATAAGATAGATATTATTCGTGCTTTTATCAAAAAAGCCGACATTATTGCTATCGGTGGCGCTATGGCTAATACTTTTCTCAAAGCTCAGGGAGTAGAGATTGGTGACAGTTTGGTAGATGACGATGAATTGCATATAGCCCACGACATCATGGACGAAGCTCGCCAAGAGGCTAAGAAAAGAGATTTTGTGTTTTATCTACCCCAAGATGGTGTTGTTTCCACTGAGGTTACTAGCAAAACGAAGACCAGAATAGTTGATTGGGATGCTAGAGTAATTGCAGAAATTGAAGCATATCCAGCCAAACCCACCAGATCATCTGGTATTGTTGCAAAACACGAAAAAATTCTAGATATCGGACCTTTTTCTGGTGCCTTTATTGCCGGAGCAATTCAGCTTGTTGATACAGTAGTATGGAACGGCACAATGGGTGTATCTGAAACCCCAGCTCTGCACGGCCCTATTGGACCGTTTGCGCACGGTACAGAATTAGTCATTGAAGCACTAGTTGGTCAATATGGTCACAAACCGTTTAGTGTTATTGGCGGTGGTGACACAACTGGATATCTTGAGGAGCGGGGAATGACGGATATGTTTAGTCATGTTTCTACCGGAGGTGGTGCTAGTTTAGAACTTATGAGTGGTAAAGATTTGCCGGGAATTAGTGTGTTGTGGAACAAGGATTAGAATATATGCGTAATAATAGAAAAATCATGATTGCTGCTAATTGGAAGGAGCATTTTACTGTTTCTGAAGCTAGCCATTTTTTGCACAGACTTGAAGAACACGTAATAAGCCATCATAGTATCGAAGTTGTGTTGTTCCCGAATATTTTAACTTTGCAACCTTTAAGCACGCAACTGGACCGACGCAAGTTTCGTTTAGGTGCTCAAGATGGTTACTATGAAGACGCCGGAGCCTATACCGGTGAAGTTTCTATGGCAATGTTAAGGGATCTAGTACATTATGTATTGGTAGGCCATTCTGAGAGACGACACATATTCAATGAATCGGATTCGATAATAGCAAAGAAAACACAGGCTGCTGTGCGAAACGGCATTATGCCAATTTTATGTGTTGGTGAAACGTTGCAGGAGAGGCTAGCAAACGAGACTAAGCAGGTTATCCATAATCAGCTAACTGCTGGACTTATGCACCTAACATCAACTGAGGCAAGTGCAATAGTTATAGCCTATGAACCAGTTTGGGCAATTGGGACGGGTGAGTTTGCGAAACCAGATCAGGTAGAGGAAGTAATATTATATATACGTAAACAAGTTGCAGAATTACTTGGTGAACGAGCAGCTAGACATATTCGGATACTCTACGGTGGTAGTGTTGATGATCAAAATGCACGCTCATTCCTAGACATACCATCTTGTGACGGTGCACTTATTGGCGGTGCAAGTCTGAATCATCACAAGTTTTCTCAGATAGTTGAGAGTGCATATCGTGTACAGCAAAATAGAACAGGAAAACAGTAATGGCTCAGGAAAACAAAGTATTCGACGTTTCTAGCCCCGGGAGCTCGAAACCGGACACTGGCTCTAAACCAATGGTAGTGGGGCACAAAAATATGCTCGACCCAACGCTTAAGAGCCCAACTGAGCCAGAGCCATTAAATAGTGAACCCATGGCATCTCGAACAGAAAAGACTCTTGCTCCATCCGAAAAGACAGCCATCGATGTGTCGGAAACTACAGATAAATCTGAATCTGAGGCGGTAATTGCTTCTGACAAAAAAATAGAACCAGCAACTGAGCCTACTGCTCCAAAGCCAGAATCCGAGCAACCAGAACAACCTGAACCAGCCATAGAAAAAAAATCGGAAGCAGCGACTGAATCACCTGCAGAAACAGCAGAAGAGAAACAAAAGACCGAAGACGACTTAGAAATTGTTAGAGAAGAAAAACTTCAAGAAATGATAAAAAGTAAGGAATACTTCGCTCCGATAAACGAAGCTAGTTTCTCGTCGTTTCAATCATTTTTCAAAACCTTTATTCTGGTTATACTGCTTGGATTAATATTGTTATTAATTCTAATTGATGCAGAAATATTGGACGTCGGAATAAATCTTCCATTCGATTTTTTATAAAATAATTGTATTATTTGGATGAATAAAAGTGTTTTTTACACCGCTAATTATCCTTTTGCTTTGTTACACTATTAGGTACACGTGAACGACTTATTACAGGGATTAAACCCAGAACAACAAAAAGCTGTCATACAGACAGAGGGTCCGCTTTTAATTCAAGCCGGTGCTGGTTCAGGAAAGACAAAAACCCTAACTCACCGTATTGCTCATATTTTGAATCAAAATTTAGCGTTTCCAAATCAAATACTAGCAGTAACATTTACTAATAAAGCTGCCAAAGAGATGAGGACGAGAGTAGCAGAATTACTCGGTGAAAATCCTAATAACAGATCATTTCTGCCATATATGGGTACATTTCATGGTGTTTGTGTACGGTTTTTGCGCCAAGACGGTGAACATATTGGCATACCCAGAACTTTTGTAATCTATGATGAATCTGACCGACTGGCAGCGGTTAAACAAGTCTCTAAAACGCTAATGATCGACGAAAAATCATTCCCTCCACGGGTTATTGCAGGGCTAATTAGTAGTGCCAAGAACGAAGCAATGACGCCCGCACAATATGC
>Ga0075163_10007397_pt1 | contig 14521 bp, 9 predicted proteins | sample JI1023141ADNA_FD_71478 | JGI IMG/M metagenome (GOLD analysis project Ga0075163, IMG submission 71478) | Wastewater effluent complex algal communities from Wisconsin, to seasonally profile nutrient transformation and Carbon sequestration -... | ecosystem: Engineered > WWTP > Effluent > Algae...
CGCAGTTCATCAAGGCTGAACTGGCAGCTATCCGCCAGATCGCGCGCAGCGCTGAGCGCGTGGGGCCAGCGCTCGAACAGCCGTGCCATCTCTTCCGGGCTCTTCAGGCGCCGCTCGGCATTGGGTGCCAGCAGATGCCCGGCAGCGGCCACCGTGGTCTTGTGCCGGATCGCGGTCATCACATCGTGCAGCGGACGGCGCTGCGGCGCGTGATACAGCGGCAGGTTGGTGGCGAGAATGCTGAGGCCGTGGCTGCGGGCCAGGTCATCGAGCTCCGCAATCCGGGCAAGATCGTCACCGCTGTAAAGATAGGCGGCGGCGATATGGCGCAGGGTGGGAAGTTGCTGGATCAGGTGGGGGAGGAGGTTGGAAAATGACTCACACGAAGACACGAAGACACGAAGAGGTTTCGTTTGCGGCACAGCCGCTTTCAATTCTGAGTCCAATGCGCGTGGCGATGTGGAGACAGGAGAGAATGCCTGCGGCGCAGCACGATCGCTTTGTGTCTTCGTGTCTTCGTGTGAGGTATCTCTTTCCTCTTCTCTTCTCCGCCCCTCCGCGGCGGAGCCTGTCCTTGGGCTTGCCGAAGGCAAGACCCGGGGGCGCGAAACAAATGGAACCACATTGCTCTCCACCGCCACGGTGAACTGCGCCGCGAGGTCGGTCGGCGGGATCAGGACCAGCGCCACGCCCTCGGCATGGTCTGCCAGCATCGCCAGCGAAATGTCGCAGATGCCCTTGTCCTGCCATTCGCCGTCGAGCTTGCCCATCCGCCCGGCCGAAATCAGGCGGCAGAGGCGGCCATAGGCAGCGCGACTTCGCGGGTAGGCCAGAAACGCCAGCCCCTCGGTGGTTTCAATCCGGCAGCCGATCACCGGGGTCAGCCCCAGCGTCTTCGCCTCGCCGTGCAGCCGCACCACCCCCGCCATGGTGTTGGCATCGGCGATGCCCAGCGCGTCGTAACCCAGCGCACGGGCCGTGGTGGCCAGATCCACCGCATCCGATGCCCCGCGCAGGAACGAGAAGCAGCTGACCAGCCCAAGTTCGACAAACGGCGCACGGGTGGGCGGCGGCAAGGCTCCGCCCTCAGCCCGGCGGCGTTCCGGAGTGAGCGGGGCCTCAGGCACAAAGCCCCTGCAGAAACCATTCGGGCACCCCGCCGCGCCCGTCACCGGCCAGCCCGGCACGGTAAATCCAGTACCGGCGGCCCTGCCCGTCCTCGATCCGATAATAATCGCGCAGCCGCACGTGCCCGCGCTCGCGCCACCATTCGGGCGCAATCCGCTCGGGCCCCTCGGCGCGGGAAATCTCGTGCACTTCACCGCGCCAGCGGAACCGGCGCGGCAGACCATCGGGGCTGGCATAGAGCACTGCGATCGGCTCGGCCCGGTCGAGCAGTTTCAAGGGGCGGGCGTGAAAGGCCAGCTCGTTCTGGCTGGCGCTTTCCGGGGCCAGCGGCGGCAACCAGCGTTGGGCCCGTTCGGGCAAATGGCTGGCGAAGGGCTGCGGGCGACGGATTGCGTCTTCGCCAAGCCGGGCATTGAGCCGGTCGATACAGGCGGACAGCGCAGTGCCATGCGCCTCGGCGGCTCTCTCGAAATCGGCCTGAGAGAGCGCCAGAGGCTCGCACCACGGCGCTGAGAGCCGCGCCAGTTCGATCCCGAAGCCGGCGTCGAGATCATCCAGCTTGCCTGCAAACAGCCGCGCGATATGCGCTGCATCGCGGCTCGCCGCTGCCAGTTCAAGGCGGCGGGACAGCACTTCGCCATCGACCTTCCACAGCGCCAGATCGAGCCGTCGCGCGCCCTTGGCCTGCCCTTCGAGCAGTCGGGCCATGTCCGCCGTCAGATCGTCCAACACCTGATCGAGCAGGCTGCGGTGGCGGATCGGCTCCATCAGGCGGCGTTGAACCAGCGGCATCTCCGCTGCGAGCACCGGCAGCAGCGGTTCGGGCACTTTGCCCAAGAGCTGATCGAGCCGGATCAGCGGGTTCGCCCCCGGCGCGCGGGTGCTGCGGAACCGCCGCGCCAAGGCATCGCGCGCCACGCCGGAGAGGTCCCCTACCCGCTTGAGGCCAAGCCGGCGCAGCACCAGCAGTGTTGCAGGATCGAGCCGGAGCGCGGCAACGGGAAGCTGGTCTAGGCCGTCTCCGGGATCATGAACCGCCCGCCCAGGCCCATAATGCGCCAGCGCCCAGGCCGCTCCCGCAGTCGGCGCGATCGCGAGGCGCGCGCTTAGCCCACGCACCGCCAGCCGCGCGGCGGCATCGTTCAGCAGTCCGCGCTCGCCCCCGAACAGATGCGCCACCCCGGTGACATCAACCAGCAGGCCATCGGGCGGATCAAGCGCCGACCATGGCCCCCAGCGCTGCGCCCACAGCGCCAACTTCTCAAGGAATGCCCGGTCGCCGGCCGGATCGCCCGGATGGACTGCCAGGTCGGGGCACAGCGCGCGGGCATCGGTCAGCATTGCGCCGGGTTGCACCCCGGCACTGCGCGCAGCAGCGTTGATCGCCGCAATCCGCGGGCCGTGGGCGCTCTCGCTGAGCAGCGCAAAGGGCGCGGGGCTGATGCCTTCAGCCAGCTGCCAGCGGTCGATCGCCAGCGCCGTCAGCCAGATCGCCAAAATGCGTCTGCCGGGCGAAGAGGCGGTTTGCTTCATCGCTTAAGGTCCATTTTCCGGGAGGGTGCGCCCGCGCGCGGAACAGTTCGGCCTGCCAGGCGGGGGCACCGGGAGCGGCGGTGTTCCAGCGCGGGGGCAGCGACGGCGCGGCTTTCGCTTCCCAGCGCTGACGGGCCGAGGACAAATCACGGGCCGCATCGAGCCGGATCAGCCACAGCGGCGTGCCATGTTTTTCCACCGCGAGGCTGAGTCGCCGCGCGGCGATGAACGAGAGCGCCTTGGGATTGCCCGCAATCTCCCCCACCACAAAGGCCAGGTCGCGGCAGCGCAGCCCCTCTTCCAGCGCGAACAGTGCGTCCTCTGGGGTTTGCGCCGCGACATGGATCAAGCGGTGGCGCAGCGCGGGCGGCAGGCCCGGCTGATAGGGCCGCCCACCCCGGCGCAGCGCCGCCTTGTCCTGCACCCACAGCCAGCAGCGCTCCTCCCCCGGCATGGCTGCATCGAGCGCCAAGGCCAGTGCCAGTGCAGCACCGCTGGCTTCGTGCGCGGGCGCAAAAATCTCGCCATGCAATGCAGCCCCGCCCAGCCCGGGACGCCAATGCGGCAGGTTGATCGGCGCGCGCCGGGGTTTTGGCCGGGCGAATGCGGCAAGCGGGGTAACGGCATGGATCACGGAAATCGCTCCTATGTTCCTTTTATGTTCTCATTTATAGCGATTCGCAATCGGCATTGTTTCAGACCCAACAAAAAGGGCCGCCTCCCGAAGGAAGCGGCCCCTTGAAGACCCGGAAAGTCCGGATCAATCGTTGATATCAATCCCACCGGGCAGCGGCGGAACCGGCTGCTGCGGGATATCAGCATCGTCTTCGTGCACCTCGACCCGGCCAAGCCCAACATGGCTCCGGCTGCGGCTGTAACCGAAGTACACCAGCAGGCCGATGACCGCCCAGCCAACAAACAGCATCAGCGTATAGGTCGACAGGCTGAAGAACAGGTAGAGACACCCAATCACAGCCAGCGGCGCAACCACCATCACTGCCGGGGTCCGGAAAGGCCGCACCCGGCTCGGATCAGTCCGCCGAAGCACCAGCACCGCAATCGCCACCATGGCAAAAGCAAACAGCGTCCCAGAATTGGAGATATCGGCCAAAGCACCAACCGGGAACAACGCCGCAAACATCGCCACAACGATCCCGGTGATGATCGTCACCACGTGCGGGGTGTGATACTTAGGGTGGATCCGGCTCAGCGCTTCGGGCAGCAGGCCGTCGCGGCTCATCACGAAGAAGATGCGGGTCTGACCAAACATCATCATCAGGATCACCGAAGGCAGCGCCAAGCCTGCAGCCAGGCCAACCAGATTGCCGATCTGCACCCAACCAATTTCACGCAGGGTCCAGGCCAAAGCTTCCTTAGAGCAAACTACGGATTGACCGCCACTGGTCGCGCAGGCTGCGGCCAGTTCGGTGCTGCCCGGGGCAATCCCGTTACCCGCCGCATCCATCAACGGCTGAGCGCCGACCGAGCCCACCACCCCGGCCGCGACCAGAATGTAGAACACGGTGCAGATCGCAAGGCTGCCGATCAGGCCGATCGGCATATTGCGCTGCGGGTTTTTGGTTTCCTCTGCCGCGGTCGAAACCGCGTCAAATCCGACATAAGCAAAGAAGATCGAGGCTGCCGCGGCCGAAATCCCTGCAAACCCAAGTGGGGCAAAAGGTTCAAAGTTTTCCTGCTGCATCACCGGCACGGCCAACACCACAAACAGCGTCAGCGCGGTGATCTTGACCATCACCAGCACGGCATTGACGTAGGCGCTTTCCTTGGTGCCGATCACCAGCAGCCAGGTAACCAACAGCGAAATCAGGAATGCGGGAAGGTTGATATACCCCCCAGTTGCGATAGCGGTCTGGATCGCTTCGCTGTTCGCGGCGCCAAAGGCCAGCTTGACCTGCGCGATCAGGGCATCGGCGTTGACCAGTTCGGTCGGCAGCGTAATCCCCAGATATTCGCGTATCAGACCAACGAAATAGCCGGACCAGCCGACCGCCACGGCGCCCGCCGCAACGGCATATTCCAACACCAGCGCCCAGCCGACCATCCAGGCCAGCAATTCGCCCATAACAGCGTAGCTATAGGTATAAGCCGAACCCGAAACCGGAACCATCGAGGCCATTTCGGCATAGCACAACGCCGCCACGGCGCAGACGAAACCAGCGATGATAAAACTGATCATCATGGCCGGTCCGGCCTTCTGTGCGGCTTCTGCCGTCAGAACGAAGATCCCTGTGCCGATGATGGCACCCACCCCCAACATCGTCAGTTGGAAAGCCCCCAGCGAGCGGTGTAACGATTTCTTCTCGGCGGTCGCCAGAATGGCATCCAGCGATTTAACGCGACCGAACATACGGTTCCCCTAAAATTGACGGTCCGATATCTGCCGGATCCGCACGATCTTCCATGGGCGGCGAAGCTAGCGGCATGCCTGAACATGGCAAGCGCAAATACCAAGCCTTCCCCAGATAGGATCAAGCGGCTAAAGGCGCTGCATGTCGACCACCTATCAGCTCGATACGGCCACCAGCCGTGCCCACCCCACCCCAGCCCCGCTAAGGCGGCTCTCGATCCCCACAATCCGCCAACGCAAGGTAAACGGGGTGACTGCCGAACCCGTGGTGATGCTGACCGCCTACACCGCGCGGCAAGCCCAACTGCTTGATGCGCATTGCGATCTGCTGCTGTGCGGAGATTCGCTGGGTCAGGTGATTTATGGGCTGCCTTCGTCCGTGCCAGTCACGCTGGATATGATGGCTGCACACGGCGCCGCAGTTGTTCGCGGTTCCTATCACGCCGCAGTGATCGTAGACCTACCCTTCGGAACCTATGAAGGATCGAAAGAGCAGGCTTTTGCCAGCGCAGCCCGGCTACTTAAAGAAACCGGCTGTGATGCCGTGAAACTCGAAGGCGGCGAAGCAATGGCCGAAACCGTCGCATTCCTCAACCAACGCGGCATCCCGGTGATGGGCCACGTTGGATTGACCCCGCAGGCGGTCAATGTACTGGGCGGTTATGGCGCACGCGGACGGAGCGAGGCTGAGGCCAGCAAGATCGTGAACGATGCCAAGGCGCTGGATCAGGCTGGTGCCTTTGCCATCGTCATCGAAGGGGTGATCGAGCCTGTGGCGATCCAGATTACCCAAGCGGTTTCTGCCCCAACCATCGGAATCGGCGCTTCGGCCCAGTGCGACGGGCAAGTGCTTGTCACCGAAGATATGCTCGGCATGTTCGAACGCGTACCGCGCTTTGTGAAACGTTACGAAGCAATCGCCGAGACGATTTCGGGCGCAGCGCAGCGCTATGCTGAAGAGGTCCGGGCGCGAACCTTTCCGACCGTCGATCAGACCTACCAACCCAAATAAGTTCGCGCACCGCCAACTGCGGTGCTGCACAGCTGACAAGGCAACACGATGCTGATGAAATTCTACAAGGGCTCGATCCTCTTCACGGTCGTCTGCCTTGCTTTGGGCGCATGGTATGCCTGGTCGCAGACCGGCAATCTCGCCGCGACGGCATCAATGCTGTGGATCATCCTTGTCCTATCGATCCTCGAAATATCGCTGTCGTTCGACAACGCCGTGGTCAACGCCGCGGTCCTGAAAGACATGGACGAAGTTTGGCAGCGCCGGTTCCTGACCTGGGGCATGGTCATTGCCGTTTTCGGAATGCGGATCGTGTTTCCCTTGGCGATTGTTGCCATTGCTGCGGGACTTGGGCCGATCGAAGCGCTGAACCTCTCGCTCAATGATCCGGCCCGCTACGAGGCGATCGTCAGCAGCGCCCACGTTGGCATCGCCGGGTTTGGCGGCGCGTTTCTCGCAATGGTCGGGCTGTCGTTCTTTTTCGATGGCGAAAAGGACGTGCACTGGATCGGCTGGATCGAACAGAAGTTGAGCTTGGTGTCCAATATCAAGGCCGCCGAAATCGCGCTGCTGCTGGTGATTATCTACCTGATTTCGACGCTGCTTTCAGATGCCGACGCGCTGACCTTCCTGATCTCCGGCACACTCGGTCTGGTCTGTTTCATTGCGGTTGAGGCGATCAGCACGATTCTGGAAATGCGCGATGAAGCAATGAAGTTGAACGGAGTTGTGGTTCGCTCGGGCCTCGGCGGATTTCTCTACCTCAACGTGCTCGATGCCTCGTTCAGTTTCGACGGAGTGATTGGCGCGTTTGCCTTGTCCAACAACATGATCGTGATCGCGCTGGGCCTGTCAATCGGCGCGATGTTCGTGCGGTCGATGACGATCCATCTGGTCAAGCAGGGTACGCTCGCGCAGTACCGTTATCTGGAACATGGTGCGTTCTGGGCAATCATCGTGCTGGGCGCGATCATGCTGCTGTCGGCAAAGTTCCACATTCCCGAAACGGTCACCGGCCTGATCGGTGCGATCCTGATCGGGCTGTCTTTGTGGTGGTCCGTCCGCCACAACCGCAACAATCCTGATGAGGAACTGGAAGCGGCCGTCAGGGCTGATTGAGCCGGGTGGCAATCGGCGCAGCCAGCACCAGTTGCGCCAGATGATAGAGCAGGATCGGTAGCAGAACCACGCCGGCTACCGCCGGGGTAAACAGCACCGAAGCGAGCGGCGCGCCCATCGCGATGCTCTTTTGTGCGCCGGCAAACAACATCGAGACGCGGTTGGCCCGGTCCAGCTTGAGCAATCCGCCGAGCAGCCAGGCGCCGAAGTGACCAACCGCCAAGAACAGCGCCACTCCGCCCCCCAGCCAGAACCATCCGGCCGGTTCGACCAAGGTCCAGAAGCGTTGCTCTACCGCTCCAGAAAACGCGACGTAGACTGCAATCGCGATGGAGCCGCGATCAAACCAAGTGGTCAGCTGGCGATGCTCCTTGACCCAGGCAGCCAGCTTTCCTTGCGCAATCTGCCCGAGCATGAACGGCAGCAACAGGATCAGCACAACTTTGAGCAGGCCATCGCTGTGCAATTCCGCTCCGTTCCCACCCGCCAGCAGCGAGAACAACGGCGCGGTGATGAAAACGCCAAGCAGGTTGAGCAGAGCCGCTGCCACAACCGAGCTCGCCAGATTGCCACCGGCAAGGGCGCTGTAGGCCGTCGCCGATTGGACTGTCGATGGCAGGCACCCAAGGTACAGGAACCCCAACGCGATCAACGGCGGCATCCAGCCTTGCCCTGTCTGCCAAAACGCCCATCCGGCCAGCGCCATTGCGCCAAAGCACCACAGCGTTAGCGGCCACAGAAAGCGGTGGTTACCCAGCCCCGCCATCACCTCATGCCGTGGCAGCCGCACACCATTCAGGAAAAAGAGCAGAAACACCGCCGCATTGGCGATGAATTGCGCGATTTCTCGCGCGCCGCCCGAAACGGGCAGGACCAGCGCCAGACCAATCGCCAGCGCCAACAGGCGCACCATCGGATCGATACGGCTAAGAATCCTCAGCGCCCTGCCAGCTTGACGGGTGGCGCCGGGGTGGCCGAGAACCGCGGCGCGGGGGCTGGTTGAACCATTCCGCCGTCCTCAACAAAGGTTCCCCGTGCTACGTTATGGGCGTGCTTTGGAGCCTCTTTCAGGCTCAAAACCGGTGCAAAGCAGATGTCGGTCCCATCCATGATCGCGCACCATTCGTCGCGGGTCTTGGTCAGGATCAGCGCGGTCATCCGGTCCTTCAAATCGTCCCATTTGGCCGGGTTCATCTGCTGGGCAAAATCGGGATCCCCGGCCAATCCGGTCTTTTCCATCAGCAGCGCATAGAACTGTGGTTCGATCGAACCAAGCGATATCCACTTGCCGTCGCCGGTTTCATAGGTGTCATAGAAATGCGTACCACTGTCGAGCAGGTTGACCCCCCGCTCGTCCTTCCACTGGCCATTGCCGAGGAAGGTATAGGTCATCGCCGAGAGAATCGCCGCGCCATCGACCATTGCGCAATCGACCACCTGACCGGTGCCGCCGGAACGGACGTGAAGCACTGCCGCCACCACCCCGAACGCCAGCATCATCCCGCCGCCGCCAAAATCGCCGACCGCATTGACCGGGAAGCTGGGCTTCTCACCCTTGCGGCCATAGGAGTGGAGCGCGCCAGACAGCGCGATGTAGTTGATATCGTGCCCGGCGAGCGGAGCCATCGGCCCGTCCTGACCCCACCCGGTCATCCGCCCGATCACCAGCTTGGGATTGATGCCCAGCAGCACATCAGGGCCGATCCCCATCCGTTCGATAACACCGGGGCGATAGCCTTCGATCAGGGCATCCGCGCTCTTCACCAGTTCCTTGAGCTCGGCAATCGCCGCTGGGTCCTTAAGGTCGAGCTCGATCCGTTCGCGGTTGCGGTTGAGGATGTCACGGTTGCCACCATCACCAAACCGCCCGCTGGTGCCCGGCCGCTCAACCCGGATCACCCGCGCGCCGTGATCGGCGAGCATCATGCCGCAGAACGGACCCGGCCCAATCCCAGCCAGTTCGAGTACAGTCACACCCTGAAGAACGCCTGCCATGATAACCCCTCGACAAATTTAACCGCGCGATGAAATTGCCTTTAAGGGCCGTTCACGCGGCTTGTCGAGAGGACTTAGCGCAATTTGCGGCGGGCTTCAGCGAGAAGTGGATTGCCTGGCGCAGTCTTGCTGACCTGATCGACCAATTGCCGCGCCATATCAGGATCGCGGCCAAGCGCGCTTAGCGCCATGGCACGGGTCAGCGCCGCGAACGGGCTGGCCGGGGCGATCTGCCAGCCTCGTTGCGCCGTTTGCAGTGCAGCCTCGGCATCACCGCTGCGCAATTGCGCCAGACTGAGGTCGGCCAGCAACCCGGCATCGCGGTTGCCACCGCGCTGTCGCAAGCTCTCAAGCAACAACCTGGCCCGTCCCCAATCCTGCGCTGCCAAGGCCTGATTGGCAGCAATCCGGGTCATCAGTCGGCTCCCCGGGAAGAGCGCAATGTACCGCGAAACCAGCTCAGGAGCCTGTCCGCCACGCCCGGCCCGCTCCAGCGCGAGCGCCGATCGCAATGCCAATTGATCGTTGAAGCGAACTTTCGCCGAAGCGGCATAGCGTTCCAACGCTGGAGTGCCCTGCCCCATCAATAATTCGATATCGCCGACCAGTCCGAGCGCTTCGGCGGAGCCCGGTCGCAGTTCGAGAAATCGGCCGGCAACCCGGCGGGCACCGGCCTGATCACCCGCGCCCAGCAGGCTGCGGACATAACGGGCAGAAAGGCCCGGGTTAACCTGATTGGCCGACCAGCGCGGTGCCAGATCGGCAGCGATATCGCGCTCATAGCCGGGGATGAGCTCGGGTGCGGCCGCACCCGCAGCCCGGTCAAGCAGGGGGGCTGCGGCGGTGCGATCACCCTGCTCCTCAAGCGCCCGGCCCAGAATGCCGAGCAGATAGGGCGAGGCATCGGCGCGACCAGCCAAAGCGCCGAACCTGCCAAACAGCTGCTGAATGTCACCCGCCTCGTACAACGCGCGGGCCAGCAGCGCCTGAACCGGCTGGTTGGCGGGTTGCAGATCGGCCAGCCGAGACAGGCGTTGCGCGGCGGCGTTGGCGTTCCCGGCCTCAAGCTCCAGCGCGCCTTGCAGCAGCATCGCTGCTGGAATCTCATCAAGCTGCTCACCAACCCGGTTGAGCATGGCGCGGGCCAAATCGGTTTGCCCTGCCCTCGCCGCCAGAACTGCCTGGAGGTAGAATGCCTGCGGGTGGCGCGGATCGATCGCGATCATCTTGCGGGTGACCACCAGCATCTCGCTCGCACGGCCCAACTCGCCCAATGATGCCGCATAGCCGCCCAGCAACAGCAAATCGTTGGGAGAGGTTGCAAGCGCCTTTTCAAACAAGGGCAACGCAGCCGCGTCCCCCTCTGCATCCCGAACCAACTGCGCTTTGAACTCCAGCGCGCGCGGATGGTCGGGACCCACCGCCAGCGCGCGGTCGGCGGCATCAAGTGCCAGCAGATGTTCGCCGCCCTGATAGCGCAACCGGCCAATCTCAACCCACATCTGCGGATCGTTCGGGGTCAAGGCCAGGGCCCGATCATAGGCTTTGGCGGAGGCGATCAGGTCACCATCGAGCCGCTCCAGCATGCCGAGCAAACGCCAACCGCGACCGGCCTGCGCCGGATCGAACTGCCCTGGTGCCAGCCATTCACGGGCCTTGTCGCGCTGCTCCTGCTGGATCATCGCTTCGCCCATGTCGGCAGCGACGTCTGACTTGCTCGCCCCGTCAGCCAGTGCACGCCTCAGGTCCGCTTCTGCGGCGATGCCATCACCGCGCAGCAATGCCGCGCGGGCTTTGTCCAGATCTTCTTTCGCTGCTTCGGGCAATGCCAGCAGCGGACCCGCCAGTGCCGCGAGGGCAATCGTCAAGACAATCCGGCGCATCGACTCAGGCCTGCAAATCGTATTGCTTCAGCAAGTCGTAAAGCGTCGGACGACTGATCCCGAGCAGCTTGGCAGTATTCGAGATATTGCCCTCACTGCGGGCCAGCGCGTGGCGGATCACCTTGCGATCGGCGATTTCCCGCGCGCTCTTGAGGTTCAGAACCTGGCCTTCATCTGCATCGGGTGCCGCAAGATCCAAATCCGCAGCTCCGATCAGCTTGCCCTCGGTCATGATCACCGCGCGCTTTACCCGATTTTCAAGTTCACGCACATTGCCCGGCCAAGGCCAGCTATCGATCGCGGACAATGCATCAGGCGCGAAGCCTTTGACTGCCGGGTTCATCTCGCGTGAGAATCGCGTCATGAACGCCTTGGCCAACAGCCCCGCATCGCCGGGTCGTTCGGCCAGACTGGGGATCTTAACGACGATTTCGGCAAGGCGATAGAACAGATCCTCGCGGAACCGACCTTCAGCAATCATCGCTTCCAGGTTCTGATGGGTCGCGCAAACGATCCGGGTATCGACGGGAATTGATTTGCGCGAGCCGATCCGCTCGATCACCCGTTCCTGCAGAAAGCGTAGCAATTTGACCTGCAGCGGCAACGGAATGTCGCCCACTTCGTCGAGGAACAGCGTTCCCCCAGCGGCCATCTCGATCTTGCCCTCGGTGGTCTTGACTGCTCCGGTGAAGGCACCCTTCTCATGCCCGAACAGCTCGCTTTCAAGCAGGTTTTCCGGGATTGCTGCACAGTTGATCGCCACAAACGCGCCGTTCCGACGATCGCTCGCTTCGTGCAAGCCGCGGGCGAGCAGTTCCTTGCCGGTCCCGCTTGCGCCCAGCAACATCACCGAGACATTGGTATTGGCGACCCGCTCAATCGTTCGCGCGACTTTGACCATCTCCGGGGCCGATGTGATCAGCCGGCCCAGCACCCGGTTTTCGTCACCCGATTTGGATGCCAACAAACGGTTCTCTGCCTCAATCCAGTGGAGCTGCGCCGCGCGGCGGACGATCAACCCCAGCGCTTCGATATCGACCGGCTTCTGATAGAAATCGTAGGCCCCCTTGGCGATTGCCGAGAGTGCGCTTTCGCGAGCACCATGGCCTGAGGCGACGATAACCTTGGTGTCCGGCTTCAGCGCCATGATCTCATCCAGCACCGCAAACCCCTCGCTGGTCCCATCAGGGTCTGGCGGCAGGCCAAGGTCGAGCGTTACCACAGGCGGCTCTTCGCTGCGCAGCAGGGCAATCGCGCTGGCCCGGTCCGATGCCTGAAACACCTCAAAATCCGGGTAGGCCCACTTCAGCTGAGCCTGCAAGCCGGCATCATCCTCGACGATCAGCAGCTTGGGTTTGGGTTCGGACATTCAGGCCGCTTTCTCGCCGGGCGATCCGGCTTCGTTGATGGTTTCAAACAGGGCCGCAGCCTCAGCCAGCGGCAAACGGATAACAAAGCGCGTTCCAAGCCCCTCGCGGCTCTCCACATCAAGCTGCCCGCGCATCGCCCTGACCAATTCGGCGGCCTCGTACGCGCCGATTCCAAACCCGCCGGACTTGGTTGATTCAAATGGTTTGAAAAGCCGGGTACGGACGAACTCAGGACTCATCCCGATCCCGGAGTCCACTACTTCGATCACCCCGGACAAACCGTCCGTGCTGACTGATACTAGCACCGGGGTTCCAGCGGGGCTGGCATCGATAGCGTTCTGAACCAGATGCAGAAGCACTTGTTCCAGCGAATCGCTCGCGGCCATCACTTCGCAGGTCTGCGCTTCAACCAGTGTAACCGGATGGTGTGCGTCGAGACGTTCGACAACCTGCCGGGCCACCTGTTCAGCCCGCACAGGAACCAGCGTTTCGATTGCCGTTGCACCATAGCGGGACAAGCGGGCGATCAGCGCGTTGAGCTTGTCGGTCGAGTTGCGCAGCGTCACCAACATGTCAGCACGAAATTCAGGATTCTCCGCGTGCTGCTCGGCATTGCGGGCAAGCAGGCCCATTTGGCTCGCCAGGTTCTTGATATCATGCATCACAAAAGCGATGCGGCGATGGAAATCGTCAAACCGGGCGGCTTCCGCTAGTGCCGACTGCCCCGCATTCTCGGCAAGGTAAGAGGCAAGCTGCCGTCCGACAACGCGCAGCAGATCGAAGTCTTCCCAATCGAGTTTGCGAGCATGGGCCGGCCGCGCCAGCACGACCATCCCGACCATCCGGTCGAAATGCAGCAGCGGAACAAGTGCCCAGGCTTTGGGATCGGCTTTGATCCATTCGGGCACGGGATGGAGCGGATCGGCGATCTGGCGCAGCTGATCAAGATCGGCGATGAAACCATCGCGTTCGAAGGTGCGACTGGTTGCAGCGTCGATCGCCACCATCGGCACGTCCGCAGTCGGCCATTGCCAGCGCGATGCAATCGCCAGTTCTCCGCCATCACCGCAGGTCAGCAGCAAGCCAGCCGGACACTCGGCAATATCGGCCAGCGATCGGATCACACGCTCGCCCAACGGAGCACCTTCGGGACCCGCCTGACCGATCGTCCGGTTGAGCCGGAGCCATTCGGCGCGGTAATCGTACCGCAGTTGGAACAGGTGCTTGATCACAGTCACCCTCAGCCAGCCGCGCAGCCGCTTGGAAGTGGCGAGCGCCAATGCAGCAAGCGAGGCTGTGGTTACAAAGGCGACCTGCAGCAAAACCGAATAGTTGCTCCCCGCGTAGGCCAGCCACTGGGCAGCAGCCACCATAGCGATCAGGTAGGCCCCAATTAGTGCGAGCGAGACCGATTGAAACGCAACTGCCCGCGATGGCCGGAACCGCAATTCCTCGCTCCGCTCTCCGGCACCAAGCATCAACAGCCCTGCAACCGGGACACCCAACAGCCCACGCAAGGCAGCGGTTACCTGCGGAATATCTTCAGACAGAAAAGCAATTGCGCTGTGGTTGAGGTCGACCACCCAAATCAAGGCCAGAGACGCCGCTGGCCAGCGCAGCACCAGCCGGGCTTGCTGAGATGCCCCGCCATACAGGTTATGCGTCAGGACCAGTCCGCCGATTGCGACCAGCAAATGCAGTGAGGAGAAGGCATGCAACTGCAACACCGCTGCACTGCGCTGTGCGAGCAGAACCACGCTGGCGACCTGCAACAGTTCAACAAAAACCAAGGCGGCCAGCATCGGCCTGACCGGTTTCATCGAGGCATGGCGGCCGTCGATCTCAAACAAGCGATAGATCGCGAATATCCAACCCAGATTGCGCAGGCTTTCGGCGATCGCAGTCGCGCTTGAGCCGATCCCCAGCAAAGCGCCGGTAAGCGCCCAGCCGCCGCTCAACACCAGTGCTGCAACCAAGGCAGTGCGAGCCGATCCATAACGACCCCGGTGGCTCTGCAGCCATGCCGCAGCGAGCAGACAAGCGAGCGCGCCCGCGCTCCACGCTGCTATATCGATCAAGCTCCAGACTGCCGACGAAGCGAACACCTCAGCGC
>Ga0075163_10007398_pt1 | contig 14520 bp, 12 predicted proteins | sample JI1023141ADNA_FD_71478 | JGI IMG/M metagenome (GOLD analysis project Ga0075163, IMG submission 71478) | Wastewater effluent complex algal communities from Wisconsin, to seasonally profile nutrient transformation and Carbon sequestration -... | ecosystem: Engineered > WWTP > Effluent > Algae...
CAGGCTCAGGCTCAGGCTCAGGCTCAGGCTCAGGCTCAGGCCGCCAAGGCCCAGCCGGCCCAGCCCCAGGTCACTGCGCCCAAGCCCGCTGCGCAGCCGGTCGCGCAGCCGGCGCCAGCGGCCAAACCGGCGGCGCCCGTTGCGGCCAAGCCGGTCCAGGCTCAGCCAGCGCCTGCCGCCAAGTCCGGCCCCACCGCTCCGGTTGCGGCCGCCAAGTCGGGCCCAGTGGCGCCGGTGCCTGCCGCCAAGTCCGGTCCGGTTGCCGCCGCTGCATCCAAGCCCGTGGTTCCGGCTGCCGCCGAGGCTTCGAGCTCGGGCAAGGTGCCCGCCGTCTCGGCGCCGAAGTCCTCGCCCGCAGTTGCGCCGGTCAAGCCGGCCGCAGCGCCGCCATCGACGGTCTCGGCCCCAGGACGCCTCACCAAGCCCGTTCCCGTGGTGTCTGCTGCGGCCGCCGACAGCGCCCCCGGCCTCAAGCCGCAGCCGGTGGTGCCCGATGCCATCCCCGAGCCGATCGACAGCGGCCGGCTGGGTGAGTCGCTGGTGCAGGCAGTGGGCCGCCTCAAGTCGGCGCCGACCCCGACCCCAGCGGTGCCTGCGCCCGCGCTCGTAGCCGCGCCCAGCGATGAGCCGCCCCCAGAGCTGCCGCCCAGCGCCGAGTCGCCGATGCCCGAGCTGCGGCCGCCGCCGCGGATCGCCGTGGCGCTCGACGAGGCCGGAAACTCCGCGTTGTCGCTGGAAGCGGCCCGTGAGCTGGTCAGCGTCGCCGGTGAGCGCGACGCCATCTTCGAAGCGCTCTGTCGCGGCATCCGCAGCCGCGCCGCCTTCACCGCCGTCTTCACCATTCATGGCGACGTCGCATTTGGCCGCGTTGCGCTCGGAGACAGCTGGCTGGAGCGGCAGCTTGTGGGCCGCGTCTCGGTGCAGCTGGACCGCGCCTCGGCGTTCCGCGTCGTGTCCAAGGAGCGCACCCCCGTCATCGGACCCGTGGGCGATCAGCCCGCGACGAGCGATCCGCTGCGGGCGCTGGGCCGCAAGCCGCCGCTGCCCGGCGCCGTGCTGCCGATCCTGGTGCGCGGCAAGCCGGTTGCGCTGGTCTATCTGGACGATGACGGCCGCGAGCTTCCCGCCAACCTGTCCGAAGAGCTTCAACCGCTGCTGAGCGAGGTCGGGCAGACCTTCCAGCGTCTGGTGCAGCAGGCCAAGACCGGCGGCATCGGAGCCTCGCCCGAGCTGGATGAGCTGGTGCCGCAGGAAGTGCAGGACACGGGCACCAGTGCGTTCCGACCGCGCTCGTCGCGCAGCCAGCCTTCGGCGCCGGGCACTGCTCGCGCTCCCGAGGCGCCGGCCGCCGCGCCCGTGCCGCAGCGGCTGGAGGAGCAGCAGACCCGGCGCATCGAGGCCGAAAAGCCCGAGCCCGCACCTACGCCAGCGCCCGAGCCGACGCCAGTGGTCGAAAAGGCGCCGGTGGTCGAGGTTGCTCCGATCGCGGCCGCCCCCGTGGCGCCGGTCGCAGAGGCCGCTCCGATCGTGCCGCTGAGCGCGCAGGAGACGGTCCAGCTCTCGAACGTCAGCCCCGCTGGCAAGGCGGAGAAGCCGACGTCGCGGGCGCCGACTGGCAAGAAGGGCAAGAACAGGGGCTCGGCGAAGTCGCCGCCGAGCAGCTCCGCAGCCTCGCCTGCGAGCAAAGATACCGGCGCTTCGCCTGCTGTTGCGCCCACTGTCGCGCCCATTGTCTCAACAGACATCGCGGCGCTCATCGAGCGGGCGGCTGCGGCTTCGCCGGATGAGGCGGCGATCCAGGATCTGCTGGCGGGCGGCGACTCGGTGGTGCGCGCGGTGGTTGCGGCGCTGCCGGGTCCGGCCAAGGGTGCGCAGCGTCGGACCGGCGAAGATGCGGCAGATGCCGGGGCGGTGTTCGTCGGGCTGCTTGGGGTCGTGGTGCGCATGGGAGCGCGAGCGGTGTCGCCGCTTATTGAGCGGCTCAAGGACGCAGCGACGCCAGCACCGGCCCGGCTGGCGATCGTCCGGGCGCTGGCTGAGCAGCCGGTGCAGACGGCGCTTGAGCCCCTTCAGGCGCGCCTTTTCGACGGTGAAGAGGGGGTGCGTGTGGCTGCTGCGGCGGCGCTGCGCAACTTCCCGCCCAGTCCGTCTCTGTCAGCGGTGCGCAGCCGGCTCCGCGACATCCTTGAGGAGACCGACAGTCGGCGCGTGCAGCATGCGGCCGAGGCGCTGGGCGAGCTGCGCGATACCCAGGCGGTGCCGCAGCTCATCGAGCTCCTCGATCACCGCGATCCGATGCTGGTCGACGTGGTGGGACGGTCGCTGCAGAACATCACCAAGCAGGACTTTGGCCGCAGCCGCTTCCGCTGGACCGGCTGGTGGCGGCGCCATCAGACCGAGCCGCGGCTTCAGTGGCTGCTGGCGGGCCTGTGCCACCAGAACGCGATCATCCGCTCGGCCGCGCAGGACGAGCTGTGCGAGATGTCGGGGGATGTGGTCAGCTACCGCTTCGACCAGCCGCGCGGCGAGCGGGATCTTGCTGCCCGTCGCTGGGTCGACTGGTGGCAGCAGCACGGCTACGACGTCGTCTGAGCAAGCCAGCAAGCCAGAGCGCTCAGAGCGGGATGAACAGTCCCAGGTTGGCGTAGCCGGCGCCGCAGATGTTGGAGCAGCCGGCTGGCGCCATCGGATCGCCGCTGACAAACGGGATGCCGTACTGCCAGCCGACGGCGTGGTCCGCGAACCACATGCCGCCGGTCAGCTCCAGCACGGTGCGCGACAGCCGCTCGCCGACCGCGCCCCAGCCGAGGCTGCGCAGCACGCTCAGCCGCCACTTGAACATCAGCTCCCAGGTATAGGTGGAGTAGCGGCCGAGCTTCACGTCGGAGGTGTAGACGTAGTTGGGCATGCTCTGGCCCGTGCCGTCGATGCGGGTGCCCCACTCGACGGGGCCTTCGCCATAGCTGGGGGTGTCGGCGACGTAGCCGGCGCGGCCGCCGCCGTCGGCGCGGTAGAAGCTGGCCGCATACTGATCGTAGAAGCTGAGCAGCAGGCGAAACTCCGTCGGGCCCACCGGCACCGAGGTCGCAAGCTCGGGGCTGAACGCCTTGAGCCCCCACGAGTCGAAGTGGCCACGGATGGCCGGGCGCAGCGTCACGTGCGGCGTCACGGAGCGCTCGGTCGGAAAGAGGATGTGCCAGCTCAAGGCGACGACGTGGCGGACGCGAAGATTGGGCAGGTTTTCGGTCTCGCGGCGCTCCAGCCCCCCGGGGCCACCGACGAAGGCCGGGCGGTAGGGGTTGTTCTGGTAGCCGACCAGGACCGACGCCTCGTAGCTGGTCGTCATGAGGATGCGGCGCGTCAGCACCTGGGTCCAGAGGGCGACCACATGGGCGCTCTGCATCACGCCCATGAGCAGGTAGCCGGTGGGGCCCAGGCGCTTGCCGACGGTGTTGTGGCCGTAGTCGCCGCCCAGCATCAGGGCGGTGTTGTCCTGAAAGAGGCTGAAGCTGGCGCGCAGACCGGCCTGGTGAGACCAGTAGTCGCTCTCGGTGGAGTAGCTGTAGCTGGCGGCCAGGCTGTGCTTGCCGCGGATCGGCACCGCGACGTTGAAGCCGGCCTCGTGGCGGAGCTCGGTGAAGGGCATGTCGGCCGCCGCGCCCGAGGCCACCGACGCCGAGGTGATGGCGTCGAGCAGGTAGTGGCCACCGACGGTGACGCCGTTGGGCAGGGTCTGGCGCAGATCGGCGGTGGGGTTCAATACCCGGGTGTTGCGATCGCGCCAGTAGTTGCCGCGAAAAGCGACCTCGCCGCTCGGGTTCTGCGACAGCTGCTCGGCCTGCGCGCCCGACGCGGCGAGGAGCGTCCCCAGGCCCAGCAGCGCAGCGACGACCCATGCCAGGAATTGGCGACGAAGCGTCAGTTGCACCCGCACCCGCCACCTGCCTGACCGAAGCCTCCCTCGCTGCCCTGCCGCGCGCCCTCCCAGTGGGTGCGGAACTTGAGCTCGACGGCGTCGCCGAACCCCGGCGCCATGCAGCGCTCGGCGAGCTGTTCTCGCTGATAGGGTTTGACGGTCGTGCAGCCGAGCATGCAGAGCAGGCTGGCAACTGCCAGGAACTTGGCAGGGGCATGCCACATGGGCGCGCTTGTAACACGTGGACGAGCAAAGAAAAAGGGGGGCGCGCGCCTGCGGGCCTCGGCCGCAACGGGGATTGCTGCGCGGCATCGCCAACACAGGCAATAGTTTGATATATTGTTGTGTCTCGTCTTAGGAGCTTGCCTGGCTATGCCGAAACAAGTCGTTCGCGTTGTCGCTGCTGTCGTTGAGCGCGATGGCCGGTATCTGATCACTCAGCGTCGTGAGACCGCGGTGCTACCGCTTCAGTGGGAGTTTCCCGGCGGAAAAGTCGAGTCGGGAGAGAAAGATGAAGAGGCGCTTCAGCGCGAGCTGCGCGAGCGTCTGGATGCAGATTTCGTGATTGGCCGCAAGATCGGCGAGAAGCACCACGTCTACGACGGCTACGAGGTCGTGCTGGCGCTGTACGCCGCCACGCTGGTGCCGGGCAAGCCGATCCGGGCCAAGCGCGTCCGCGACTTCCGCATGGTCGCCTCGTCCGAGTTCGGTCAGTATCAGTTCCCCGACGCTGATCAGCGCACGATGGATCAGCTGCTCGGGATCAAGAAGTAAATCCCGCCCCGAAAAATCTGAGTCAACCGAGCCACCGAGCTGCCGAATAGGGAGCTGCCGGTGGCGCGCTCTATTCGAAGCTGCTGTTTCCCCGCACTTCGTCGACCTTGCGCAGGGCGGCACTGGCCGCTGCTGCGCGCTCGCTGTGTCCGGTCTTGATCGCTGTCGCCGTTGCCCACAGACTGAGCGTCTGCCAGGCCTCGCGGGCCGTGGCGCTGTCGCTGTCAAAGGCGGCGATGTGGCCCAGGAGCGGCGTCGACTCGGCCAGCCCCAGCCGCCGCAGCGCGATCACCAGATTGCGCCGTCCGACGGGATCGGCGCGATGCAGCGCGGCTTCGAGGTAGGGCAGGGCGACGCGGCTGCGGGCGCGGCCACGTCCAGAGTCGCTGCCCAGCGTTCCGCTCAGCTCTTCGATCCGCCGCAGCGCCTGCTCGGCGAGCTCCCCGCGCGACGTGGTGAGCAGCTGCACCGCGCTGCCGATCTCGGGTCCGCTCGAATCGAGCGCGACATCGCAGCCCGCGAGCCCCGCCACCCAGACCCCAGCTCCAGCGATGATCGCGATGAGAAGCCCAGATCTCAGCATAGGCGAGCAGCCTAGCACGTCTCGGGGGCGGCTCAAGAGCTTGACAGCACACGGAAAAAGCTGATACCTAGCAGAACTCGGCTCGCGCCCGATTCCACACCACTGCGAGCTGTCAGCAGAGGAGATTCCCGTGAAGCGCACGTATCAACCACACAACACCCGTCGCAGCCGCACCCACGGGTTTCGCGCTCGTATGGCGACCCGCGGCGGGCGCCAGGTTCTGTCGCGCCGTCGCCAGAGGGGCCGCAAGCGGCTGACCGTCAAGGTCGCCGGCAAGTAGTGCATCAGCGGCTGACCAAGGCCGAGCGTATCCGCCGCCGCGCTGACTACCTGCGCATCCAGGGCGGCGGTCGCAAGCTCCTTACTCCGAGCTTTGTCTGCTTTGGTGTCCGGCCGGTGCCTCGGTCCGAACCTGCTCCGGCAGGCCCAGTCGATAAATCCCCCACCCAGCTGGGAATTACCGTCTCCAGAAGAGTTGGCGGCGCCGTTGTGCGCAACCGCGTCAAGCGCCTCGTGCGCGAGGCGTTTCGCCTTCACAAAACGGACTTCCCTCGTGGTCTTGAGCTGGTGCTCATCGCACGTGCCGAGGCTGCCAAGATCGGCTACGCGCAGGTCGAGCGCGAGCTCAGTGAGCTCGGGCGTCGCCTGTGCGGCGCCAGCTGGGCGCAGCCGACTCAGGCTGCTCGGGGCCGGGCGCAGTAGCCTGTTGCCTGCGGGCTGCTTGCAGGATATAGCCGGGTAGGCTTATCTAGATGCCGTGGACAGTGCCCTCGGACGAACCAGTCCCGCCGACCGCCCCGCTGCCGACGTCGCTACCGCGGCGCCGCTCAGCTTCGGTCGCCGCGCTGCGATTGGGCTCTTGCGAGGCTACCAGCGCTTTTTGTCGCCGCTGCTCACGGTGCTGTTTCGCTCGGGCTGCCGCTTTCATCCGACCTGCTCCGAATATGCAGTGCAGGCGGTGTCCCATTTTGGCGTCTGGCGCGGCTCGCTCAAGGCGCTGCGCCGGCTCTCTCGCTGCCATCCCTTCCACCCCGGCGGGCACGACCCGCTGATCTTCTAGTTTTCTGAGGAGTAAACGACCCCCATGGAACAGGAAAAACGGGCCCTACTGGCGGTGGCCCTGTGTCTACTGGTCCTGCTCACCTGGCCCTTCATCATGGGTGCGTGGCAGCGAAAAGTAGCGCCACCCGCCTCGGGAACGGCCGGCTCGCCGAGCGTCGAGTCGACGATCAGCCCGACCAACTCTGCGCCTCCAGCTGCGGCCGCGCCGGCTGCGGCTGCACCCGCGGCGGCTGCGGCGCCTGGTGCGCCGGCTGCTCCCGCCGCGCCTCCGGTGCCCGCCGAGCAGCGGCTCGTCGTCGAGCAGGCGGGCTGGTATCGCGCCGAGCTCACCAACTATGGGGCCGCGCTGAGCAGCTTTGAGATGCTCAATCCCAAGTACTTCACGCGCGACATGCGCCGCCTGACGCTGCGCGAAGGCTTCGCAGCGCCGGTGGTCGATCGGCGCCAGACCGATGGCCCCACGAACCTTGTGGCCGGCTATCGTCCGTCGCTGACCACGCGCTTTACCAGCGGCTTCGAGCTGCCCAAGGTGCCGGCCTTCACCCTGGCCGCCAACGAGACCTGGCCCGACGGTGGACGCAAGGTCGTCTACGTGCTGGAGACGCCCGACTACCGCCTGGAAAAGAGCTTCGTGTTTCCGGCGCGCTCGTTCCAGATGCAGATCCAGGTCTCGGTGCAAAACAAGCGCAGCACCCCGGCCAACTACCACCTGGAGATGGGCCTGGAAGGCTTCCAGGATCCTGCGCAGAAGCCGGGTGGCACGTTCTCGGCGCGCGTGCCGCAGAACGAGGTCTCGTGGGACCGCTCGCGCAAGTACTACAAGTACGACCTTGATGCGGTGCGCAACGGCAAGCCGGATGCAGACGATCAGCGCGGCGACGTGCGCTGGGTCGGCATCGGGCAGCAGTACTTCATGTTCGCGCTGGCGCTGCCCCGCACCGACAAAAACGGCGACAAGCAGGCGCGCACCCACGCCGAAGAAAACGGCGAGCTCTCGATCACGGCGGAGCTGGCCGAGCACACGCTACAGCCGAACGAGACGCGCACCTACCACATGGTCGCGTACGGCGGTCCCAAGCTGCCGGAGCTGCTCGACGAGGTCACGCTCGATGGGCAGACCGCGGGCCTGAGCACGTCGATCGACTACACGCTGGAGTCGCTGGCGCGGCCGATGCTGTGGGTGCTGCGCAAGATGCACGCGCTGACCCACAACTGGGCGATCGCGATCATCCTGCTGACGCTGCTGGTCAAGCTGCTGCTGCTCTATCCGTCGCACCGATCCATGGTCTCGATGAAGGCGATGGGCTCCCTGAAGCCGCAGATCGATGCCCTGCGCGACAAGTGCGGCGACGACAAGCAGAAGTTCAACATGGAGATGATGGCGCTTTATAAAAAGCACAACATCAACCCGGTTGGCGGCTGTCTGCCCATCCTCCTGCAGATGCCGATCTACTTCGCCCTGTACTCGATGCTGGGCAACGCCGTCGAGCTCTACCGCGTGCGTCTGTTCTGGATCCCGGACCTGACCACCGCCGATCCCTACTTCGTGCTGCCCGTGGTCACCGGCGCCCTGATGTACTTCCAGAGCAAGGTGCTGAGCCCGGCCGTCGTCGATCCGCAGCAGAAGACCATGGCCACCATGATGCCGGTCATGTTCACCGTCTTTACGATCTTCGTGCCGGCGGGTCTGACGCTGTACATCATGACCAACACGATCCTGGGCATGATCCAGCAGGCGGTGATAAACGGCGGCAACAAGGGCACCAGCACCATCCAGCCGCCGCCCAGCCTGGCTGCCGCCGCCGGCAAGTCTGCGGGTGGCGATAAGCCCGCCAAGGGCGGTGACAAAGCCTCCAAGTCGTGGAAGCCCGAGCTCTAACCGTCGCTGCCATTGCCTCGGGCAGTGGCGGCGGGATCGGCGTCGTCCGCATCAGCGGCCCCGACGCCGAGCAGGTTGGCCGCCGCATCCTGACGCCCTGGCCCCAAGACGCGCAGAGCCACCACCTGTACCTCGGCAGCGTGCTGGAAGCGCCTTCCGGTGACCAGCCCGACACGCTCAGAGATTCCTCCAGAAGATCCATCGATCAGGCGATGTTCTGCCTGATGCGCGCCCCGCGCTCCTACACCGGCGAGGATGTGCTTGAGATTCATGGCCACGGCGGCGCGATCAACCTGCGGCGCATCCTGGATGCCTGCCTCCAGGCGGGCGCGCAGCCGGCCGGACCCGGGGACTTTACCCGCCGCGCGTTTCTGGCCGGCAAGCTCGATCTCACCCGGGCCGAAGCGGTTGCGGCGCTCATCGGCGCGCAGTCGGTGCAGGCGGCCCGGCAGGCGCAGCGCCAGCTGTCGGGCGAGCTCGGTCAGCTGGTCGCCGAGCTGCGCCGCCGCGTCACGTCGCTTCTGGGCGAGTTCGAGGGGATGCTCGACTTCCCCGACCTGGATGCGGACACCGAGGTCCTGGAGCGGGCGCTGCCGCAGCTGCAAGAGCTGGGCGGACGCATCGACGCGCTGGCGCGCAGCTTCAGCTCGGGCAAGGCGCTGACCAGCGGCGTCGAGATCGGGATCCTGGGGCGCACCAATGTGGGCAAGTCGAGCCTGGTCAATGCGCTCTGTCAGGCCGAGCGGGTGCTGGTCGATGCCCAGCCCGGAACCACGCGCGACTACGTCGAGATTCGCGGCGAATGGCAGGGCGTGCCCGTGACACTGATCGACACCGCGGGCGAGCGTCCCGACGCCACCGAGCTGGAGGTGCAGGGGCTGCGCCTGGGGCGCGAGCGCTGGCGGCGAGCCGATCTGCTGCTGCTGGTCGTCGATGGCACCCTGGGAATCGGCGCCGAAGAAGAGCGTCTGCTGGCCTCGCGGCCGCCCGAGCTTCCCTGTGTGGTCGTCTGGAACAAGGTCGATCGCGTCGGCTGTCTGCCGCCGCCGGCCGGGCTCGATGCGGTCAGCTGCTCGGCGCTGTGCGGCTGGGGTCTCGACGCCCTGCGCAAGGAGATCCTGCGTCGCGTGGGGCCGCAGCTCGACGGTGGCGAGCAGCTGCTGGTGACCAGTGCGCGGCAGGCGTCGCTGCTGGCCGCAGCTTCGACCGCCCTGGGTCAGGCCGCGAACGCGGTCATCGCCGAGGGTGGGGCCAGCGCCGAGATCGCAGCCGGCGAGCTCCGGGTGGCTGCCTCTCGCCTTGGTGAGCTGAGCGGCGAGGCGGTGTCCGAAGAGGTCCTCGACGCGATCTTTGCCCAGTTCTGCGTGGGCAAGTAACCTGCTGGCAGCGTGACAGCATGAGAGATCGGGGATGAAGGTTCTGATTGTCGAAGACGATCGCAAGCTGGCCAGCTTCCTGTCGCGGGCATTCTCCGAGGAAGGCTACACGGTGGATGTGTGCCGCACCGGCGCTGAGGCGGTGGGTCAGGCGCCCGCCATCTCGTATGATCTGGTGCTGCTCGACTGGATGCTGCCCGAGGGCGACGGCCTGTCGGTCTGTCGCGAGCTGCGGCGGCTGGGCAACAGCGTTCCCATCCTGATGCTGACCGCGCGCAGCGAGATCGGCGAAAAGGTCATGGCGCTCGACGGCGGCGCCGACGACTACATGACCAAGCCGTTTCACCTTGACGAGCTGATGGCGCGGGCGCGCGCCCTGACCCGCCGCGCCGTGGGCGGCATCGACGGTGTGCTGCGGGTGGGGCCGCTGGTCCTGGACCTTCAGAAGCGCGTCGTGCACGTAAATGGCACCCGCGTCGAGCTCACCGGCCGTGAGTTTTCGCTGATGGCGCTCCTGGCGCGCAACGCCGGCCGCGTCGTGACCCGCAGCGAGATCCTGGAGCAGGTGTGGGGCATCCACTTTGATCCCGGCAGCAACGTGATCGACGTCCACATGCGCCGCCTGCGCGAGAAGCTGGGCGGGGCGGCCGTGTGGCTGGAGACCGTGCGCGGTCAGGGCTACCGCCTGGCGCTGGCCGAGCCGAGCTGAAGCTAGCCCGGAGGCCGTGTGGTAGCATCGCCAGCATGACCGGTGTGCCCAATGCCGATGGGGCTGGCTCTGGGTCCGATCTGGGTCCAGGCAAGCGGCTGCCCATGTACCCGCTGGAGCCGGCGCTGGCAGAGGCCGACGCGGCCGAGCTGCCGTTTTTCGGCCTCGATACCCTGTGGCTGCAGCTGACCGGCACGCTGTGCAACATCGCCTGTCGCCACTGCTTCATCACCTGCGGCCCCAAAGAGGACCGCGTGCCCATGATGACGCGAGCCCGCATCGAGGAGCTGCTGATCGAGGCGCGCCAGTTCGGGGTCAAGGAGTTCTACTTCACCGGCGGCGAGCCGATGCTGCACCCGGAGTTTTTCGCGATCGTCGAGCGCACGCTGGCCGAAGGGCCCACGAGCGTGCTCACCAACGGCACGCTCATCGACGAGGCGGCTGCGGCCGAGCTGCGGCGGATCTTCGACGCCGCCCGCTACTCGCTGGAGCTGCGCGTGTCGCTGGACGGCATGACCGCCGAAGAAAACGATCCGGTTCGCGGTCGCGGCACCTTCGCGACCATCGTGCAGGGCATCCGGCACCTGGCCGCAGTGGGGCTGTCGCCGGTGATCACCGTCGTCGAGCACGCCGATGCGCTGCGGGTAAGCGACGCGCGCCAGCAGTTTCTCGACTTTGCCCGCTCGCTCGGGCTGCGCCAGCCGCGGATCAAGTTCCTGCCGCTCTTGCGCATCGGGCGCGAGCCGCGGCGCACCCACGGCTACGCGCACGACGAGCTGGTGCGCCCGCCGCTTGAGCCCGACCTGATCCGATCGGTGCAGTGCAACAGCTCGCGGCTCGCGACCCAGGACCATGTGCTCACCTGTCCGCTGCTGCTCGATGCGCCCGAGGCGCGGCTGGGCACGCGGCTGGCCGACGCGCTGCGGCCGATCCGCCTGCGCTGGTCCGCCTGCCACACCTGCGTCGCCGAGGGGCTGTCATGTCGGACGTAGGGCCCCAGACCAAGGCGGCAACCCGGCGCTATGCCGTGTTCGGCGGCGTCTACAACAACTGGCTGGCTCTCGAAGCGGTGCTCGACGATGCAGCCCGGCGCGGGGCCGAACAGCTCTTCTGCCTGGGCGATCTGGGCGGCTTTGGACCCTATCCAAACCGCATCCCGCCCATCCTGATCGATCGCGGCGTCGTGACCATGCAGGGCAACTACGACCACTCGATCGGCAACCGCCTGGCCGACTGCGCCTGCGGCTACAGCGATCCGCGCGACAACCACTACGCGCGCATCTCGTATGCCTACACGCAGACCAACACCGCCGAGCGCTGGCTGCCCTACCTGCGCGACCTGCCGCCCCACCTGGGCTACCGCTGGGGCGGCTACCGGGTGCGCATGGCCCACGGCTCGCCGCGGCAGGTCAACGAGTTCCTGTGGGAGTCGAGCAGCTCCGACGCCTTCCTGCGCCGGCTACTCGGCGAGCACCAGGCCGACGTGCTCTTGTGCACGCACACCGGAATTCCGTGGGTGCGGCGGCTGCCGGCAGAGCTGGGCGGCGGCCTGGTGGTGAACGTCGGGGCGATCGGACGCCCGGCCAACGACGGCCGCACCTGCGTCTGGTACGCGCTCCTGGAGGTGCCGGTGGAGCCTGCCGCTGGCGGGCTGCTGCCGCCGGCCGCCACCGGGGTCACCGTCGAGCTGGTGCCGGTCGGCTACGACCACGAGCAGCTGGCGGCGGCCATGCGTCGCGAGTCGCTGCCCGAGGAGTTCATCGAGACCATCGCCACCGGCCACTGGACCACCTGCCTCGAGATCCTGCCGGCCAAAGAGCGCAGCCGCGGTCGCTACTGAGCGGCGGGCAGGCTACGGGCTGGCCGTCTCGCCGCCCGCTGCCGGCGGCTCACCGTCGCCGGCCTTCTCTTTTTCTTTCTCTTTTTCTTTTTCAGCGGGCTGGTCGGTCGGCTTGTCGGCCGATTTCTCGGTCGATTTTTCAGTCGGTTTTTCGGCCGATTTTTCGGTCGATTTCTCGGTCGATTTCTCGGTCGATTTCTCGGTCGATTTTTCGGGGGGCTTGTCGCGGGGCGGGCCGATGCGCTGGAGGGTGACGGTCTGCTTGCTGCCGGTGGTCAGGTCCAGGATGATGCTGGTCTCCTGGTAGCCGTCCAGGCGCAGCAGCAGCTTGAGCAGGCTGTTTTGCGCCTCCTGCTCGAACTTGAGCGGCGTCTTGCCCAGCGACGCGCCGTTGTCGGCGCGCACGACCTCGGCGCCGCGCGGCCGGGTGGCCAGCTGCCAGCGCAGCTTCTTGCCCGGCGGCCCCGGGGCAAGCTGCGCCGGCGTGGGCAAGAGCGGGGTGAGCCCGACGGGAGCAGTGGGAACCGGCACCAGCGCCGGCTGGGCCGCTGGCTCGGGCGGGTTGTCGATCTTGCCGGCCGCGGTCGGGGTCTGCGGCTCGCCGGCCCCAAGCTGCTCCAACGAGATCTTCTGCGTCGTGGACTCGCTGTAGTTCAGGACCACGGTGGTGCCGCGGTAGCCCTTGAGCTGCACGAAGACGCGCAGCGTGCCCTCGCGCCGGACCTCGCGGTGGTACCACGGGGTCAGCCCCAGGATCTCGCCGCCGTTGGCGCTGAGGATGGTGGCGCCCGAGGGCTCGCTGTCGAGGCTCCAGGTCACGTCGCTCGACTGCGGGGCGCGCCCGAAGGTGGTGAGCTGCGCCTCGAAGAGCAGCACGCCGCTGACCACCACCAGCAGCACCGCGATGGCGATGGCCACGGCGAAGCGGCGGCCGGTCATGGTGTTCAGCGTCTGTCCCACAGCCTGCTGAAGTGTGTGCACGGCTGCGCGCGGCTTGGAGCGATCGGTGCTGGCCGACCCCACGCCCGCGCTCCAGCCCGCCGAGCGGCTGGGGGCGGCAGGCTTGGAGATGCCGGTGCGCCGGGTGCGGTGGGCGCCCATGGCCTCCAGCTGCGCGACCACCTCGCCCATGTCGGGGCGCGCGGTCGGCTCCTTGGCCATCATCTGATGCACCAGATCGGTCAGCTCCTCGGGAATCGAGGGGTCGAGCTTGCGCAGGTTCGGCGGCTTGTCGCGCAGGTGCATGCTCATGAGCTCACCGGCGCTGTCAGCGACGAACGGGGGGTGGCCGACGAGCATCTGAAAGAGGATGACGCCCAGCGAGTAGACGTCGGCCTTGCCGTCGATATCCGACGCGCCGCGGCACTGCTCGGGCGCCATGTGCGTCGGTGTGCCCATGATCATGCCCGTCTGCGTGCGCATGCCCGTCGGCGCGCGGCTGGGCGCGAGGCTGTTCAGGCGCAGCTTGGCGATGCCGAAGTCGAAGATCTTGATGCGCTCGCCGTCGACGGTCTCGGGATCCGAGACGATCATGATGTTGTCGGGCTTGAGGTCGCGGTGGACGATGCCCTTGGCGTGGGCGGCAGCCAGCGCCGAAGCGATCTGGCGGCCAAAGTTCATCACGTCGCGCTGGCCGAGGTGGTTGGCCTTTTCGAGGCGGCTGGTCAGGAGCTCGCCGTCGAGATACTCCATGACGATGTAGGCGCCGTCGTCGAGACGTCCCGACTCGAAGACGCCGACCAGGCCGGGATGGTGGATGATGTTGACCGCGCGCGCCTCATTGAAGAAGCGCTGGATGCTCTGCTGGTCGTTGGCGTACTCGGGGTGCAGGACCTTGATCGCTGCCCGGCGCCCGATCTGCTCCTGCACAGCTTCATAGACAGCGCCCATGCCGCCCTGGCCGAGCTTGCGCAGAATGCGATAGTTGCCGATGCGCTGTCCGACTCCAACCATTTTAAAATTGTCCCGCTGCCGACGGCACAGAGCTCTTCCCTGCGGCCCAGCTCGATCTCAGGGCATGCCAGGGTGTCCCAGCCCGGACGGCGCGTATTAGGACGTATTATGCCACGAGTTACACCGGATCGACGGCGCGACCTATGGTCCTATCTTATGGCCCTATCTATTGAGGCCGGTGCCAAGGGAAAAAACGGCGGGCTCAAGGTTCGGCCGTCGTTCAGCCGCTGATATGCATATAAAACAGTCGCTGGTTTGACATTTCCGAGCGTCTCCGCCAACATAAAAATCCATGCCTCACTTCCCGTATCGAGCTGGAAGCTACATCCTGTTCGCTGAGCTCGGGACAGGCACTCTCGGTACGACGTACATTGGGCGCGAGGCTGCCCAATCGAAGATGGCTTTCAAGCCGCTGGCGGTGCGCATCT
>Ga0075163_10007399_pt1 | contig 14519 bp, 11 predicted proteins | sample JI1023141ADNA_FD_71478 | JGI IMG/M metagenome (GOLD analysis project Ga0075163, IMG submission 71478) | Wastewater effluent complex algal communities from Wisconsin, to seasonally profile nutrient transformation and Carbon sequestration -... | ecosystem: Engineered > WWTP > Effluent > Algae...
TAAATGTGTTGGAAAAAGAAATCATACTCAATAAAACAAATTATGAATATGATTTTGTGTCTGCCATAGAAAAAGATAATATCTTTGGCGTACAGTACCACCCCGAAAAAAGCCATAACGCTGGGGCACAATTAATAAAAAATTTTATTGAACTATAAAAATGTTTAGACCAAGAATTATTCCTGTTTTATTGCTTCAAGACAATGTTCTTGTAAAGTCTATTCAATTTAAAAATCATAAATATATAGGCGACCCAATAAATGCCGTAAAAATTTTTAACGATTTAAAAGCCGATGAAATAGTTTTTTTAGACATTTCGGCTACAAAAAACAATAGGTTAATTTCTTTAGACTTTGTTAAAAACGTAGGCGAAGAAGCCAATATGCCTTTTGCCGTAGGTGGTGGCATAAAAACTATTGAAGATATTCAAGCTATAATAGCTGCTGGAGCAGAAAAAATAATTATTAATTCTGCCGCAGTAGAAAACCCCGATTTCATTAAACAAGCCGCTGAAACATTTGGCTCATCTACCATAGTAGTATGTATAGATGTGAAAAAAAATATGTTTGGCAAAGAAAAGCAATGGATAAATAACGGAAAAAAATCTACTGCCTACACGCCAGAAGACTTTGCTGTTTTGATGGAAAAAAATGGTGCTGGCGAAATTATAATACAATCTATAACTAACGATGGCTCAATGGATGGTTACGATTTAGCTTTGATAGAAAAAATATCAAGAGCCGTAAGCATACCCGTTACAGCATTGGGTGGTGCCAAAGATATTGCAGATTTAGAATTGGCCTATAAACAAGGTCATGCCACAGGATTGGCAGCTGGAAGTATATTTGTATATCAAAGCAAAAGAAGAGGCGTTTTGATAACCTACCCAGAAAAAGAACAGATAGACAAACTATTTAAAAATTAGATTGAAATGAAACAAATAGAATATCAAATTTGCAATAGATGCGTAATGGATACTAGCGATCCTGAAATAGTTTTTGACGAAAAAGGAAATTGCAACCATTGCAATGAGTTTTTAAACAATACTTCTAAAAAAGTTTATCAAGGCGAAAAAACCGATAATGAATTAAAAGAGCTTGTTGCCAAAATTAAAAAAGATGGTAAAAACAATGAGTTTGACTGTTTGATAGGTGTAAGTGGTGGTATAGATAGTAGTTATGTAGCTTATTTGGTAAATCATTTGGGTTTAAGACCTTTGGCTTTACATATGGACAATGGTTGGAACTCTGAAGAAGCTGTAAAAAACATTAAAAATATTTGCCAAAAACTTGGCATCGAGTATCAAAGTTATGTGTTGGACTGGGAAGTTTTTAAAGACGTACAATTGGCAGTTTTAAAATCTTCTATAGTAGAAGTAGAAATACCTACAGATATAGCCATACTAGCTGCGCTAAACAAAATAGCTGCAGAAAACAATATTAAATATATAGTAAGTGGCGGAAATTATGCCACCGAAGGAATATTGCCAGATAAATGGTTTTATAACGCTAAAGATTTAACACTTTTAAAATCTATTTATAAACAATACGGCACCAAAAACTTCAGTAAATTTCCAACCTTCGATTGGAAAAAAGAAGTTTATTATAAGTTTGTAAAAGGAATTAGAATGGTTTATTTACTAAATTATGTAGATTTTGATAAAGATAAAGCTATGGAATTTCTTCAAGAAAAACTGGATTGGAAATACTACGGCGGAAAACATTATGAATCTAAATTTACTGGTTTTGTGCAGTCTTACATTCAACCTGTAAAATTTGATGTGGACTATAGAAAAGCTACTTTTTCAACACAAATTTGCATGGGAACCATGACTAGAGAAGAGGCCGTAGAAAAGTTAAAACAAAAATCATACAACGAAGCTACCTATATGGACGAAATGGCTTATGTAGCCAAAAAGCTAGATTTAAGCCTTCCTGAGTTTCAAAAAATTCTAAATTCACCAGCAAAATCTTATAAAGATTATCCAAATGATGAAAAGAAACTGGAGTTTATTTATAAAGTTTATAGAAAATTAATGAACAAAAGCCAATAGTTTTTTTGATAAAGACAAACTAAGCACAATAATTTCCCCCAAAAAAACACATTATGATTAAAATAATAGCCATCATAGGCGCACGACCTCAGTTTATAAAACACGCACCAATAGAATTGTATTTTAAAGACAAATGCGACTTTATAACCATACACACAGGGCAGCATTATGATGAAAACATGAGTAAAGTGTTTTTTGACGAACTTGGTATGAGCGCACCTACTTATTTGCTAAAACTAGGTGGCGGCTCGCATGGCGAACAAACAGGCAAAATGCTAATAGATATTGAAAAAATACTTTTGGACGAAAAACCTGACTTTGTATTAGTATATGGCGATACCAATTCTACACTAGCAGGTGCTTTAGCTGCAGCAAAAATACATATACCAGTAATACATATAGAAGCAGGTCTTAGAAGCTTTAACAAGCAGATGCCCGAAGAAATCAATAGAATTTTGACTGATAATGTGTCTAGTATTTTACTCTGCCCTACAGACCAAGCCATCGAAAACTTGAAGAGCGAAAACATTACTAAAAACGTGTTCAAATCTGGCGACATAATGTGCGATATGATACACATAGCAAAGAAAAGAAACTTGCTACAAAAATCTCCAGATTACCTAGATTATATTTATACCACCATACATCGCCCATACAATACTGACGACCTTCAACGACTTGAAAAAGTACTGGAAAGCTTAAATAATTTGGACAAAAAAATAATTTTTGCAAGACACCCAAGAACAAAAAATTTGATGGAAAAACATCAGCTTTTTGATAACAAATTTGCAAACATAAAGTTTATAGAACCTATTTCATATTTTGAAAACCTAAATTATATGTATAACGCTTCGGCTATCGTTACAGATTCGGGTGGAATGCAAAAGGAAGCCTATATTTTAGAAAAAAAATGTATCACCTTGCGTTCAGAAACAGAATGGGTAGAAACTTTAGAAAACAACTGGAACGTGCTCGTCTTTAACCATTTAGAAAGCATTCAAGAAGAACTAAATAAAAAACCTTTTGGGCATAACGATACCATTTATGGCAATGGAAATGCAGCAAAAGAAATTTATGATATCATTGATGATACTTTTAAGGCTTAAAAGCAAGCATTTTCCCCTACAACAAACCCTCAATAATCTTCTCAATACTATAACCTTCTGCTTCGGCTTTGTAGTTTCTAAAAACTCTGTGTCTTAACACTGGAAGCGCTATAGCTTGTACATCTTCTATGTCTGGGCTGTATTTTCCATTCATAGCGGCATGGCATTTGGCTCCGAGCACTAAAAACTGTGCGGCTCTAGGTCCTGCGCCCCAAGACGTATAGTTATTTATAGCTTCTGTAGCTTGTGGAGTGTTTGGTCTAGTTTTTTGAACCAGTTTTACTGCGTACTCTAGCACATTGTCTGCTATTGGTATTTTTCTTATCAGTTCTTGAAAATATAGAATTTCTTCGCCGCTCATTATTTTATTTACCGAAGCTTTTATGTTTGTGGTAGTGCTTTTTACTACAGCTACTTCTTCTTCAAAACTTGGGTAGTCGAGCCAAATATTAAACATAAAACGGTCTAGCTGCGCTTCTGGTAGCGGATAGGTTCCTTCCTGTTCTATAGGATTTTGTGTAGCCAATACAAAAAATGGTTTTGGAAGCTCGTGTCTAACACCAGAAACGGTTACCGTTTTTTCTTGCATAGCTTCAAGAAGTGCTGCTTGCGTTTTTGGTGGCGTTCTGTTTATTTCATCTGCCAAAACGATGTTAGAAAAAATAGGACCTTTATTAAACTTAAACTTTTTAGTTTCGTCAAGTATTTCTGCGCCTACAATATCCGAAGGCATTAAATCTGGTGTAAACTGTATTCTATTAAAATCTAAATCTAAAACTTCTGAAATAGTGTTTACCAAAAGTGTTTTTGCCAATCCTGGCACACCTACCAACAAACTATGCCCGTTGCAAAAAATAGAAGTTAAAACATAGCTTACTGCTTCATCTTGTCCTACTATTATTTTACTAATTTCTTTTTTCAGCGTTTTATACTTTGCCGAAAAATCATCTACAGCTTCTACGTCAGATTTATAGTTCACTTTTTATGTTTTAGTCTTTAAAGTTAATAAAAATTACTTGCTTACGGATTTATTACTTTGCCATTTTTCTAAATTTTCACAATTGTCAAACCCAGAACCAAATTTTACATAAACGGTTTTACTTTTATCTTCTACCCATTCATTTAGAACGTCCATTTGTTTAGTTTGCTTAGCTACGGCTTTTATTTTGCTATAGTCTGTTTCTATACTTGCTTTGTGAGCAGGTGTTTCAGATTTTAAATAAACTATACGGTAGCCTTTTTGTCCACTTTGCGAAACAAAAGGAAGTATTTTAGAAAAATCGCCAGGGTTTTTGCCGTCTAAAGCTAATACTACTTCTGGCTCCAACTGGTTCATTTCAAAAAAGCTATTTCCTGTTTGTTGGTTAGTTATTAAACCACCATTTGTTTTAGAGTTTTCATCTTCAGAATATTGTTTTACCGCTTCTTGAAAGTTCAACTCTTTGCTGTCTATTTTTTGTTTTACTTTTATCAAATCTTGGCTTGCCGTAAAAGAGTTGGTTTCATCTACTACTGGACTTATTAATATATGTCTTGCTTTTATTCTGTTTCCTTTTTTTTCTAAAAGTTGTATAATGTGGAAGCCGTATTGTGTTTCTACCACTTCAGAAATTTCGTTTTCTTTTAGTCTAAAAGCTACTGCTTCAAAATCTGGTACAAAAACACCTCTTTCCACCCAACCCAAATCGCCACCATTGTTTGCCGAACCAGGGTCTGTAGAATATAATAATGCTTGTAGTTCAAACCCACTTCCATTTAAAAGATCTACTCTTATAGCTTCTGCTTTTTCTTTTGCTTCTTGCTTTTGAGCTATTGTAGGTTTAGAAAGTATTACTATTTGCCCAACTTCTACTTCTGCGTTAAAAAACGGTAAACTATCTTTAGGAATACTTTTATAAAAAGCATCTACTTCTTTTGGAGAAATTTCTAAACCACTAAAAATATTGCCTTTCATTTTTTCTGAAAGCATTTGTTGGCGCACGTCTGCTCTAAATTCTGCTTTTAGTTCGTAAACAGATTTTCCGTAGTATTCTACCAGCTTTTCTTCAGTTCCAAACATATTTACAAACACGCCCATTCTTCGATTTAGCTCGCCTTCTACATCGTCTTCTCCTATATAAATACTATCTCTTTCGGCTTGTGCCAAAAAAAGTTTTTCTAAAAGCAATTGATCTAAAATTTGGCATTTTGCATCTTCTGGCAAAATATCGCCTTGGCTTAATGCTTGCTGATATTGTCCTTCTACTGTAGATTTTAGTATAATATAATCTTCCAATACAGCTGCTACGCCATCTATTTCTTGGGCTTTAGCAGCGCTCATTGTTACAATAAAGCCAATACTAATTAATATAATTTTCAAAAATTTTGTCATTTTTTGCTTTTTGATATGTTTTTTCTTCTAGTTCTAACAGATATTCCTGTTTTTTGTTGTGCATTGTCATTATACTCACTTCTTTTTGTACCAATTCTAATGGTGCAGTTTCTCCTTTATTTTTTATTGATAAAATGTTGTAAATCATTACATTTTCATCGTCTATATAGTGGTATTTATAGCCACCCGAAACTACCAACATATTTTCAGGAAGTTTTAAAAATGACCTCAAAAAAGTTTCACTTTTAATCTGGCTTTTATCTATTTGGCATTTTTCAGAATTGCTAGCACAGTAACTACTTAGAAAATTTGAGTTTTTACCTTCCGAAACATTTTTTCTTATTTGTTGAATATTTGAAACATTTTTTGGCAAAATAATATATTTCATTTCAAAATAATCTTCGTCGAACATATAATATTCTTTATGCTTTTGGTAGTATTCTTTCAAATCTGCATCTGTTAAAACAATTTCGGCAGTTTCCATCAGTTTTTTTTGATAGCCAGCTTTTATCAAATCATTTTTATACTTTTCTGCTTCAAACTCTATTTCTTCTAAGTTTTTTACACCTTGCTCTGCCTTTAAAATCATTACTTGATCTTTAATCCAGTTTTCTACATATTTTTTTAAAAACGTAACACTGTCTTCGGCGTTTAGGCCATTAAAACCATAGCTTGGCACATACGAAAGATAAAGCATTTCTGTTTTTACTTCAGCCAATAAAACATCATCTGCCACTGGTGGCGGAGGCTTAGCTTTTCTATTGCACGAAAATGCAAAAGCTAAAAGTGTAATTATGATGACTAGTTTTTTCAAAATACTTTTTCTATTTTACCAAAGCTCTAAACGCTTCTTCGTTTACTGTTATTGGATATTTTTGACTCAATGTTTTTATCCATTCTGCTTCTAAAAAATCTTGATAGTCTGATATAACATAGCCTCTAGTTTCGCTCAAAGTTTTTTGACTTGGAGCTAAAACATCTGTAACGTAAGTAATTTTTACAGAGCCATCTAGATTTTTCTCTTCGCTTATAGAAGCTTTTTTCCAATCTAAAGCATTTACGACTTCATTTGCTCCTTTTTCTGCTTTAAATTCTTTTGCAGAAACTGTTTCTACTTTTTTGTTTAGCTTAGCTAAAATAAAATCTTGAGTTTTTCCTTTAGCTAAATATTTTTTAAGTTTTTCGGCTGTTTTCAAATCTTTAGCAGTATAGTTTGTGTATGCTATTCTATCTTTCCAAACATATTTTTCTCTATTGCTTTCAAAAAACTTATTTAAACCTGTAGTGTCTTCTACTGCTTTGTTCCAAACTTCTTTATTGGTAAGTTCAAATAGTAAAATACCGTCGTGGTATTCTTGCATTAAGTTTTTAAAATCTGGAGAAATTTCTTCTAAATGCTCTTCTCTATATTTGCTTATAGCTTCTGCTTTAAAAGCTTTATACTTTTCCATTACAAACTCTTTGGTTTCTTCTGGATTTGAAGGTTTTTCGTTTTTTAAAGTGCTAAAAAATTCGCTTTCAGTAACTTTTTTTGTTCCTATATTAAACAATATTGGACTGTTTTCTGTGCTTACTTTAGTAACCGGTTTTTTGTCGCTTTGTGCTGTTTCGTAATTTCTTACCAAACTGCTTACCGCCAAATTGTTTTCAGAAAAACCAAATTTTGTTTTCGTATCTGCTATCATCATTACGTTTGCAACGTTAGAGCGAGAATCTTTTTGAACTCTTTTTTCTATTTCATTTTTAGCATAGTCGTATTCTGGTAGTTCGTCTTTTTTTATTCTTTTAATAATGTGCCAGCCCAATTCTGTTTTTACTGGAGCTGTAATTTCACCATCGTTTTTTAATGCAAATACTGCGTTAGAATAAGACTCTAGCATTTCAGCACCGCTCAAAGCAGGTAAAACACCTCCTTGAAATTTAGTCTTTTTGTCTTCAGAATACGTTTTTACGGCTTCTTCAAAAGTTATTTTTCCACTTTTAATGTCTTCACTTATTTGTTTTGCTTTTGTTTCTGCTATTTTTTGGTTTTCGGCGCTGTCGTCTGCTTTACTTTTCACTAAAAGATGGGCTGTTTCCATTTTTCCTCGTGCTGCTCTTTTGTTTTTTACATAAACCAAATGGTAGCCAAACTGTGTTGCCACTGGTTCAGATATTTGACCAATAGCGGTGCTGTACATTGCATTTTCAAAAGGGTAAACAGTTTGAAAAACCGTAACGTAACCTAAATTTCCGCTTTCATATTTTTGTTTATTGCCAGCATATTTTGTTGTGTTAAGTTTGTTGTATATAGCAACCTGATCTTGAAAACTTGTTTTTTGCGCAGCTGTTCTTATACTTAAAAGTTCTTTTAAAACTTTTGCCGAATCTGCTTTTGTAGGTATATTATTTGGCCAAAAAATAAGAATATGGCTTACTTCTACTTCTTCTTGCATTCTGTCGTAAGCTTCTTTTACCAAATTTTCGGTTACTTTTCTGTCTGTTAAGTATGTTCCCGTCAACTGACTTCTATACGAAGCCAACTCGCTACTAAATGCTTTGGCTGTATCCATTCCTAAAGCTTCGGCTTCTTTTACTTTAAGTCTAAAGTTTTCGTAAAGTTTCAAATACTCATCCAAAGATTTTTTGCTAAAATCTGCTTGGTTGTTGATATTGTTTTTAGTATAAACACGAGTAAACTCTCCTACACTTACTGGCGTGCCTGCTATTGTAAAAAGTGTAGTTTGGTCTTGGTTAGTTTGTGCAAAGGCTACAGCAAACAAAGACGAAAGTATAAGTATTCCTTTTTTTAACATCATTAAAATCTTTTTTAGGTATGCAAATATAGTATTTTAGCTTGTTCATTAAAACATATATTGCATAGACTTTGTCGTTTTTATAAATTCATTGTAAATACTTAACCAAATTTAACGATATAAGCCTATTTTTGCAGTCTATTATGAAAACAAATTTAAAAATATTATACGAAGACAACCATTTGCTTGCTATAAATAAACCATCTGGTATGCTTGTACAAGGCGATAAAACTAACGATGAGTGTATTTTAGACTTTGCGAAAGCTTATATCAAAGAAAAATATAACAAACCTGGCGAAGTTTTTATTGGTTTACCGCACAGACTAGACAGACCAACATCTGGCGTGGTAATCTTAGCACGCACAAGCAAAGCTTTAGAAAGATTGAACAAAATGTTTCACGACAAATTGGCTAAAAAAACATATTGGGCTGTTGTGGGTGCAAACCCACCACAAGTAGAAGATACTTTGATACACTATATGACTAAAAGTGAAGAAAAAAACAGGTCGTATGCGCACAAAAAACCAAAAAAAGGTGGCGATTATGCTGAACTATCTTACAAATTGGTAGGAAAAAGTAAAATGTTTAATCTTTTAGAAGTAAAACCTGCTACAGGCCGCCACCACCAAATACGTGTGCAGCTTTCTGCTATCGGTTGTCCTATAAAAGGCGATATAAAATATGGTTTCAAACGTTCAAACGTAGATAAATCTATTCATTTGCATGCTTATGTATTAGAAATTTTTCACCCAATTACTAAAGAACCTTTAAAAATAATAGCACCGCCGCCAAACGAAGTAGTGTGGAATGTTTTTAAAGAAGTAGAGTTAAGTTAAACCCATTTTTTTATGTGTGGAATAGCAGGCTTTTATGTGCCAAACAAAACTGTAAATCCATCTTGGATAAAACAAATGACCGATGCCCAAGCGCATAGAGGTCCAGATTCTGATGGTAGTTTTTTAGACGAGAAACAAGGTGTGGCACTTGGTCATAGACGATTGAGTATTGTAGATTTATCGCACGCGGCAGACCAACCTATGTACTCGCATTGTGGCAACTTTGTAATGGTTTTTAATGGCGAAGTTTACAACCATAAAGAGCTAGCAGCCAAACATAGAATTAAAACCAAAACTACATCAGACTCGGAAGTTATTTTAGAGCTTTTTGCATTATTGGGCAAAGATTTTGTAAACGAGCTCAACGGCATGTTTGCCATAGCTATTTACGATAAAAAAGAAGATAAACTTTGGCTTTTTAGAGACCGTTTGGGCATTAAACCTATTTATTTTTATTGGCAAAATGAAGCCTTTTTGTTTGCTTCAGAACTTAAAGGTATTAAAAGCTTAGCTTCAGATTTTCCGCTTACGGTAAACAAAAAAGCTATCTACAACTTTTTAAGATTAGGCTATATTCCAGAACCGCTTTCTATTTACAACGAAGTTAGAAAGTTTCCTGCAGGTTCTATTTTGAGTATAGACAGAAATGGCTACAAAATAGAAGAATATTGGAACTTAAAAAACAAAATTTCTGAACATAAAAATACTGACGAAGAAGCTGCAAAAAAAGAGCTAAACGCTATTTTGCAAAGCAGTGTCAAGTATAGACTTATGGCCGATGTTCCTTTTGGCACATTTTTGAGTGGTGGTATAGATTCGAGTGTGGTAACTGCTGTAGCACAAAGCGTTTACGATAAACCCATCAACACTTTTTCTATCGGTTTTAGCGAATCTAAATATAACGAAGCCGTTTTTGCAAAAAAAATAGCAAATTATTTAGGCACAAACCATCACGAATTTATGGTTTCTTATACCCAAGCCATTGAACATTTTGATAGTATCTTAAAAGCTTACGACGAACCTTTTGCAGACAGTTCGGCAATACCAACAATGCTCGTTTCAAAACTTGCAAGACAGCACGTAACCATGACACTTAGTGGCGATGGTGGAGATGAACAGTTTTTTGGCTACGGAATGTACACTTGGGCAAAAAGACTTAACAATCCTTTAGTGAAAGCTTTTGGTACGCCTTTAAACTATATGTTTTCAAAGAGCAATAATAGACATAAAAGAGCCAGCGGTTTGTTTGGGCATAAAAATATGGACACACTTCCCTCTCATATTTTTTCTTTAGAGCAGTTTTTCTTTTCAGACAAAGAGTTAGGTAGTGTTCTAAAACCAAATGCATATTCTAGTTTATCATTAAATGAAAATTTAGGAAAAGAATTGGGTTTAAATGCTCAAGAAAACCAAGCGTTTTTTGATATTCAGCATTATTTAAAAGATGATTTGCTGGTAAAAGTAGATAGAGCAAGTATGCAATATTCTTTAGAAGCTCGTGTACCACTTTTGGACCATAGAATGCTTGAATTTACCATAAACTTGGCTCCAGAATTAAAAATTAAAAATGGAGAAACAAAGTATTTGCTCAAACAAGTGCTTTACGACTACGTTCCCAAAGAATATTTCGACAGGCCAAAATGGGGTTTTAGTATTCCGATAAGAAATTGGCTACAAAACGAACTTAAATACCTTCCAGAAAAATATTTAAGCACACAGGTTTTAGAAAAACACGGTATTTTTAATGTAAAGGAAGTTAAATCCATAGAAGCGCGCTACTTTGCTGGAGAAGATTATCTTTTCAATAAAATTTGGGCTATCATTATTTTGAACCAGTGGTTGGAAGCGAATTCTTAATCTTTTTCAAATAACTCAAAATAAAAAGGTGCTTATTAAAGCACCTTTTTATTTATTTTTCTATCTAGCTACTGTTGGTGCTTTTTCTTTAACTTCAAGCATATATTTTGCTACAGCTATCTTTACATCTTCAGGTAAGTGCTTTTGACTTGGCATTTGTGGGTAGTCTGGTCTTTTGTGTACAGGATTGTTTATAAAATCTACAATACCTTGCGGGTTGTCTTTATAAATAGCTTGTATTGCTCTAATTTCTGGACCTACAATTTGATTGTTGTACGAGTGGCAACCTGCACATATGCCATAAAAAGCCAATTTTCCCTTGTCGGTTATAGTAACAGCTTTTGATGGCACTGGTTTGCTAAGCATATACGATTTTATTTTTTTGGTACTAAAAGGCTCGCAGTTTACAAAACTATTTAAACCTAAAGTAACATATCTGTCTCTATTTAGAATACAGTTGTTTTCGCCGCCTCCAATAAAACCAATATCCAATTTGTCTAACATAGCAACCTTCATAACTTTTTGAATAACTCCAGATGGTTCATAACCGTTGTTTTCCATATAGTTGTCTAAAATACTTATATTATCAGAATTTGGGTCAATGCCTTCATCTGTTGAAAACTTAATTTCTGCATTTTTTAAATCTGTGGCAGCTATCGCAAAACATTTATTTCCAACAAAAAAATTGTTTTCCACTTTTACATCATCAGCTGCTATTATTAACAAACCTGTTCCTGGTGGTATAGAAGCAACAACAGAACCTGGCGCACCAAAGTTTTTATGGTTATTGTTAATAACAAAATTTCCTCTAAAAATAACGTCATAGCAAGTTTTGATTGGTAAACCTGGCGTTATAAATGCCAACAAACCACCCGTATTATCGTGTACATAATTGTTTTCTACCAAACAGTGTCTTGAGTTTTCAATTTCAATACCTGCAACTGATTCAAACACTTCGTTGCCTCTTACATCTACATTATCGCACATTCCTATATATATAGCGGCATCTTCTATGCCTGAAAGTTTGTTTCCTTCTACCAAACCATTTTTTCCATATTGAGGAAAAATACCATAAACACCAGTATTTATAACCAAATTGTTTCTAATGATAAAGTTGTTTCCAGCTTGTCCCATTATGGCATTTCCTTTATAATCTATAATTTTAAAGTTTTCGATAGTAATACCATTTCCTGAATACAAAAAGGCATCGTTAAGTTCTTTTTTACCGTCTAAAGTTGGCCATTCACCATTTTTTATAACCCCATAAAAACGAAGATTGTCTTTGTCTATATAAACTGTTTCTGTATAAGTACCTGGATAAACCATTATCATATCGCCAGGTTGTGCTTGTGCTACTATGGCCTGAATAGATTCTCCGTTTTTAACTTCCCAAGTTTTTCCCGGTATTACAGCAGCAGCTTCTCCTGTTTCTGACTCTTCGCCAGCATCAAAAAATGTAGGCGCAATAACTGGTTTTGCCTTTGGTGTTAAAGCAAATTTTCCTATAGCAACTCCTATTCCTACTAATAAAATAGCTAATAATACTTTTTTCATTTTTATATATTTTAATCTTGTGTGGTAAATATAATAGTTTTCTTTTAATTTTTAAATTTATAAACCCGAAGGTAATTTTTTTGGTGCTTGAGGTTTAAAACTTTCATCGGTAAGTGTTCCTAAAAAAACCGTAATGTCTTCTATCTCTTTTTCGGTCAATTTTGGTTCCCAAATATGCCAATGCACTATAAGATTAACACTGTCTGGAACTGCGTGTGCTCTACCTTGGGTGTAAAATCTAGTAGTTTCTTGTAGTGTTTTAAAATTTCCAGAATGATTGTAAGGTGCTGTTAATGCTATGTTTCTTAAGCTAGGCACTTTAAACCCACCGTTTAGCGAACTGTCTTTTTCGTTTAGCGCTGCACCAAAATCAAACGGACGACCAGCAGGTTCGGGCGTGCCTATAACTGCTATTTGTTGGTTGGTAAAAAGCGGTGGTGTATGGCATTCTGCACAGCGAGCCACAAAAGACCTAAACACGTTCATACCTTTTATTTCTTGCGGATTTAATGCTTCATGAAAACCGTGTGCGTATTGATCGTAGCGGCTGTTTAAAGAAATTAATGAACTTTCGAAAGCGGCCAAAGCCATATATACTTCGTTTAAAGTAATTTCTTTTTCATTTTTTTCTGGAAAAGCTTCTGCAAATAACTTTTGGTATAAATCTATTTCGTTTATTGTTTTGTACAAATTTCCTGGTGTATTTCCCATTTCATTTGCTGCAAAAAGTGGTCCTTGCATTTGCTCTTCTAGCGATCTTGCATTTGCCGACCAATTTAGCTTTTTTAGGAAAGCCACATTCCACAAACTTGGTGCAGAACGTGTTGTTGTAAGTCCATTTATACCATTACTAAACGCTAAGCCATCGGTAAAACCTTTGTCTGGCTGGTGGCAACTAGCACAAGAAATACTTTTATCTTTTGAAAGTACAGGGTCGAAAAACAAATAACGCCCCAAATCTATTTGCTGCGGACTAAAGCCATCTCGCATTTTTGGCAATCCTGTTTGCAATCCTCCAAGCCCTTCGTTGTTTGGCGAGTCGTATTGCTGATACATGTTTCTATTAATGCACTCGTTTTTTTCGTTTAATTCAAAACCTGGTGGGCAGTTTTTATTTAGAACTATATCTCCATTTGAAATGGTTTTTTCGGTAAGTGGCTCTAACTTTTTATTTTGTTCTATATTTGAACATGAAAAAAACAAAAAAGAGCTTAAAATAAGAAAAAATAGATATTTCATAAGCTAAACTTTGTTTCAAAGATATGAATAATAAATTATTTTGTATATTTATGTAAACAATTGTTATGAAAAAATATTTTTTTCTATTTTTTATCTTTATTTCATCACACATTTCTGCTCAAGATTGGAATTTAATCCCTTTTGATAAAACAATGTACTATGGTGATGATGTAAATTTTTTAACACCTGTTTATACCAACAATATTCTTACTTTAGGTGTTGACACTACTGCTTTTCACCTTAATACATTTGTAGGTTATTGCGACACTTGCACAGTTTTAAACCCAAATAATTATTATTTAAAAGAAAAAGCTGGGTTTTTAAATAAATTATTTATAAAGCAAGGAGCAGATTTTCTTATTTTAAATCCAGATAGTTTAATTATTAAAACACAAATGCCATTAAACTCTCCTTGGCTTTTTGACCCAAATAATGCTTTAAATGCAGAAATAATTTTAGAAGAATCGACTTTTGTTTTTGGCATTGCCGACTCTGTAAAAACTATTTTAGTTTCAAACAACGATACGATAAAAATATCGAAAAATTTTGGAGTTTTAAAGTACCAAAGGTTTGGTGATAATTGGAATTTGTCTGGTGCTAGAAGCCTAAACAGTACTTTTGGAATAGTTTATAATGGATTTAAAGATTTTTATAACTTTGAAATAGGCGATGTTTTTATGTATAAAGAAACTGAATTTGATGGAAGCT
>Ga0075163_10007400_pt1 | contig 14519 bp, 9 predicted proteins | sample JI1023141ADNA_FD_71478 | JGI IMG/M metagenome (GOLD analysis project Ga0075163, IMG submission 71478) | Wastewater effluent complex algal communities from Wisconsin, to seasonally profile nutrient transformation and Carbon sequestration -... | ecosystem: Engineered > WWTP > Effluent > Algae...
GCCGAACGACACGACCACGGGGGCGCCGGTGTCGATGGTCTCGACGCGCTCCTCGAGGTTGACCGAGACGCGCGCCACGGTCTTGCGCGCACCGGTGAGCTCGAACGGGATCGACTTCTTGCTGCCGAGCACGACGATGTCGAGCGTGCCGCGCACGGTGCTGGTCGACGGCACTCCTCGCGCCACCTCGAGCAGGTAGTGACCCTTCTTGAGCGACTTGAGGCTCAGCTGCTCCTTCGCGGTGCTGGTGGCATCGGCGACGCGAACATCGCTGCGACCACCCATCCACGACACGCGCGTGCCGTCCGGGGTGACCAGCGAGACATCGAGATCCACTCCCGCGTCCCAGCGCGCGTCGACCACCAGATCACCACCGGCCTTCGGAGCGGGCGGGGCGTCGAGCAGCGCCTTCTCGGTCGCGCCGCGGGTGGCGTCGTCCTCGAGGCCCTTGATCACGAGCTGCGCATCGTCGTCGCGGTTGAGCGTGCGCAGGCAGCGCACCGCCGCGGCGCCGGACTTCGCATCCTTACCCTGGATCGAGGCGAGCGCGATGCGGTGACCGCAGGCCTGCGTCATCCGGCCGACGTGCTCGTAGGCGGTGACCATGCGCTCGTGCGTCGCGACGCGATCCGCGTCGAGGTCGACGACACCGGCGAGCAGGCGGAGCGCCTCGTCGCGCTTGCCGTCGCGGCCGAGCAGATCGGCCTGGTAGCCGAGGGCCTGCGGATCGAGGCGGTCGCGATCGAGCCACTTCGCGGCGACCGCGTGAGCGCGATCGATCTCGCCGGCGTAGGACAGGGCCTGGACGAGGGCGCGATGGCGCTCGCGGCTATCGGGAGACTTCGCGAGGGCGCGCTCGGCATCGCCGATCGCCTTGGTGATCGCGGGATTCACGCTGTCGTACGTGGACACCGAGGGGACGCGCACCCACGAGCGGCGCATCGCGAACATGCCACCGCGCCAGCCACCCCCGCGGCCCATGCCTCCGCCGGTGGCGGTGGCGGTGCGAGAGGTCGGCATCGGCCTCTTGGCCACGGGAGGCGGGGCGGGAGCCGCGCTCTTGTCCTGCGCCTCGCTGTCGCCGACGTCAACGGCCGGCGCCTTGCTCGGTGCCCTCGGGGCCGCCGAGGCCCTCGCATCCGAGTCCTTCTTGCCCATCTTGCCTTCGTCGAGCGCCATCGTGCCTGTCGACACGACCTCGTCGAGCGACTCCTGGCCGGTGAACTTGGTGGTCGGCACCGTGCGGTCGACGCCGAACGCATCGAACATCGCCTGCGACTCGAGGACGAGCAGCGACGTCTCCTTCGACATCACGCCGTAGCCCTGCGAGAGCGCCACGATCTTCGCGCGGTCGTCGCCCTTCGCCTTGCGCTCGAGCTGCTCGATCGCGAGCGACGCCCACAGCCGCGGCACGAACCGGTTGCCCGCACCGGCCGACGCGGCCAGCTTGAGCGGATAGCGCTGCTCGAACTTCTCGCCACCGACGGTGCCGCGCAGGACGATGTCGCCCTGGACGTCACCGGTGAGGCGAGCCGCGACGAGCACCTCTTCACCCGTGCGGATCGTCGGCAGCACCGTGGGGGCCACGTCGGCGAGGCCGGTGGGGAGCTCGATCGTCGCGTTGCGGAGCGCGCCACCGAACGTCGATTCGAGGCTCGCCATCGCGGCGGTCTTCACCGACTGACCGGGCACCCACGCGAGGTAGCTACCGCCACCGCCGCGCGCGACCGCGCCGAGCACGGCGGAGTCGGCATCGGTGCCGAGGCCGATCGTCGAGACGTTGACGCCCTGGGTGGACGCCGAGATCGCGGCCTCGACATCGCCGGCCTTGCGGAAGCCGGTGCTGGCGAAGCCGTCACCGACGAAGATCACCCAGCGCTCGCGCTGACCATCGGCGGCGAGCTTGCCCGCCGCGGTGCGGATCGACGACACGATGTCCGACGCGCCGGCGGCCGGCTGCTGACCGAGCCACACGCTCGCGTCCTTCGCGGCGCCGATCGACGGTGCGCGCATCGCACCGAGCTCGCGGCACTCGCTATCGCACGCCATCACGCTGAAGCGATCGCGGCGATCCATCTGCTCGACCAGGCGCTGCGTCAGCTCGGTGGCGCGGGTGTAGCGCTCGCCCACCATCGACTGGCTCGAGTCGACCACGATCATGTAGTCGTGCTCGTGCGCCTCGCGCCAGCGCGGCAGCTTGGGCCGCAGCGCGACCACGGCGGTGGGGCGGGCATCGGCGGCGACCGCCTTCTGCTCGTCGACCACCTTCAGATCGATGCCGACATTCTTCTTCTCGGCGAGCTTCGCGTCGGGAGCGACGGCGAACCCACCGGTGAACGTCCACGCGCGCACCTCGGCATCACCGTCGGTCGCCTTGTAGTCGACGACGAGATCACCGCGCGGCACGAAGCCGGTCTGCTTGAGCGTCAGCGCGTTGACGTCCGCGCGCGCCGGATCGGCGTTGAGGTCGTAGCCTGCCGCGCGAACCTGACCCTGCTGCGCGCCGCGCACCTCGACATCGACCGTCATGTTGTCGGCGACCGTCGAGCCATCGGCGGAGTGCGGCAGCGGATAGACGTACTGGCGATACGGTCCACGCGGCGTGACCACCTGCGTGTACGCGATCTTGATCGTGCGCGAGCCCTTCGGCGGGATCGGGAAGATGCGGAGCTCGAACCGGCCACCGCGCTTCCAGTCGAGCAGCGCGGGGTCGCGCCACGAGCCGTCGACCCAGATGATCTCGTCGCGTGCGATCTCGAGCTTCTTCTGCGTGGCCTTCTCGATCACGCCGTTCCAGATCTTCTGCGCGCGCGCCTTGTCGAGGAACGCGCCCTGCTCGAAGCCACCCGGCGCGTCCTTGACGTCGAGCTCGAGGCCATCGATCTGCGCGTCGGGCGGCAGCGGGAACGCGTAGACGCCCTCGAGCGTCTGGTCGGAGTCGTTGCGGAACGTCTCGGTGATCTCGGTGCGCGCGACCGGTCCGACGATGCGGACCTTGACGTCGTGGTTCGCGAGCGCGAGGTTCCAGTCGCGATCGCGCGACTCGCCCGGCTTGTACGCGCGCAGGGCGCCGAGCCCGGATCCGGTCTGCGTGTCCTTCTTCTTCTCGCCGAGCTCGCTCCACTCGACCTCGCGGGCGAGGCCCGGAGCCGCGTTGACGGCGAGCGCACCGTTGTCGATCACGCCTTCTTCACCGGCGCGAACCGAGTCCTTCGTCCCGCCGGTGGTGGTCAGGATGACCTCGCCGCGCACGACCTGGACGACCGTGAGCGACGGCGTCGCGGTGAGCGCGAACTTGGTCCCGATCACGTCGACGCGACCCGATGGCGTGTCGATCACGGACGGTGCGTTGTCGACATGGACGACATCCGCGACGACGCGGCCCGCGACCAGCTTGGTCTTGCGGGCATCGCCGGCGTCGAACGCCAGCGTGGTCTTGTGATCGAGCGTGAACCGGGTGCCATCGGCGAGCTCGATCGCGGCGCGGGTGCGCTCGTCGGTGCGCAGCTCGGAGCCGCCCTCGATCGTGTCGTCCGCGCGAACCGGGCGCCAGTCGTTTCCGACCTTGCGCTCGAGGCCGGCGCCACCGCTCTTCGCGGCGCGATCGACCTGGAGGACCTTCGCGATCTTGCCGCTCGGTAGCTTGCCGGTCGCGACCGTCTCGTCGGGCGTGCTCGAGCCACGTGTGGCGGCGTAGATGCCGATGCCACCGGCGGCCATCGCCGCGATCGCCGCGACGGCAGCGAGCTTGCTGCGCGGTGCCTTCCTTGCCGAGGTGATCGGCGTGGGCGGTGCGATCACCTGGGCCGCTTGCGGCGCAGGCGGTGCGAGCACCTGGGCGGCTTGCGGCGCGGGCGGTGCGATCTGCTGCGAGCCCTGCGCGATCACCGGGGCAGGTGCCACCGTCGGCATCTGCAGCGTCGCGGACGGGCTGGTCGCCGCGGCGGCCATCACGCGATCGAGCATGTCGGCCGGCAGCACGTAGTCGGCACCGGCGGCGCCGAGCGTGGTGGACAGGTGGGCGGCCTCGTGGCGAGCATCGCGACAGTCGTCGCAGCTCGCGAGGTGTTCGGCGTGGCGCGCGATCGTGGCCGAGTCACCGGCGACGAGGTCGGCGAGGTCGTCCTGAACCAGACTGCATTCGGGCGTCATAGAGAATCTCCAGGGAGAGCGGTGCGAAGACGGGCGAGGGCGCGGCTGATCCGTTTGCGCGCGGCGGGCTCGTCTTGGTTGATGGCGATCGCGATCTCGCGACTCGAGAGCCCCGCGACGAAGCGGAGGACGAGCACGTCGCGCTCGCTGGGTTTCAGCTGGGCAAGCGCTTCGCGCAGCGCGCGCGCCTGCTGTCTCGCGGCCAAGGCTTCGCGTCCGTGATCGGTGTCGGGCACCGGCACCAGCGCGAGCTCTCGACCCTTGCGACGGGTTTCGAGCATGTGTGCGCAGACGTGCCGCGCGATTCCACAGAGCCACGCCTTGACCGTTCCTTCACCGCGGTACGTCGGCATCGCGCGATGCGCGCGAAGCAACGTCTCCTGGACGGCTTCGTCGGCATCGGCTTGCGAGCCGAGCAACGCCATACAGGTTCGACCAAGGATCGCACCGTGCTCGCGCACGCATGCAGCGAGCGCCTCGCGGTGCTGTCCTTGATGGAGCAGGGAAATGATCGGATCAGGGCGAAGCTCGTCGGTCATGGGAGAAAGCGCACGAGCCTGCATTTCAGACCCCACGTGCGGCGATCCGGCGATTTCGTGACCGTCGAATTCACGAAATCCGACAAGTGTTGAGGATCCATCGCGATCTTCGCCGACCGGGGGTAGCGCCATTGGGCTACCAACGCGCGGGAAGCGCGATCAGGTCAGGAACAGACGCGTGATCGCGAACGCGACCGCCGCCATCAGCACGGCGCCGAGGATCAACACCCAGGTCTTCACCGAGGCCTCGCGCTTGCCGCGCTCGAAGCCGATCACCGGCACGCTCGGTCGCTGCGGATAGACCGGCCGATCGTACATATCGGGTGCGGTTGGCGAGGCGCCGCGCGGAGGCAGCTGCGGCTGCGCGCCCCACATCGGATAGCCAGGTTGCTGCTCCTGCGCGGTGCCGGGGCGAGGCGTGGGTGGGAAGCTGGGCGGCATGCCGTGCTGCATGCCCGGCGGCATCGCACCGGTCTGCATCCCGGTCAGGTGCTGCGGCGGCATGCCGGTCAGGTGCTGCGGCGGCATGCCGGTCAGGTGCTGCGGCGGCATGGTCAGGTTCTGCGGCATCAGGTTCGGCGGCTGCGGCATCATCGGCATGCCCTGCATGTTCGGCGGCATCATCGGCGGCGGCGGCAGCGAGGGCGCCTGCGGCGTCATGCTGATGCTGGGCTGCTCGTCGATCGTCGGGTCTTCCTGACCCTGCGGTCGCGGCGGCAACCCCGGAACACCCGCACGCTCGTGCACCGTGCCGGGGCTGGTGAACGGCGACGGCGACGGATTGCGCGAGCGCGCGGTCGGCATCGGCGGAGGCTGGGTCGCCAAGCGAGCCATGCGCTCGACCTGCGGACGCGGCGCGAGCAGCTTGGTGCTCTCGTCGGAATCGAACGGACCACTTCCCTCGTCGCGGTACTGCTCGAGCTCGTCGGGGCGCATCGGTGGGCGCGCCACCGTGGGCTCCTCGGTGGGGCGGCGTGCACGCGCGGGAGCAGGGCGCTCCGCCGACACGCCGGGCAACCGCGGCGGCTTGGGTGGCTCGATCTGCGCGCTGTCGCGACGGCCACTGCGCAGCACCTTGAGCTGATCGCCGGAGAGCTGCGCCTGCCGCGTCTCTTCCTCCTCGAAGCGATCGATCACCATGCGCGCCTTCGCGATGCTCGCGCTGTCCTTGTCGCGCGTCGCGAAGTCGTCGGCGGTGCGGATCCGGATCACGGTGTGCTCGCCGGGCTCCGACCCCTCGAGGCCGCTGAAGCTGTTGGCGGCGCTCACCGGCAGGTGCTGCGCGAGCATCTGCGCGCTCTGGCGCTGGACCTCGTCGGCATTCTCGATCACGCGCGCGAGCTCGCTCGCCGGATCGCCGACGGTGACCTCGAGCGAGTACCGGATCGCGCGCAGCTTCTGCCCGAACTGTCCGGCGGTCGGACGATTCTTCGAGTCGCGCGACAGCGCCGCCATCAGCAGCGCGTCGATGTCCGGAGACAGCGTGCGATCGATCTCGAGCGGGCGCGGCACCTTCGCCTCTCGCACCGCGCGCAGCGCCTCGAGATCGCCGAGGCCCGAGAACAACCGGCGGTTGCAGATCATCTCCCACAGCAGCACGGCGACCGAGAACACGTCGCTGCGCGGATCGAGGTGCTCGTTGCGCGCCTGCTCCGGGGAGATGTACGCGAACTTGCCGCGCACCGAACCGGCCCCGGTCTGCTCCTGTTCGGCGCGCTTCGCGATGCCGAAGTCGGTCAGCTTGATCTCGCCGGCGCGCGACAGCAGCACGTTGGACGGCGAGACGTCGCGATGGACCAGCGCCATCGATTTGCCATCGGGGGACTTCGCGGTGTGGGCGTGCTCCAGCGCCTCGCAGACCTCGGCCCCGATGTGCAGCGCGAGGTCGAACGGCATCCGCCGGCGGCGGACCTCGAGGCCGGTCTGCACCGCGCGCAGATCCTTGCCGTCGACGTACTCCATCACCAGGAAGTACTTGCCGTCATCGCCGAGGCCGACGTCGAAGATCTGCGTGATGTTGCGGTGCTTGAGCAGGCTCAGCACCTTCGCCTCGGCGATCAGCAACTCGACGAACCGCCGATCCTGCGAGAGGTGCGGGAGGATGCGCTTGATCGCGACCGGCTTCTCGAAGCCTCCGGCCGCCACGGCTTTGCCGCGGAAGATCTCGGCCATGCCGCCGACGCCGATCCGGTCGAGCAGCTCGTACCGTGTCACGTGCGCTCGAATCTACCACGGCGACCCGCGCCGCGAGGGCCGGGAGTACGATGGCTGACGTGAGAGAGATCGGGGCACTCCTCGACGGCGCGCTGGCCCGCGGGATCGGCTCGGCGGTCGCGCTGTCGATCGGCGACGCCGGGATCGAGGTCGAACGGATGTTCCACGGCCACGCCTCGAGGGTGCCTGCGCTCGGTCCGCCGCTCGATCCGGGGGCGCTGTTCGACCTCGCCTCGCTGACCAAGCCGATGTGTACGGTGGCGTGCGCGATGATCCTCGTCGGGGACGGCGCGCTCGACCTCGACGCACCGATCCGCCGCTGGATCCCCGAGGCGGCGAGCACCGGCACCGTCGCGCACCTGTTGAGCCACGCGGCGGGCTGCATCGCACACGTCGAGTTCTTCCGGCAGCTCGCGATCGGCGATCACCCCGACCGCTACGGCGAGCTGCTCTCCCTCGCCGCGCGGACCCCGGCGAATCCACCCGGCGTGACCTCGGTCTACACCGACCTCGGGTTCCTCCAGCTCGGGGCGATCGTCGAGCGCGCCCACGGGAGGCGGCTCGACGAGGTGTTCGCCGAGCTGGTCGCGGGGCCGCTCGGGCTCACCGCACGCTTCGGCAGCATGACGCCCCTGGCGCACTGCGTGGCCACCGAGTCCGACGACCCCCACCGCCTGGGCCGCGGCTTCGTCGACGGCGTGGTCCACGACGAGAACTGCTTCTACGGCGGTGGCATCGCCGGTCACGCGGGCTTGTTCGCGACGCTCGGTGATGTCGCCGCGTTCGCGCGCGCGATCGTCGACACCCATGCCGGCCTGCCGTGCGGGCGGTTCCGCCCCGAGGTGGTGCAGCGGTTCGCACGCGAGTCCGCAGCGCCGGCGACCACGTGGCGACTCGGCTGGGATACCCCGTCGAGCGAGCCCGGCGTCTCGAACGCCGGCGATCGCTGGCCGCGCACCGGCGCGATCGGGCACACCGGCTTCACCGGGACCTCGATCTGGCTCGATCTCCCGCGGCGCCGCTGGGTGGTGCTGTTGACCAATCGCGTGCACCCGACGCGCGGCGGCTCGTCGGCCGACGACATCAAGGCGCTGCGGCGCGCCGTCCACGACGCGGTGGTCGCGCGCCTCGGCTAGCGCTTGCTACTTGCGCGTGGTGCGCTTGGTGCGGCGCTTCGGCGACTGCGACGGGCGGGCGTCCGCGCCGGGCGAGCCGAACATGCCGTTGATGCCACGATCTGCACACGCCCACAGCGAGACCAGGATCGCGAGATCGGCCAGCGCGCGCCGGCTCATCGACGCCGGGATCACGAGGCCGTAGGTCTCGGACACGAAGCGGAGGTCGCGCAGGATCCGGTTGACCTCGTCGCGGCTGACGTCGCCGTGCCAGTAGACGACACGGGTGACGAGCAGCTCCTGGTGGCGGCGCAGGAACTCGCCCATCGAGAGCGGCTCGGCGATCCGCACCGACGGCGGCTTGCAGATCTCGAGCAGATCTTCGAGGTACTCGTTCCAGTGCCGCGCGAGGCGTCGGTTCTCGGGGCGGCGCAGAAACTTCACGCGCTCGACGGAGAAGTCGGCCTTCACCGTGGTGCGGAACCGCGGTGACACGGCCATCAGGTCGTAGAGGACCGGTGGGCGATCGGTTGCGTAGTCGGTGTCGTGGTAGCGCCACCAGTTGCGGAGCTGCGGCCAGGTCCGGACCGAGAGCAGCGGATCGTCCTGCGAATCGACGACGACGAACCGGCGATCCTCGGCGCGCACCACCGTGATCCAGTGCGACCACTCCTCGACGCAGAGCAGCACCGGCGTCTGCTCGCGGAGGTACTTGGTGAGCACCTTGCGCGCTTCCTCCGCGTCGATCTTGCGCTCGAGGATCAGGTCGCACTCGAAGGCGCGCGCGGCGCGAGCGAGCTGGATCTCGTTGGTGCCCGACCACCAGTGCGTGCGGGCGGTCGACGCGATCTGCGTGACGTCGACCATCCGGCCGAGCGCGAGCAACGCGTGCTTGAGCGCGAACGGACCGCAGGTCCATTCGTTGGGTTGGGGATAGAACCCCGGTCCGCCCGCAGCCACGATGGCGTTTGCCACGGGGCGACTCTAGCACCCGCGCGCGAACGCCCTCGGTGCGAGTTCTGAGCTTTTACGTAAATGATCTCAGGCGGTTGCGAGCCAGATCCACCGACGGCCGACCTGGACGGAGTCCCGCGGATGTGCCTCGATCATCGCCGCCCACCGGCCCAGCGCCCGCGCGTGCTCGGAGGTGCGGGCGGCTTCGCGGATCGCCGCGAGCAGGAACTGCCGCTGGGTCTCGAAGTTCTCCGGCGACCACGCGACCTCGCCGACATCGAGCGACGCCGAGGTGCCCGCGCGATCGCGCAACCAGCGCACCAGCTCGCGCTCCCACCAACCGGCTGCCGTCGACGAAGCCGCCACCGCGGTCTCGCGCAACATGGTCTCCGCAACCAGGGGGGACACCAGCAGCTCGGACGCAGGCCCGAGCCGATGGTTGGAGAACACGATCATGGCCCGGACCATAGACAACGACTCTGACAATCCGGTGACGGCCGAGTGCCGGATCGACGTTCGTCCGGGCGCCGGACCGTCACGCCCCGGGCTTGATGACGTCGGCGCGGAGGCCGTCGGGCCCGAGGTTCTCGACGAGGGCCGCGCAGGCGAGACACGGCTCGACCCGGGTGCCGTTGGCGAACAGCAGGCTGCTTTCCGCTGCAATTTCGATCGCGTGCGGGCCGAGCTGGGACAGCGCCTCGCGCAGCGGAGCACCGGCGAGGGTGCCGGCGGCGAGCCCGTGCTGCTGCTCGTGCATCGCGAGGAACCCCGACAGGGCGTTGGGCAGCGGGCAGACCCCCGGCGGGACGTGCGACTCGGGCAACGCGTTGTGGGCGAGCCGCTCGATCCACGCGAGGTACCAGGCCGTGAAGCTCGGGGCGATCGGCTTGCTCACCCCGATCGCCTGCGCGTCGATCCAGACCTCGCCGGTGCTGGTAACCACCGCCGCGTAGCCGCAGCCGAGGTGCGCGACCACCACGCCCTTGCCCGGGGCCACGGTGTCGACGCCGAGAAAGCCATACCCGGGGCCGGCCCCCGACGCGCCGACCGTCGTCACGAACTCGGCGAGCTCGGGCGGCAGCTCGCCGGCGGACGCCGTCGGCGGCGCGAGCTCGTAGCGATGTCGCGGGGCGCCAAACCGCGCCAGCGTGCGATCGCTCGCGTGGAGGGCGCGCAGCGCATCGCGGATCGTCTCGGCGAGCTCACTCACCGATCACCGTCACGGTGACCTGGCGGCGATGCGGCGACGTGCGGTGCTCCCACAGGTAGAGCCCCTGCCAGGTGCCGAGCATCAGCTTGCCATCCGCGATCGGGATCCCGATGCTCGTCTGCGTCAGCACGCTGCGCACGTGCGCCGGCATGTCGTCATCGCCCTCGGCGTCGTGCGTGAACATCGGATCGCCATCGCGGACGAGCTTGGCCGCGAACGCCTCGAGGTCGCGACGCACCGACGGATCCGCGTTCTCGCACACGATCAGCGATGCGCTGGTGTGGTGGATCCACACCGTCGCGAGCCCGTCGCGCGCCTTCGACTCGCGCACGACCTGCGCCACCTGCTGGGTGAGATCGAAGGTGCCGCGTCCCGACGTCGCGACCGACAGCGATTGCCGATGATGCATGCCTAGGTGGGTCGCAGGCGCGGGCCCCGAAGTCAACCTGTGCGGGTCGTCGGGGCCACGACCTGGCGGGGCATTATCGCATCGGCAAGGCTGCGGATTTCGAGTACACCTCCGCCAGCGTATGAGAAGCGACGAACGCAGCCCGAGGCAAGTCTCGCGCAGTCAGACCAAGAAGGCAGGCGATCGCTCGGCGAAGCTCGCGCGCATCCTGATGGAGATGAAGCCGGCGGTGCTGGCCAAGCTCGAGCTCGACGACGAGCTGCGCGAGGCGATCGATCGCGCGCGCCAGGTCGAGACCATGCAGGCACGCCGCCGCGCCGAGCGGGCGCTCGCCGGCGATCTCCGCGGCATCGATCTGGTCGAGCTGACCTCGAAGATCGAGACGGTCGGCACCGGCAACGATCCGGGCGTCCAGTTCTTCCACATGGTGGAGCGCTGGCGCGATCGGCTGCTCTCCGTCGACGAAGGCGCCGCCGCGTTGAAGGAGTTTCCCGTCGAGGATGCGGAGATGCTGCGGCTGCTCGACGCCGCGAAGCGCGAGCGCGACACCGGCAAGCCGCCGGGCGCGGCCCGCAAGCTGTTCCGCCACCTCAGCTCGCTGCTGCGCGAGGACAAGGCCGAACCCGCCGAGTCCGACGAGACCGAGGACGAGGACTAGAAGTTCCAGCTACGCGCGCATCACAACAGCGCGATCGCGGCGGCGGCGATGCCGGCCAGCACGAGCGCGATCACCAGCACCATCATCGGAAACCGCGACGGCACCTCGCCGAGCTCGACCACCTTCGCCGGGTTCGGGGTCGGGCCGAAGTTGGTGAGCGCGATCTCGGCGGTGAGCGGCGGCAGCGAGACGCGCTCGAGAGCGGCGAGGGCCCACGCCGCCGACGGGGTGCGCTCTCCCGGCGCCTTCGCCAGCATCTTCGCGATCAGCGTGTCGAGCTCGACGGGCAGGTGCGGCGCGAAGTCGTGGAGCCGCGGCGGCGGCTGATAGATCTGCATCGCCATCACGTCCGTCGGCGAGTCGGCGTCGAACGGCGGGCGGCCGGTGAGCAGCGTCATCAGGATGCACCCGCAGGCGTAGAGATCGGCGCGCGCGTCGATCTGGTCGTCGCCGCGGCATTGCTCGGGCGCCATGTAGCAAGGCGTGCCGAGGATCGCTTCCTTCTTCGGACGCTCGCTGAGCAGCTTCGCGATGCCGAAATCGAGCACCTTGACGCGCATCGATCCGGGCGCGGTGGGATCGGATATCAGATACACGTTGTCGGGCTTGATGTCGCGGTGGACGATGCCGCGGATGTGGGCGGCCTCGAGGGCGGAGAGCAGCTGGATGCCGATCTGCGCCGCGAGCGAGGGATCGATGCCACCGCCGCGGCTGATCATCAGCTCGGTGAGCGTCTGGCCGCGCAACAGCTCCATGACGATGTACGCGCGCTGATCGTCGAGGCGCCCGTAGTCGAAGATCTGGACGATGCCTGGATGCTTGATCTGGCTGGTCGCCTTCGCCTCGGTGAAGAACCGCTCGACCACCGCCGGCTGCGTCGTGAACTGCGGCAACAGGATCTTGATCGCGACGGAGCTCGACAGCATGACGTGGTCGGCGCGATAGACCGCACCCATCCCGCCTTCGCCGATCTGCTCGCGGACCTTGTACTTGCCGACGACGTGGCCGATCACGTCGCTCGGATTCTATCGCACCGGCGGGTTGGCTTCGAGGATCGAGGCACCCGCTTGATCGGAGCACACCAGGATCGCGAACCGCTCGACCGCATCGAGGTCGTTGGTCGAGAGCGAGGCGTAGTCGAACCAGCCCCGGAGGTCGGTGTAGCCGTCCTTGTAGAAGGCCACCGCCCCGCCCTGCTTGCGGGCGTAGACCTTGACGTAGGTGGCGGCGAGGGGCGCGCGGTCGGAGAGCCGCTGGACGCGGATCTGACCGACCTGGTTCGCGAGCGTGGGTGCGAGGTCGTTCGCGTAGTGGATCTTGGCCTTGCGCTGGCCGGCACCGACCGCCTCGACCACCACGTTCTTACCGCGCAGCGGGGTCGGCCAGGGCTCGCGATGCTCCGCGGGGAGCTCGCCGAACTGGAGCCGATGGCCCGGCTCGATGAACGAGAACCGCGTGATGTCGGACTGGACGAACGGCTGCCGCGAGAACAGCAGCTCGACATCCATCTCGAAGAACCGCAGCTCGAGCTCGCGGATGTGCTGGCCGCTGATCGCGATGCCGTCGCGATCGAGCGTGATCTCGAACGACGACTGCTTCGACGCGAGATCCGCGTGCTGCTGATCGCGGCTGCGCGGATCGACGACGGTGGGGCCGGTCCCGCTCTGGACCTCGTCGAGCATCGAGGACAGCGCGCCGAACTTGTGGCGCCAGCGATCCACCGGATGCTCGCGCCAGCGCTGTGCGGCTTCGCGAGCCCGCGGCAGGTCGCCGAGCACGCATGCGAGATACGCGGCGAGGTAGTCGTGCTGCATGCGATCCGCGAGGCCATCGAGCCGAACCCGCGCGAGGGCAGCTCGGGCATCGTCGACGCGATCCTGCGCGATCAAGTAGTGGGCGGCGGCGAGCAGGTCCTCGCTCGACGGCTGCTTGCGATGCGCGACGAGATCCAGGAACCGCTGGTACTGGGCGGCGAGCCCGTCGTTGAGGATCCGCAGCTTCGGGCCCAGCCGGTGCGCGCGCGCGTTGATGAGCGGCGACAGCTCGAGGTGCTCGTAGGTGCCGAGCGTCTCGGCGTCGAGGTCGACCATGTCGGCGACCGGGCCGGCCTCGGGGAGGCGATCGCGCAGCGTGCGCAGGAACACCCGGATCCGCGGTGTGTCGCGATGCAGCAACGCGTACGCCCACAGCGTGGCGGAGTACTCGCGGCGCGCCTCGAGCGCGCGCAGGATCAGCTCGTAGGCGGGGCGATCGCGCATCCGCCAGGCGACGCGGCCGGTGTCGATCGCGGCGAGGTTGGCGGTCTCGAGGAACGCGACCACGTCGGTGGTGCTGCCCCGTTGCGACACGTACGACCACGATCTCGGATCCGCGATGCCACCCCCGGTGGTGACGTCGAGGATGCGCGGCGGCGCGGCGGCGACGATCTGTTCGTTGCGGGTGACGTGCGCCGGAAAGTGCGACCACGCGCCGGGTTGCGGGAAGTAGAAGGCGTACTCGTGGCCGTGCGTGCCGTAGGCCTCGAGCGCGAGGTCGAGGGTGTGGGTGACGCGCGCGTTCTGCACCGCCACCGCACCGCGTGGGATCTGGATCAGCGCGGCGATCCGCTGGCGCGAGCTCGTCGGGTTCGCGAGCACGACCTGGCAGGTGTAGACGACCCCGACGGCGAAGCTGTCGACGTACTTGTCGCGCTGCTCGCCGGTGTCCCACTCGTAGCGATCGTCGGTGCGCACGTACGAGGTGCCGACGACGAGCGGGGCGCCACCGGTGACGAGCTCGCCATCGACGATCTGCGAGCACCCGGCGAGTGCGTTCGAGCCCGCCGTGATCGTCAGGCGCGGACCGTCGGTGACGTAGCGGTGTTGGCCCGCGACGAACGGCAGATCGATCACCGCGAGCGCACACATCGCCTCGGCGAACGAGCGCGTCGCGAGCCCGAAGCCGGGCGACAGGAAGTGACCTTCGCGGTGCCGCGCGAGATCGCGCCACAGCCGGTTCGGCGCGATCATCTCCGGACCGCTCTGGCCCGGCGTCAGGTGCCAGTAGTTGTTCTCCGCCCACTCCTGCGTCTTGTCGACGGCGCGAAAGTGCGGCGCGGGCTCGTCGCGACGGAGCACGTCGTCGGCGAGCTCGTCGTCGTCGTAGTCCATCGCCATCGCCTCGTCAGCCTTGCGCTGCTCGCTGCGCTTGGCCTTCTTCATCGGCGCCGAGCGGGTGCGCGGAGCCGCAGATGGTGCGGGCGGTGGCATCGGACCGCCGCGGCCCATCG
>Ga0075163_10007401_pt1 | contig 14519 bp, 5 predicted proteins | sample JI1023141ADNA_FD_71478 | JGI IMG/M metagenome (GOLD analysis project Ga0075163, IMG submission 71478) | Wastewater effluent complex algal communities from Wisconsin, to seasonally profile nutrient transformation and Carbon sequestration -... | ecosystem: Engineered > WWTP > Effluent > Algae...
GTCGGTAGAGCGCCGGACTGTTAATCCGTAGGTCCCTGGTTCGAGCCCAGGTCGAGGAGCCAAGACAAGCAAGCAGAAAAGCCAATCCGCGAGGGTTGGCTTTTTTGTTGTCTGGTCGATCTCTGGTCCGTGGCCCGCGATGCCGGGTGCGGGATCGCCCGTCAAGGCGCGGCCGCTCGGCCGTCACCGCCCGATGCGTTGCGAGGGCAGCCTCCACCACCTCGTCAAGCCACGCGTCCAGTTCTGCAGCACTATCGGTGCTACTGGCGAACTCCATCCGACTGCACGGCACCCGCCCGTCGCTAAGCTCTCGCCGTGACTCTGCGCCGGGAAACACAGCCTGTTCAACGCACTCGCCCACCACACGACCGGCACAGACCGGCCCTCTGGCGAAGGGCATGGCGCCGCGTTGGGCAGATTTTAGGCGGGTGATCTTTCTTGGTGTCAATCTCTGCAAGGGGGTCTATCAAGTACGCCAATTGACACCATCCGTGCCGACCTACTGTTCTGCCGCCCTCCCCAAACAGCAACGCACGAAAAAAAAGATCGCCTCAACAGCCCCCCGCGTAAGCCCGGCGCAGGATCAAGGGACCTGCGCCGGACGTTCCGATTGTTAATCCCCAACGTGCTTGGCTCGCAGGGCAGCCTTGAAGACGTTACGGCTGCTAGCTGAGTTTGTGGGGGGGCGACGCTGGAGGAGACTCTAACGGCAGCGTCGGAGCCAGTCAGTTGAATTCATCCTGTGTTGTTGCTTATCAGTCGAAGCAGTCAGCCCGTAACCTTGACACAGAGACTCTCGAGGGGGCGGGTCGCGGAGTTGCAGGGCGTATCAATAACATGCGTTTACAATAGCTGCAGCATTTAGACCAAATGAATCGAACTGACTATGCGCGATGATGATGCTGGTGCGGCACCAATAACAATCGACAAAGTTCGAGCATCGAAGGCGGGTCATGCCTTTCATGAAGCTTGGGCCGCGCGCACCGCTCTTGAGCTCCTGCTGCCGTCGACCGACCTTACCGCTATCACGCTCGAGGGTTTCGACGAACAAGACGAACGGAGCTTGGGAACTGGTGCGGTCGAGATTGCCGATCTCGTCCGGTACCACGGCGCCACCGACGTTGCCCGGGCGCATCGAGTCACGGTCGTTCAGTTCAAATACTCAATCGCGAGCGCCGACATGGCAGTCCGAGCTGCTGACCTGGCGCCAACTCTTGCCAAGTTTGCGGTAACCGATGCCGAGCTTCGGGCAACACATGGCGATGATCATGTTCTCGCCGTGGTCCGGTATGAATTTGCTACGAACAGGCCCATCCACGAGAACCTAGGGAGGGCGATCGCAGCGGTTGTCGCTGGCACGCAAGAAGCAGGTGATGTAGCCCGCCAAGCAGGCCAGATCGCAGAAGCTCTGAAAGAGTATCCCTATCCCTTTGCTGACTTGCTGCGGCGATTGGAAATGGTCGGCAGCCAGGGAAGCTTGACCGATGCTGAACGTGCGATTTCGACAACACTCGCTGCATGGAGCGAACCAGGGGATCCGGATGCGGAGAAACGCCTGCTCAAGTTGCGGAATCTCATCAGGATCAAGGCCGGTCCCGGTAGCGAGACGGACAAACGAGTTGACCGGGTAGCGGTTTTGGCTGAGTTGGAAGTGGAGCACGAGGATCGGCTGTATCCCACACCCGACGCGTTCCCCGAGGTTGAGGTAGTCATTCAGCGCGATGTTCTTGGCGACATTGCAACCCTCGCCCGTGAAGTTGGTCTTCCTCTCGTTGTCCATGCTGCGGGCGGGATGGGCAAGACTGTCTTAATGCAAGGCCTCGCCGACCGATTGCGAGTCGATGGCCCCGTGGTGCTCTTCGATGGCTTCGGTGCCGGTCGCTGGCGGGATCCTGCTGACGGTCGGCACCTCCCGGAAAGGACGCTTGTCCACCTTGCCAATCTCATGGCAGGACAAGGCCTGTGCGACATTCTGTTGCCAGTGGCGGACGTTACGGGCTTGCTCAGGGCATTCCGCCGACGGCTCGCCCAATCGGTGGAGACGGCTCGGCGAACTCGCAGCGATGCATGTGTTTCACTGGTGCTCGATGCGATTGACCACGCCGGGCTTGCCGCACGGGAAACCGCGACATCGTCGTTCGCACACCTTCTCATACGCAGCATCAGCGCCGATCCAATCGATGGCGTTTGCATCGTCGCATCGTGCCGGACTGAACGGATAGCGCTGGCAACCGGCAATGCCTCGCACCGTCCTTTTACGGTTCCACTGTTCACTGACGCGGAAGTACGTTCCCTCGTTGAGCGGCGCGTGCCGGATGCTTCGGCCGACGAGATCGCCGCTCTGCTGACACGGTCAGGTCGCAACCCACGCTGTCTCGACAACCTGATCACGACCGGACGGCCGTTTGATCCCGTGTCTTTCCCTGACACCCCGGGAGAGCCACAAGACCTGCTCGACGTGCTGCTTCGCAAACGTCTCAACGAAGCGCGCGAAACTGCACGCGCTCGCGGTGCAAGCGATGCGGACATTGACCTCCTGCTCACAGGCATCGCCTTGCTGGCGCCCCCAGTTCCCATTGAAGAGCTTGCTGCGGCTCACGGCTTGATTGCAGAGCAGGTTGAAAGCTTCGCGGCCGACCTCGCCCCCTTGCTTGAGCGAACGCCACACGGCCTGATGTTCCGCGATGAACCGACCGAGACCCTGATCCGATTAAGCTACGGCGCGAGCCAGGCCGGTCGAGATCGCGTTATCGCCGCTCTCCAAGAACGACAGCTCGCCTCAAACTATGCAGCCCGGGCGCTGCCAGCGTTGCTCACCTCGCTACGCGATGTCGATCAACTCATCCAACTGGCCTACGATCTGCGTGTTCCCCGAGGCGCTTCACAGGTAAGCGCACGCGACATCCGTCTATCGCGGATTACTGCCGCGATAGCACTGGCGGGAGAGCTGAAGCGGCGCGACGATCTTCTCCGTCTGCTGCTGGAAGCATCGCTCGTTGCTGCGGGCCATGAGCGATCCGACCGCTTCCTATACGAGCATCCTGATCTCACCGCAGTGTCGGATGACCCCGAAGCCTTGCGACGGCTTTTCGTGACCAATGTTGGCTGGCCTGGAGGGAAACACGCCGCGCTTGCACTTGCGAACGCCTTTGCAGGCGACCGAGATGAGGCTCGTCGCCACGCTCGGCGAGCAATCGATTGGTACAACTGGGCAGCCCATACCAAACGCAGCGGGCCCTTTAGAAAATCGAGCACCTCAAAGCAGTGGGATGATATTGGCTTCGCCTACGTCGAGATGTTGGCGGGCAATGACTTGCGCGTTGCAGAGTTCTTCGCCCGTCGAGACGACGGTGTGGCCTTCGCCAAGTTTCGGGACTTGTTCGATCTTCTGGATCGACACCAGCGTTCAGCGCATCCGCCCAAGACGCGCATCGCAACTCGGCTGTTGCGTTGTCGACGGCCATCTCGCGCACTCTACGCCGCCGCACTTCCATTCGTCGGTTGTGACCCATCCCACGCCAGAGGACTTGTCGCGGCACTTGCTGCCGCATCTTCTGCGAACGGCAAAAGCGAAGACATGATGATGGGCAGCGTACTGGCATCGGCACTGGCGATAAAGCTCGACATGGAAAGAGAGGCCGCAAGCATCCTCGCTGGAAGTGCACTTACACCGCCGAGTGTTTATGACTATTCCAGTCACTATCCGAGCGACCGCGGGATCCACGTGACCGTACTGGCCGCCGGTGTTCGAGCCGCCTTGAGCCGCAAGCGCGCCGCCTTGATCGATATAGCGCCGGCGGAATTCATCGGATTGGTGCCTGCAAGTGCTCGATCGCGCGGCGCAGCGACCTTCAGTCGGGTGCTTAAGCAGAAGCTAGCTGCTCCGAAGTTCGATGGAACTCGGCGCCAAAGGAAGAGGCGCGATGAACTCGACGAGAAAGAACGATCGGACTACTCGCGTACGCTCAGCAGCCGGATCTTGCCGATGCTGAACTATGCGCAGGATGTCGCCGACATCATTCGTCCGCCGAGTGGAAAGGCTCGGGACGAGATGGTACTCGCGGCCTTTGACCGACTTGTCCGTGATGTCGAGCAGTCATCCGACTATCCGTATCGTGACGGTAAGGCTTATCTCGCGCGAACCGGATTCCGAGTAATTTTCGATCTTGCCGACGCGTTAGGTGCGCTCAATGCGGCGCTTGCGAGTCGCATGGTCGAGTGGGCGGCGAGTGCGCGGGGCCTGTTGACGCCGCAACTTACCAATGCGGTTGCTCGACTATCACGTATCCCTCAGTGCCATGATGCTGCGCTCCTCCTTGCCAGCCATATCGAGCGCAAGATCCAACTGGAAACCGATGTCGGAAGCAGAATTTCATCCTACGGTGATCTCGCTCGCGCAGCCTGGCGAGTGAGCACTGAAGAGGCCGCGGCCTATTTTCGCCGTGCGCTTGATCTTGCCGAGGCAATTGGATCGGATGACTTCGATCGTACCAATCACTTGCTGGAACTGGCCAGCCACTATTCGGGTCCCGAACTCTCGCCGGCGGCGGCGCACACCCTGGCGCGTATCCTCGAACTGAATCAGGACGAGGATGGCAGATTCCCCTGGACTGAATACGCGCAAGCGATGGTACCGATTGCTGGTCGGGCCACGTTGGCTACGCTGGCACGCCTGGACGATCGTGATGCTGCTCGGCTCGGACTGTCACTCGGCCCCGCGTTAACTGTCCTCGTTCGTGACTCGAAGCTTTCTGTTGAAGCCGCCGCCGCTCTGTTTGGTTTGGCTGCTCCTATCGAAACTTGGACTTGGCATATCTTGAGCTTTGCGTCAGAGGTCATTGGCCGCCTACCTCAAGAGCGGCGGGAATGGTTCTTCGATCTCCTTCTGGTCGAGATTGATCGCGACGATCAACTGTCTCCCGCACGGGAAACAATCGAAGGGCTACATGACCTCGCTGAGCGTAGCCTTCCTGCCTCTTCTCGTGCTCGAACACGAATCGAGGGCCTGCTCGTTCGCCTTGGACCCGAATCCGAATCGCGAATGGTCATGTCCCCGTCAGCCGAGGCGGAGCCACCGGCCGTCTTCCCGGTGGACCTCACAGACTCAGACGACATTGACCGTCAAATACTTGACCAAGAGATTGACCAGTTGGGGCGGCGCTGGCCGGTTCGGACATTGACCGGTTTGGCGAAGCAAGCAAACTCTCCTGCCGAGCGCCTCGGATTCGTCCGCGCGGTCGTTGAAGCAACGACTGCCACGCTTGCCGACAAAATCCATGCGTTGGACGACTACTTGGATGGGTGGAGTAAGTCATCGGCGGCGATGCGCGATGCACTGCCTGATTTGGGACTGCGCCTAGCCACCAAGCACGCCGCCGAACTCGCCAGTTCAAGCACCGACGCGTGGGGGGGCTGGCGGGGGCTGGAGCAATATTTTCATGCCAATCGCGCAGCCCTTGTCGAGCATGTAGTCGCAGCTCTCCGGAGCACCGCGGAGAGCCTTGGCGGTAACGCCTGGCTCGCACTCGCCGCGAAACTGGCGTCTGACGTCAGTACCAGTGCAATTGCGGAGGGCCTCGAAAGGTTTCTGGCGAGTACAGGTGAAAAGCTGCCGTCCGAAGTTGGGGACGGACCGTGGGACGCTCGTTTCGCTGTTCCGTTTGACGAGGCGACCTTCGTAGCGGGGCTCGTGTGGGCGAGGCTTGGCCATCCCGTCGCAGCAATGCGCTGGCGGGCTGCCCATTCGGTTAGGCGCTTGGTGGTGGCCGGACGCTTCGATGTCGTTGAACGACTGATCGAGCACTTTGGGTCTGCTTCGAGCTTGCCTTTCGGCGATGCGAAGCTGCCTTTCTACGTAATGCATGCGCAGCTCTGGCTGTTGATAGCGCTCGCTCGCGTAGCGAAAGACGCTGCTCCCGCATTTGCTCCCCATCGCGCGTTCTTTGAGCGGATCGCCTTTTGCGCCGAGTTTCCGCACGTCGTCATGCGTGCGTTCGCGATAGACATACTTCGAGAGCTTGCACATGCACTCGCACCCGAAGAGCGCGAAGCTCTTGTCGTCAAGCTCGGCCCCGCAAACCAGTCGCCCTTCCCATCGGCGCCACGAACCGAATATCGCGAGTTTCGGTATATCCCCAGGCCAGACGCCTCGCTGCGGCCAGAAGATGGCTTCCACCTCGACTACGAATTCAACAAATATCAGTTGGAGCGCCTGTGCCACGTCTTTGCTTGTCCAGGCTGGGAGGTGGAAGACCGCATCAGCGCATGGGTGCGGCATTGGGACACAACCGTCCGAGGGATGTACGATTGCCCACGTAGCAGAAGTGATGACGCATCTTGGTCGTCGGGATATGTTCCGCACCGAGATCGTTACGGGGGTTATCTCGGATGGCATGCACTTATGCTTGTTGCTGGCGAGTTGCTGGCGACACGGGCGATTGTCGGCGAGGACTATAGCGGCGATGTTTGGGCCGCGTTCCTGAGGGAATACGCGCTGTCAAGAGACGACGGCCTCTGGCTTGCCGATCTCACCGATCCGTTTCCGCTCGACCTTACCAAGGAAGCGGACATGCCTATGCCGGAGAGCGGTGAGAGAAGCACTGTCCGCGAAGACAGGAGTCTCCTGGCACCGTTGGTCGGCTTCCGGGACGGCAAAAAAGTGGCGGAGGATTGGCTTCCGGTCGCTGGACGTTGGTCTATCGGCCGAGACACAACTGTCAAGCTTCAAAGCGTACTGGCGAATGCCCGCGATGCGCGAGCGGTGGTCATGGCTGTGCTGTCAGCTGACGCATTCTTTCGATGGTTACCTGACGATGAAGCTGAGATTGCCCGTCACTTCGGAAGCGATGGGCATACGGTTCAGCAATGGGTCGCAATGACACCGAACACCGAGCGCCAGCTGGATCGGCATGATCCTTATGGTGCCGCCACCGCACTCGACAGACCTTTCCCATCGGATTGGACGCGAGACCTATTGGGAGCTGTCGCGGATGATGGGGTGATCCGCAGCTGGTCAATCGACGGGAGAACAGCGTATCGCGCCGAAGCCTGGGGCGCTGAGGGCGGACGAGGTGAGTATGCTTGGAGTGAGACTGGATACCGCATGTTCGTCAGGCGTGGCGCATTGCTTTCCCTGCTCAAGGTATCCGAGCGTAGTCTTGTCGTCGCACTCACGCTCCAGAAATACCATAGAGAGAAGTCGAGTGGGCGTGTCGGGGACTTTACCCATCGGTTTCTGGTAGTCGTCATCGATAAACGCGGCCAGATTTGGTGGCCGCGAGGCCTCTCGCGACAAGCCAAGGAAGCTCTTGCAACTCTCGACCCAGATCGGCGGCGCGATTTCTATTCGCGGTTCCGCGCAATCGCTGGCCTGCCCGATGAGTGGCACCACCGGCGCGGCAACCTACTGGATCTCGACGACATTGACTTGACGTTCATCGAAAGTCCGAATGGCAGTTAACCGGCTCACTGTCGACCGATCCTGAGATCCGGGCGAATGCCCGCTGTGACACCAATCAGCCGCCGCTTGGAAGGGGTCTGATCGCTTGGAAAGCCCCCCTCTCTAACTTCGACCAGATCATCGACCCACCAGATCCCACGATGGAGCAGCCGACGGGCATCAGACCAAAAAACGGTTTGACCCGTTCCGGCCCTCGGCCCGATCCCGCAAACATCCCATCGTTGCTCCCTTCCCCGAGGTCACGATGCCCACCACGCTTATCGCCGTCGCCCTGGCGCTGTGCATCGTAAGCACCCGGCGATCCCCTCCAGGCGCTCAGTCTGGTGGATGTGCGGACGATCGACCATATCGTGGTCGGTGGGAATGCGTTGCCGGTGTCGTTTGCTGAGCGGGGGTTGCTGTGATGAAGCGTGGGAGCCCCTAGACAGCATCGTCCCGACTGTCGGGTCGAGAAAGGGCGGTTTGCCGCTGGTGAGCTAGCAAAGCGTGCATCACTGGGCACTTCCTTCGGGCGGGCTTAACTCACGTTCCCCGAACACCTCTATCCCGCCGGCGCCTAGGCGAAAAGCAGGGCGCCGCCCCATTGATCTCCTCTACCAGGGCCGGCTCGATGCCGTGGGCCTCTGCAAGCCGCGGCGAGATCACCACCCCGTGCAGCTGCGCCCGCAGGTCGTCCCAGCGATCGCGCAACACGTCCCAGTTCCGCTCGTCGTAGGTGCCCCGGAACACGACCGGGCGCACCAGGATGCGCGGCCACGGCTCGTTCCCGGTACCTTTGCCAAGGCGCTCCTCCATCTGCTTCTCCCACAGGCTGCCGACCCGATCCACCCGGCCGATCTGCTGTTCGACGACGCCCGGGTTCCACTCGGGATGGAGCAGCACCACGGTCTTGCAGGCCCGGTGCAGGTTCAGTCCCTCGCGGCCAACCATCGACTGGGCAACGAGCACGCGCGGATGGGTGCCAGCCCGGTTGAAGGCCAGTTGAAGCAGCTGCCGCGTCTGGGGCGGCGTTTCTCCGTACATCAGGCGGGCAAAGCCGCCCTGGGGACGGTTGAATTCCTCGCGCAGGCGCTCCTGAAGGGTTTCCCAGAGCGCGGCGGCCTCGTCGGGGTCGAGGCTGTCCTGGTCGTCTTCCACACCGTCCTCGTCGCCCCGCCCGCAGGCAGCATCGAGGAGCTCGGCGAACACGCTGCCGGGGCGCGCGTCCCGTCGGGTCTCGTCGGCCGTCAGGGTCTGCATGGCCCGGGCCAGCAACACGAGCGGGTTGTCGGCCTCGCCGGTCGTCCGCCGTGCGGCCTCGCGCAGTGCGTCGAAGACCTGGCGAGCCCGGCCGCTGCGTGGCAGATCGGCGTCGATCACGTCGAGGAGCCCCGCGCGGTAAGCCTCGCGCCGGTTCTCCAGCTTGTCGTACTGGCTCTTCAGCGCCGCATCGAGCGCTGCGCGATCGAGCGTACCCGCCCGCCCGAGCTGGCGATGGGCGGCCTGGAGGGCCGTCCATTCGTCGGCATGAACCTTGGCCTGGGGCCACGATCCGCCCGCGTCGAGCGTATGCAGCAGCTGGCGGGCGTTGAGCAGATGGACCAGTGCCTGCAGGGGCCGGGTGAAGCGCCCGAACACCAGCACCTTCTCCCCGTCATCGGTCACCCCCTCGATGGCCTTCACGGCAGCAATAAGGGCCGGATGGAAGTAAAGGGGATCGCCGTCGCCGGTAAACGCCGCGCTGATCACGTCCCGCCACCAGGCCGAGCGCTGCATCCGCTTGTCCGGCTGGCCCGGATCGGCGGGGGCCGTGCTTTTCCCGGCGAGGCGGGCGTCGTCCTCCATCGGCAGGCGGTCCTTGTCCACGTCCCGCCGCACCTGGTCGATCAGTGCAGCGATGCCATGGCCGTTGCCCAAAGTCAGGCGCAGGCGCTTCGAGAGCTGGTCGTCATGCCCCCGCGCCACGATGGACAAGGCCTCGGCCGCGCATACCGCCCGCTTCCAGGCGGGGTCCAGTTCGAGGGTATCGACCGAGACCTCGCGCTCCTCCCGGTACGCGTGGTAAGGCATCCTGGTGGCCGCGGCAAAGGCTTGCACGGCATCGACCTCACGCTTGTCCCGGCGCAGCAGGAAAGGAGAAAGGGTCTTCTCGAATACCGCCGCAGCAGCCTGGTAGGCGGCCCGTGCCTCGGCGCTGCCGGGCGACTGTCGAACCCGCTGGCAGGCCTCGGCGTAGCGCTCGAAGATGTCGTCATCCGCCCCGGAAAGCGCCGCCTCATCCACGCCGATGCGCTGCAGCGTCTGGTGCCACTGACTCACGTCCAGCTCGACCGGCGTGGCCGACATCGCCAGGCGGCGCGTCGACTCGCCCGCCAGCACGACACCTTCAAGGAGCCGCGACAGGCCGCTTTCATCGCCACGGCTCTTGTGCGCTTCGTCGATGATCACTAGGTCGAAAACGCCCAGCCCGAGACCGACCGCCCGTTCGAGCAGGGGGCGCAACGTCTCCCAGCGGCCATACTGCGCCCCGTCCATCGCCTGCGGCCACGGCGTGTTCGCCACCAGCTCGTCGAGTTGTCTGGCCGCAGCGCTGGAGGGAGGCAGGCTGCCGACCGCTTCGACGATGCCCTGCGCTGCCGCCGCTACCCACGGGTCGGTGAGGGGCTCACGGCGAAACAGGAGGCTGGACGGATGCCCTGCCCGGCGCGCCCAGGCGTAGATCGCCGGCAACAGGCTCCAGCGACGGGAATCCAAGCTGGCCCCGGCCCGCCACGTCGCAAAAGCGTGGGAGAGCAGCACCACGTCCTGCTCGAACCAAGGCATCGGGCTGTCGTTCTCCGGTGCCCACGCCCACAGGTATTGCCACAGGCTGCGCAGCAGGGGCGGTGCCTCGACACCGCCGTCGCGCAACTCCACGCGCCACTGGAACCCCAGCCCGGGCGGAACCAAGATCGCAATCCGGCCACCGGCTGCCTTCACGCTCTTGGCGAGGGCTACGGCGATGCGCGTCTTGCCCATGCCCACCTCGTCGGCGATCACCATGCCGCCCGCCTTGTCGCACCGCTTGCGCAGGCGGGCCATCATGCCACGGAGGCATGCGCGCTGGCCCTCATTGAGTTGCCCGTCCCGACCGGTGCTTGCAGTGACAAGGGCCACCATCTCCTGTGCCACCACGTCCCAACCTTTGAACTGCTGCTTCATTGCGCCGCCTCCTCGAAGCCTTGCAGCGTCTCTACCTGCCACTTCGCCTCGACCCGGTCTAGCGCCGCCTCGTACAGGCTGCCTTCAGGCGTCGTCGCGTCCTCGGCGAAATCCGGTCGGAAGGCATCCACTCGCAACGCGCTGAGGGGGTTGATGCCCAGATCCCGGAAGTAGGCCACCACCGGGCTCGCAGCGATCTGGCACAGGGTCTGTTCCAGTCGGGCGCACCAGGCCCTCCAGTCCGCCGGGTGGAGCGCGGTCTGGCGGGCGGCGACGTTCTCCACCAGTTCCATCATCTGGCGCACCGGGTACACGGCCACGCCGCCCCCCGATCCGCCGCCTGCCGCGTTGTCCTCGTCGCCATCTTCGTCATCGCCACCGCCGCCCTCCTCCTCGGGAGCAGCAGGAAAGCCCGCCAGCGCCCACCAGGCGGAGTCGAAATCCAGTTCGGCCAGATCGGTGGCGGCGAGCCGACCGAACTCGTCCATCACCGGCACCCAGCAGTCACGGGTGCGGCCCTCATCGCGCCAGCGCAACCGCACCTGGCGGGGGCGCTCGCCGAACCAGCGGAAGCCCTCCGGCGTTCGCGGGCAGGGGCCGGGGGGGTTCGCGAGGTCGAGAACCTCCGCGTGATCCGGCAGGCTGGCGTCGGCCCGGAGCACACCGCCCTCATCGAGGGCGAGCCACGTCAGCCACGCGACCGGTGGCGCCACGAAGGAGTCGCCCGGTGGCGGCATGTCGGTGCCGGCTGCGAGCATGTCGGCGGGCGTGAAGCAGCGGGTGCGCTGGATCGGCAACCGGCGGGTGACGGCGCGATCGTCCTCGCGGCCGTCCACGGGCCAGGTGAGCCCCTTTGGCGCGAAGATCACCCCGGCTTCCAGGTTGCCGCCGTCCGGCGACATCCGGTTGGCGAAGCCGGGGGCGGTGAGGTTCCCCGAGCCCAGATAGACCCACGCCGTCCTGCACCTTGTCGCCCTGCCCTGCACGCCCCGTGCGCTGAACAGGAACTTGCCGTGCAGGCTCCGCGGCGCACCCTTGAACAGGGCTTCCATCCGCGCCGCCGGCCACACGGACCAGCCCTCCTCCACGATCGCTTCCACGGCGTCGGCCACGGCCTGGCAGCCGAGGGGATTGACGAACACGTCGATGGCTGCGGATTCGTCGAGCAGCGCGGCATCGCGCAATTGCCCGACGATCCGCGCCAGTACCGTCGGAACCTTGCCGGCTGCCGCCTCGCCGGCGGACTCGAAGAAGCCTGAGCCCATCGCCAGGTAGTTGCGCGTACCGTCGTCCGCCAGGGTCTGCACCGTCGGCACAAGCTGCGCGAGCAGGGAGGTTTTGCGGTTGTCAATGAAGCGGGTGTGGCGGCCGGCCTTCTTCGCGCAGCGCGCGATCCAGTCGGCCAGCGCGTCGCGTGCCGTGGCCGTCTCGCCGGCAAGGCGGCCGGGCGCGGCGTCCAGCAGGCGCAGGTCGAAGTGCCGCTGGAGAAAGCCGAACAGCGCCCACGCGGCCTTCACGTCGGCGCAGCGATCGGCCAGGTCCGGGGCGTCGGTGCCCAGTTCGTCCGAGCCCACCTCGATGGACCACGCCAGATCCAGGCTCTCCTCCACCGTCTGGCGCGTCCAGTTGCCGGTGGAGACGATCAGCCGCAGCCGCCACGCGTTCCGGTTGTCGATGCCCTGAAAGCCCAGCAGAGCGACCTTGGCGTGGAGCAGCCGGAACCGCCGCGCGCGGGCGTCTTTCAGGGGCAGGTGGGCGATCCCCGGCGCTTCCACCGGGCCGATCGCAGGGTGGCCCGGATCGAGCATCAGGGCCAAGAAGCTCCGCCCCCGGTGGGCCCGGTGCCCCGAAGTTTCACGCGTGAAACGCTCCGCCGCCTGGTTGAGGAAGTGCGCATCCGCGGAATAGCCGCACAGCCAGCCGAAGTCGCCGCGGAAGTCGGGCGGCGCGTCGAAATGTTGGAGCAAGGACAGCGGGTTGTCCTGGGCGTCAGACATAGGTGGCCTCCTCGGTGGAGGGTGTCAGCCATTCGTCCATCCGACCGTCGAGATCGAGCCCCAGCCACCACAGGTTGTGGATGCGCCGGGAGATGCCCTCCGGCCAGGCGGGATCGTCAGCGGGGGGCGCGGTGTCCGCGGCGGTGTCCTCCGGGGCGGATTCCCGTTCGCCGCCGCGGAAGGCCGGCCCGGCGCCGATCTGCTCGCCCAGCAGGCGCAGGATGCGGTCGTCCCGCCCGGCAAGGCGCCGGAGCACCTCCGCATCGGAGGCCGCCGTGCATTCGGTGCAGAAGGCCCGCGCCTCGGCGGCCTGGTTTCCGGTGGCGAGAAACGCCCGGGCCGCAGCCCGCAGGGTTGCGAGCCCCACCACCAACTGCGGCGACAGGACGGCGCCCGGATCGAAGCGGCGCTCGGGCGTGCCGATCTCCAGTTCCACCTCGTCGAGCACGGCCAGCGCCGCGTCGCGGGCGATGAAGAACAGCGCCCCGGCGTGCAGATCCGCCCAGTGGGCCTCGGAGGTGATCTCTTCGGGCCGCCGTTCCCAGACCACCGGCGCAGCCCCGCGACCTCGCGAACGCACCCACCGCAAGGCGTCGCCGCGGCGCAGTCTATCCTCAGCCGGCTCGCCCGCGGCACCCTGCACAAGTCGGGTATGGAGTAGCTCGCGCGCCCGAGTCGGCATCGCCAGCACTGGCGACAGAGCCTGGTGCATCGTGGACGAGTCCATGCCGACAGCGTCGCCCCGGATCCACATCACCAGGTGCTCGACGAGGTCGTGCCGGTAAGGACGACATCCGTCGGCCATGGCCTCGACGAAGGCTTCGCCCTGGGCGTTGCAGGTGAAGGCATTGAAGCGGCTGCCGGTGGCCTCGACGAAGCCCAGCGCTGGCAGCGCACTGACGCTACTCATGCGCATCGGCTGGGAAACATAGAAGCCGGCCCGGTTCACATTGCGGAAGCTGAGGTCGTGCTGACCGGCCAGCAAGGTGCTGCCGCGTACCCGGCTTTCGCCGCTACGGGGCCCCTGCTGCAGAGCCAGCCAGCAGGCCAGCGCCTCGATCGCGTTGGCCGCGGCGATGCGGCTGACACGCACGCCCTCTGCAGCCGCCCGATCGGCCACCAGCACGCCCAGCGTGGCGAGAAACAGCTGCCGGCCGAACCACACGTTGCCAAGCCCCGGCACCGCCTGCTCGTTGAAATACCGGGTCGTGGCCGCCAGTTGCAGCGTGCGCACGCGCCGGGTGCTCTCGATCTGGCCCGGGCCAAGGATGCCCCAAGTAAAGTTCATGACCCTGTTTCCGTGTACATACCGACTTAAACCAACTTGTGCATCAGTTGTATTTTACTCAAGGATGACAATCGTCCGTCATTCGGGCGAACGCGATTATGCCTGTCCGTTTTCTCCTTCTGGAAAGCTACTTCTGCATTCTAGCGAGGTGCGTTAGCAGCACGCTTGGCTCGCCGGCCGCAGCGGGACTTCGTCAGATGAGTTTCCGCCTGTCGCCGGCTGGGAAAGCTGCCGTTCAAACTTGGAGCAAGTTGAACGGTAGCTGATTGCCCGAAAGCAGCTATTCCGGTCACGGAGTCGTGAAAGGCCGCAAAGGCCACACCGGACAATTGCCAGTGCAACTCCACACCATCCAGCCCAACTCTCAATAGGGTTTATCGCCGGTCACATGCAGAAAGGGGATGTCGCCGATGCGACATCCCCTTCAATACACTAACGCAGATTTTTTCTGAAAATGCTCATCTTCTGAACCACACCTCCGCGATTGCGGCCCCTGCCTCGTGCTGAGGTGGGTGCAAACATGATCCGCGGATTGGCTACTGGCGCCTCATACCACTCGCATCTAGACCCTTTGCGAGAGCATGGTTAGAATACG
>Ga0075163_10007403_pt1 | contig 14518 bp, 16 predicted proteins | sample JI1023141ADNA_FD_71478 | JGI IMG/M metagenome (GOLD analysis project Ga0075163, IMG submission 71478) | Wastewater effluent complex algal communities from Wisconsin, to seasonally profile nutrient transformation and Carbon sequestration -... | ecosystem: Engineered > WWTP > Effluent > Algae...
GCGGGAGTCTTGGAAGACCTTCGCCACCCGGGAGAACAGGCCGGGGCGCGGGGGCAATCCACGAATGCTCACCGCCAGCTCGTCCTGCGCCTTGTCCACGTCGACGCCAGCGGCCCGCAGCGCGATCGCCACCGATCCGATGCGAAGGAGCGCCGCTGCAAGGTGTAGATCGCCCGGTTCGGTCTTGGTCTGGTTGGCGCTAGTGACGGCAGCCACGCTGGCGCCGATGACCTCCGGGCTCGACGGCGGCTGCGGATGGAGGAGCTGGTCGAGGGAGCTGGCCATGATCCTGTCTACGGACCGAGCCTCTCCCTTCTTCCCGCGCCGGGCGCGCCAGTATTTCTCCGTTCCCTGCCTCAGACGTCGAAGCGGATGCCCTGCGCCAGCGGCAAATCGCGCGAGTAGTTGACGGTGTTGGTGGCCCGCCGCATGTACGCGCGCCAGGCGTCGGAGCCCGACTCGCGACCGCCGCCGGTCTCTTTTTCGCCGCCGAAGGCGCCGCCGATCTCGGCGCCGCTGGGGCCGATGTTCACGTTGGCGATGCCGCAATCGGAGCCGGCAGAAGAGAGGAAGAGCTCGGTCTCTCGCACGTCGTTGGAGAAGATGCTCGAGGAGAGCCCCTGCGGAACGTCGTTCTGCAGCGCGATCGCCGCCTCGAGATCGCGGTAGCCGAGGACGTAGAGAATCGGGGCGAAGGTCTCCTCGCGCACCACGTCGGTCTGACGCGGCATCTCCACGATGGCCGGCCGCACGTAGGCCGCCCGCGACGCGTCGCTCTCCAGCACCCGCTCCCCGCCGTGCACGGTGCCGCCTTCGGCGCGCGCGCGATCGAGTGCAGCATGCATGCGTTCCATCGCGGCGTGGTCGATGAGCGGCCCCACCAGGGTTCCCGCTTCCAGCGGACTGCCCACCCGCACCGAGGCGAAGGCCGCCACCAGCTTGGGCAGCAGCGCATCGCGCACGCTGTCGTGCACGAACAGGCGCCGCAGGCTGGTACAGCGCTGCCCGCAGGTGCCCACCGCCGAGAACACGATGGCGCGGCTCGCCAGCTCGAGGTCCGCCGAGGGCGCCACGATCATCGCATTGTTGCCGCCCAGCTCGAGGAGCGAGCGACCGAAGCGCGCGGCGACCTTGGGCGCGACCGCCCGACCCATGCGCGTGGAACCGGTGGCCGAAACCAGCGCGACCTTCGGGTGCGACGCCAGCGCATCGCCCACCGCCACGCCACCCACCAGGAGCTGATGCAAGCCCTCCGGCGCGTCACCGAACCGCGCGATGGCCCGCTCCAGCAGCTTCGCCGTGGCCATCGCCGTGAGCGGGGTCTTCTCGGATGGCTTCCACAGAACGGGATTGCCGCACACCAGCGCGAGCGCCGCGTTCCACGCCCACACCGCGACCGGGAAGTTGAAGGCCGAGATGACGGCGGTGGGTCCCAGCGGGTGCCAGGTCTCCATCATGCGATGGCCGGGCCGCTCGGACGCGATGGTGAGGCCGTAGAGCTGCCGCGAGAGGCCGGTGGCAAAGTCGCAGATGTCGATCATCTCCTGCACTTCGCCCAGGCCCTCCTGGAGGATCTTGCCGGCCTCCAGCGAGACCAGCTTGCCCAGCGCTTCCTTGTGGGCGCGCAGCTCGTCGCCCAGGAGCCGCACCAGCTCGCCGCGGCGGGGCGCCGGCACCGTGCGCCAGGTGCGAAAGGCCTTCTCCGCGCGCTCCACCCGCGCCGGGACTTGCTCGTGCAGGATCTCGTGCACCTCGCCGAGGCTCGAACCGTCGATGGGGGTTCGGACCGGAAGCGTGCCGCCGCGGAGATCGGTGTCCGTCAGCCCCGCGCCGCGCAGGATGTCTTCGAAGGCCATGTGCTCGTCCTCTCGTGTCAGTCGGATGGGTCGTTCTTCTTGCCGCGCAGGGCGAGGAGGCGAGCTTTGATGCGCGCTTCTTCGCCGCGCTCGGTGGGCTCGTACAGGCGCTCGCCCACCAGCTCGTCGGGCAGATACGTCTCGCCGGGCACCACGCCGCCCTCGTAGTCGTGGGCATACTTGTAGTTTACACCGTATCCCATGGATCGGTTCAGGCCGGTGGAGCCGGGCCGCAGCTTCTTCGGCACCGGGAGCGCGCCGTGCTGTTCGATGAGCGCCTTGGCCCGATGCCAGGCCACGTTGGTGGCGTTGCTCTTGGGCGTGCAGGCCAGGTACACCACCGCCTGGGCCAGCGCGTACAGGCCTTCCGGCATGCCCACCCGGCGAAACGCGGCGTCGGCGGTGGTGGCCACCATGAGCGCCCGCGGGTCGGCGTTGCCCACGTCTTCGCTGGCGAAGATGACCATGCGGCGAAGAATGAAGAGCGGATCGTCGCCGGCCTCCACCATGCGCATCATCCAGTAGACGGCGGCGTCGGGGTCGGAGCCGCGCATCGACTTGATGAAGGCGCTGGTGACCGCGTGGTGCTCGTCGCCAGCCTTGTCGTAGAGCAGTGGCCGGTGCTCCTCGGCGGCGGCCACGTCGGTGAGCTCGATGCGCAGGCGCTGGCTCTGGCGCACGAACTCGGAGGTGACCTCCAGCGTGTTGAGGGCGCGACGCGCGTCGCCGGCGGCGAAGCGTGCGATGGCCAGGAGCGCCTCGTCGTCGGCGTCGAGCTGCAAGAGGCCGAGGCCGCGATCGGCATCCACCAGCGCGCGCCGGAGGAGCACCGTGAGCTCGCTCTCCGAGAGCGCCTCCAGCCGGAACACCTTGCAGCGCGAGAGGAGCGCGGCGTTCACCGCGAACGACGGATTCTCGGTGGTGGCGCCGATGAGGAGCACCGAGCCGTCTTCCACGTGGGGAAGGAAGGCGTCTTGCTGGCCCTTGTGAAAGCGGTGAATCTCGTCGACGAACAGGATCGTGCGCTCGCCGTGGAAGGCCCGGCGATCCTTGGCCTCTTTCACCACCTCGCGGAGCTCGGGCAAGGTGCCCAGCACGGCGCTGAAGGAGACGAAGCGCGCCTTGGTGCGGGTGGCGATGACGCGACCGAGCGAGGTCTTGCCCACGCCGGGCGGCCCCCAAAGGATCATCGACGGCGGGCGGTCGTCGTCGATGGCCCGTTGGAGCAGCTTGCCCTTCCCCACCACGTGGGTTTGCCCCAGGTACTCGTCGAGGGTGCGCGGACGCATGCGCTCGGCCAGCGGCACGTTGGCCGGATCGGCCTTCACGGCGCGACCGAACAACGTGTCTTCGGCGCTGGGCGAGCGGGTCTTTCGCACCCGGCGACCATAGCGAAACTGCGTCCCGCGCGCGGCGCCTTTTTGCTAGCCGAGGTCGAGCGGCTGACCCCATTCGGGTTGGTCCCAGGCGAGCTCGAGCAGGGTGCGCTCGTCGCGGCGCCAGGACTTCTCCTTGAGCACCGCGTGGACCGCCGTTGCGCCGGCGAGCTCCAGCAGGCGCTCGAAAAAGCCCAGCGTCTGGTTCGCCGCGGCCTCTTCCGCCACCGGGCCCATGAAGTAGTGGATGACCACGTGCGCGTGCCCGTCGACCAGCATCGGGATCTCGAGGGCTTCGAAGTCGAAGTAGGTCGCCCGCTGCACGCGGAAGCGCATCATGGTCTCCGCCGGGTTTCCCTCGGCCACCAGGTTGGGGAGCGCGAAGCGAAGTTGATCGGCCGAGATGCGCCCCCACATGCGCACGGCCTCCACGTCGCCGCCCGCCACCACCTTCAAGATGGCGTTGCCGAGTCGCTCGAAGGTCTCCATCGGATACCACTCGAGGGGCTCGATGGGGGTGCGCAGATAGAACATGTCCTCGCGGGCCACGTGCGCGGCCCAGTCGACGTTCTTCTGGCTGCGAATCATTCGGACGTAGTCGGCGAACAGCAGACCCTTGACGTTGCGCGTGCTCATGAGACGGAGATCCCCTCGGCGTTGGTCGGTACCCCAGACCAACACTCCCACGGTACACGGCCCCGGGGCACCTGCGCACGAAACCGTCCGGATCCGTGGTATCGTCGCGCCGCTTTGGACGCCGCGTCTCCCCCGACCCCTCCGCCGTACGTGTACGCCGCCACCGACTACCGCCCCCGCGGAGCCGAGCGCGAGCTCTGCGAGCGAGCCGACCACACCGACTGGCTCTACCTTGCCAGCCTGGTGGCGCTGAACGCCGGCGCGGTGATCCTCGACGGTTGGGTGCTGAAGTACAACGTGTACTCGAGCCCGGGGCGGCTGGTTGGGGCCGGTGTGGGAGGCCTCACCTGGGGCGCGCTGGTGAGTGGCGCATATCTTTCGCTCCCCAAGTGTGACCCCACCTGGGTGAGCTCGCACCCGCCCGAGGGCGCCGTGCGTACGCACCTGCCGCTGTCCATCGCGCTGAGCACCCTGGCGGTGGCGACGGCTCCCCTGTTCGTCTACATCGAGACCGGCCCGGTGCCCCTCAACTGGCCGGTGTCCGAGCGCTCGGCGCGGGTGGTCATCCCGATGGTGACCGGCCTCCTGGGTTCACTTGTACCCTACATTGAATTCTTGGCGCCCCGCACCTGGCGCGCCTCCCGGCAGCTCGAGCGTCTGCGGCTCGAAGGCGCACCGGTTCCGCCCGGCGGCCTCGCCCCCGCCAACGGCTTTCAGATGGGCTACACCGTCCGCTTCTGAGCGGGATTCACGGGGATCGGGTTGCTGCGCGCGGGTGTTATCACTTGATAATATTCACACCTGAGTGAATATTCAGAACTGATAAACCATGCAGGTTTCGCCGAGACAGGCCATCGAGCTCTTCCACCTCGTGTTCCTGCGCGCCCTCGTTGCCAAGAACGAGGACCGCGCGCTGGTGTCTCTCAAGGGCGGCTGCAACCTGCGCTTCTACTTCGGAAGCGTTCGCTACTCCGAGGACATCGATCTCGACGTGGTGGTCATTTCCAAAGACACGCTGAAGAACAAGGTCGACCGGTTGCTTCGGTCGCCCATGATCTCGGCCCCGCTCGCGGCAAAGGGCATCGCGATCGTCGAGACGTCGACGCCCAAGCAAACCGAGACGACGCAACGGTGGAAGGCGGGGCTGACGGTGACGGGCCTGTCCGTTCCCATCCGTACCAAGATCGAGTTCTCGCGGCGCGGCGCCATCGAAGGATCGGCGTTCGAGAGCATCGAGCGTTCCGTCGCACGCGCGCACGGCCTTCCGCCTTTCCTCGCGCCGCACTACGCGACGCACGCCGCCATCTCGCAGAAGGTCCATGCTCTCGCCGGTCGCGCCGAGCCGCAAGCGCGCGACGTTTTCGACCTGGGGCTCCTGCTCGCACGCCCCGAAGCAACGATCCGGACGCCAACCGACGCGGAACGGGCCTGGATTCCCCAGGCCATCGACCACGCGATGGGCGTATCTTTCGCCGACTACGTCGCGAAGGTCGTCGCGTATCTGGAGCCGGCGCAGGCAGACGTCTTCGCCAGCCGCGAGACCTGGAACGCGATGCAGGACGAGGTCGTCGCCCGCCTGGAGAGCTGGCGATGAAGGCGAGCGACGTGCTGGTGCGACTGCGCCGGTTGGGCGTTCCGGCCGTTCGCACTGCCGAGGCAGCGGTGGCTCTGGGTCTCTCCAAGCCCGCAGCCAGCATGGCCCTGGCGCGCCTGGTCGCCGCCGGTTTGGTATCGCCCGTGCGCCACGGTATCTGGTGGGTCGACGGACCCGTCGATGTCTACCGCCTGCCGGCGACTCTTTCGGCGCCCTACGACAGCTACCTTTCGCTCCACACCGCGCTGCACTTTCACGGGCTCATCGAGCAAATCCCGGAGATCGTTTACGTCGCGACCCAGGGCAAGACCCAGCGCATCTCGACGCATATCGGCACGTATTCGCTTCACCACATCGCGCCCGAGGTCTTCGGCGGTTTCGAGGAGACCGCAGCCGGCATGCGGCTCGCGACCCCGGAGAAGGCGCTGTTCGACTTCGCGTACCTTTCGGCGGGACGCTCGGGCCTCTTTGCGGCCTTGCCGGAGATCGAGCTCCCCCGTGGTTTCCGCGAAGGAGAGGCAAGACGCTGGGTTCGAAGAATACCTTCGGCGCGAAGCCGCACCCTGACCACCTCGCGGCTCGACGCCTTCCTGGCCGCTGCACGCGGGGCCGACGGCGAGCGACGTTCGACGTGACGCACGTGTAGACTGGGTCATGGGCGAGAACGTGGAGGCCATCTTCGTGGGCGCGGTGTGCCTGTTCGTGGGCATTGGCACCGTGGTGGCCATCGCCCGCTCGAGCCGGAGAAACGCCGCCAAGATGGACGCGTGGCTGCGGGAGCTGACGCCGTCGCAGATCCTCGCCGAAGCAGTGGTGGCGGCGACCGGCGAAGGCGCCGAGCTCCGGGCGCGAACCGTGGGCAAAGGCGCGCACAAGATCTGGCTTCATTGCACGGGGGAGAGCGCCACCGGACGCTGGACCGCGACGGCCAAGGTCGCGCATCGGACCTCGCCGCCGGGCGGCAGCTATCGCGACGTTCCCACCGAGGTGGCGGAAGAAGCGCCCATTCGCTTCGGCGATGACGGCGAGGGCATCTCGACCATCGGGCAGCTCGACGACGCGGCCGGCCGGCGCACCGGTGCGCTGGCGATTCCCCGGCCCGAGGGCGGAACCTGGCTCCAGCTGCTGACGCTGCCGGCGGTGGCCGAAGGCAGCGAGCTCGTGGTGCGCGTGACGGTGGCCGACCTCGAGGGCACCAGCCGCGCGACGTTCCGCGCCTTCATCGGCGTATCCGAGCGATGATCGATCACACGCGACCGTGGTGCGCCACCGTGTCCCAACAAGCCTGCTCGGCGGCGGCCACCATCTCGGGCGCGAGCTCGATGCGCTTCTCCCAGCTGGCGCGCATCATGCCGTTGAAGGCGCCGAACACCAGCTCCATGAGCAGCACCGGCGACATGGGCTTGAGCAATCCCTCTTCTTGCGCGCGCATCAGTTCGTGGACCACTTCCAGACCTTCTACGATCCGGCGATCTACCTCATCATGCACGAAGCGCTCGTGAAGTGAATCAGAGGAGCTCGGCTTTGCCGGCTGCCATGCTGGCCTCCAGCTTGCCGTCGCCGGAGAGCTCGAGAAACACACCGTAGCTGAGGTCCTTCGACGTGCTCTTGTAGTAGAGCTTCACGGTGCACTGGAGCAACATGGCCTCCGGAGACTTCATCTTGCCGCTGGAGTCGATGGGGCCCATGCGAAAGTTGGGCCCGTCCGGGCACGAGCCGGAGGCGGTCCACTCCTTGTTGTCGTCGACCTTCACGGTGAGCGCGGCCGGCGCCGTGTGCTCCGCCTTCTCGCCGCCGGAGGCGAATGCGAAGCGCGCGGTCTCCAGATGAACGTCGAGGCGGATGGGGCCCATGGCGTCGGGCGTGGCGACCACCTTCTGGTCGGTGATCTTCCGCGTACCCAGCTCCGGCGCACTGGCAATCTCGGGGCGAGACGACTGGCTTCGTCCCCAGGAGAGCACCTGCGTGCCTTTCGGCGACGGCGTGTTCTTCTGGCACGCGAGCAGACAAAGAACGGCGGCAGTGCAGAGGGGGGCGAAGCGCATCGCCCGAGGCTATCACGGCCGGTACAGATCGGTTTCCGAGGGCGTCACCAGCGATCCAGAGAGACCCACCACCCCCGCATCGTTCGGGTATCCCTCGTACAGCCACCGTGGAAGCGGCTGCACCGGACCGCGACACGCCGCGCGCGGATACGCAGCGAGGTGATCCCAGTTTCCGTATCCGAAGAGATGCGTTGGCAGGCCTCGGAGCGCCGCCTCGAGCGGGGCAGCGAGTGCGGCGTCGAGTGGATGCTCGGAGACGAGGAGGGTCAGTGCGCCGAGCGTCAGCGCCATGGGGGCGTAGCACTCGAACTGGTAGCCCTCGATGGTATCGCCGGCGGCCAGCCCTTGGCCCGGCACCGCGCCCCCGAAGGTCTGCGTGCGGCTCGCGGCGTCGCCGAGCCATCCCTCGAGCAGATGGGTGGCCGTCTCGACCGCCAGCTCGAACGAGAGCATGCGAAGCAGCGCGTACATGCGCGCGGAGTTGCCTTCGACGTGCACCGTCGGTTCCGGCGCAGCCGCTCCGCCGCCACGGAGCGCGAGACAGTGCAGCGCCCGACCGCGCTCCAGGGGCGACAGCGTGAACAGCCGGCGAAAGAAGCCCGTGGCGTCGCGCGCCGCGCCTTCGTATGCGTCGACCGGCGGCGTGCGCAGTGACTCGGCGAAGGCCCAGGCGCGCGGACCGTGGTCGAAGGCGATGCGATGGAGCGTGGTGCCCCCGGCCCAGTGCCGCAGCGGCGTGCCCCGGGTGGCCCCGGTCTCCACGGTGCCGCGACCGGCGAGCGTGCCGAGCGAGGCCGGTCCGTGCACCTGCACGCGATCGCCGACGGCGAACGACGCAACCGGGAGGCGCACAGGCGTCTCCCACACGTCGGCGTCGGGGATGGTCGACCCATCGCCCTCGGACCAAGCGTAGCTCGCGTAGGTGATCCCGGGCGCGAGATGGGCAATCCATCGGGCGTCGGTCACCTCCACCGCATAGCGGGCCACCGGGCTCACGTCGTCGCGCGCGCTGCCCTGCCGCGACACGAGAGCGCGCACGGTGCGCACGTACGGCGCAGGATCGACGGTGCCGGCGGCGATGCGCTCGATGGCATCGGGCCCCAGGGCGCGCTCGAGCTCGCTCGGCGCCTCGTCGTTCAAAAGCAGCGCGAGCGCGAAGTCGGCGTCCTCGTAGAACGGCTCGGCGTCGGGTTGCTCGGGCTCCACGTCGAGCACCACCAGCACGCCCTGGCGTCGAACGACGGTGCAGGAATACGGCATGCTGCAGCAGTACCGCAAGTTCGCCCGGGCCGGAACGAAAGCCGGGCGCGCGCCGGGCGCGACCCTGCGGAGTGTACCTGCGCGCCACGAATTCGTCGCGATTCGACCACTTCTGCGGGCCCGCGGCCTGGTCTCGACCTTGCGGAGGGCTGCGTTCACGTCGCTCGGTACGCGCGACGGAATCCACAACGAACAAGGAAATGAGCATGCGAATACTGACTGCGATCGCCGCGACTTGCCTGGGCCTGAGCCTGGCGGGCTGCGCGGCAGACACATCGGAAGCCTCCGCCCTTGGCGCCGGGCAAACGGTGGCGGCCTCGGCCGAGACCACCGCCCTCACCGGCATCACCGGCTGGGAAGTGGTGAAGACCGACGCCCGCTACGCCGTGATCGGGCGCGACGCCAAGGGCCTCACGGTGACGCGAATCGCCACCCTCGTCGACGGCAGCACCTGCCAGAACGGCGCGACGGTGGTGACGCTGGAGGTCACGGAACCCACCGCGGGCACCAAGGTGATCGGGTGCGATGGCCAGACCACGCGCGACGATCTCACGGACGCCTCGCGACTGGCCCTGCAGCGCCTCGACGCGGACCTCGACGCCAAGAACGCCGGAAAGACCCCACCGCCCCCGGTGAGCGCCCCGGCGCCGCTGACCCCCAAGCTCATCACCAACGATCCCTGGAGCGGCGGTGGTGGCGGCGGTGGCCCGGGCTGGACCTGCGCCCCCGAGGTCTGCGGTTGCGAGATCAAGACCGACACCAAGTGCTTCGGCGTCGTCGAGGTCTGCAACGATCACCGGCGCGATTGCACCACCTCCGGCTGGCACCCGTGCGGCGTCTGCATCGGCTTCCCGTGGTGAGGACGCACGGCTGAGTCCGGAGACGTCGCGCCTGCTCGTGCCTACCCGCGAGCCGGCGCGGCGCCTGCTTCCGCAGCTGGCGTTTCTTGGCGCGCGCGGTCCGGGCACTCCCGTATTCTCCATCGCATGATCAAAGGTCCGCGATGGGTGTGGACGCTCGCGTCGACGCTCGCGCTCGCGTGCGGAGGGGCCCCGCCTCGGAACCATGCAGCGCAGCCCACAGCCTGTCGCCGTTCGCAGGCGGACGCGTCGAAGCTGCGCGCCCTGCTGGACGAACGTGTCGCAGCCACCAACAAGGAGGCTCAGTCGCTGCTCGACGGCGCTTCGCCCCCGGAGCAGCTTCGCCTGACACTGCCCGACGGGGATCTTCGGATCATCAAGGGCAGCACCGACTGCTCGAAGGTCGCCAGCGCTGCGGTCACGGCGCTCGCCGAGCGCGCAGTCGCTGCGTTCTGGGCAACGAGCCGAAGGGAGCGAAAGCAAACCAAGGTATCCATGGCCTGTCGGGCGGGCCGCGTCACGGCGCTGAGCGTGAGCGCGGCGTTCGGCATCGGGGACTATCTCGACCGCGCATTTCTCGTCGAAGGAGCCAGCCTTCGCCCGTTCGGCCCCGAGGCATTGACGGCGGTCACCGATCTCGACGGCGATGCGCTGCCCGACTACCTCGGCTTTGGCTGGACGATCGCGAACGATGGTGTGTCCAACTGGCCCTTCCGCCAACTTCGCAGCTACCGAGGCGCCCAAGGCTCGTGGGTGGATGTTCCAGGGCTGCGCTGGGCGGCATCGGAAGGTGAGCCCGGCGGCGGCGCGCCGCTCGTGCTCTTGAGACCGGAGGGTACGTGCGTCGCGTCGGAGCTCTCCGCAGACATCGGAGTGAGGGGGCTCGACCAACGACACTGCTGGAAGGACGGCGCGTTCCGCCCGGTCGCCAGCTTCGGCGCATCGTTCGAGCAGACGTTCGACCGCCTGGCGTCGCGCTCCGCAACGTTGTCGTCGCTGGTCGGCGGTGACGGTATGAGCTGGTTGGCTGCGACGAACGAGCTCGCGGAGTGCGCGAATGCTCCAGACGACGACGCCAACTGCGCTGCACGCACGTCGAAGCTCATTCGCAACGTAGCCGACACGGGGGTCGAGCCCGCCGCGGCGCGAGACGCGGTCATGCTCGCGGCGGGGCGGACCGCATGCCCACCTCGGTGACAGGCTTCACGCGCGCGCGATGAGCCTCAGCGCGCTTGGGTCTTGGCGCATCCTTCGACCGCGCTCGCCCGAACGTAGGGCGTGGTGAAACGGGGCCGCGGGCCCGTCCCGAATCCACCGAGGAACCCGAGACCGCCGAAGCCCGCTTCTCCCAGCGCGACAGGGACTTCGCCGGCCCGGGTATCGCGGTCGGTGGGTCCCGTCACGATGCGGGCCTTGGCCTTGTAGCTGCCCACCTTGGTGATCGCTTCGTCGACGCGAACGTAGATGGGCACTTCGGTGGGGCACACGAAGCTCTTGGCGGTCGACGCGCCGTCGAGCGCACCCACCACGTCGAAGAGGGCGCCGGACTGCGGACTCCGCACCACCGCGGAGGCCGGGATCCAGCCCTCCACTGTCGTCCCGACACCTTGAATGGCCACCTGCACGTTCGCACCCTTGCGCCCCGTTTCGAAGACGTTGTCGAGAGCGGGGGACGTGGCCAGACCAGGGTGCCCGGGAATCGGCGTGCTCTGCGGTCGGTCGATCTTCACCGTGGCCACCGCGGACCCGCCGGGCGTGAGCGAGAACGGGACGCTCGCCCCGACCCGCAGCTGAATAGCCGTCGCGAACGTCGGGTCGGAGATGGCTCGCCCAAAAGAGAGAGCCGAGCACGGGAGCTCCACCCGCGGCGGCGCCACCGGGTCGACGCCCCGGGGCAGCGAAGTGGCGAGCTCGGCGCGATCGCCGATGAGCGCACGGATGCGCGCGTTGTGGACGCGGATGTATCCAGCCACGAGCGCGCCACCTTTCGGCGCGACGCCCACGTCGCCGGTGGCCACCTCGCCCGTGAGCTCGTAGGTCGCGGTGGATACGGTGACGGTTCCCCGGGCTGCGTCGAGCCGCGCCTCCATGCGATCGGCGGCGTACGCCGTGAAGAAGATGCTCCCGCCCGCGGTGAGGGGAATTCCCGCGCCGGGAAGACGCACCGCGGAGCCCGCGACCACGCAGGCCGCGCCCGGAAGCGGCGCCAGCACCGCGGCGTTGTCCTCGGGGCCCTTTGCAACGACCGGCGCAGTGGCCGAAGGCGCGGGGCTCGCGACAGGGCTTACGGTCACCGGCTCCGCCGATGAAGGCAACGCGAGCGGTGCTCCCCCCGGCGCCGGACCGCCGCACGCGAGCACCGATGCCTGGGCGCCGAGGCACAGCAGGCACGAGAACGACAGCTTCATACGCACCGTTCTACCAGACGACGCCCTCCCCGGAGCCGCAAGACCGGCCGCACCGTCTTCACGCGGGCGGCAACGCACAGCGCCTTAGACGAACGATCATGTCGGCGATGAAGGCGCGGACCTCGGCGGGAGGTGTCTCTGCGGGGAGCTTCGCACCCTCGGGTATGGACACCTCCGAGAGCAACCAGGCGAGCGTCGCCGGCGTCGCACCTCCGTCCTTCGCCAAGGCTCCGGGCAGTGCATCTTCGACCCGGTACCCCGCCCGCTCGAGGTACATGACGTCGATGATGTCGCGCTCCTCCATCCGTCCCGCGATGGCAGTGAGCTTGTTCGCGCCTCTTGACGCACCTGGAGGTCGGCACCGATGGCAGCGGCCGCATCCGCGACGACGTAGCGCAGTCGACTGAACGAGCCTTCGTCGAGCGTGAACAGATCGAGGTCGTCGGTTGGGAGATGGAATCCCGCGAGCGCCGCGCCCCCGGTGAGGAACACCGACTCATCCACGCGCGCGAACAGAGCCTCGAGAACCTCGCGCTGGAACGCGCCGAGCCTAGATGAGACCATCACTCGTCCAGCCATCGATGAGGAAGGTCCAAAACGCAGCGCGACGGCCCAAGCGGCGCCCAATGCGGGGCAAGGCTTCCTTCACGTCGCGCGGCGCGACGAACGTCCAGACATCGGTGTCCCGCGCTTCGCGCAGCATCTTGCCGAGCAAGCGATCTCGCTCGGGCCCATCCGTGCCCGCGAGGGCCTTGCGGAGCTCGCCGACACTGATGTCCTCGTCCCACAAGAAGTAGGGGCGAAGGTGCTCCTCGCGAAGGTTTACCGTCAGCGGCCGCATCGCATCAGCGTACCATGGCGGCGACGGCGGGCCACGGTGAGCGAGAGATGGCGCCTCTTCCCGACGCGGTCGCACCTCCGTAGTCTCCAGGGGTCATGGTCACTCTTCGTACGCGCCCTTCGGAGGGCGGCATCGCCGGTCGCATGGTGCTCCGGGTGCTCGACTTCGCAGCGGCCCGCGGCCACGACGCGGAGGCGCTGTCGGAGCGCGCCGGCATCTCGCTCGCGGCGCTGCGCGAGAGCGACACGCGGGTTCCCTACCCGGTGGTGGCCACGCTCGGCATGCACCTGGAGACGGTGCTGGAAGATCCCAACTGGGGGCTGCATCTGGCGACGGACGTCCGCGACACGAAGCACTTCGACGTGGGGGTTCTCATGCTCATGGCGAGCCCGAACGTGCGGGGCGCCCTCGAGCGCCTCGTGCGCTTTCAGCGATACTGGGGTGACGGCGATCGAGCCCGGCTCCTCCCCGCGCCAAACGGTGCGTGCCTCCGGTACGTGGCGCCCAGCTCCCTGCGAAACGGAGCCCGTCACACCGACGAGTGCGCGATGGCGGAGGTCGTCCTCGGCGTGCGAACCCTCACCGGCACTGCGGTGTCGCCTCGGGCGGTGCGGTTCCGGCACGCGGCCCCGCGCGATCTCGCGGAGCACCGGGCCCTGTTCGACTGCGCGCTCCAATTCGACGCACCGCATGCGGAGACGGAGTGGTGCGAAGACGTGCTCGCGCTCGCGATGCCCCACGCCAACGCCACGTATTGCGGCCTGTTCGAATCGCAAGTGAGCGCCGCCCTCGGGAGGCTGCCGGAGCGACCCGGCGTCTCCACTGCGGTGCGGGACATCGCCCGGACCGCGCTCTCCGGAGGCCGCTGCACCCTCGCCGGCACCGCCCGCTCCCTGGCGATCACCCCGCGTACGCTCCAGCGGCGGTTGAAAGCCGAGCAGACGTCGTTCGAGGAGGTGGTGGAAGCCTTGCGACGTGAGCTCGCGCTCGCCTACCTGGACCAGGACTTTCCGCTGCGCGAGGTGGCGTGGCTCCTCGGCTACCGCGACGCGAGCGCATTTCACGGGGCCTTCAAGCGCTGGCATGGCGCGACGCCGGAGCAGGTGCGGAGCGCCCGACGCGGCCGCGGCTGACCGCTGCGACCCCGCGACAATCGGCTGCGAAGGCGCGACACCAGGGAACGTGCGGCCCGATGCGCGTGTCTCCGCGCGCATGTCGTCTTCTTCGGTTCCGCGCAGTGCCGGCTCGGTGTGGCCCTTCCTCGCCCTGGTGTACGGCACCACCTGGCTCTTTCAGCTCCCCTGGCTCGCCGCGAGCCACCACGTCTTGCCGGGCCCACCGGCGCGCTACGAAGGCCTCGTGGTGCTCGGATTCTTCGGGCCCACGTTGCTGGCGGTGGCGGTGACCCTCTCCGAGGGCGGGCGCGCCGGCCTCCGGGACCTTTTCCGTCCCTTCCGGTTCCTGGGCGCATCCTTTCGACTGTACCTGCTGGCGCTCGCGCTCTCCCCGGCGCTCTTCCTCATCGCCCGCTGCGCGTGGGGCCTGGCTTCCGAGAATGCCGGGCCATGGTTCTACCCGCCGCGAAGCGCGGCCCACGTGGCCGCCATGGCGATCATCCCCTTCACCGAGCAGCTACCCTGGC
>Ga0075163_10007404_pt1 | contig 14514 bp, 14 predicted proteins | sample JI1023141ADNA_FD_71478 | JGI IMG/M metagenome (GOLD analysis project Ga0075163, IMG submission 71478) | Wastewater effluent complex algal communities from Wisconsin, to seasonally profile nutrient transformation and Carbon sequestration -... | ecosystem: Engineered > WWTP > Effluent > Algae...
TCGACCGCCAGCCCGCGCGGGAACTCGACCAGGATCAGCGAGCGCACGCGCTCGCAGATCTCGTGCACGTTGACGTCGCCCACCAGCTGCGGGCGGCGGTGCGGAGCCAGCAGGCGGTCGACCAGGGCCTGCAGCCGGTCGGCCTCGTGGATGATGACCTGGGTGTATTCGGTGAGCTCGCGCGACGTGACTTCCATCGCCAGCAGCTGCGCCGCCCCGCGGATGCCGCCCAGCGGGTTCTTGATCTCGTGCGCCAGGTTGCGCACCAGCTCCTTGTTGGCCTGGGCCAGGCCGTGCGCACGTTCTTCGCGGTCGAGCCGCGTCTGCTGCTCGATCTCGATCAGCTCGATCAGCACCCGATCGGTGCGGTCCATCTGGCTGACGATGACGTGCACCGGCAGCTCGCCACTGCCCATCGGCGAGCGCCGCATCAGCGCATCGAAGCGGCCGCTGGCCACCTCGTTGTCGGAGACCAGGCGCAAGGCCTCGCGCAAGGGCGCGGGGTCGACCAGCCAGTCGACGACATTGCCGCGCAGCAGCGTGCGCCGCGACAGGCCCATGACGTTCTCGAGGGTCGAGTTGGCGAGCAGGCAGTGCCCGTCCGGCTGCGCCACGGCCACCATCGTGGCCAGGTGGTCGAAGGCCTCGAAGCCGGGCAGCATGACGTCCGCCATCAGGGGCCGAGCTTGGCGAGTTCGCGCTTGAGCGCCGCGATGTCGGCTTCCTTGCGCGTGATGCCGGCCTTCATCTCGGCCACGCGGTCGAGGTAGCGCTGGAAGTTGCGTTCGTCCGCGCGGCGCTCGGGCTCGCCGTTGTTGTATTCCTTCTGCAGTTCGGCCAGCCGCTCCTCCTCCTTGCGCAGTTCCTCGCCGAGGATGCGTCGCGCATCGGTGTCGCGCGCTCGCTGCGCGGCCGGGTCGACACGCGCCTCGCCGGGGCGTGCCGTCGATGAGGCGCCGGCCGTGGCCGGCGCCGCCGAGGCCGGTTTGGGCCGGCCCTGGATGATGGTGATCGGCGCCCCTTCGATCGTGCGGCAGCCCTTGTCCTTGGCTTCCTGCGGTGACAGCGCATCGGTGTAGAGCACCGGTGGCCCCGGGCAGCGATACACCGCCGACGACGCCGACTGCTGCGCCTGCGCCGATGCGGTGCAGGCCGCCAGCGCCGCCCATGCCAGCCCGCTCCAGCGCGCCTTCGATCCAATCCAGCCATTCATCGTCGTCATCGGGAATCCTCCGCCGCGCGCTGCAGGACGCAGCACCGTGACGGCCCGCGAGCGGCCGCCGGGCCGGATTGTGACCCAGTGCGGTGCGTCGCGTTCCAAACGAAAAGGGGCGGCCGATGGCCACCCCTCGCGGTGAGACGACCCGGGCGGCCCTGCCGGCCCGGGAGCGTCATCACAGGCTGTAGTACATGTCGAACTCGACCGGGTGCGTGGTCATGCGGAAGCGGGTCACTTCCTGCATCTTCAGCTCGATGTAGGCATCGATGTAGCTGTCGGTGAAGACACCGCCCTTGGTCAGGAAGCCGCGGCCCTTGTCCAGGTAGTCGAGCGCCTGGTCGAGGCTGTGGCAGACGGTCGGGATCTTCGCGTCTTCTTCCGGCGGCAGGTGGTACAGATCCTTGGTGGCGGCTTCGCCCGGGTGGATCTTGTTCTCCACGCCGTCGAGGCCGGCCATCAGCAGCGCCGCAAAACCCAGATACGGGTTCATCAGGGGATCCGGGAAACGCGCCTCGACGCGGCGGCCCTTCGGGTTGGCCACGTAAGGAATGCGGATCGAGGCCGAGCGGTTCTTGGCCGAATAGGCCAGCTTCACCGGGGCTTCGTAGCCCGGCACCAGGCGCTTGTAGCTGTTGGTGCCGGGGTTCGTGATCGCGTTCAGCGCGCGGGCGTGCTTGATGATGCCGCCGATGTAGTACAGCGCGAACTCCGACAGGCCCGCATAGCCGTCACCGGCGAACAGGTTCTTGCCGTCCTTCCAGACCGACTGGTGCACGTGCATGCCGCTGCCGTTGTCACCGACCACGGGCTTGGGCATGAAGGTGGCCGTCTTGCCGTAGGCATGCGCCACGTTGTGGATCACGTACTTCTGCAACTGCGACCAGTCGGCGCGTTGCACCAGCGTGCTGAACTTGGTGCCCAGCTCGTTCTGGCCCGGGGCCGCGACTTCGTGGTGATGGACTTCGACCGGAATGCCCAGCGATTCGAGGATCAGGCACATCTCGGAGCGCATGTCCTGGAAGCTGTCGACCGGAGGCACGGGGAAGTAGCCGCCCTTGACGGACGGACGGTGGCCCATGTTGCCGCCTTCGAAATCGGCGCCGGTGCTCCAGGGCGCTTCTTCGGAAGTCACCTTCACGAAGCAGCCCTGCATGTTCACGTTCCACTGGACCTGGTCGAAGATGAAGAACTCGGGCTCGGGACCGAAGTAGGCGGTGTCACCCAGGCCGGTGCTCTTCATGTAGGCCTCGGCACGCTTGGCCAACGAACGCGGATCGCGTTCGTAGGCCTTTCCGTCGGCGGGGTCGAGCACGTCGCAGGTCAGGATGATCGTCGGCTCTTCGTAGAACGGATCGAGGTTGGCGGTGTTCGGATCGGGCATCAGCAGCATGTCCGACGCTTCGATGCCCTTCCAGCCGGCGATCGACGAACCGTCGAAGGCGTGGCCCGAAACGAACTTGTCTTCGTCGAATGCGGACACAGGCACGGAGACGTGCTGTTCCTTGCCGCGGGTGTCGGTGAAGCGGAAGTCGACGAACTTGACTTCGTTGTCCTTCACCATCTTCATCACGTCGGCAACTGTCTTTGCCATTGAGGATCTCCTAGCGGGGCCGGTAATTGGGTGGGTGGGTCTTGGTGTTTGCGTTCAGCGGCCCGACTGCGGATTCACTCCTCCGGGCACCCCCAAATGCGCACAGAAATGTAGCAGAAAGCATGCCAGCAGCAGCCTCGTCAGTGGGGCTCCGAGTCGGGTGATTTCCCTTCCGATAGGGGCACGTTCGCGAGGGTTCGAAGCGCTGCCGAGCGGCCCTCAGCAACGCACCAATTTAATGCTCGCCTCGACGAATCAACGCACCAATTCAGGGCCCAACGCCGCACCGAAGCGGACCAGCCCTTCGCGCAAAGCGACATAGGCCGGGCCGACGGCTTCCTCATCACCCTTGACGCCGAGTTCGATGTGCCGGCCATGCTGCGGGTGGTCGACGCTCGGCAGGCTGAACACGCGCACCCCCGGGTGCGCGGCCTCGATCGCCTCCATCAGCGGCGTCAGCGAGGCTTCCATTGCGCCGAACACGATCACCGAGCGTTCGACGGATCGCTGCCCGCCCTGCAACGCGGCATAGCGGGTGTCGAGCAGGGCCTCGATCATCGGGTGGGCCATCACTGGAAAGCCGGGCACGAAGTGCACGTCGCCCACGCTGAAACCAGGAATCTTGTTGTACGGGTTGGCGATGATCGTGGCGCCGGCCGGGAACACGCCCATGTTCAGGCGATGCAGGTTGTCCGGCCGGTCGGCCTCGAAAGGCACACCCTGCTCCGCTGCGACGTCGCGCATGCGCTGCTCGATCAAGGCCTTGGCCTCGGGGTGCAGAACCAGCGGCAGGCCGAGCGCGGCTGCCGCACATTGCCGTGTGTGGTCGTCCGGCGTGGCGCCGATGCCGCCGCAGCTGAACACCACGTCGCCGCTGGCGAAGGCGTGGCGCAACGCTTCGGTGATCAGCGGCCGGTCATCGCCCACGTAGCGCGCCCAGGACAAGGCCAGGCCACGCGCCGAGAGCAGCTCGATCACCTTGGACATGTGCTTGTCCTGGCGCTTGCCGGACAGGATCTCGTCGCCGACGATGATGAGACCGAACTTCATGGCGGGGGCAGTCCTTCAGGCGTGAGCGGCGCTGGCAGCGGCGCGAGGGGCGGCGCCGCTGCAGCGGCGGGGGCGGCGTCGGCCACCCGACGCAGGCGTTGCAGTTCGGCCAACGTGAAATGCGCGAACCACAGGCTGGCAAACGCGAACACCAGGGTGTAGAGCCAGATCGAGAGCACGATCAGCAGGGGTGCGAAGACCAGCGTCGCCGCACTCGCCGCCCACAGCAGCGACGGCGCGGCTCCGAGGTAGCCGCAGAGCAGCCCGGCGGCCAGCAGCGACCAGCGCTGCTCGTGCAGGATCTGCCGGCGCTCGACCGGTGTGGCGTGGTCCGACAGCGCGTCGAAGGCCATCACGCGGTAGGTCAGCCAGCCCCAGATCAGCGGCGGCAGGATCAGCACCAGCGGCGGCACCAGCCACAGCGGGATGCTCAGTACCAGCGCCACCAGCGCGGCGGCCGTGCAGGCCAGCGACCAGGCCAGCCCCTGCCAGCGTGCGGCCGCGCCGGCACGCCGCTCGAGCGCGGGAAAGCGCCGCCGCGCCACCATCGCCACCATCGCCGGCGTCATCAACCAGGTCACCAGCAGCAACGAGCACACCACGATCAACGGGACCGCCAGCGCCACCAGGATCATCGGCGCCAGCACGGTGCGGAACCCCGTGGCGCCCATCGATTCGAGCCACTGGAACATCGCGTTGAGAAGCTCCCAGCGTTCCAGCGTGTCGCGCACGCCGGCCACCGTCGACTCCCAGTACATCCAGCCCAGCCCGAGCACGGCGCCCACGGCCAGCACCAGCGGCAGCAGCGACCAGAGGATCACCCGCGGGTGCAGGCAGTAGGCAGCGGCACGCCAGAAGGCGTCGACGAAGGCAGACATGGCCGCGGAGGATACGGCAGCACCCCGCTCGCTCAGGCACGGCCGACCAGGCGGCGCAGCCCCAGCCATTGCTGGGCCCAGAAGCCACTGCCATAGTCGCGGCCGCCGGCGCCTGGCAACTGGTCGCGGATGCCGGTCGGCTCGTAGCGACCGTCGTAGCGGGCGCTGCCGAACAGCAGGTCCCACAGCGGGAACAGCACCGCGAAGTTGTGCCCGCCCAGGCTGCCCTCGCCCGCCGACTCGTGCCCCAGGCCCGCACGATGGTGCAGCCGGTGGTACTGCGGGCTCACGAGCAAGCGTCCGAGCCAGGGGCCGAACGTCAGTCGCACGTTGGCGTGCGACAGGCTCTCCAGCAACTGGGTCAGCGCGACGATGGCCACGAACTGCCCCGGCGGCACGCCGACCAGCAAGGCCACGCCGACGAAGGCCATGTCGCGGATCAGGTCGTCGAGCAGGTGGTTGCGGTTGTCCGACCACATCGTCATCTGTTGCTGGCTGTGGTGCACGGCATGCAGTTGCCACCACCAGTCGAAGGCATGCTGCCCGCGGTGCAGGCCGTAGTCCACCAGATCGAACAGCAGCAGGTAGAGCAGGAAGCTGACCCAGCCGATGTCGCTGAAGCCCGGCCACAGGCTGTCCAGCGAAAAGGTCGGCACGCCCATCAGCCGCAACTGGGCGATGACCTCGTCCCACAACGGATCGACACTGAAGAACATCAGCAGTCGGAACAGGCCCAGGCGATGGATCAGCGTGTAGACCACGTCCACCCGCACGGCACGCCGGTCGACCACGGCCTCCACCGGCCGCCAGCGTTCGAGGGCCGCGAACAGCGTGAGCATCACCCCCACCTGCAGCAGCCCGACCAGCAGCCATCCGGTGCCTCGGAAGCCGTCTTCCAGCCGGCTGCCCAGCCCGGCGCCGAACATCAGCGGCTGCACCACCGATTCGAACAGCCACTGCTGGGCGGCATCGAAGAGGGCGATCATGCGGTCGAAGGGCCCCATTCTCAGCGTGGCGTGGTGGCGGCCCGGCCCAACTGCGGGTGATCGCGCAGCGTGGCGAAGCAGAAGCCCCGCTCCGTCAAGCCCTGGATCAACGGCTCGAGCACCGCGGGCGCCCAGGGGTCCTGCCGCGACCAGATGCCCAGGTGGGCGACCAGCACGTCGCCCGCTCGGATGTCGCGCAGCGCGCGCGCCAGCAGTTCGCGGTTCGGATACTTGTCGCTGGCCAGTTCGTCGCCGAGGAAGCCGGCCGCGGCCCAGCCGACATGGGTCCAGCCGCAGCTCGAGGCCGCCTTCAGCAAGGCAGGCGAGACCTTGCCGCCAGGTGCACGGAAGATCGCCGACATCGGCTGCCCGGCCATCGCTTGAAAGCGCTGCGCCGGACGCTGCAGTTCCGCGCAGTAGCCGGCGGCATCCAGCACCCGGGCGGTGCCGGCGTTCGGCCCCTGCGAGGGCTTGAGCTTGAGCCGGCCGCCGTCGAGGTCGGCCAGCCAGCTGTCGTGGTCCCAGGTGTGCGAGCCGAAGGCGTGGCCTTCGGCAGCCCTTGCACGCCACCAGGGCGCCCATTGGTCGTCGAGGCTGGTGCCGCCGTCACGCGTGCGTTCGTTGGCCAGGAAGAAGGTCGCCTTGACGCCGTGGCGCTTCAACACCTCGGCCACCAGCGGCGCGACGCCCATGTGGCCGGTGTCGAAGGTCAGGAACAGCGGCCGGCTGCAGGGCGCTGCGAAGGCCGATGCCATCAGCCCGCTCAGCGCGATGGCGCACAGCGCCCTACTGGCGCGCCGCATGGTCCAGCGTCCAGACGCCGTGCGGCGACTTGCCGACGTCGACCTGCTGCGTGACCTTCTTCGTCTCGGTGTCGATGAAGCTGAGCTTGCGCGCCCAGCGCGAGCTGACCAGCAACGTGCGGCCGTCGGACAGCATCTCCATGCAGTCCGGTCCGCCGGGGCCGGGGTACTCGGCAGTCACGGTCAGGTTGAGGTAGTCGATCTGGCTGATCGTGTTGGCCACGCGGTTGCTGACGAACACGTGCCGCTTGTCGCCGCGCGCCCGGAAGGCATGGGCACCGTCGCCGGTCGGGATGCGCTTGATCAGCTTCGGTGGCGTGACCGACACGTCGTACGCCTCGACCACCTTGTCGCCGGTCAGGGCGACCAGCAACGTACGGTCGTCAGGCGTGAGGAAGATGTCGGCCGGCACCTTGCCGATCTTGACCTTCCAGCGCGGCGCCAGCGTGGCCAGGTCGATGGCCAGCAACTCGTCGCTGTCCTGCAGCGACGCATACACCACCGTGCTGCGGCTGTCGATCGACAGGTGGCTGGGCGTCTTCGGCGCCTCGATGCGCTGCGCGAGCTTCAGCGGCCGTTCGACATCGGCCGGCTGCCAGCGATAGATGTCCACGCGCTGCAGGCGGTTGGACGCGGTGACGAACCACTTCATGTCCGGCGAGAAACGCAGGTGGTACGGGTCCGGGATGTCCCGCACCACCCGTTGCACGTTGCCCGTGGCCGGATCGATGAAGGTCAGCGAGTGGCCTGCGGCATTGGCGACGATCAGGCTCTTCTCGTCGGGCGTGAGGTACAGGTGATGCGGCTCCTTGCCCGTCGGGATGCGACGAAGTTCGGTGCGTGTATTGCCGTCGATCACGCTGATGCTGGCGTCCAGCGAGTTCAGCACGAAGATCGGTCGGGCACCAGCCGCGAACGCGGCGCCGCCTGCCCACAGGTTCGCCGCCAACAGGCCGCTGGCGAGAACCCGGAAGAACGCTTTCGTTGGGCTCAAGAAGGCTCCACGGTCCGTTGCAGACACGTCAATCGTCATCCCCGCCCAGCAGCCCGCCGAGCAGGCCGCCGCCGACGACGCCCCCCAGCACGCCGCCCTCTTCCCGCGAGCCGCCCCGCTGCGGTGCCGCGGCGAACACGCGCGAGGCCAGGCGCGAGAACGGCAGGCTCTGCAGCCAGATCGTGCCCGGGCCGGTCAGCTTGGCGAAGAACAGGCCCTCGCCACCGAACAATGCGGTCTTGATCTTGCCGACGTACTGGATCTCGAAACTGACGTTCGGCGTGTAGGCCACGACGCAGCCGGTGTCGACCATCAGCGTCTGGCCCGGCTGCAACTCGCGCTTGACCACCGTGCCGCCGGCGTGCACGAAGGCCAGGCCGTCGCCTTCGAGCTTCTGCATGATGAAGCCTTCGCCGCCGAAGAAGCCCACCGACAGCTTCTGCTGCAACGCGATGCCCAGCGAGACTCCGCGGGCGGCGCACAGGAAGGCGTCCTTCTGGCAGATCAGCATGCCGCCCATGCGGCCCAGCTCCATCGGCAAGATCTTGCCCGGGTACGGCGCGCCGAATGCCACGCGCTGCTTGCTGGAGACGTTGTTGGTGTAAACAGTCGTGAACAGCGACTCGCCGGTCACGAGGCGCTTGCCGGCGCCCAGCAGCTTGCCGAAGAAGCCACCGCCGACGCCGCCGCCGGAGCCGTCGCCGAAGACCGTGTCCATGCCGATGCCGGCGTCCATGAAGAACAGGCTGCCGGCCTCGCCGACGGCCGCCTCGCCGGGGTCCAGCTCGATCTCCACGAATTGCATCTCCGAGCCCTTGATCTCGAAGTCGACCACGTCCATTGCCATCTCGAACTCCTGTGCACGAGCAACTTGCCGGGGGCGATGGTACCGAAGAGAGGCCGGCCCGCGTTTGCGCCTCGGCAGGAAGCATCCGGTTGCATCCGTCCCCCTTCGGAGCGTCGTACCGGGCGGGGTGCGTGCCGACAATTCCGACTCCATGCAAGACGGCAACGAGCTCCTCTGGTTGACCACCGCGACGCTGGCCGTCGCCGGCGCTGCGCTGACCGCATTCGGCCTGGTCAAGCGGCACCGGGGTTGGACCTTCTGGGTCGGGTCGGCCTGGCTGGCCACGCTCGGCGCCGCGCTGGGGGCCCTGTTCGGGCGGTCGGCGCTGGGTGCCGGGGTCGCCCAGGCGCTGCTGCTGCAGTGGCCGTTGCTGACCTTCGTGGGCGTGCGGCGGTTCCATGCGCGGGTCGAGTGGCCGGCCATCGAGCGCGTCGACTGGCTGGTGCTGGCAGGATGCAGCCTGCTCGTGCTGAGCAGCGGACTGTGGCCGCCCGAGATCGGCCAGCTCGCGGTGTCGGCGGCCGTGCTCGCCTCGCACCTCTACGCGGCCAGTCTGCTGGTCTGCGGCCACACACGCGCCGATGGCGCCCCGATGCGCATCCTCGGCAGTTGCCTGGTGGGCTGCGCCCTGGTGCCGCTGCTGGCCGTGATGCCGGGCGCCGACCTGGCAGTGACGCTCGAAGCGCGGGCCATTGCCACCGCGCTGGGGTCGGTGGTGATGACCTCGATCGTGCTGGTGCTGGTCTGTGGCCGCACCGAACGACAGCTGCGCGAGTCGCGCCGCAGGCTCCGCGTGCTGGCCAACTTCGACTCGCTGACCAACATCCCCAATCGCCGCCACTTCCAGGAGCTGGCCACCCAGGTGCTGCAGGCCGACCCGCCCGGCAGCGCCACCCTGCTGACCTTCGACATCGACCACTTCAAGCGGATCAACGACCAGCATGGGCATGCCGCAGGCGATCGTGCCTTGCGCCGTGTCTCGAGCTGCCTGCTGGACGTGCTCCGTGCGCGCGATGTCCCGGGCCGCCAGGGCGGCGACGAGTTCGCCTTGCTGCTGCGGCGGACCTCGCCACGCGAAGCGATGCTGGTGGCCGAACGCCTGGTGTCCCGGCTGCAGCAGCGCACCGGCGACGATGACGCGGCAGCGGTGTCGCTGAGTTTCGGCATCGTCCAGGTCCGCCCCCGCGAGACCCTGGCCGAAGCCTTGCGCCGCTCGGACCAGGCGCTCTACGAGGCCAAGCGGCAGGGTCGCTCGCGGGCCGTCGCGGCCTCCGGCAACGAGATGCAGCCGGTCTTCGGCGAGAGCCAGCGCCTGGGTCTGACCAGCTGCTGAGCGCCCCACGGCCGCGCGGGGCATCCGCCCGCGGCGGCAGGGATAATCGCCCGTCGTCGCGACACGCCAGCTGCCGCTGGCCCACCCCCGATGTGGACCTCCGTGCTTGCCATCAGCTTCGGCGCCGCCATCGGCGCCCTGATCCGCTGGGGGCTCGGCGTGTGGCTCAACGGGATGTTTCCGCACCTGCCGCCGGGCACGGCAGTGGCCAATGTCGCGGGGGGCTACATGATCGGCGTGGCAGTGGTCCTCTTCACGCACCATGCCACGTTGCCGGCGGAGTGGCGGCTGTTCGTGATCACGGGCCTCCTTGGCGGCCTGACGACCTTCTCGACCTTCTCGGCGGAAGTGGTGAACGCGCTGCAGGCGGGCCGCCACCTGTGGGCCGGGGCGATCGTCACGTTGCATCTCGCGGGGTCGCTGGCCGCCACCGTCGCCGGCATCGCGACGGCCACCTGGTGGGTCCGTCGTTGACTCGGCATCGCCAGCGCCAGGTGGAGCACCCGTGATCCGCCTCAAGATCGTGTCGGGAAGCCGGACAGGCACCACCGTGAGCTTTGGTCGCGAACCGGTGCGCATAGGCCGCGCTGCCGGCGCCGACCTGCGTTTCGACGACACGCAGGTGGTGTCCACCCATCACGCACAGATCCTGTTCGAGGACGGCTACGTGCTCGTCGACACGGGTTCCACCAACGGCACGCTGCTCAACGGCCGGAAGATCACCAAGCACGAGATCAAGTCAGGTGACCGCATCCGCTTCGGCTTTCCGGATGGACCCGAGGCCTGCGTCGAGATCGACGACGCCGAGACTCCGGCGATGGCGGGCGGCCTGTTCGCCGACACCGTGGTCACCACGCCCCAGGGTGAGGCGCCCGTCTACGATGCCCGGCAGGACGCCGAACGCATGGCCAACGTGCTGCGGGCCGGCGCCGCCGACACCAGCGCCCACCGGATGGCCGAGGTGGCCGCACGCGAGGTGGCCGAACGCCGGGCAAAGGTCGGCGGCCAGAACTCCGGCGACACGGTGGTCATCCTCGCGCGCACGATGGGCCAGGTCTCCGAAGGCGTGAGGGCGCGCACGCGCAGCCGCTGGGTCAAGGTGCTGGCCGGCGTCGGTGGCGGCGCGGTGCTGGTCATCGGGGTGCTCTCGGCGATGATCTTCTTCCAGCAGCGCCAGATCGATCAGCTGGTGAATGCCAAGACCACCATCGACAGCCAGATCCTGTCGCTGGAGCAGCGCATGCAATTCGAGACCGACCCGGCGCGGCTGGCAGCGATGGAAGACAGCCTCGCGGCACTCACCGGATCGGCCCAATCGACGCTGCGCGAATTGAAGCGCAAGGACGAAGCGCGTGCGGCACAGCTCTCTGCGGGCGGCGACGAACTCGATCGCGAGATCCGCAAGATCCTCGGCAAGTTCAACGCCTCGACCTACGCCATCCCGCCGATCTTCCGCGAGCGTCTGCAACACCACATCACGCAGCTGACCACGGCTGGGAACCTCAAGACCATCTACGCCCGCAAGCAACGCTACTGGCCCGTCATCACGCAGGACTTCGGCGCCCTGGGCCTGCCCGAGGAGATGGCCTACATCGCCTGGGTCGAATCGGGATTCGACCCCAACGCCCAGAGTGGCGCCGGCGCGGCTGGCCTGTGGCAGATGACGAGCACGACCGCGCAATCGCTCGGACTCACGGTGGGCGGAACCGCGGATGCCCGCTTCGACCCCGCCAAACAGACCAAGGCGGCCGCGACCTACCTGGCCAGCCTGCTGTCCGAGTTCGGTGAAGACTCGTTCATGCTGGTCCTGGCGAGCTACAACCGCGGCGAAAACGGCGTTCGGCGCGCACTGCGCCAGGTGGCCCGCGACCCCGGCGGCTTCCGCAAGGACAAGCGCGACTTCTGGCACCTGTACCGGCTCAAGCTGCTGCCCGAGGAAACCCGAGAGTACGTGCCGCGCGTACTGGCCGCAGCCATCGTCTGCAACAACCCCCAGAAGTACGGGCTGGGCAATTAGCCAGGGCTGCGCAGGCAACGCGCACTGGGCCGTGCCACGCAATGGCAGAAAAAGGAAGGGCCCGGAGTGCTTCCGGGCCCTGGGAGGTGGTGGAACCGGGGGGAATCGAACCCCCGTCCGCAAGCCATCGCCGAACGGTTCTACATGCGTAGCTGTCTGATTTGGATTTGAGGGCCCTGGTCGCGCAGCAGCACGCTACCAGGGCCCCGAGTCACTTGGGTTTAGCCCCTTGCTGAATGACGCAGCAGGGGGCGAGCCAATGTGTATGACCTCGCAGCGTTCAGTCTTGCGACTTCACACCCAGCCCATCGGCCAACTGTTGCGAGGCTCACCGGTTTTAAGCGGCGAGGGCGTACGAAGAGTCGTTCGCAGTTACTTTGTTTCCAGTGGATTTACGAGCGAACTGGTGCTCGGCATGCCCCGCGTCGACTCCGCACCCACGTCGAAGCCAGGTCGGTCCCAAGGCCTTGAGTTTAGGCCAGTTCGAGCCAGTTCAAGAGCTGATTCGGTCGATCGATGATGCCATCGGCTCCCCATGCATCAACGGACTCACCGGCACCGAGGTAGCCCCAGGCGGCCGCCAGCGTGGCCATGCCGGCAGCGCGGCCGGCCTGGATGTCGCGCGGGTCGTCTCCCACGTAGACACAGTCGATCGGGTCCACGCTGATCCGACGGGCCGCTTCGAGCAGCGGTTCGGGCCTGGGTTTGGCGAACGGCGTGGTGTCGCCGCCGATCAGCACCGCGCTGCGATGGCCGAGCGCGAGGCCCTGCACGAGCGGCGCCGCAAGCCGCAGGGCCTTGTTGGTGACGATGCCCCACGGCAGGCCATGCGCCTGCAGGACCTCCAGCACCGGCCACACCTGCGGAAAGACCACCGTCTGCACGAGCAGGCGTGCCTCGTAGAGGTCGAGAAACTCTGCCTTCAAGGAATCGTAGTCGTCATGCCCGGGCGCGACGCCCAGCGACGCCCCCACCATGCCGCGCGCGCCGGAGCCAACCAGCGGCCGCAGTTGTTCGAACGGCAACGGCGCCATGCCGCGCCTGGCCCGCAGTTCATTGGCCGCCCCTGCCAGATCGGGTGCACTGTCGGCCAGGGTGCCGTCCAGATCGAACAGCACCGCTCGGACCCTCGCCATCAGGCCTCCCTGCGACAGGCCAGCAGGTAGTTCACGCTGGTGTTCGCCGACATCCAGTAGCGCCGCGTGATCGGGTTGTATTCCATGCCCCGGCTGCCCACCACCGACAGGCCGCTTTCACGCGTCCAGCGAGCCAGTTCGCTCGGCCGGATGAATCGCGCGTACTCGTGCGTGCCCTTGGGGAGCAGGCCGAGCACGTACTCGGCCCCGACGATGGCGAACAGAAACGACTTGGGGTTGCGATTGAGGGTGGAGAAGAAGACCCAGCCCCCAGGCTTGACCAGCGCAGCGCAGGCCTGCACGACGGCCGAGGGCTCCGGCACGTGCTCGAGCATCTCCATGCAGGTGACGACATCGAAGCTCGCCGGCGCCTCCGCCGCCAGTGCCTCGGTGGCGATCTGACGGTAGTCGAGGTTCGCCACCCCAGTCTCGAGCGCGTGAAGCCTCGCCACGCCCAGAGGCTTGGCGGCCAGATCGATGCCGGTCACGCGTTGCGCCCGGCCTGCCATCGATTCAGCCAGGATGCCGCCGCCACAGCCGACGTCGAGAACCGACTTGCCGCGCAGCGAGGCCAGGCTGTCGATCCACTCCAGGCGAAGGGGATTGATCTGGTGAAGCGGGCGGAACTCGCTGTCCGGGTCCCACCAGCGATGAGCCAGATCACTGAACTTGGCAAGTTCCTGGGCGTCGACATTGTTCATGGCGTGATGCTACCGGCAGATGCGATGGTCGTGACCGGTGCGCGGTCAAGCTGTGTCTCGTCGGGCAGCCGAACAGGATGCGACGGAAGAAAAAAGAAAACCCCGCCGGGGCGGGGTTTCGAGTGAGGGGCCCGCGAAGGCCCAAACATCACTTCTTGGCGCGGGTACCGACGACCTCGATCTCGACGCGGCGATTCTTTGCCTTGCCTTCCTTGGTCTTGTTGTCGGCGACAGGCTGCTTTTCGCCCTTGCCTTCGGTGTAGACGCGATTCTTCTCGACGCCCTTGCTCACCAGATAGTCCTTGACGGAATCCGAACGGCGGACCGACAGCTTCTGGTTGTAGGCATCGGAGCCGTCGCTGTCGGTGTGGCCAACGGCGATGATGACTTCCAGGTTGATGCCCTTGGTCTTGCTGACCAGATCGTCCAGCTTGGCCTTGGCTTCCGGCTTCAGGATGGCCTTGTCGACGTCGAAGAAGGCATCGGCGGCGAAGGTGACCTTCTCGCTGACCGGAGCTGCCGGCGGACGCGGGGCCGGGGCAGGCCGAGCGGCAGGCGGCGCTGCAGGCGGGGCTGCAGGCGTCGTCGGGCGCGCAGGGGCGACCGGAGGAGCAGCCGGCGGCGCCGGCGGCTTGATGGCGCCATCGCACTCGGCAGCGGCGGTGGCCGGCGTCCAGAATGCATCGCGCCAGCAGAGTTCGTTGGTGCCGTTCTTCCAGACGGTACCGTCGGTTCCATTGCGCCAGTTGTCGATCGACTTAGCCTGCGCGAATGCAGCGATCGGGGCGGCAAGCGCGGCAGATGCAAAAAGCACCGCCACCTTGTTCAGTTTCTTCATGGTTCTCCTCTCGATGAAAGCCGCAGAAGCCTGCGAATCGTCCAAAACGGAAGCGTAATGACCGGGTAAATCCCCACAGGCGCGGGCACTCACCACCGACGACAGATTGTGCCATAGGGCG
>Ga0075163_10007406_pt1 | contig 14512 bp, 11 predicted proteins | sample JI1023141ADNA_FD_71478 | JGI IMG/M metagenome (GOLD analysis project Ga0075163, IMG submission 71478) | Wastewater effluent complex algal communities from Wisconsin, to seasonally profile nutrient transformation and Carbon sequestration -... | ecosystem: Engineered > WWTP > Effluent > Algae...
GAAATGGGCGGCCAATCCCTACGTCAAGCGCAGCAACCTGGCCTTCGTATTGATCGACGAGCGTCTGGCCGACTTCCACGATCGCCTGGCGACTTCGCCGCACGTCAACGCGATCGAAGTGACGCTGCCGGAGGAGTCCGAGCGCCTGCGCTTCTTGAAGACCATCACCGACGGCGTCGATGTGCCCAGTTTCTCGGATTTCAGCGTCGAGAACCTGGCAATGCAAACGGCGGCAGTGACACTGGCGGATCTGGCGGTGCTGATCGAGAGCGCACGCCGCAGCGGCGAGCGCCTGGACGACAAGCGTTTCAAGGAGCGCAAGAAGCAGCTGATCGAGCGTCAAGCGCAGGACCTGCTGGAGTTCGTCGAACCCAAGTACGGGCTGGAACGCGTGGTCGGCCATGACGCGGCCAAGAAGCGCCTCCTGGATGACGCCGAGATCATCCGTCGCGGACGTCTCGATGTCGCGCCGATGGGCTATCTGTTCAACGGACCGGTCGGCACCGGCAAGACTTTTCTGGCGACTTGTCTGGCCGGCTCGATCGGCATCCCTTGCGTCAAGCTGAAGAACTTCCGCAGTAAATACGTCGGCGAAACCGAGGCGAATCTGGAACGCGTACTGGGCGTATTGCGCGGCATGGGCCCGGTGATGGTGATCATCGACGAGGCCGACGCGATGCTCGGCCAGCGCGATCAGGGCGGCGATTCCGGTGTTGGATCACGCGTCTTCGGCATGTTCGCCAACGCCATGGGCGACACCGATTACCGCGGCAAGATCCTGTGGATGCTGCTGACTGCGCGGCCGGACCTGCTGCCCATCGACATCAAGCGCCAGGGGCGCGCCGAGATCCACATCCCCCTGTTCTATCCGCAGACGCAGGCCGAAATCGCGAGTTATTTCGTCGTCATCGCCAAAAAGTTCGGCGCCGCCCTGGCCGTCGAGGATGTGCCCGATGTGCCCTACGTCGGCGACATTTCCGGCGCCGACATCGAAGCCCTGGTTGGCCGCGCGTGGCGCGAAGCCTTGCTCGCCGGAGAGGACAAGCTCGGCAAGGAACGTCTTAAAGCCACCTTCGAAGGCTTCCTGCCGTCGACCCAGTCGCTGGAACGCGAGATGCAGGAAATCGCCGCGATCATCGAATGCACCGACCGCGCCTTCCTGGTGCCGAGCGCATTGAAAATGCTCGAAGATCACGGCGACCGCGAGGGCCTCCAGTTGCGGTTCAAGGAGATCATGCGGTTGTTGGGGAAGACGTGACGGGCGGCGAGAATCGGGGGGGGCGCCCGAAAGTGAAAAGTGAAATGTGAAACGTCAATCGGGCGCGAGGCAGTGACGTTTTACGTTTCACTTTTGACCCCTGCGGCGCGGCTACGGCGCCGCCCCGACGCGTCACTCCCGCGTCTTCAACACCTCGACCAGATCCAGATGCCGTACGCGGTGGATCACGATCAATGCCGACAGCAGCGCGGCGACCAGCACCACGGTGGTGGCGCTGGCGAAGGTCTCGGTGGACAGGTAGGCGGGGACGCGGTAGAGCTCGCTCTGCAGGCCGGCGACGATGATCTGGACCAGACCGGCGCCGACCATCCAGCCGACCGGGATGGCGGCAAAGGTCAGCACGGCCAGTTCGCCGACCAGGATGTAGGCCACTTCGCCGCGGGTGAAGCCGAGGACGCGCAAGGACGCCAGCTCGCGGCCGCGCTCGCCGAGCGAGATGCGTGCAGTGTTGTAGAGCACGCCGAAAGCGATCAAGGCAGCCAGCAGTGTGGCGATGAAGGTGAAGATCAGCAGCGACTCGGCCATGGTCTGGTAGAAGTTCTGGATCGCCGCCTTGCGTGAACCCACCGCGGCCACGCCGGGACGATCTTCAAGCAAGCGGTACAACTCGGACTCAAAGTTCGGATCGATCAGCAACAGCGCACTGCTGACGCGTTCGCCTTCGCCGAGCAGTGCGTTCAGCGCATCCAGATCCATGTAGGCATTGATGCCGATGAACTCCTGCACGGTGCCCGCCACCGGCACCGAAAAATGCCGCCGCGCGCCCTGCAGTTGTTCCACTTCGACCAGATCTCCCCGACGCACGCCGAGCATCTGCGCCAGGTATTCGGTCAGCAACAACCCGCCCGCGGGCAGTGTCTGCGGGCGCGCGTTGGTATCGAGTACGCGCTTGAGCCGTGCGCCCGCGGGCTGACCTTCGAGGCCGGTCAAGACGCTGAACGGTCCGGAGCGCAGGCGCACGCCGACGCTGCGGATGCCTTCGACTGCGTAAACGCCCGGCAGCGTGGCGATCTCGGCCAGTGCGTCATAGCCTTCCGGCTCGACGAAACTCACCGCGATGTCGTTGCGTTGTGCCAGCGCGAATTGTTGGTCGACCATGTAGTTCAGCGCATCCTGCTGGAACATGCCAATGGTCAGCACGCCCCCTGCAAGCGCGATGCCAAACACCGTGGCAATCGCCTTCAGCGGGCGCCGCGACAACTGGCGCAGGATCATCCGCGTCGGTTGGTCCAGCCAACTGCGCGGCAATGCGCGCTCCAGCATCGACACGCGATAACGCGGCGGCGCCTCCGGGCGCATCGCTTCGGCGGGCGGCAGGCGTGCGGCGCGTACCAGCGCAAACGCGGCGCCGGACAGGGCGGCAGCCAGCGAGATACCCACCGCGGCCAGCACCGCGCTTGGCGCCAGGACGAAATCGAGGTAGGGAAAGCGGTAGAAGCTCATGTACAAATTGCCGAGCAGGCTACCGAGCCAGGCGCCGCCGGCAATTCCGGCGAGCGCGCCCAGGCTGATGACGATCCCCACCATGGCGCCATAGTGCCGGCCGATCGCGCCATTGGTGTAGCCGAAGGCCTTGAGGATGGCGATCTGGTCGCGCTGGGTGGCGATCAGCCGGCTGAACACGACATTCAACAGGAAGGCGGCGACCGACATGAATACCGCCGGGAACACTGTCGCCATGGTCTTCAACTGATCGAATTCGGCCGACAGGAACTTGTGGCTGAGCTGATCGACCCGCCCGATCGCACCCAGGCCGCCCCAGGGTTCCAGGATCGGATCGAGGCGTTCGATCACGTCCTCGGTTCGCGCGCCCGGCGCCAGGGACAGCGCCACGCTGTTGAACGCGCCGTCCATGCCGTAGGCCGCCTCCAGCGCGCGTCGCCCGATCCAGACAATGGCGAAGCGCTCGAAATCCGGAAATGCCGCGCCCGCCTGGATCTGGTAGACGTACTCAGGCGAGATGGCGATGCCGACCACCTGGTAAGTCTCCATCCGCCCGGCGACCACGCCGCTCAGCGTGCCGCCGGGCTCGATGCCGTGCGCCGTGGCGAAGGCCTCGCCGAGCACGATCTCGCGCTGCGCGTAAGCTTCGGGCAGGCGACCGGCGCGCAGGTAGAGCTGATTCAGCGGCTTGCTGCCGACGTCGGGCAGCGACAACAGCATGCCGCGCACCGGATCGGCAAAACCCTCAAGGCGGATGCGCATCGGCGCCTGGATCGAAAGATCGACCACGCCAACGCCGTCAATCGCGGCGATATCGTCACCGACGCTGAGCGGCGCGCGCTTCAGGTTGGCAAACACATCGGCGAAGCGGTACTCCAGGTAAAACCGATCGCGCGTGGCATTCAACGAATCGAGATTCGACACCGACATCAGGAAGGTGGCGATGCCGCTGGCCATCACCAGCACAATCGCAACCACCTGGCTTTTGACGTGCCAGAGGTCGCGCAGGAGTTTGCGGTTCAGGGCGCGCATGGGGACAGTGCCGGTCCTTGGCTATGGCGCGCGCAGGTGAAACGTGAAACGTGAAACGTCAATCGGAGCGCGGCTTCGAATTGACGTTTCACGTTTCACGTTTGACTGTTTCACCAACTAATCTCCCCCGCCTTCTTCCGCGCCGGATTCCTCTCCTCGCGCACGATCCGCCCATCCGACAGGTGGATCACGCGGTGTGCCATCGCGGCGATGCCGGCGTTGTGGGTGATCACCACGGTGGTCGTGCCGAGGCGTTCGTTGACTTCGGACAGGGCTTCAAGCACGACCACGCCGGTTCCCGAATCGAGCGCCCCGGTGGGTTCGTCACAGAGCAGCACTTCTGGCTGCTTGGCGATCGCGCGGGCAATGGCGACACGCTGCTGTTGGCCGCCGGAGAGTTGTGCCGGGAACGAATCCAGACGATCGCCCAGGCCAACCAGGGTCAGGGCATCGGCGGCCTTCATCGGATGCCTGGCGATTTCGGTCACCACCTCGACGTTCTCGCGCGCGGTCAGGCTGGGGATCAGGTTGTAAAACTGGAACACAAAACCCACGTGCTCACGGCGAAAGCGCGTCAGCGCTTCCTCGTCGGCGGTCGACAGATCATGGTCGCGATAGCGCACGCTGCCGGCGCTGGGCACGTCCAGACCGCCGAGGATGTTGAGCAAAGTCGATTTGCCGCTGCCGGACGGGCCCAGCAACACCACGAACTCGCCGCCGTAAAGATCCAGATCGACGCCGCGCAGCGCGTGGATCTGCACTTCTCCGGTGCTGTAGACCTTGGTCAGGCCACGGGCGCTGAAAACGGCTTCGGGATTGGGCATGGCCGCAGTCTATCGCCAAGACCGTGCTTGTAGGCCGATGTACGGCGCAGGCGCGCCGCAAGCACCCGGTGAACGCGCTGGCGCGCGTACATCGGGCTACGACAGCGGGCTCTCGTAGGCTGGTGTACGGCGCAGCCGTTCACCGGCTCGCGCTGCGCTGCTCTTGCCAATCACTACTCACTACTCACTACTCACCGCTTCTCCCACGCTAGACTTCGCCCATGGCCCAGGCAGACATCAACCCCAAAGACCCAGTGATCGAGGTGCACGGCCTCGTCACCTATTTCGGTCGTCGGCGCATCCTCGACAACGTGGATTTCATCGTCCAGCCGGGCGAGATCCGCGTGATCATGGGTGGCTCCGGCTCCGGCAAGTCGACCCTGCTGCGCCACCTGCTCGGCCTGCTGACCCCGGCGGAAGGCTCGATCAAGGTGCTCGGGCGCGACATCAACCGCTTGGGGGCGCTGGAACGACTGGCGTTCAAGCGCGAGATTGGCGTCAGCTTCCAGGGCGGCGCGCTGTTCACTTCGATGAGCGTCGGCGAGAACGTGGCACTGCCGCTGCGCGAGCATTTCAAGCTCGACGAGAACACCATCCGCATCATGTCGCGGCTGAAGCTGGAGGTGGTCAACTTGGGTGGCTTCCAGGACCTGATGCCCAGCCAGCTCTCCGGCGGCATGATCAAGCGCGCCGCGCTGGCGCGGGCGATCGTCATGGACCCGCAGTTGCTGTTTTTCGACGAGCCATCGGCGGGTCTCGATCCTGTGGTCTCGGCCGAACTCGACGAGCTGATCCTGAAACTGCGCGACGCCATGCGCATGAGCATCGTGGTGGTCACCCACGAACTCGACAGCGCCTTCAAGATCGCCGACAAGATCACCGTGCTCGACCAAGGCAAGGTGCTGATGACCGGCAGCGTCCCTGAAGTTCGTGGCAGTGACAACGAACGCATCCAGGACCTCCTCAACCGCCGCCCGCGACACATCGAAGTCAACGTCGACGAGTACCTCGCGCGGCTGACCGGCAGCGATGAGGATTTGTAGGTTTATCGGGTACGGGAAGCTGCTTTTTTGGTCCGCAAAGGACGCAAAGTAGAGCAAATGCCGGGTGGTCGGCCGGCGGTTCCTGAGCTTCTGCCCTGCTTCATTTCGATTGCTTCCCTTTGCGCTCTTTGCGTCCTTTGCGGACAAAATAAAAGACCCATCCTTGCGCACGCTCAAGGTTCAGTCGACAGCGATGGCCCACGCGATTGCCAACCGCCGTCTAGCCCTGTGGCAGAATCCACCCATTGATCAGCGATCGGGCCACGCGTGAAACGCGAGAACGTCAACTATTTCCTGACCGGACTGGTCGCGCTGGGTTCGCTGGCATTGCTGCTGGGCACCCTGTTTGTGATTACCGGGCGCAGCGGGCCTACGGACGACTACGTCGTGCGCTATCGCAACGTCGCCGGGCTGGCGTTTGGCACGCCGGTGTTCTATCAGGGTTACCGGATCGGCCAGATCGAGCGCATCTCGCCTGAGCGCGACGCCGAGGCGACGCGCTTTCGCGTCGATTTTTCGGTCCAGGATGGCTGGCAGATCCCCAAGGACTCCGAAGCCCAGTTGATGTCGTCGGGGCTGTTGTCCGACGTCTTCATCTCGATTCGCGAGGGCCAGGAGAAGCTGTTCCTGGAGCCGGGCGCAGAAATCATCGGGCGCGAAGCGGCGGATCTGTTTGGTGCCGTGGGCGAACTCGCGGGCGAAGTGACCACATTGACGCGCGACAAGCTGACCCCGTTGGTAGAGCGCCTGGGCCAGCGACTGGACAAGATCGGCGGCGAGTTCGAGGAAGGTGCGCCGTTGCTGATCGACAAGGCCGTGGAACTGGTCGACCAACTGAATGCCAGCGCAGGTTCGCTGAAGAAGATATTGAGTCCCGCCAACCAGAGTCATATCGACACGTTGCTGGCCGAGTCCAGTGTGTCGGCAAGCAATGTACGCACGCTCACGGCCGATCTGGTCGCAACCCGCAAGCAGCTCGATTCGATCCTTGGCGAGTTGGATGCATCGGTCAAAGAAAATCGGCCCGAGATCAAGCAGGCGGTCGCTGATCTGCGCTTCACGCTGGACGCGATGGCGCAGCGAATCGATTCGATCACCTACAACCTGGAGTCGGCCAGCCGCCACTTCGACGAGTTCAGCCGGCAGATCCGCAAGGAACCCAATCGCCTGATCTTCGCGCCCAAGGCCGATCAACTGCCGGATGAAAAGCAATGATGTTCAAACGCGGCTGGTTCGCCCCGACCACTGCCTTGATTGCGCTGGCGCTGAGCGCCTGCAGTGCTCCCGAGGCCATTCCGGACTTTCGTTACTACCGGCTGGCGCCGGCCGCACAGATCGAGGCTTTGCCCAAGTCAGTACTCGACAAGCCGCTGGTTGTGGAGAACTTCCGCGCCGACGGCGTGCATGGCGAGCGTCCGATTCTTTACGCGAATGACATCGACAGCGTCAAGGTCAGCCAGTACCACTACCAATTGTGGAACGATCCACCGCCGGTAATGGTGCAACGGCGCCTGCAGGAGCTCTTGCAGCAGGCACACGTCTCTGATTATGTGACCGATCGGCTCTCCGGGCGTTTGCCTGGCTATCGGTTGACCGGCACCGTCTATCGCTTTGAGCGGGTGCTGGTGGAAGGTCGCCCGACCGAGGCGGTGCTCGGCGTACGCCTGCGCCTGCAGGCTGATGGGGCGGCGCTGCCGTTGGTCGAGCGCGACGAATTGCTGCGGGTGCCGGTCAGTGGCAGTACCGTGGAAGATTCGGCGATTGCATTGAGCAGCGCAGTCGATCAGGTCGCCAGGCGACTGATCACCGCCCTGCAACAGCGCAAGCCGGCGGCCTGAGGCCAGGGATCGATGTCCGGGTTGGAGCATCTGCCGTTTCGTGCATTGACCGCAGCGCAACGCGGCGCGCTGGCGGCGATGGAGGTCGACCTTTACCAACGCCGGCAGCTGCCGCGCGTCGCAGAACCCGTGAGCAGCAAGTCGGTGACCTGGTCAGACGCCAGCGCTTCGCCATTGGCGCGCGCGGTGGCGCGTGCCGCCGGGATGGACGATGTGGCGCAGTGGTGTATTGATTGGCAGGCGGCCGGTTTGCGCTTGCCTGATCTGGCGGAGCTGCGTGCCCAGCCGGCGGCCAAGCGCGCATTTTGGCGATTGCTGCGCGCGCGTCGGCGATGAACGCCATCGCCAGGCCGCAGGTGCCCCACGTGCGACCCATGCGTATCGAGGATCTGCCCGAGGTGCTCGCCATTGAAGTGCGCGCCTACGAATTTCCATGGACCGAAAGCGTCTTTCGCGATTGCTTCAAGGCCGGTTACAGCTTGTGGGTGCTGGAGTCGGCCGAGGGCATCCTCGGTTATGGCGTGCTGTCCGCCGCGGCACAGGAGGCGCACGTGTTGAACCTGTGCGTGGCGCCCGAACAGCAGGGCCACGGACATGGGCGACGCCTGATCAACCGGCTGGTCGACCTGGCGCGCTGGCACCAGGTTGAACGCGTTTTTCTCGAGGTGCGCCCATCCAATCATGCGGCGATCGCGCTCTACCACCGCTCGGGCTTCTGCGAGATCGGCAACCGGCCGAACTACTATCCGGCCAAGGGCGGCCGCCGCGAAGATGCCGTGGTGATGGCGCGCGAGTTGCTGCCGGATTGAACGGGGCAGACGCTATCGGCAGGGCCTACGTGACGCTCTTGCCGAACATGCTGTAAATCAATGGTCTTTCGGTGGGAGCGGATTCACTCCGCGAGCTCCTGCTGGGGATGGGCAGAAACAAGAGCTCGCGGGGTAAACCCGCTCCCACCCGTTCGCTGCGCGAACAAGCGCACCGTCAGGGGGGCGAACCGGACTCACGCACATCCGTACCCAGCCGGCCACGCAGGCCGCTTCGCGGCCAACGTGACCTACAAGACCAGGGGCGTCTCCGCCAGGGCGGCGAAGAATCTGCCCCCGGGGTGACTACTGCGGCACGCTCAACAGCTCATACGGCACATTGCTGCGGGTAAAGCGCCCGCCTTCGGGACCGGCATAGGTGACGTCGAAGCTGAGGCGGTTGGCGCCGGCCTGGCCCTGGACCGGGGTCAGCAGGTTGGGCGTCAACGTGCCGATCTGCACATCGCTGGTGGACGCCGGACAGGTGCGACAGTAACCGCGGCGCTCGTACACCGGAAGCGGCTGTCCCGGCTGATAGTTGGCGCTGCTGACGAAGGCCCAGCGACCGGCACCGTTGCTGTCGGGGTAGTACAGGGTCGAAAACAGCAGCCGCTGGTTGGTACCTGCATTTGCGGTGGTGACGCTGGAACCCCAGCCGCCATCGCTGTTGCCCGCGTACCAGGTGCCGGTCAGGTCGTCGTCCGGTCGTCCGCCGGACTGGATCAGCTCTTCCATGCACCAGGCATCGGAAACCCCGCCCAGCGTGTAGCGCAGCATGCCGAGCAATCCGGCGCCGGCGCGCGTGGTGCCATCGTTGCACGCCGGTGAGCTGCCGGCCTGGTTGAAGTCGAGGACCACCTGGCCGCTCTGGGCGGCGACCGCCTGTTGCGGCGTGGCGCCGCCGACATAGCGATAGCGCACCAGACTGTTGCCTGCCGCGTCGAGCGAGGCGGCGAACACGCCGTCGACCAGCGGGCCGATTGCGATGTACCACTCGGGGCGGCCATTCGCATCGTAGGTGTAGAAGATCAGCGAGTAGATGTCGAAGCCGGCCGCATCGGTGTACACGCGCTGGAAATCGACCCCATGCGCATCGCGGTCGCGGTCATACCAGAGCCCGGCGTAGGGCGCGGGCGAGGTCGGGAAGCTGGCCGGCTCCGGGTCCCAGCCGACCGCATAGAGCATCGGCACGCCAAGGCCCAACTGGCGCGTGCCCTGCTGGTTCAGGGTTGGCGTCATCAGTTCCCGGTTGTAGAAGGAATCCAGGTGCGACAGGCTTGATCCGCCCTGGATCGGATTGGGCGCGTACAGCAGCACGCCGGGGAAACCGGTCGGCGTGTTCAGCGGCGAATTGGCGGCGCGCTCGTCTATCCAGCTGAGGCCGGTGAACGAGGTCATGACATCGGCGCGTTCCGTGTCGCTGAGGCTGACAAAGGAGCGAAACGGAGAGGCGCGGTTGTCGACGATCTGCCGCGAAAACACGTCGTCGCGACCGAGTGGCTTGGCGCCCACCGGTGTCGACAGGCGCGTCAGGCTGATAAAGCCCAGGCCGTGTCCCAGTTCATGCACGCTGACACCGACGAAATCGAGCGAGCCGAGCGGCGCCGCGTTGTAGCCCAGGTGGAACTTGGCGCCGCCGAGCACGCCGGGCTCGCCGATGCGGCGATTGTAGGTGATGGTCATGTCGGTCAGATCGGTGCAGTCGCCTCCGCGCAGGCTGCACGCACGCGTGCCGGCCAGACGCACCGCCGGCGCGGCCGAATAGAACGCGTACTTTTCCGGCAGGAACGGGGCCGGATTGAAGGTCACGCCTCCGTTCAGCACAAGACTGCGATCGGCGATCAGGAAATCATCCGGCGCCGCCGCAGCCAGAGTCGTGCGGCCGGCCGTATCGACCGTCAATGCATCCCAGCAGGCGCGCACGGTGATCGGGGTTTCGCTGTCGAAGCCGGCGCCGAGTTGGCGCAGCGCCTCGATCATCGCATTGCGACGTTGCTGGCCGAGCGTGGTGCCCGGATTGCCACCGACCGGGGTTGCCGCCGTGCTGTCATTCCAGGGTGCCACGTCGCAGCTCGGGTCAGGCAGGTCGAAACGCACATCGAACTGCACCGGTTGCGGCGCGGCATTGCCGAGTTCGACCTTGATCCGCGCATTGGCGGGAAAGTCGGCAAAATTCAGCACCGACAAGTACCAGCGGCCCTCTTTCGCCGGGCGATAGTTGGCGCGGCCGATCGAGATCTTCTCCTCGGCGCCGCCGCTGATCGCAAAGTACTGCGCCTGGTCGCGCAGCGAATCGACATCCATAGCCCGCCCGTAGGGTGTCTGGCTGGAGAAGGGATTGCCCAGGCGCAGGAACATGTCGAGGTCGACATTGGCGGTGTCGCTGGCCAGTTCGACCTTGATCGAGGTGGTGCCTGCAGGCACGTCGAAGTGCAGCGCGGTGGTGTAGGCGGTGGCAGGAATGGTGAATGTGGTCGACTGGCCGGGAACCAGGCCCACCGATTGTGCGGCCAACGGCGTCGATGCCAGGGCCAGCAAGCTGCTGATCAGAAGTGCGCGCATGGCTTACTTCTCCTGGCGCGCAGCGCGTGTGTCCACGCGCAGATCGTGCGTGTCCGCGGCGCTCAGGCAGTCGTAGTGGACGCGCCCGTCAGCGCCGATGTGCGCAGTCATCGCATGCCCGGCGCGCTCATGCAGATCGGTCGGCGGCCGGTGTGCCTTGGCTTTGCTGGCGGCCAATGTGTGCGTCGGCACGTCGATCACCGCCGGATCGGTCGCGGCAACGGTTGCGCCCAGCCAGCTCAACAGGATCAAACTCTGCATGTGGTCACTCCATAACGGTTTAGCGCGAGAGCTTAACGCCCGCGCCGAGGTTCAGGTGTAAAGACGAGGGAAAGCGCTGCCTCAGGGCATCAGCCAGCCGAGCACAAACACCCCGAGCATCGAGAACGCCAGGCCCAGCTTGGCCAGCGTGCCGACGACAAAGCCGAGCCAGGCTCCAGTGCCGGCGCGCGCGGCCTGGGTCATGCCCTTGCCGGCCAGCAATTCACCGACGAGAGCGCCCACGAACGGCCCCAGCAGCAGCCCGATCAAGCCAAAAAACAGGCCAACCACGGTGCCGACCGCGGCGCCAACGACGGCCAACCCACTGGCGCCGACGCGCCGGGTGCCTAGCGAGGACGCGACCAGATCAACGCCCATGGCCACCACCGCCAGCACACCGAGCAGCGTCAGCGTGATCCAGCCGACCTGCTGGAAATCGCCAACCCAGGCGGCCAACAGCAAGCCGCCGAACACGAGCGGCAGCCCTGGTAATGCCGGCAGGATGGAACCCACGAGGCCGACGATCACGAGCAGCGCGGCGAGCACGTAAAGGAGGACGTCCAGGAGCATTCCGGATGGCTGACGATTACGATATGTTGCGGTGCCGCATCGAAGTTGTCACCTGCTGGTGGTCATGGGGTGGGGCAATCGGAGGTCGCAGTCACGTCTCGCTCCCGGGACCAAAGGCCTCCCGCGCCAGTGCGCTCCTGCACCTCCTGCGTGGCCCCCTGGGCCTGGTGCAGTTGCGCGCTTGGGCCTGATGCTCTGGGTGGGCACGCAAGAATTCGATCCGCCCAGGGGAACTTCTGCCACGAGTGATGACCGAATGTGACGGGAGGTGCGCCGGCGTCGATCGTCGTGGCAGTGCGCGTGCGCACCGACGAGCGCAGGTATTGCGGCCACGGTCCGCTCAGACTCTCTCCATCGGGAACATCATGAACATGCAAACGCAGTTGCTCTTGCGCGCAGGTCTCGCCGCGGTGATGACCCTCGTCGCCGTGAAGCTGAACGCGCGCGGGCTAGAAGTTCAGGATGCCGCGCAGATCACTGCTTTCGTCAGCAGGCAATCGGTCTTAAAGAGCACGCCGATAGCCAACCCGACGAGCCCCGGTGGCCGCTACGGCTATGCGATACGTGATCGTCTGCTGGTGGTCTACGACGGCACCAGTCTTGGCATCGTCGCGCGCATTCCGCTGGATGAGTCGGTCACCGGTCCGGTGGTGGTGCATCCGAAGGGAACGACAGTCTACGTGCCGACCCAAAGCAGCATTCTCGAGATCGATACGCGTAGCCGCACGGTGGTGCGGTCGCTGCCGATGGGCGGCGCCACGCAAATGCTGATCAGTTCGGATGGGTTGCGGTTGTACGTCGCGGGCGAAATCGGCGGTCCCCGTTCCTCTGCGATGGCCGACATCGATGTGCAAGCATTCAGCGTCCGCGCATCCCTGGCGCTACCCTTGGCACCCGGTTCTCTGGCCCTTTTGCCGGACAACTCCAAGCTCTACGTGCCTTTGCCGCAGACCCGCACCACTGCCGGTTCCGTATACGTTTACGACACCCGGCAACTGCAGTTCGTCCGGCAGATTCCCGTTCTGGTAACCGGGATGCTCGCGCCAGATCCGAGCGGTCGCTTTATCTATGCCGCCACGCGCGACGGCGTGCCGGTCATCAGCACGCTGACCGACACCGTCATTTCGACGATTGCCCTGCCGCAGGTGCCGAATCCGCCCGGATCAATCCCCGTTGCCACGGCCATCGCGTTTTCGCCCGACGGCTCACTGGCCTATGTCGCCGCGTACCGAACCGGACTGTATTTCGGGGCATCCGCCGGATGGGTGGTGGTCATGGACACTCGCACGCACCAGAGCCTCGGCGTCATCGATCTTCAGCAGTTTGGCGGCGCATTGGTGGTTGACCCGGATGGATCGCGCGTTTACGTCTCGGGAAACGTACTCGGAGACTCGGCGCGGCCCAATTCTTTGCCGCCGGCGGGGGTCGCCGTCATCGACACCGCGACACGGACGGTGGTCGCAACCCTGCCGCCGCAATCCAATCTGATTTACACCGTAGGGTTGCACTCGCTGTCGCTGAATCCGCTGAACGGCAAGTTGTATGCGCTGGACGCGCTCACCATGTCGGAAATCGACACTGGAAGCTACAGCATCTCCGCCACGATGCCGGTTCGCCAGTACGACATTGCTGCGCTCGCGCCGCTATTCGCTCCCGACCCACCAGCGGCGCCAGGCGCGCCCTGGCACTTCGCACTTCTGTCGCGAAACAACACTTACCTGATCGAGCCATGGGGCAGCTTCGGCGATCTGTCCGTCGCTGGAGACTACGACGGCGATGCACGCGCCGATCTGGCGGTGCTGCGTCCGCTCGAAGGCAGTGACGAGGCGGTCTGGTATGTCAAGCGTTCGAGCGACGGCGGCGTCGTGCGCCAGCAATGGGGCGCTCGCTCGCTGGGCGACATCCCGGTGCCGGCCGACTACGACGGGGACGGTCGCGCCGACATCGCCGTGTGGCGCGTGCCGATCGGCGAATGGGAGATTCGAGGATCGGCCACCGGTGCCATCACCAGCGTGCGCTTCGGAACGCATGCCGATATACCGGTCCCCGCCGATTATGACGGCGACCGGCGTGCCGATCTGGCCAGCTATCGTGCCGGCACCTGGGAGATCTACGGTTCGGTGGTCGGCAATACGCAACGCAGACTCGGTTCCGGCCTCGATCTGCCGGTGCCCGGTGACTACGACGGTGACGGCCGCGCCGATGCCGCCGTGTTCGGGCCGATGACCGGCGCCTGGACGATCCTGCAAAGCGCATCCGGGGCCCAGCGGACGGTGAGCTGGGGCGCAGCCGGGGATATTCCGGTCCCCGCCGACTACGACGGCGACCGCGTCACCGATATCGCCATCTGGCGACCGGGCACCGGCGCCTGGTGGGTCATCAGCTCCCGCAGCGGCGCGGTTCTGAGCACCACCTGGGGCGCTGCCGGTGATCAGCCCGAGCCCTTCGACTTCGACGGCGACGGCAAGGCCGATCTGGGGGTGCATCGTCGCTGAGTGCTGGTCTGGACCAAGAAGCATCGCGCGCAAACGCACTTTAACCGGCCGCAGCACAAGGCATTGATTTAACTGTGGGAGCGACCTGGTGTCGCGAGCTGTTGCCGCCAGAGCTCGCGACACGAGGTCGTTCCCACAGGCGCCCGAAGGTGGCCTCGCCACGAAGCCGCAGGAGCGCGCTCGCGCGCGATGCCTGTCAACCGTACACCGACAACCGACAACCCCGTCCCTCGCAGTTATCATGCGGCCCCCGAACGTCAATGCCGGAGCACGCCATGTCGCTGTCGCAGACCCCGCTCAACGCCAGCCATCGTGCGCTGGGTGCCAAGATGGTCGACTTCGGCGGCTGGGACATGCCG
>Ga0075163_10007409_pt1 | contig 14508 bp, 10 predicted proteins | sample JI1023141ADNA_FD_71478 | JGI IMG/M metagenome (GOLD analysis project Ga0075163, IMG submission 71478) | Wastewater effluent complex algal communities from Wisconsin, to seasonally profile nutrient transformation and Carbon sequestration -... | ecosystem: Engineered > WWTP > Effluent > Algae...
CGGCCCCCGCCCCCGCCCCCGCCGCTTCGTCGAAAAAGTGAGCGGCTCGTGGTAACCGAGGAGGGCCCCCGTGGAAGCACGCGGGGCCCTTCTCGCGTCAGGCCATCACCATGTGCGGCATCATCGGCTACACCGGCCCTCGCCAGGCCGTCCCCATCCTCCTCGACGGCCTGCGCAAGCTCGAGTACCGCGGCTATGACTCGGCCGGCGTGGCCGTGCTGGTCAGCCCGCCCGGGCGCCGCCCGGAGGTCGACGTCGTGCGCTGCAAGGGCAAGATCGCCGCGCTCGCCGACCAGCTCGGCGTGACCCCGCTCGCCGGCCACTGCGGCGTCGGCCACACCCGCTGGGCCACCCACGGCCGGCCCTCGGAGGTCAACGCCCACCCGCACCGCGCCGGCCGCGTCGCCGTGGTGCACAACGGCATCATCGAGAACCACGCCGAGCTGCGGGCCGAGCTCGCGGGCGGCGGCCGCAGCTTCGCCAGCGAGACCGACACCGAGGTCATCGCCCACCTGATCGAGCGCGAGCTCGCGCAGGAGCCCGACCTGCTGCGCGCGGTCGCGCGCGCGGTCCCGCGGCTGCACGGCACCTGGGCGATCGCGGTGGTCCACGACGACGCGCCCGACGCGATCGTCGTCGCCCGCCACAGCTCGCCGCTGCTGCTCGGGCTCGGCGGACCGGGGCTCAGCGAGGGCGCGGGCCCGGAGAACTTCGTCGCGTCCGACGTCGCCGCGGTGCTGGCCTACACGCGCCACGTGATCGACCTCGAGGACGGCGACGTCGCCCGCGTCACGCCGACGACCCACGAGATCGTCGATTCCACCGGCGCGCCGGTCCAGCGCCCGCGCCGACGCGTCGACTGGAGCCCGCAGGCCGCCGAGAAGCAGGGCTTTCGCCACTACATGCTCAAGGAGATCCACGAGCAGCCGCGGGCGCTGCACGCGACGATGCTCGGCAACGGCCTGCTCGCCGACGACGTGCGCTTCGAGGGTTTGAACCTCGAGCTCGGCGAGCGCACCCGCGTCGTGATGCTCGCGTGCGGGACGTCGTGGCACGCGGCGCTGACCGGCCGCTACCTGATCGAGAGCCTCGCGCGCATCCCGGTCGAGGTCGACATCGCCAGCGAGTTTCGCTACCGCGACCCGATCGTGCGCGCCGGGGACATCGCCCTGGCGATCTCACAGTCGGGCGAGACGGCCGACACCCTCGCGGCCCTGAAGGAGGCCGGGCAGCGCGGCGCGCGGACGGTCGCGATCTGCAACGTCCAGGGCTCGAGCCTCAGCCGCGTCGCGGAGCAGACGCTCTACACGCACGCTGGCCCCGAGATCTCGGTGGCGTCGACCAAGGCGTTCACGACCCAGCTGACGATGATGACGATGCTGGCGATCCACCTCGGCCGCCGCACCGGCACGCTGGCCCCCGAGCGCGCGCGCCGGTTGATCGAGGGTCTACAGAATCTCCCGCTCTACGTCGACAACCTGCTGGCCCAGAGCGCGGCGATCAAGATCATCGCGCGCCGGCACATGGGCGCGCGCGACTGCCTGTTTCTCGGCCGCGGCCTCTGCTATCCGGTCGCCCTCGAGGGCGCGCTCAAGCTCAAGGAGATCAGCTACATCCACGCCGAGGGCTTCGCCAGCGGCGAGATGAAGCACGGCCCGATCGCCCTGGTGGACGAGCAGATGCCGGTCGTCGTGCTCGCGCTGCGCGGGCCCGGCTACGGCAAGGTGCTCTCGAACCTCGAGGAGGTGCGCGCGCGCGGCGGCAAGATCATCGCGCTGGCGACGATGGGCGACCAGGCGCTCGGCGACCTCGCCGACGACATCGTGCTGGTCCCCGACATCGCCGAGGAGCTGCAGCCGATCCTCGCCAGCGTGCCGCTGCAGCTGCTCGCGTACCACTTCGCCGACCTCAAGGGCACGGACGTCGACCAGCCGCGCAACCTCGCCAAGTCCGTGACCGTGGAGTAGTCGGCGGGCGCCGGTCGACGGGCGCCGCGCCGGCGTCCGTCGCGGCTTATCGTCGTTATAAACATCGGGCGCGCTGTGCTCCGCGAATGTCTCACTGTATCGTCGCGTCGATCATGAGCACTCACGGAGGAGGCACGAAGTCATGAGTATCCCCAGCTGGGGTTGGGTGTGTGGATATGTCCTGGGCGGGGCGACGCTGCTGGCGGGCTGCAATATCGACACGGCGGCGGCAGAGTTCTACGCGAGGTACACGACGGGGGGCGAGGGCGGCGGCGAGGCGTCGGGCTCCGCGGCGGGGAGCACGTCGAGCGGCGAGGAGACGACGACGGGCGGGAGCACCGGCGCAGGCGAGAGCACCGCTGGCTCGGGGGAGGCCGCGGCGGACACGAGCGGCGCGCCCGACGGGGGCTCGTCGGGCGACCGGACGACCGGGACGGCCGCGGTGTGCGGGAACGGGGTGATCGAGGCCGACGAGGAGTGCGACGACGGCGACGCGGACGACGCCGACGAATGTGACAACGCCTGCGCCGCGGCGTGGACGATCTTCGTGACCGCCACCAACGAGGGCAACCTCGGCTACACGGGCAAGATCAACGGCCTGGAGGGGGCCGACACTCGCTGCCGCAAGCACGCCCTCGACGGCGGCCTCCCGCGTCACCTGAGCTACAAGGCGCTGATCAGCGACAGCACCGTGGACGCCGCGGACCGCCTGCATCACGCCCGCGGGTACTACCGCCTGGTCAACGGCCTGCCGGTCGCGCACGGCTGGGACGCGCTGATGAACGGGCCGCTCGACAACCCCGTCTCCGTCACGGAGCTGGGCACCACGTTCGTCATCTCGGTATGGACGGGCACGCAGCCCGGCGGGACCGCGGTCCCGGGGTCCGAGCACTGCGGCGGCTGGGACGTCGAGGGTAACTTCATCACCGGGCACTACGGGATCAGCAGCGAGGTGGACGGCGCGTGGCTGATGGACCCTGATCCAAACACCAACCCCACTAGCTGCTACGGTGAGAATTCGCTGTACTGCGTGGAACAACCCTGAGCACTCACGAAGGAGGCAAGAAGTCATGAGCATCACCGACCGGCGATGGATGTGCTGGTATTTTTTGACAGGATGGCTGCCGATCTGTGGACCCGGGTGCAGCGGCCCGCCCGACCCCGCGGGCGGGGCGACCGAGCCCGCCGGGGGCGCGACGAGCACGGACGCGGCGCCGCCGGATCTGCCCTCGCCGACCCCGACCCCGACCACGGGCGACGGCACCACCGGGGACACGACCACGACGGGGGCGCTGGCGACGACGGGCGTGGCGACGACGACGGATGACGCGTCGACGACGGGCGGGGACGTATGCGGCGACGGGGTCGTCGGCCCCGCGGAGGCGTGCGACCTGGGGCCGGACAACCGCGACGACGGGCCGTGCACCCTCGACTGCGAGGTAGCGGTGTGCGGCGACGGGAAGGTCTGGGCCGAAGCCGAGGAGTGTGACCTCGGCGGGGACAACGGCGACGACTTCGGCGGCTGCGGCGTCGACTGCACCCTCAACCCCCGCTGTGGTGACGGGATCCTCGACCCGTCGGAGCAGTGCGACGCGGGGGCGCTCAACGGCACCGGCGAGAGCCCGGACGCGACTTTGGCTTGCACGGTCGGGTGCCGATGGGACGCCAGACTGGCGTTCCTGTCGAGCGCGAAGTTCACGGCCGATCTCGGGGGCCTCGACGGCGCGGACCTGCAGTGCCGCAACATGGCCAAGGCGGCGGGCCTGCCGGCGTGGGAGACGTATCGGGCGTGGCTCTCGGACGGCGCGACCGGGCCGCTCGAGCGCTTCACGCTCAGCCCCGCCAGGCCGTACGGCCTGCCGAACGGGGTGCGGATCGCCGACGACCTCGGCGATCTGGTGCTCAACGGGCCCGGCGAGGGCATCCGCGTCGACGAGCTCGGCACGCCGCTCCCGCCCTCCCTGGTGTGGACCAACACCAGCGTCGCCGGGGCGCCCTACAGCGCCACCGATCACTGCAACCACTGGAGTGGCATGGCGCCGACCAGCGCGCGTGTCGGAACGAGCCATGTGGCCATGGAGCCGCAGGACGCGTGGCAGCAGTGGCACGCCGATCTGCAGTGGACCAGCGCGTTGGCGCTCAAGTGCCACCAGCCGGCCCGGCTCTACTGCTTCGAGAATTGACCCCGACGACGATCGGGCGCGGCCGCTCAGCCGGGCGGCTGCAGGCACTGGATCGTCGTCTCGATGCGGAAGTTGCTCTCCGACGTGTGGCGCTCGGCGAAGAAGAAGTCGAGCGCGTAGGTGTTGCCGGGGGTGATGCCGAGCTGACCGGCGAGCGCGTCGAGGTCGGCGGACAGCTGCTCCGGGCCGTGCACGCCGCCGAGGTCGATCGCCAGCTTGCGGTTGATGAACACGAACACGTCGTCGTCGCCGCGGAACGTGAACACCTCGCCGCCCTTGTAGGCGAACATCGTGTGGATCTCGAGCGTGAAGTGGAAGTTGTGCTCGTTGCCCTCGTTGCCCCAGCCCTGATTATCGATCGGGAAGAACGCCGGGTTGTCGTAGGTGAACAGCCCGCCGCCCTGGTCCGCCAGCGGGATCTGGAGCGCGCTCGGGATGTTGACCTCGGCGACGTCGCGGTACCACTGGTCGAAGTTGGCCTGCCCGGTCGTCGTCGGGTTGCCGTCCTGGCCGGCGTACACCGGCTTGTTGTCGGCGCCGAGGTCCGGCAGCACGATGCCCTTGTCGTCGTCGATGTTGTATTCGAAGTCGGGGTGGTCGACCTTGAAGTCGCGGACCACGCCGTCCAGCACCATCGCGCAGTCGGGCGGGTCGACGGTGTCGAAGCCGCTCGAGGTGATCAGCGACGAGACCGAGGTCTCCGGGAAGCTGTCGTCGCCGTCGTCGCTCGCGTCGCCCGTGCTCGTCATGCTCGTCATGCCTGTCATGCCCGTCATGCTGGTCATGCTCGTCACCGGGCCGCTCGTGCTCGCGTCGGCGCCGCTGGTCGGCGTCTCGGCGGTGCTCGAACCTGTCCCTTCGGTCAGGTCGACGGTGCCGCCGACGCTCGAGACCCCGGCGGTCTGCGTCGCGCCGTCGGCGGTGGCGCGGCCGCCTTCGTCGCCGCCGCAGGCGGGCAGGAGCAGGGCGAGGAGGAGCGTGACGCGGCCGGTCATGGGCGACAGCGTGCCGGGCCGCGGCGGGGAGGGCAAGACCGCGCGTGCCCGCGAGTCCCCGGCGGGCCCGGCGGGGCGCCGTCAGCCCCCGCGCGTCCAGCCGCGCCGGCGGCCCTGCAGCAGCCAGGCGGCGATGCCGGCGGCGACGCCGAGGGTCCAGGGCAGCACGCGGCCCCAGCCGCCGGGGCCCATGCCGTCGCCGAAGCCGAGGTCGAGGAGTCGGCCGAGCAGGTACGTGGCGGTGAAGGCGGCTGTGCAGGCGCCGACGACGGTGCGACCGAGCCTCGCGCCGGCGACCGCCTGCGGGCTGCTCGGCCACACGCGCTGGCGGAGGTGGCGGACGTACAGCCACGTCGGCGTGGCGAGGGCCGCGAGCGCCGCGAGGACCGCGAAGCCGCCGGCGCCGCCGGCGGAGAACGCCTCGGCGAAGCCGCCCGCGAGGTAGACCCCGGCCACGCTCGAGAGCACGGCGATCTCCGGGCGCGCGCGGCGGGCGACGGTCGCCAGCTCGCGGTCACCGGTCGGCGTCGGTACCAGCGTGACGGACGACATCGACGAGCGCGACGGGACGATCGGGGCGAACGACGCGAGCGCGTCGCCGAACGCGGCCAGCGTCGGATAGCGGTCGTCGGGGTCGCGGGCCATCGCGCGCTGCAGCACCAGCTCGAGGTCCTCGGGGATCTCCGGGACCAGCGCGCGCGGCCGCGGCGGGTCGGCGGTCAGCACCGCGTGCAGGGCCGCCGCCGAGTCGAGGATGTCGTAGGGCGCGCGGCCGGTGACGCAGGCGTAGGCGATCGCGCCGACGGCGTAGATGTCGGCGCGGACGTCGACGCGCTGGCCGCGGGCCTGCTCCGGGGCCATGAACGCGGGCGTGCCCATGACCACGCCGGTCGCGGTCGCCAGCGCGTCGCCGGGCACGCGCAGGCGGGCGATGCCGAAGTCGATCAGCTTGACGGTCGGCCGCGTCGGGTCGCCGACGAGGAACAAATTGTTGGGCTTGAGGTCGCGGTGGATCACGCCGCGCGCGTGCACGGCCGCGAGCACGTCGCAGACCTGGCGCAGCACGTGGACCGTGTCGGCGATGCTCATCCGACCCTCGCGCTCGAGCCGCTGCCCGAGGTCCTCGCCGCGCAGCCGCTCGCAGACGATGAACGGCACGCCGTCGGCGGTCGCGTGCACGTCGTGGATCCGGATCACGTTCGGGTGCTCGATCGCGTCGGCGATCTCCGCCTCGCGGCGGAAGCGTCCGACCACCTCCGTGTCGGTCGCCAGCGCGCGGTGGAGGATCTTGATCGCGAAGGTCCGCCCCGGCAGCCGGAGGTGGCGCGCCTCGTAGACCCGACCCATCCCGCCCTCGGCGATCAGCGCGTCGACGCGGTACGCCTCGCCGAGCGTCGCGCCGATGTACGGGTCCTCGAGCGCCGCGTCGACCTCCTCGAGCTCGACCGCGTCGCGCGGGCACACGCGAAAGTCGGCCGGGAACCGCTCACCGCACCGGGGGCAGCGCTTGGGCAGCACCGTGCGCCCCGGGTCGGCCTGACTCATGGCCGGCAGCATAGGCCATCGCCGCCGCCGCGCGCCACTGCCTCGCAGGCCGCTCCGGGCTCACCGCGGGCCACGCGCGGCGTGGTACCTTCGCGGGTGTCCCCCGCGCCGAGCCAGCGCGTCGTCCGCGGCGACTGGCAGACCCCCGCCGCGCTCGCCCGCGCCGTCGTCGACCGCGTCGCCGCCCTCACGCCCGCGCCGGCCTGCGTCGTCGAGCCGACCTGCGGCGCGGGGTCCTTCCTCGCCGCCGCGGCCGCGCGCTTCCCCGGCGCCCAGCTCCGCGGCTACGAGATCGATCCCACCCACGTCGCCGCCGCGCAGGCGCTCGTGACCTGTCCCCGGGGACAGGTCGTGCAGGCCGACGTCTTCAGCCTCGACTGGGCGCGCGAGGCCGCCGACTGGCCCGCGCCGGTGCTCGTGCTCGGCAACCCGCCGTGGGTCACCAGCGCCGCGCTCGGGCGCCACGGCGGCGACAACCGGCCCGCGCGCGAGGCCGCCGGCCTGCGCGGGCTCGCGGCCCGGACCGGGCGCAGCAACTTCGACGTGTCCGAGTGGCTGGTGCTGCGCCTGCTGCGGGCGCTCGCGGGGCGGACGGCGACGGTCGCGGTGCTGATCAAGGCCAGCGTCGCCCGCCGCGTGCTGGTGGAGCTCGCGCGCGCGGGCCTGCCGGCGCGGCCGCGCGGCCTGTGGCAGATCGACGCCGCGCGGCACTTCGGCGCGCGCGTCGACGCCGGCCTGCTCGTCGTCGACTCGCTCGACTCGCGCGACTCGCTCGACTCGCTCGGCTCCCTCGTCGTCGGCGCGTCCGCGGCCGCCGACGCCGGCGCGGCGCTGCGCTGCCCGATCTACCCCGACCTCGCCGCGACCGCCCCGACCCGGCAGATCGCGCTCGCCGACGGCGAGCTGATCGCCGACCTCGAGGCCCACGCGCGCAGCCTCCACCTGCGCGGCGCCTCGGCCCCGGAGTGGCGCTCCGGCGTCAAGCACGACTGCGCCGCCGCGATGGAGATCCAGGGCCCCCATGACCTCGAGGACAGCCACGTCTACCCGCTGCTGCGGGCCGCCGAGCTCGCGCGCGGCGAGGCGACCCCGCGCCGCTGGCTGGTGCTCCCGCAGACCCGCCTCGGCGAGGACACGGCCGGCCTCGCCGCGCGCGCCCCCCGGACCTGGGCCCACCTGCAGCGCCACGCCGCCGCGCTGGCCGCCCGCAAGAGCAGCATCTACCGCGGCCAGCCGCCGTTCGCGGTGTTCGGCGTCGGCGCCTACACCTTCGCGCCGTTCAAGGTCGCGATCTCGGGCCTGCACAAGCAGCCGCGCTTCGTCGTCGTCCCGCCGCACCGCGGGCGCCCGGTCGTGCTCGACGACACCAGCTACTTCCTGCCCTTCGCCGACGAGGCCGCCGCCCGCGAGGCGCACGCCCTGCTGTGCTCGCCGCCCGCGCGCGACTTCCTCGAGGCGCGCGCCTTCTGGGCCGACAAGCGCCCGATCCACAAGGGCATGCTGCAGCGCCTCGACCTCGCGCGCCTGCGCGACGATCCGCGCGCGCGCCTCATCGCGGGGCCCTGACGCTCACCCCCGCGTCCACTGCCCCGACTTCCCGCCCGACTTCTCGACCAGCTCCACGCTCTCGATGACCATCCCGCGGTCCATCGCCTTGCACATGTCGTAGATCGTCAGCGCGGCGGCGGCGGCGGCGGTCATCGCCTCCATCTCGGGTCCGGTGCGGTCGACGGCGGCGACGCGCACGAGCACCTCGACGCCGGGCAGATCTTCCCGCAGCGTGAAGTCGACCTCGATGCCGGTGAGCCGCACCGGGTGGCACAGCGGGATCAGCGTGGGCGTGTGCTTGGCCCCGCCGATCGCGGCGAGGCGGGCCACCCCGAGCACGTCGCCCTTGCCGACCGCGCCGCCGCGGATGCGGGCCAGGGTCTCCGGCGCGACGCGGACGCGGGCCCGCGCCGCGGCCGTGCGCGGGGTCTCGGGCTTGTCGGTGACCGCGACCATGCGAGCGGCGCCGGCGGGGTCGAAGTGGCTCAGGGGGTCGGCCATCGCCGCAAGGTACGCCAGCCCGAAACGTCACGTCCACGCGCCGGGGACCGTCGTCCGGCCGGGGTATCCACCCCCCGGGGCCTCGTGATAAGCATGGGCGCGGCTCTAGGTGCCCTTGGGGCCGCGCCTGCAGGCTCATCGACCATGAAGATCGGCATTCCCAAGGAGATCCACCCAGGCGAGCGCCGGGTGGCCGCCACCCCTGACACCGCGAAGCGCCTGCGCAGCTTCGGATTCGAGGTCTTGATCGAGTCCGGGGCCGGCGCCGCGGCGGAGTTCGCCAACGTCCTCTACACCGACGTCGGCTGCGAGATCGCCCCCGACGCGCGGCACCTGTGGGCCGACGCGGACATCGTGCTCAAGGTGCGGCCGCCGACCCTCGACGAGGTCGACCTGCTGCGCGAGGGCGGCACGCTGATCAGCTTCATTTATCCCGCGCAGAACAAGGAGCTGGTCGAGCGGCTCGCGGCGCGGCGGGCCACCGTGCTCGCCATGGACGCGGTGCCGCGGATCTCGCGGGCGCAGAAGCTCGACGCGCTGTCGTCGATGGCGAACATCTCCGGCTACCGCGCCGTGATCGAGGCCGCCAACAACTTCGGGCGCTTCTTCACCGGCCAGATCACCGCCGCGGGCAAGGTCCCGCCGGCCAAGGTGTTGGTGATCGGCGCCGGCGTGGCCGGGCTCGCCGCGATCGGCACCGCCAAGGGCCTCGGCGCGATCGTGCGGTCGTTCGACACCCGCCCGGTCGTGCAGGAGCAGATCGAGAGCATGGGCGCCGAGTTCCTGCTCCTCGACTTCAAGGAGGACGGCACCGGCGAGGGCGGCTACGCCAAGCCGATGAGCGCCGAGTTCATCGCCGCCGAGATGGACCTGTTTCGCCGGCAGGCGCGCGAGGTCGACATCATCATCACGACCGCGCTGATCCCCGGTCGGCCCGCGCCCAAGCTGATCCTCGCCGACATGCTCGAGCTGATGCGCCCGGGCTCCGTCGTCGTCGACCTCGCGGCCGAGGCCGGCGGCAACTGCGAGGTCACCGTCCCCGGCGAGAAGATCCACTACGCCGGCGTCACCGTCATCGGCTACACCGACCTGCCGAGCCGCATGGCCAGCCAGTCGAGCCAGCTCTACGGCAGCAACCTGTGCCACCTGCTCGACGACATGGGCAAGCACGAGAAGTACCGCGTCGACGAGAACGACGAGGTCGTGCGCGGCGCCCTGGTCCTGCGCGAGGGCCGGCTCATGTGGCCGCCGCCCAAGGCCCCGGCTCCGCCGCAACAACCAAAGCCGGCCGAGCCCGCCAAGGCCGCCGCGTCCGCGTCCGCGCACAAGCCCGCGCACAAGCCCGCCCCCCGGGGCCACGCGCACCACGGCCCGCCCGCGGGCGAGCCTGGGAGCCCGCTGCCGCTGCTGCTCGCCGGCGCGGCGCTGGTGGGCGTCGGCCTCGGCGCGCCGCCGGCGTTCCTGAGCCACTTCACGGTGTTCGTGCTGGCGTGCTTCATCGGCTATCAGGTCGTGTGGAACGTGGCGCCGGCGCTGCACACCCCGCTGATGAGCGTGACGAACGCGATCAGCGGCATCATCATCCTCGGCGGCATGCTGCAGGTCTCGGGCGCGCCGACGTCGGCGGCGACGATCCTCGGCGCGGCGGCGATCTTGCTGGCGACGATCAACGTCGCGGGCGGGTTCCTCGTCACGCAGCGCATGCTCAAGATGTTCCGCAAGTGAAACCGGCCACCGCAGCCGTCAGCGAAGGTCCAGACCGTGTCGTATAGCCTGCTCTCCGTCACGTACATCGCCGCCAGCGCGCTCTTCATCATGAGCCTGGGCGGCCTCTCGCGCCAGGAGACGGCGCGCCGCGGCAACCTCTACGGCATCATCGGGATGCTGCTCGCGGTGCTCGCGACCGCGATCGGGATGAACGCCGCCGGCGTGATGAACGTGCAGGCCTCGGGCTTCGGGATGCTCGCGGCGGCGATCGTGCCGGGCGCGATCATCGGGGCGGCTCTGGCCGCGCGCGTCGCCATGACCTCGATGCCGGAGCTGGTCGCGGTGCTGCACAGCTTCGTCGGCGCGGCCGCGGTGCTGGTCGGCCTGGCCTCGTTCCTCGACCCGAACAACCACCACGCCGGCGTCGAGGGCACGATCCACAGCATCGAGGTGTTCGTCGGCGTGTTCATCGGCGCGATCACCTTCACCGGCTCGATCGTCGCGTTCCTCAAGCTGCGCGGCAGCATCGGCGGCAAGCCGCTCGCGCTGCCCGGGCGCCACCTGCTAAACCTCGCCATGCTGCTCGGCTGCTGCTTCCTCGGCTGGCAGTTCCTCGCCGGCGGCCGCGTCGACGGCCTCCAGCCGCTGCTGATCATGACCGGCATCGCCTCGGTGATCGGCGTGCACATGGTCATGGCGATCGGCGGCGCCGACATGCCCGTCGTCGTGTCGATGCTCAACAGCTACTCCGGCTGGGCCGCCGCGGCCGCCGGCTTCATGCTCTCCAACGACCTGCTGATCGTCACCGGCGCGCTCGTCGGCAGCAGCGGCGCGATCCTGTCGTACATCATGTGCCGCGCGATGAACCGCTCGTTCATCAGCGTCATCGCCGGCGGCTTCGGCAGCGACGGCGGCGCGCCGGCCCCGAAGACCGACGGCGGCCCCGTCGGCGAGGCCAAGGAGATCAGCCTCGACGACACCGTCGAGGCGCTCCGCGAGGCCCGCAGCGTCGTCGTCGTGCCCGGCTACGGCATGGCCGTCGCGCAGGCCCAGCACCCGGTCGCCGAGATCACGAAGATCCTCCGCGCCCGCGGCTGCGAGTTCCGCTTCGCCATCCACCCGGTCGCCGGCCGCCTGCCCGGCCACATGAACGTGCTCCTCGCCGAGGCCAACGTCCCCTACGACATCGTCCTCGAGATGGACGAGATCAACCACGACTTCCCCACGACCGACGTCGTGCTCGTCATCGGCGCCAACGACATCGTCAACCCCGGCGCCCAGGACGACCCCAGCAGCCCGATCGCCGGCATGCCCGTGCTCGAGGTCTGGAAGTCGCGCCTCGTCGTCGTCATGAAGCGCGGCAAGGGCGTCGGCTACGCCGGCGTCGACAACCCGCTCTTCTATAAGGAGGGCACGCGCATGCTCTACGGCGACGCCAAGAAGAACGTCGACGCGCTGCTCGCCAAGCTCCGCGAGTGACGTGGTCCGCCGGCTCGCCGGCCTTCACGCCGATCCACACGCCCCGTTCGCGCCCGCGCGGACGGGGCGTCGCCGCGCGCCGTATTGCGAACTGTGAAGCCGAAGATTCGTCGCGACGCCGATGTAATCGCGGCCCCCGTCGCGCCACTCATCGACGTTCCCAGAGCGAACGAACGAAGAAGGACTCCACGGCCATGCAAACCACATCCATTGTCTATCGTCTCCGTTGTCTCCTCGCCTCCGCGGCGCTCGTCGCGTTCATCCCCGCCTGCGACGCGGGCGACGATGTCAGCGACCGCAGCGCGCAGGACGACGAGGGTGACGACGGCGAGGGCTGCGACCACGACGCCGACGACCACGACGGCGAGCACCACGCGAAGCCCGGCGACAAGCCCAAGCCCGGTGACAAGCCCGGCAAGCCCGGCAAGCCCGGCGACAAGCCCAGGCCCGGCGAGGGCTGCGGCTGCGACCACGAGGGCGGTGACAGGCCCCCGCCGCCCCCGCCGAAGTGCGACGAGAACGGCGAGCCCGTGCCGCCCGTCGACGAGAACGGCGACCCCCTGCCCCCGCCCGTCGACGAGGACGGCAACCCGCTCCCGCCCCCGCCCTGCGACGGTGAAGGCGGCGACAAGCCCCCGCCGCCCCCGCCCTGCGACGGCGACAAGCCCCCGCCGCCCCCGCCGCCCTGCGACGAGGACGGCGACCCGCTCCCCGACGAGCCGAACGACGAGCCCGGGAGCGACGACACCACCGGCGGCGACGACACCACCGGCGGCGACGAGTCGAGCACCGGCGACGGCCCCTACCCGCAGTGATGTGCAGCGAAGCGCGCCGCCTCGCTCGCGGCGCGCGGCGAGGCCCTGCGCTGCCCGAAGGCCGCGGCGCTGCCCGGGGCCCCGCCTCCCCGCCGTCGCCGCGCGACGGCGTCGTCATGCCCGGGTCCCGCGACCGTCGAGCGCACGTCCGCACCGCTGTGAGGCGAGCCCGCGTCGCCTGAGGATCGAGCCCGTCGACCTCTACCACCAGCACCGCGTCATGCCCGACCCGCGGACGCCGGACGCAGCTCAGCGCAGCCGCGCCGTCACCCGCAGCAGCCCCGGGTGCTCCGCCGGGACCGCGAGCTCCATCTCCGCGACGTCGAGCCCCTCCGGCCGCAGCTCGCCGGTCCTGGCGCGCAGCAGCCCGCGCAGATCGAGGCCCGGCAGCCGACCTGTCCCCGGGGCCAGCACGGCGTCGAGCCGGCGCTCGACGTCCCCGAGCTCGAGCAGCGCGCCGAAGCACGGCGTGAGCACCGAACCCTCGATGCATGTCAGCCGCAGGCGATCGACGCGCCCGCCGAGCTCGAGCCGCCCGCTCTCCGCGTCGAAGCGCGGCGTGACCCACCCGCGCCCCGCCGCGACCAGCCGCCCCGCCGCGTCCCCGCCGCGCAGGTCGAGCCGCAGCCCGCCGAAGCTGAGCGCCCACGCGGCCGCGTCCGGCGCGGGCGCGCCCTGATCCGCGGCCATCAGCACCGGCGCGCGCTCGACCTGCAGCCCCGCGAGCGTCAGCCGCGTCCACGCCTGCAGCTCGGCGTCGACCTGACGGATCCACCCCTCGCCCAGCGTACGCTCGGCGAGCAGCCCGCTGTCGGTCCACGCGTACAGCAGCGCGTTGACGGCGTCGATCGAGAGGTCGAGCCTGACATCGGCTGGCTCTCCGGACATGTCCTCGGGGACATCTCCGAGCGGCACCGCGACGCCGCGGACCACCGGCCCCGGGCCGGTCCGCGCCGGCGCGACCGGGCGCACCGCGAGCCGCGCGGCGATCCCCAGCCCGCGCGCGATCGTCAGCGGCCCGCAGAACTCGAGCGCCACCGCCGAGCGCGGCTCGCCGATCCACAGCTCGCTGCTCGCCGGCAGCAGCGGCAGCGCGGCCGCCTGCGCCAGCCCCTCCTGCAGCCGCGCGTGGACCTCGTCGCGCGCCCGCTTGCCGACGAAGCGGTCCGTCAGCAGGTACCCGCCGATCGCCCCGAGCGGCGCGAGCGGCCCGGTCACCGCCGCCCCGACCGCGGCCCCGCCGAGCGTCACCCGCGTGCGCAATTGACCGCTGAACTCGACCGGCCCGAGCGTCACCAGCTCGAGCGCCAGTCCGCGCGGTCCGCCCGGCCGCACCGCCACGACCGCGTCGACGGCGACCCGGTTGAGCCCCGCGAGCGCGACGCGCACGCGCAGCGCCCCCTGCCCCAGGTCGATCCCGGTCCACTCGAGCCCGGTCGCCGGCCCGAGCAGCTCGAGCTCCGCCCGCTCGAGCGTCGTCTCCGGCCCGAGCAGCTCGGTCGCCCGCGCCGCCGCCAGCAGCCGCTCGCGCAGCGTCGGGACCACGAGCCGCTGGATCGCCCCCTCCGCGATCGTCAGGCCCAGGCCGCAGGCTGTCCCTCCGGACATGTCCGAACGCGCCGGCCCGCCTGTCCCCGGGGACATGTCCGAACGCGCCGGTCCGCCTGGCCCCGGGGACATGTCCGCCGACACGCCCGCGAACGGCCCGACCAGCAGCGTGTCGGTGACCGTCTGCACGCGCCCGCCGCGGTGGCGCAGCTCGAGCTCG
>Ga0075163_10007410_pt1 | contig 14507 bp, 9 predicted proteins | sample JI1023141ADNA_FD_71478 | JGI IMG/M metagenome (GOLD analysis project Ga0075163, IMG submission 71478) | Wastewater effluent complex algal communities from Wisconsin, to seasonally profile nutrient transformation and Carbon sequestration -... | ecosystem: Engineered > WWTP > Effluent > Algae...
TGGCCGGCGAGCGCGTGTTCCACGGCGAGCCCTCCGGCCTCGACAGCCGCGTCGCGGCCCAGGGCGGCGTGCTGCGCTTCGTCCGCGGCGCCCCGGCCGAGCCGGTCGCGCTCGGCGGCCCGCTGCCGCTGGTGCTGCTGCCGAGCGGGATCCCGCGCTCGACCGCGACGCAGGTCGCCAAGGTCCGCGCCCGCCTCGAGCGGCGCCCGACGATCATCCGCCCCGTCCTCTCCGCCCTCGCCGCGGCCGTCGACGCCGGCATCGACGCGATCGGTCGCCACGACCTCGACGCCCTCGGCGAGATCTTCAGCGTCGCCCACGCGCTGCTCGCCGGCCTCGACGTCTCGTCCGCCGCCCTCGACGCGCTCCAGGCCGCCGCCCTGGCCGCGGGCGCCCGCGGGGCCAAGCTCACCGGGGCCGGCGGCGGCGGCTGCCTGCTGATCCTCCCCCCCGCCGACCCGGCCTCGCTGCTCGCCGAGTTCCGCGTCCACGCCCCGCTGTCCGTCGAGGTCCACCCGTGATCGCCTGCTCTTTCGGACATGTCCTCGCGGCCCTGTCCCTCGCGCCCTGTCCTCACGGACATGTCCTCGCGGCCATGTCCCCGCCGCCCGCCCTCCTCTCCGCCGCACCGGAGGTGGCCGCATGAGAGCCGCCCGCGCCGTCGCGCACACCAACATCGCGCTGATCAAGTACTGGGGCAAGCGCCCCGGCGAGCCCGACCAGAACCTGCCCGCCGTCGGCTCGCTGTCGCTGACGCTCGAGCGCCTGCGCAGCGACACCCGCGTGCGCCCGGCCGAGCACGACAGCTTCACCCTCGACGGCGTCGCCGACCCCGGCGCCGCCGCCAAGGTCGCGCGCCACCTCGACCGCGTGTGGCGCTCCGCCCACGCCGGCCCGCGCCCGGCCTGCGCCGTCGACTCGGAGAACCACCTCCCGACGGCCGCCGGCCTCGCGTCCTCGGCCTCCGGCTTCGCCGCGCTGACCCTCGCCGCCGCGGCCGCGTTCGGCCTCGATCTGGCCGACCGCGGCGCCCTCTCGGCGCTCGCCCGCCGCGGCTCCGGCTCGGCCGCCCGCTCGCTGTGGGGCGGCTTCGTCCGCCTCGCCCGCGGCGAGCGCCCCGACGGCGCCGACTGCCGCGCCTACCCGCTGTTCCCCGCCGACCACTGGGACCTGCGCCTGCTCGTCGTCCACACCGCGAAGGGCCGCAAGCCGGTCGGCTCGACCGACGGCATGCAGCGCAGCGCCGACACCTCGCCCTACTACCCCGCCTGGGTCGCGACCTCCGAGGCCGACCTCGCCGCCGGCGAGCGGGCCCTCGCCGCCCGCGACCTCGCGGCCCTCGGCGCCGCGATGGAGCACAGCTGCTTCAAGATGCACGCCTGCATGCTCGCCACCGTCCCCCCGCTGATGTACTGGAACGGCACCACCCTCGCCGTCATCCACGAGGTCTGGGACGCCCGCCGCGGCGGCCTCGAGGCCTACGTCACCAGCGACGCCGGCCCGCACGTCAAGGTCCTGTGCCGCCCCGAGGTCGCCGGCCCGCTCGCCGCCCGCCTCGCCGCCGTCCCCGGCGTGCACGCCGTCGACACCCTCGCCCCCGGCCCGGACGCGTCGGTGGAGCTGCTGCCATGACCCGCGCACCCGTCTCGGCGCCCGGCAAGGCGTTCCTGATCGGCGAGTACGCGGTGCTCGAGGGCGTGCCCGCGGTGATCACCGCCGTCGACGTCCGCGCCGTCGCCCACGACACCCGCGACCCCGAGCGCACCGCCCCGAGCGACCTCAGCCTCGCCGCCCACGTCCTCGCCCGCGACCACCTCGCCGCCCGCGACGCGAGCATCGGCGAGGTCCCCACCGTCGAGACCGGCCCCTTCCACCGCGGCGCCCGCAAGCTCGGCTTCGGCTCGAGCGCCGCCGTCGCGGCCGCCGTCGTCGGCTTCCACCTCCACGAGGCCGGCCACGACCTCGCAAACCCCGACACCCGCACCCTCGCCCTCGAGCTCGCCCGCGCCGCCCACCACCAGGCCCAGGGCGGCGGCAGCGGCGGCGACGTCGCCGCGGCCGTGCTCGGCGGCAGCCTGCGCTTCGTCGTCGGCCGCCCCCCGGAGCCGCTCGCCCACCCCGCGTGGCTGCACGTCGGCTTCGTCGACGTCGGCGCCCCCGCCGTCACATCATCGTTCGTGCAGGCCGTGCGCGCCGCCGCGGCGACCGACCGCCGCGCCCACGACTGCGCCATCGAGCGCCTCGCCGCCGCGAGCGAGCGCTTCCTCGCCGGCTACGGCCACCCCGACCCGCGCGCCGGCCTGGCCGCGATCCACCTCGCCACCCAGCAGCACAACGAGGGCCTCGCGCAGCTGCAGGCGCTCTGCGGCGCGCCGATCGTCACCCCGACGATGCACGCCGTCCTCGCCCTCGCGACCCGCCACGGCCTCGCCGCCAAGCCCAGCGGCGCCGGCGGAGGCGACCTGCTCGTCGTCTTCGCGCCGTCCCAGGGCGCGCTCGACATCTTCTCCGCCCAGCTCCAGCGCGACCACGGCCTGCACCTGCTGCAGCGCGTCGCCGTCGCCGCGCCCGGCCTGCGCGTCGAGGCCCGCGCCCCGATCAGCTCGCGCCTCGGCGGCTTCTTCAAGCTCGGCGTCGACGGCCGCCGCGACGCCGTCGCCGCCGCGCTCGGCCTCCCGCGCGACAGCTTCGCCGCGCTCGACCCCGGCAGCCTCGACCTCGACGCCGCCGACAATTTGATCGAGAACGTGCTCGGCACGCTGCAGATCCCGCTCGCGGTCGCCACCAACTTCCGCGTCAACGGCGTCGACTGCCTGGTGCCGATGGCCGTCGAGGAGGCCTCGGTCGTCGCCGCGGCCTCCAACGCCGCGAAGATGATCCGCGCCGGCGGCGGCTTCGTCGCCCGCTGCGATCCGCCGTGGATGATCGCCCAGGTCCAGCTGCTCCGCGCCGACGGCCCGCACGATCCGACCACCGCCGCGAACCTCATCGACGCCGCGCGCGCCGAGCTGCTCGCCCTCGCCGACGCCGCCCACCCGCGCCTCGTCGCCCGCGGCGGCGGTGCGCGCGACCTCGAGGTCCGCATCCTCGCCCCCGACATGCTCGTGGTCCACGCGATCGTCGACTGCCAGGACGCGATGGGCGCGAACCTCATCAACACGATCGCCGAGGCGCTCGCCCCGCGGCTGCACGCGCTGACCGGGTGGACCCCCGGCCTGCGGATCCTCTCGAACCTCGCCGACCGCCGCTGCTCCCACGCGAGCTGCCGCGTGCCGCCCGCCGCGCTCGCCGCCAGGGGCTGGCGCGGCGAGGACGTCGCCCTCGGCATCGCCTCCGCCTCGCGCTTCGCCGAGCTCGACCCCTACCGCGCCGCGACCCACAACAAGGGCGTGATGAACGGCGTCGACGCGGTCGTGCTCGCGACCGGCAACGACTGGCGCGCGATGGAGGCCGGCGCCCACGCCTACGCCGCGCGCACCGGCGTCTACCGCCCGCTGGCGACCTGGAGGGTCGGCCCCGACGGCTGGCTCGAGGGCGCGATCAGCCTGCCGACCGCCGTCGGCATCGTCGGCGGCGCGACCAAGGTCCACCCCGCCGCGCGCCTGGCCCTGTCGCTGCTCGGCGCCCAGACCGGGCCCGCGCTCGGCCAGGTCATCGCCGCGGCCGGCCTCGCCTCCAACCTCGCGGCCCTCCGCGCGCTCGCGACCGAGGGAATCCAGCGCGGGCACATGGCGTTGCACGCCCGCTCGGTGGCCATCGGCGCGGGCGCGGTCGGCCCCGAGGTCGATCTCCTGGTCGCGCGGCTCGTCGAGTCGGGCGAAGTCAAGCACGAACACGCCGTCCTCCTGCTCCGCCACCTGCGGCAATGAGCCACGCATGCCCACGCCACGTACAAGGTCGGCTACAGTTTCGCCGCGATCCGTCCGCGGCCCTCGCGTCACCACCCCCTGAGGTCCTCATGGTCAACGCCACCGAACCGCGACTGTTCTGCGTCCCGCCCCCGCCCGCCGACGACGAGACGGCCCCGCGCTGGAACCCGCCCGACGGCGCGCCGCCCGGGCCCTGGACGGTCGAGACCGCCTACCGCTTCTGCGAGCGCATGGCGACGACCCACTACGAGAACTTCCCGGTCGCCTCGCGCTTCCTGCCCTCGCACCTGCGCCCGAACGTCATGGCGATCTACGCGTTCGCCCGCACCGCCGACGACTTCGCCGACGAGCCCCGCTACGAGAACCGCCGCGTCGAGTCCCTCGATCGCTGGGAGCAATTGCTCGAGGCCGCCTACCACCGCGACGTCCCGCACCCCGTGTTCCTCGCGCTGCGCGACACGGTCCGCCGCCACAACATCCCGATCGGCCCGTTCAAGGCGCTGCTGACCGCGTTCCGCATGGACCTCGTCAAGAAGCGCTACGCCACTTTCGCCGAGCTGCGCCACTACTGCATGCACTCGGCGCACCCGGTCGGTCAGCTCGTGCTCTACGTGCACGGCCACCAGGAGCCCGAGCTGCACCGCGCCAGCGACGAGATCTGCGCCGCCCTGCAGATCGCCAACTTCCTGCAGGACCTCAGCGTCGACACCCCGCGCGGCCGCTGCTACATCCCGGAGGAGGACCTCGTGCACTTCGGCGTCCCGCGCGAGGACCTGCTCGCCGGCCGCCACACCCGCTCCTTCAAGGAGCTGATGGCCTTCTCCGTCGCCCGCTGCCGGTCGATGTTCCTGCGCGGCCGACCGCTCATCCGCAAGGTCGAGCCCGGCCTGTCGATGGAGCTCGAGGCGACCTGGCGCGGCGGCATGGCCATCCTCCAGCGCATCGAGGACCTCGACCACGAGGTCCTCGCCTTCCGGCCCACCCTCGAGAAGAAAGACATGGCCGGCATCGCCGTCCGCTCGCTCTTCTCCTTCGGCCGCCGCTTCCTCCGCGGCGAGGTCTGAAGCGGCACCACGGTGGCAAGGAGACGGCTCATGGACCTCGTCCGCGCGCTCCCCAACCCGGCCGCGCTGTGGCAGCGCCTGACCCAGCGCTCGAGCTCGAACTTCAAGTTCGCGTTCCTGTTCCTCGGCCCCGAGCAGCGCGACGGCCTCCAGCAGGTCTACGAGTTCTGCCGCGTCGTCGACGACATCGTCGACGAGCGCGCCCCCGGCCCCGAGGGCGACGCCGCGGCGCGCAAGGGCCTCGCGGAGTGGAGCGCCGAGGTCGCGCGCATCTACGAGGACCCGTACCTCGGCGAGGACCCGCCGCGCACCGAGCTCGGCCGCGGCCTCGTGCGCACCAACGCGGTGTTCCACTACCCGCGCGACGCCTTCGACGAGATCATCGCCGGCGTGGCGATGGACCTCGAGCAGAGCACCTACGCCGACATGGAGGGCCTGCGCCTGTACTGCTACCGCGTCGCCTCGTGCGTCGGCTTCCTGTGCATCGCCATCTTCGGCGACCAGAGCCCGGCCGCGCGCCGCTACGCCGAGCACCTCGGGCTCGCGCTGCAGTACACCAACATCCTGCGCGACGTCGCCGAGGACGCCGCGCGCGGCCGCGTGTACCTGCCGCACGACCTGCTCGCGCGCCACCACCTGAGCGAGGCCGACATCCTCGACTACCGCTACGACGGCCGCTTCGTCGCCGCCGCCGCCGACTTCGCCCAGGCCGCCGAGCGCGAGTATCAGGCCGCGTGGCAGATCCTCCCGGAGCTCAAGCACCGCCGCCTGCTCCCCGCGGAGGTCATGGGCCGCACCTACTACGAGATCCTCCAGGAGATCCGCGCCCGCAACTACAACGTCTTCACCCGCCGCGCGTCGCTGCGTCGCCGCGACAAGCTGCGGGTCGCCGCGATGGTCCTCGCCCGCGCCGGCCTCGCCAGGCTCTGAGCGCCGCGCCGACCACGAATCCACCCGGGGCCCGCCGCCTCCGCACCGCCGAACGATCGTCATGTCCGACCCCAGCAGCAGCGTCCTCGTCATCGGGGCCGGCCTCGCCGGTCTGTCCGCCGCCGTCCGCCTCGCCGAGGCCGGCCGCAAGGTCATCGTCATCGAGGCCACGAAGGCCGGAGGCGGCCGCGCCCGCAGCTTCCCCGACGCCGCCACCGGCCGCGAGCTCGACAACGGCCAGCACCTGATGATGGGCTGCTACCGCGAGACCCTCGCCTTCCTGCGCATCATCGACTCCACCGAGGGCATCTACTTCCAGCGCAACCTCAGCGTCCACATGGTCAAGCCCGGCGGCAAGCGCATGAGCCTCGACTGCCCGGCCCTGCCCGCCCCGCTGCACCTCGCCACCGGCCTGCTCAAGATGCGCGGCCTCTCCCTGCTCGACAAGGCCGCGGCCCTGCGCGCCGGCCTCGTGCTCCGCGGCGAGGTCGCCCGCCCCGACGACAACGAGACCTGCGACAGTTGGCTGCGTCGCCTCGGCCAGACCCAGGCGCTGCGCAACGCCTTCTGGGACCCGATGATCTGGGGCACCCTCAACGACGACCCGCTGGTCTCGTCGGCGGCGATGTTCACCGCCGTGCTCGAGCGCGCCTTCCTCAGCACCCGCGACGCCTCGCGCCTCGGCGTGCCCAAGGTCCCGCTCAGCCGCCTCTACGTCGACCAGTCGCTCGCGTACCTGCGCGCGCGCGGCTGCGAGGTCCGCCTCGGCGACCCCGTGCGCGCCCTGGCGATCACCGGCACCCAGATCTCCGGCGTGGTCCTCAAGTCCGGCGAGACCCTCGCGGCCGAGCACGTCGTCTCCGCGATCCCGCCGCACGCCTTCCTCGACCTGCTCTCGCCGCAGTGGGCAGCGCACCCGGTCCACCAGGACATCGCCCGCCTCAAGACCAGCCCGATCGTCAACCTGTGGTTCACGACCGACCGCGCCCCGTTCGACGAGCCCTTCGTCGGCCTCGTCGGCGGCCCGCTGCACTGGATGTTCAACCGCTCGCAGATCGAGGGCAGCGTCGGCGGCGAGGTCCTGCTCAACTGCACGATCTCCGGCGCGCGCGCCTGCATCGACGACCCGCCGGAGGCCCTGCAAGAGCTGCTGCGCGGCGAGCTCGAGCGCTACTTCCCGGGCCAGGTCCCGCAGATCCGCCAGTTTCGCGCGATCAAGGAGAAGCGCGCCACGATCTCCCACGCCGCCGGCAGCTACCACTGGCGCCCGGAGACCGTCGGCCCGATCCGCGGCCTGTACATGGCCGGCGACTGGGTCCGCACCGGCCTCCCCGCGACCATCGAGTCCGCCGTCCAGAGCGGCCACGACGCCGCCAAGGTCGCGCTCTCGGCCTGAGCTGTCCGATCGGACCTGCCCGTGCGGACATGTCCCCGCGGACATGCCCGCGAGCACATGCCCCCAAAGACAGGTCCCTGCGCCGCAGCGGCGCGGTCCGACAAGGCCGCGCGGCGCGGGCCCACGCGCCTCAGCGCTTGCCGAGCTGGACCGTCGCCGTCTTCTTGCCCGGCACGCCGGGGTCGTCGCCCATCGGGCCCGAGCAGACCTCGACCGGGCCGACGCCCTCGGCCGTCAGCAGCGTCCCCGGCTTTGCCACCGAGCGGTGCACGATCGCCAGCCCGACCGCGCCGTCGGGGCTGCTCGCCCACGTCGTCCAGCGCCCGGCCTCGGCCCGCTGCGGCGCCGCGAGCGTCACCGGCCCGCCCGGCAGCGTCGCCGCCTGGACCTGCACGAGCACGCGGTTGACCTGCCCGCGCGCGTGGATCCTCGCCAGCGGCTCCTGGCCCATGTAGCAGCCCTTGTCGTAGCTGACCGCCGCGACGAAGCCGACCTCGGGCGGGAACGTGTCGGCCGTGATCTCGTGGCCCCACGCCGGCGCCGCCGCGGCCACGCGATGCAGGTCGAACGCCCCCGGCGCGGCCTCGGGCAGCCCCTGCAGCGCCGCGCGCAGCTCCGCGTCCGTCCCGACGAACAGCACCCCGGGGGCCGGATGCCGCGTGACGAAGCGCTGCACCGCCGGCGTCGCCTCGGGCCCGTCCGGCCACGCCAGCGCGAACCGCTGGGCCGCGTCGGCGCTGACCTGGACGTCGTCCATGATGATGTGGCGGTCGATCAGCGCGAGCACGGCGTCGGCGACGTCGGCCGGGATCGCCAGCGCGATCGCGTCGTCGGCCCCGCACAGCACGATCGCCTCGCTGACGATCTTCCCCTTCACCGTCAGCAGCGCCGCCGGATGCGCGTGCCCCGGCCGCAGCGCCTGCACGTCCGCGGACAGCACCCCCTGAAGGAACCGCCGGACGTCGGCCCCGGTGAAGCGGAGCAGGCGGCGATCCTGATGGGCGAGCGCGTCGAGACGGACAAACTGGCTGGTCACGCGCGCAACCATGGCAACCTCACCGGGGATCGCGCAAGCCTGGCCGCGCGCGGCCTGCCGGCTGCCGACCCCGACCGACCTCGCGTTCGCGCCCCGGGCCGTCCTGCGGCCCTCAGCGGCCTCCTGCGCCCTCCTGCGCCGCAGGGCGGCGGAGTTTCCTCGCATCCCCGGCCCCGCGGTCCTTGATCCCCCGGGCGACGGGCCCTACAAGTATCCCGTGCCACGGTTGACCCCGGCGCCGCCCCGCCCGTGCCGCCCCGCGACCGCCGTTCTGGCCGGCTGCGCGGTGCTCGTCGCGCTCGCCTCGCCCGCCGCGGCCCAGCCCGTCGCGCCCGCGCCCTCGGCCAGCCCCGCCGCGCCGGCCTCGACCGACCGCCGCGCGCTCGCCCCGTCCGCGCGCCCGACCAGCCCCGACCCCGCCGCCAGCCCCGCCGCCGCGCCGGCCCCGAAGATGAGCCCGGCCGCGCCCGACCTCGGCACGTCACCTGTCCCAAAGGCCAGCTCCGCCGCACCTGTCCCGAAGGCCAGCTCCGCGTCACCTGTCCCGAAGGCCAGCTCCGCCGCGACATCGGCCAGCGCGACGAAGCCCGGCGCGAAGCCTTCGACCGCGACGACGATCCCGAGCGTCACCTCGACACGGACCGCGGCCGACGCCTTCGCCCCGCCGCTCGACCTGTTCGACATGCAGCCGGCGCGCCGCACCGACAGCTACGGCCCGCGCCCCGCCGGCGTCCCGCAGCTCTCGCGCGCGCAGATCGTCGAGCTCGGCCTGCAAAACCCGCTGATCCGCGCCGCCGACGCGCAGGTCGAGCAGCTCGAGGCCGTGCTGCTCAAGGCCCGGTTCGCGTGGGTCCCGGTGATCAAGACGACCACCGCGCTCGCGCCCGGCTTCCAGACCCGCTGCGACGACATGACGCTCGCGGCCAGCGACACGCTCGGCAACACCACGCCGATCGACTTCCAGTTCTGTCGCCCGCCCGGCGGCGTCGACATCGACACCGTGCGCGGCTACTTCAAGCAGCTCGCCGGCGCCGGCATCACCGTCCGCTTCAACGCCGACTTCGTCGTCCCCCTCTACACCTTCGGCAAGATCAAGAACGGCAAGGCGATGGCCCAGGCCGGCGTCGCCCTCGCCCAGCTCGGCAAGGAGCGCGCCCGCCAGGAGACCATCCTGCGCGTCCATCAGGCCCACACCGCGCTGCTGCTCGCGCGCGAGAGCATCGGCATCCTCGGCGAGGCCTGGGCCGTCCTGCAGGACGCCAAGAAGTCGATCGAGAAGGACCTCGGCGAGGGCGACGACGCCGACCCCGACGAGACCAACCCCGACCGCGACCCCGCCGACCTCCTGCGCGTCGAGCTCGGCGAGATGCAGCTGCAGGAGCGCATGAACGCCGCCCGCAAGATCGAGTCGGTCGCGCTCGCCACGCTGTGGACGATCGCCGGCGACGCCGCCCCGCCCGGCTTCGACGTCGTCGAGCGCGAGCTGGTCCCCGACAGCGTCGCCGGCGGCCTCAAGCCGATCGAGCACTACCGCGAGCTCGGCCTGCAGGCCCGCCCCGAGGCCAAGATGGCGGCCGGCCTCGTCGACCTGCGCAAGGCCGGCGAGAAGTTCGCCCGCTCGAATTTCCTGCCCGACCTCGGCATCGTCGCCTCGGCGCAGGTCGCGTACACGCCGAAGGCCGACCCGGCGATGCGCACGCTCTACTATCAGGACCGCTTCAACTACTCGCGCCTGGTCCTCGCGCTCGCCCTCAACTGGACCCTCGACTTCCACAACCAGGCCTTCAACTTGAAGAAGGCCCGCGCCGAGCGCCGCGAGGCCGAGGCCCAGCGTGAGGCGGCCAACCTGCTGCTCGCGCTGGAGGTCGAGCGCGCCTACCGGGATCTGCTCGAAGCCGAACAGGGCATGCGCCTGACGGCCCGCGCGATCAAAAAGGCGAAACAATTGGTCATCGACCAGCAGCTCAAGCAGACCGTCGGCGGCGGCAACTTCGTCGACCTCGAGAGGGCCCTCACCCGCTGGGCCGAGTGGCGTTTCAAGCACTTCGAGTCGATCCACGCGCAAAATGTCGCCCTGGCGACCCTCTCACGCAGCGTCGGGGTGTCGCTGCAAGACCCCCGGACCGCGCCGGCGCCCGGCATAAACTCGCCCCCGTCCCAGTCCAACCCGTGAATCGGCCCGCAGGCGCCCGCGTCTGTGGCCCACGCAAAGAGGCACCATGAAGAATTACGCGCGCAAACTCCTCGCCGGACTCGCCCTGTCCTCCCTGTGCACTCTGGGCTTCGCCGGGACCGCCGCCGCCGCCGACGGCGCTCTGGACGCCTTCAAGGCCAAGCACAACAAGGTCGTCGAGCTGGTGAAGAAGCGCGCCGAGGCGGCCGCCCTGCAGAAGGAAGTCGACGACCTGCTCGACTACAAGGCGCTCGCGGAGAGCTCGCTCGGCGGCGCCGCCCGCTACACCAGCAAGTGCGAGCCGCGCTGCGCCGAGTTCGAGACCCTGCTCGCGCGCCTCATCCGCGAGAACTACCTCAAGCGGATCCGGACCGACAAGAAGTACGAGCTCGCCTACGTCGGCGAGGAGACCAAGCCCCGCGGCACCCACGTGACCACCAACGTGTCGCTGAGCCGCGACGGCAAGCCCGAGGTCGTCGAGGTCGTCTACGTGATGGACCAGGTCGGCGGCGTGTGGAAGGTCCAGGACATCATCACCGACGGCGTCAGCCTGGCGAAGAACTACCGCTTCGAGTTCAACAAGATCCTCAAGGACAAGGGCATCAACGAGCTCATCGCGCGGCTCGAGAGCAAGCTGACCGAGCTCGCCTCGCGCCCGTCGGGCCCGACCGCCGTGGCCCCGAAGAAGTGAGCCCGCCCCGACCTGTGCTAAAACCCGGGCCAGGGTGACAGCCAGGACCCGACAGCCACGGGACGCGCCGCGGAGTGCAGCAGCACCTCGCCCGCGTCCCGACGCGTTTAAGCCGCTCGCGCTGGAACTCGCGCTGGCTCTGGTACTCGCTCCGGCTCTGGGCGCCTGCAACTTCGACGCGATCGAGGCCGAGGGGGAGTTCGGCCGCTCGATCGCCCTGGCCTCCGGCGACGCCTCGACCCTGCCGCGCCTCGGCTACCGCGCCGAGCCCTGCCCCGGCAGCGTCGGCGGCTGCAGCGAGGTCTGCCTCGGCCCGCCCGCCACCTGCGCCGCGGATGCGTGCATGCCGGTGCTGATCGACAGCGGCACGTCGATCACGCTGCTGGCCGGCGACCTCGAGCGCCCGACGCCCGAGCGCAGCTGCTTCGAGCTGCGCTCCGCCGATCGCATCCTCGACCCCGCGGCCCCGGCCGACGCGCTCGCCGACGCCGTCAGCCGCTTCCGCTTCGACTCGACCCCGCTGGTCCGCATCCCCCGCGACCCCGCCGGCGCCGGCCTCGACTGGGGCTGGCGCACCGGCACCGCCGGCGCGCCGGCCAACGTCGGCGGCGTCATCGGCGGCAACCTGCTGCGCGAGTTCGCCGTCCGCTTCAGCCACCGCGTCGACGCCGACGGGACCCGCTTCGACGTCACCTTCTATCGCGAGTTCCCCGGCTCCGAGAGCGTGCTCGCCGACCAGGGCCGCGCGTTCGTCCCGCTGCAGTTCCCGGGCCTCCTGCTCGGCAAGGACATCACCGACGTCTGCCTCGCCGGCGGCGACAGCTGCGACTACCTGACGACCTTCGACCGCGAGCGGGTGGCCAGCGCGCTGCGACCCAACCGCATGGTCCTCGACGCCTGCTTCGGCGCCCCGCCGGCGACCGTCGAGTGGCTGCCCGAGAGCGGCCGCTGCCGCCTGAGCGCGGGCCCCGGCAGCCCGTCCGGCCGCTACCACTCGGCCACCGGCGCGTCGGGGACCGAGGCCGAGCTCGACCGCAGCTGCGTCGTCGTCCCGGCCGCGCTCGACCCGACCGACCTCGACCGCGGGCACGAGGCCAGCCTCGTCGTCGCCACCGGCGTGCCCGGCCTGCTGCTGTTCGAGGACAGCGCGCGGCGCCTGCTCAACAACCTCAAGCTCCCGAAGTGCACGCCCGGCGACGACGTCATCGGCACCGAGGACCTGAACGCGCCGGGCTGCATCGACGGCTACATCGGCGCGATCGACCTGCCCGGCTGGCCCGCGGCCGGCAGCGCCGAGCGCCCGCTGCTGCAGATCCGCGTGCGCAGCGTCGGCCTCGTGCCCGGGCTCGCCGAGTCGGTCGGGGCCTCCGCGTGTCAGCGCCTCGAGGTCCGGCTCAAGGCGCTCAAGGCCCAGTGCGACGCCGCCGCGGCCGGCGAGAGCCCGCGCCTGCGCGGCGACAACCGCTGCGCCGACGCGGCCCAGCAGACCGCGGCCGTGCTCGGCGAGGCGTTCGTGCGCGCGGCCGGCGACGCGGTCCCCAAGCCCGACCCCGACCGCTGGATCACCACCGTCGTGCTGCCCGCCGAGCACCCGATGGTCGTCGCCCTGCGCCGCGACGTCGCCCCCGAGGCGCTGCAGCCCGACGGCATGATCGGCACCGCGCTGTTCAACGACAGCGAGGTCGTCCTCGACTACACCGACGGCACCCCGGGCGTGCGCGTGTCGTGCTTCGAGCCCGACCTCGGGACCTGCATGGCCCTGCCGATCTGCACCCCCGGCGACACCCCGGGCGACACCACGCCGGCCTGCTGCTTCGGCCTCCCGGAGGACCTGCTGATCTCCCTCATCGTCGACGGCGGCGAGTATGCGTGCTGCGCCGCGCTGTCCCCGGAGACCATCGCCGAGCTCAACCTCCAGGCCGAGGGCGAGGGCCGCGAGGCCCCGTGCGCCGGCGACTGAGCCGCCCCGCCGGCGACGAGTCCGCCCGCGCGCACGGGTGACCGTTCCGTCGGAGAACCCCCGTTGCACCCCAACCGGCGCGGGGCCTCCCCGCGCGCCCGCGCGCGTGTCCCAGGTCGCGGGCGCGCGACGGGCCTGGCGCCGGCCGACGGCGTATTGTTAGCCGCCCGCATGTCGACGCTCCTCGCCTCCCTCGCCTCCCTCGCCCCCGCCGCCGAAGGCTTCGAAGCGGCCACCCTCGGCACCTACGCCTGGGCCTTCGGTCAGGGCGTCCTGGTCGACCTCACGCCCTGCGTGTACCCGCTGATCCCGATCACCGTCGCGGTGTTCGGGGCCCAGGGCGTCTCGCGCGGGCGGGCGCTGTTCTTGGCCAGCGCCTACGTGCTCGGCATGGCGTCGCTGTACACGACGCTCGGCATCGTCGTCGCGCTCACCGGCGGCCAGTTCGGCGCGTGGCTCGGCCAGCCGCAGGTCGTCGTCCCGATCGTGTGCCTGCTGCTCGCGCTGGCCGCGAGCATGTTCGGCGCCTTCGACCTCCAGCTCCCGGCCTCGGTGCAGACGCGCCTCAACGCGGTCGGCGGCGCCGGCCCGGTCGGCGCGTTCGGCATGGGCCTGGTCAGCGGCTTCATCTCGGCGCCGTGCACCGGCCCGGTGCTGCTCTCGCTGCTCGCGTACATCGCCCGCGCCAGCGCCGACGGCGGCGGCGTCGCGTACGGCGGCTCGCTGCTGTTCACCTACGCGCTCGGCATGGGCACCCTGTTCTTCGCCGTCGCGCTCGGCGCGAGCCTGTTTCGGCCCGGGCAGTGGATGGAGTACATCAAGAGCTTCTTCGGCATCGCGCTCGTGGTCATGTCGCTGTGGTTTTTGGCCCCGCTGAGCCCGGCGCTGCGCCAGTTCATGACCGGCACCGACTGGGGCATGGCGCTCGGCCTGGGGCTCGCGCTCGCCGGCCTGGTCGCCGGCGCGATCCATCTCAGCTTCTACGGCGATCGCGTCGAGAAGCTGCGCAAGGCCGCCGCGATCGCCGTCACCGTGCTCGGCGCCCAGATCGCGCTCAACAACCTCCTTTACGTGCCGAGCGGCGGGTGGCGCCAGGTCGAGACCCTCGCCGAGCTCGAGGACGCGCTGCGCGGCGCGGGCGAGCGCCACCTCCCGATCGTGATCGACTTCGGCGCGACGTGGTGCACCCCCTGCCTGGAGATGGAGAAGCTGACCTTCCACGCCCCGACGGTCGAGCCGGTGCTCAGCCGCCGCTTCGAGCTGATCAAGATCGACGTCACCCAGGAGACCCCGGAGAAGCTGGCGATCCAGCGGTCCTTCGCCAGCCAGACGCTCCCCGCCGTGCTCGTGTACCCCAGCGAGGCCGCCCTCGCCGAGCACATCGACGC
>Ga0075163_10007411_pt1 | contig 14507 bp, 12 predicted proteins | sample JI1023141ADNA_FD_71478 | JGI IMG/M metagenome (GOLD analysis project Ga0075163, IMG submission 71478) | Wastewater effluent complex algal communities from Wisconsin, to seasonally profile nutrient transformation and Carbon sequestration -... | ecosystem: Engineered > WWTP > Effluent > Algae...
TACTTTTTGCAAAGTAATGGGATTTTTTGTAGAAAGGGTGTAATCGTTTTAGAGTTTTTGGGCGGGTAGATTCTTAAATACTGTACGTGCCGCATTACTTTTGGGGAATACAATTAACCACGCAGTTAAAAAAATAATCGATATATCAACAAAGAATGACTTATGTTGATTGTACCAAATTTCAAGTGCTCCTTTATAGGGGGCTATTACTTTTTCATAATATTCTTGTGGGGGAATTTTGCAGTTTGATAATAGATATTCTTCATCTCTAAATATTATCGAGCCTATGCCTGTTATGCCAGGTTTTGAATCGTAAATTTTATACCGAATATTTTCAGGATAATCATTAAATGTTTTGTCTACTAATGGTCTTGGGCCTACGATGCTCATGTCTCCTTTTATAACATTGAAGATTTGGGGTAATTCATTAATTTTTGTTTTACGCAAAAATTTTCCCATAGGAAGTAATCTGGGATCGTTTCTTAATGTAATTAAACCGGTGCCTATGTTAGGACTATTTTGCAACATAGTTGCAAATTTTATAATGTTAAAATATTTGCCTTTGTAACCAATTCTTTTTTGGTAATAGAAAATATGTCCTTCTCCTGTAAAACGCAAGAGAATGATGATAGGTAAGAATATAGGAGATAAAATAAATAATGCAATTATTGATAATAACAGATCACAAAAGCGTTTGGCAATACAATACATAGGGAATTACATTTTTTGATCGAGCGATTTCCCTGTTTCAATGTGTTTGAAACCAGGCAACAATAGTTTAATAGTGTTTACAATCTCTTCTTTTTTTACGCTTTTGTCATTTAAAATATTTTGTATGGTTTGAATGTTGAAAGTGATTCCTTTTTTTTCAGGAAATATGGTATTACTAATTTTTCCTAGTGCTTTGAAAGAATGCAAATCTAATTTTTCTTCTCCGGTATAAAATTCTTCGTATTCTTTTTCTCCTGATGTATCACTATTGAAAAAATAAACTGGGTAAGCGGTTGATTTATCATTAAGCAGCGAAGCTTTTTGTTTGGCTTCTTCTTCAGTACTACATATATCACATGTATATCCTATATATTTTAGAAAATTTTTGGTAATGTCGGAGAAATAGGTAAGCTGATTTTCCTGTAGTTTAGGAAAAAATATATCTCCTGTTTTACCTAATATACAAGCAAGCAAGCAGAGCTCTCCGGCTTCTGTAGGAGAAACAAAATATCTTTTTATATTAGAAGGAACAGATAAGGGTTGCTTTTTCATTAGCCTTTGCATGAAGCCAAATAATAAGCTTCCGTTTGAGAAAGCAACATTGGCAAAGCGTGCAGTGGTTATTTTAAAATCATTTGTGTAAGAGAGTATTAATTCTTCCATCATTTTTTTGCTAGCACCCATAACATTAACCGGATTAGCTGCTTTGTCTGTAGATACGCAAAAAAAATGTTCTGGCTTGTGTTTAACTAGCAAGTCAAGTAAGTGCTGTGCATGAATAAGGTTATTATTCAGCATGGCTTCTATAGAAAAATGATCTTTTTCGCTTCGTACATGTTTATGAGCTGCGAAGTTGGCTATGATATGGAATGGAGATTCTTGTGCAACTATTTTTTCAAATATGGGATCGTTAAAATTGAGTGGATATGTGATAAATATATCAGGCACTTTACAATCTTTTGTGCTTCTTATATCTCTTACTAGTTCGGTTAATCCATTTTCATCGTGATCTATAACATATAGTTTTGCTGGGTTGTATTTTAGTGCTGCTTTTATAAAATGAGCACCGATAGTTCCGGCGCCACCAATTACTAGTATGAACTTGCCTTGGATATTTTTTGTTAATTCTTTTTGGTATTGTTCTAAGTCTTCTTTAAATAGACTTTCTTGACGTTTTGTGATGTACGTTTTTATGAAAAAGTCTATGTTAGGGAAGTGCATGTAATTAAGTTTTATGTTTTTTAGATTGCTTAAAGCGTTAAAATAAATTACTTATTATAGTTTAATATTATTCATCAGGTCTATATATTTTTGAGCCAATATTTTGTAACTCATATTTTTTATTAAAAATGCTTTACCTTTTTTACCCATTAATTCTCTATCCTGTTTACTCATAGCAGAAAATTCTAAAATGCCTTCAGCTAGTTTTTTAGGATTATCCGGTTCAATAAACTTACCACATCCTGCTTCATTTATTATACTTTGATAGCCATCATAAGTGACTAAAATAGGCTTGGCACTGTACATGTAGTCAATCCATTTGTTAGGAGAAATACCATATTTATATATAGGATTTTTGCCTGGAATAATATTTAATAATAGATCACAGTTTTTCAAAAAAGATTGTACATATTGCCTATTTACAGTACCATGAAAGTAAACATTTTGTATATTATATTTTTTAACTTTTTGTATCAATTCCTTTTTTTGGGGTCCATCACCGAGAATGACAAAAACAATCTTATTATTTTGTAAAAGGCTTGCAGCATCTATTATTTGATCAACACAGTTTGCCAACCCCAAAGATCCCGCATACCCTACAATAAATTTATTGATAAAACATTCCATAGAGAAAAATTTATCAAACCATGATAAATTGTAATGATTTGAGATTTGGTGGAAATATTCTTCATCAAAACCCATAGGAATACATTCTACTTTATAAGATGCTTTAGGTAATACATTTGTAACATGACCTTTAAGATTAGGCATTGTCCCTACAATTAAATCGGCCTTCTTATAGCCTAATTTTTCTATTTTACTTAAAATTCTAATAAATATATTTTTCCTGCCCCATCCTTTTATATATTGTCCTGTTAACGGCCATATATCTCTAACTTCGACAATAAGTTTGGCTTTAAATATTTTTTTTAAAAAAACGCCTGACAAGAAAGTAAGTAATGATAGTGAAGAAATTAATATAATGTCTGGCTTATATTTTTTATGCCATAACGACCACCACAATAACCGCATTTCAAATATTACCCAACTATATATACGCTTAAAACTAAATCCTGCCTTTATTGTAGGTCCATTTAGTAAGACTCCATTTACACCATTAATTTTATACTTCATAGAATTTCGTATTCCAAAGGATGGTGCAGTTGTTATACCTAACGACCTAGAGCTTATAAGATAAGTATCTGCATTTGTTAATTCTTTAATATTTTTTGCTATGAAATACTGACGAGTAGGGTATCCTCCAAACATAGGAGATGATGCATATTTAGAGATAATCCAAATTCTCATTCTATAATTATATTAAAAAATTACTTATTTAAAGACTTTCCAGGATTACCCACAATTACCTCACCTTCTTTTACATCTTTGAGTACTACAGCACCCATACCAATTGTTACATTATTAGCTATATTTTTTTTATTTAACACGGATGCAGAAGGTGCAAACCATACATTTTCTCCTATATGTGTGCTACCTCCTATCATGGCATTAGCAATGATTAATGAGTTTTTTCCGATAGTAACGCCATGTGCAATATGCACCAGATTATCGACCTTGACGTGCTCATGTAACACTGTGCTACCCATAACTGCACGATCAATACAAGTATTATTTCCTATTTCTACAAAATCTTCTATAACTACATTTCCTAAATGAGGCATAATGGAATAATTTCCTTCAATATCTTTTTCATAACCAAAACCTACACCACCAATAGTATTATTACTACCAATTTTTACATAGTTGCCAATAATCGTTTTATTTTTAATAACGGTATTAGATCCAATAACGGTATGATGACCAATAACAGCATCTTTTTCTATAACCACATGATGACCAACAGAAACCTTATCGCTTATCACAACAGATGGATGAATTTGTGCTGTTGTGGATATTTCATAGTTTTCTTCCTCGACAAAAAACTTTTCAATAAGTATTTTAAAAGCTAATCGAGGATTCTCGACAATAATATAATTACACGTTTTTTTATAATTGCTGAATTGTTTACTACATATTACCGTACCTACTTCAAGTTGATCAAGCAACGATATATTTTTATCATTAACCCACATAATAAGATTAGGATTTGTATTATGAGGATCAATTGGAGATGGGGCTGCAATATATAAATCTGCATTTCCTACATATAATTGATGAGGAATAGACTGTAGAATTTTATTTATAGGTATCATACCTAAGCCATTATTTACATAATTAATCTAACCACCTCGAAAGCTTCTGCATAGTCTGAGCCAATTTGCACGCCTCTTGCCTTAGCCAAGGAGTGAATAAATTCGCCAGAAAGATAATCTCTAAACCCTTGTGACTTATATTCTTTTAATGCATTAATTTTCTTTTCTATATGCCTTTTTTCTAGCTTTACAAAACATTGCGTATTGAACGTTAAGTTATTCCAAATTAATTCATATCCTAATAAAGTAGATGTTTTAAAAGCTCTTAAACCTTCCATAGCAATGGTCGTATGATCTTGATGTATATCATGAAGGCTTGGAATAAGAACTAAGTCAAATTTTTTAATTTTTCTGATATTCACCAACTCTTCTAAAATTTCTTGTCTTACATAATTTAATTTTCTAACTTGATAATTAAATATAATAAGATTTTCAGGTTTAATGCCCAGTACTTCTGTTGCTGCTTTTACTTCGGTTTTAAGAACGTCTTTAGGAAATCCTTTTGGCACTGATTCTTCTGCAGTAGAAAATGCAACATAATATACTTCCGTACCATTTTCTATAAGTTTAGATATTAACCCACCACAACCTAACTCCCCATCATCTGTATGTGGTGCTAATACCAAGACATTGTTATATTTTATATTCATCTTTTTATTTTATAGCATTATTAACAATGCATTAGGCAATATTACAGAATATTACAGTTTGTCAAACATCCATATAAGAGATGTAGCTTCTGCAAATTTATTAAAACTACTGCTTAAGCTAGTATCAGCATATTCTTTATCAATGTCTACAGCAGTTTTAAAAACATCTTGTAAGATATCCTTCTTTTGGTTTAATGTTTGCCGTACAATATTACCCAATCCCATAGCATACCAATTTTGGCTGACGTCGAACCCTCTTTTATATTTTGCCATTCGTATAGAATTAGGAATTTTATTTTTAAGAATATCTCTTAAAATCCACTTACCAAAGCCCTTACTCAATTTCATGGATACTGGAAGTGCTAGAGCAAATTCTATAAATCGATAATCTAAAAAAGGTAGTCGACTTTCTATACTATGATACATAGCATTGCGATCTTCATAACGTAATAAAGTAGGTAAGCTCGTTTTTAGTATATCAACCATTTGTCTATTAACTAAAGAACCGCCTTCAACATTCATATTTATAAAAACTTCAGGTAAATGTAATGCTGAAATAATACCCTTTTTTGATGTGTAGCGTTTAGATGCTTTAAATAGCAGAGGTGCTCTTTTAATCTGAGGCCATATTGTAGGCAATAATGTACTAAAATAAAAGAACGCACTCATAAATTTCTTCTGGCGTAAAAGGGATTGTAAATAAAAAACGCGATATTTTAAGTATCCCATCAAACTTTCATCACCTCCCTGACCACCCAGTATAACTTTTATGTTATGCTGATGAGCAGATTGATATACTAAGTTTTGTGCTATAATAGAAGGTCCTCCAAAAGGAGCATCTTGAGCTTCTAATGTTCCCCAAAAAGATTTTTCTATTTCTTGTATAGAGGGTTTAACATATACTACATTTATATTTAATTTTTTGGAGAGTTGATCTACAAGAGGTCCTTCTGTTTTGTAATTATTTTTATCCCCAAAAGTAAAGGCTACTAAATTGGTATGAGTTTGGCTTGCCAAAGCAGCTATAGCAGAGGAGTCCAGGCCTCCACTTAATGACAAGCCTATAGGCACATCGGCTCTTAATCGCATACAAACTGCAGTAGAAACTATCTCCTCTAAAAGATTTTTTGCACTTTTATAATCCATTAAACTTATTTCGTCTTGTCTTAATTGTACATTTTGGGCTAAAGAGTAATAACGTCCTGTACATGTATTTAATTTTGCATTACCGTAATTAATTTTTAACCAAGATCCAGGGAGTAAATAGGAAATATTTGCATATTGGGAGATGCTAGTATCATCTTCAAAAACTGAATATTGAAGTCCTTTCGCTATATATTCATAGTTTGGTTTTAGATGATATGCCTTTGCTATTTCTTTGGCTGTTGAAGCAAATGTGATGGTTTGATCGGTTTGATAAAAATATAACGGTTTAACTCCAAAACGATCACGTACTAAATGGAGGGTTTGCGTAGATGTTTGATACCAAGCAAAAGCAAACATTCCATTTAATTTATTAATAGCATCTACGCCATATAATTTTAATAGTGTAAGTAAAACTTCTGTATCGCTATTTGTTTTAAATATAATTCCTTTAGCAAGCAATTCTTGTTTTAGTTCCACATAATTGTAAATTTCTCCATTAAATACAATCCAATTATCCTGTTCCGCATCACTCATAGGCTGGTTAGCATTTTGATTAAGGTCTATAATACTAAGTCTATTATGGCCTAACAAACAATAGCTTGCACCATTTTCAAAAATTTTATAATTGTTATTATCAGGTCCTCTTCTATATTGATCATTAATAATGTTATGCAGTAATGCAATATGTTCTTGCTTTTTATTTTCAACAGAAATAATTCCGGAAATACCACACATAATTTATTAGGTTGACTAATGAGTTAATAATTTTTTATAGCAATCTAACAATATTAATGCTTCTTTTTGCCAATTATATTTCTGCAATATTGCGTTCCTTCCATTTTCTCCCATTTTTTTTCTTAATTCTTTGTTTTTAATAAGTTCATTTACTGTTTGAATAAAAGCTATTTTATCGAAAGGATCTATACATACGCCACAGTTTGCATCTTCAACAATAGTTTTCCATAAGGGAAAATTAGATACGATTATTGGAATACTGCAGTACATATATTCAAAAATTTTAATAGGTAAAGAGTCTAAAGAAGTAAGCATAGGTGGGGGCAGAAGCACTCCAATATCTGAGGCTTGTATAATTGCTGATATATCTTCATGGTTGACAAAACCATGATATATGGTTTGTTTCCAACCAGATAAATTTTTCAATTCTTCCAATAAGGAAGATTTATTAGTCATCCCGGCTAAGTGCAAAGTAGCATTAGTATCAGGTAACCATTCTATTAATTTGTCAATACGCCTTTCTTTTGAAATAAGACCAATATAGCATAATGATGGCGTTTTAGGAGCTAGCTGGTCTTTATTTATATGAAAAAAATTAAGATCAGGAAAATTTCGGACTGCGTTAGTATTAATATTGATTTTTAAAAATTTATCCCTTATAAAATCTGTTGAAGTTATAAGGCAATCAAATTTTTTAGCTGCTCTTTTTTCATAATAATAAACAAGCTTCGAAACAATAGGTTTTAACCAATTAGGTATCCATGGTTTATAATATATATCTAGCGGTAAATCTTCATGAATATCGTATATAACTTTATAGCCACGTTTTTTTAATTTTAAAGCAACAGGCATTAATTCTGGATCATGAAAATGGTAAATATTAGCATTAATACTTAAAAGACAACGTAACAATTTTTTATTTCCTAAGAATAGATTTTTTATTCTGTTTTTTATTTTACCTATATCTTTAATTTTTACGTTTTGTCCTACTTCATCACCCTTGCCATCAGCTACTATCAAATGGGTATCATAATGTTTTGCTAATGTTCCGCACTCTTTCCAAAATATTCTTGAATCATATCGATCGTGCAAGATGGTAAAATGGCAAACGTTTATATTATCAACTTGCTGCATGTTGTTGTTTATTGATATTAATAGAAGCAAGCATTATTCCCGCCCAAGCAAATAAAGCTTTTGCATCAGTTAAAAATGTAGAAAAGAAGCATTCCAGAAATAGAAAAATCACTATCAATAAAATTGAGTATTGATAAAAAAGAAAGTGTTTTTTATTGTTTCTAACTATTACTATAAGCTGTGCAATAAAGATAAGAAATAGAAAAAGCCCTATTATACCTAATTCTGAGGTTATTTCTAATAGAATATTATGTGGCGTCATTCTGTTTTCAAAACCAGAATAATAAAGACCAAAACCACCAAAACCAATGCCAAGAATAGTACTTTTAATTATTATTTCCACCGCTGTATTAATAGCCTTAATCCGTTCTAAAGCAGAATCGTTATCACTAGAACTACTTCCCAAAACAGAAAACCTATCAATTAATCTTTCAGACCCTTGCCAAGTAGATAGCAAATATATTCCACCAAACAGTATTCCTATTAATAATAATAAATACAAAGGTTTTTTGAATGCATTTTTGAGCGCATAAAATACAAATATACCAATTAACAATAGTAAAGGGCTTCGAGCTCCTAGTAATATTAAACACGGCACCATTATTATTAACCCACATATAATAAAAAATCTTTTCCTATTCATAAATAGCAAAATTCCAGATACAATGAATATGGATAAGCTTAAATAATCTGGAATTTTATCATCTTCTGAGACATTATATAATATAATTTCTACCCCCTCAAATCTATAATAAATGTAAAGAAGTATTATACAAGAAAAAATAACAAATATGGAAAATACCTTTATAAATAGTTTAATTTGACTGGGTGTTTTAAACAATATAACAGGGACTAGGAAGACGTAGGCTATTATTAGAAGTTTACCTATTTTCTCGATATAATACGAAGACGATATTGTATATAAAGATGATGCTAATGCCCATGCTACAAAAAGTATAAACAAAAGGTATGCCGACACGATTTGTTGTTTTATTTTTGGAGGAGTTAAAATAAGTTTACCAATTAGACCAAATATACTTATAGCTAAAAATATATACGCAGGATCAAAGGAAATGTCAATCCATTTTAATAGACCAGAATAGCAAAAAAAGAGAAAGGAGATTATAGTAATCTTATCTAAAGCTGATTTCATTGTTAGAAGCATAAATTAATAATTGCCATTAAACTAAATTATTTCGCTTAGACCAAATACTAAAATTGTATAATCTCCACATTACATATAAATTATTGAATGGTAATTTATCGCCTTGCAAAATTTCTTTTATATAAGTGTTTGAAAGAATTTCTCGTTTTAAATTTTCCTTATTCTGCAACCATGTCTGCATAGGTGCCTGAAAGCCGAATTTATTTTTTCTCCATGCAATTTCATCAGGTAAAATATCTTTTGATTTTAATCTTAAAATATATTTTGTCCATCCATTATGTATTTTCATAGATAAGGGAAGAGCTATGGCTGCTTCTATTACTCGGTAGTCTAGAAAAGGTAATCGAGCTTCTACAGAGTGGCTCATAGAATTTTTATCTTCATAATTTAATAACGGAGCAAGTTGAAGTTTTAATTCATTTTTTTGCAATTCTTCTACTGTATCAAAGTTGCCATTTAATTTACTGATGAGTTCTTTTTTTATAAATTGCAAATAGTGCTCTTTTATAAAAGAAAATCTCTTCTTTAACACATGATGTCGGATATGTATGTTAGAAAAATAAAATTTATATTTTAGAGCATCGAGCAAAGATAGTTTTGAATTCTTAGATGCTTGAAGAATATGGTTGATTTGCTTTAAAAAATTCATTTTTTTAAATGCTGAGAAATAATAACGTTCATAACCCAATAACGTTTCATCACCCCCTTGCCCATCTAACATTACAATACAACCTTGTTTTTTTGCTTCTTGCATAACAAAGTACTGCATTATAATGGAAGGTCCTCCAAAAGGCTCATCTTGAAGGTCTATAACTTTAAATAATATATCATCATAATCTTGTTTATCAGGTTTTACAATAACATGATTAATGTTATTGTTTTTAGCTACCATAGAAGCATACATGGTTTCATCGCTACTCTTTTCTGAAGATTTTGCAGTAATAGCTGTAAATGGATATAAAGATTGATAAGATTTTGATGCTATTGAAGCTATAAAAGAACTGTCTAAACCACCACTGAGGCAAGTTCCAACTCTTACATCTGACCGTAAGCGTAATTTAATACTATCTTTAAGCAAATCAATATATTGTGTTGCAGCAGCAGCATCATTACTTAGCTGCTTTATATTTTTATCTGCATTAATAGTATAATAATTCTTTATAGTGGTTTTGTGTGTAAACAAATCAATAAGCATATAAGTAGCAGCTTCTACTTTTTTGATTTCACTATAAAACGTATCTGGCGTATGGTTAAGGCAATCTAAATATAGATAGTCAAAAAATACAGATTGATTTAATGATAATTGATTGATGCAAGTTTTGATTTGCTTTATTTCAGAGCAGAAAAGAAAAACATCGTCATTCTCGTAATAATATATTGGTTTAATTCCAAAGCGGTCTCTACATAACACAATCTGCTTTTTTTCTCTATCAAATATAGATATAGCCCACATGCCATTAAATCTGTTAAAACAGTCAAATCCCCAGCAATCATAAGCAGCAAGTATTACTTCCGTATCAGATTTTGTATGAAATACATACCCTTGGTTTATCAACTCCTCTCTTAATTCAATATAATTATATATTTCTCCATTGTAAATAATAACGTATTTGTCTTTCCAAAACATAGGCTGATTGGCTTCTTGGGTGAGGTCAATTATAGAAAGACGCCTATGCCCTAAAGCCAGGCCATAGTTTTCATCATAAAAAAAACCTTCTCCGTCTGGACCTCGATGGGTAATAGCAACATTCATTCGATGTACTGTTTCTTTTACATCAATCTCTCCCTTTTTTGCAATTACACCACTAATTCCACACATAATATGTAGTTTTTAATATTAAAATGAAATACTTTTTGTGTACTTATTAATCAGGTTATAATAATAAACATATAAAACAATATCTGCAACAAGCAGCATAAAGCAAAACAATTGAAATCCAGGAAAGCAATAATTGACTATAATAATACTTATACCAGCTAAGAAATATAATACTTGCCATAAGGCTAATGCTTTCAGCCTATGTACAACTGGTAATGAAATACTTAATGGTGAAATACAGAATTTTAAAAAATAGCCTATGGATAATATTTGTGCAATAGTTCCAGCTTCTTGCCACTGATTACCTAAAAATATTTTAAACAAGAAAGGGCCAGCTACAAACAATAACAAAAAAGGAATACCCCCAATCATACATAAACCCTTAAATGTTCTACGAATTATAGGACTTAATGGTTGTTGTGTTTTTATTTTTTCACTTAACTCTTTATATATTACCTGAGATAAAGAAAAAGAAATTAACGAAGCTGGGATAGAAATAATTTTTATAGTCATCCCATATAGTCCCGTAATATGAGCATTATAGAAAACATTGACAAATAATAATGGAATAGTTGAGCCTAATTGATCCAGAAAAGCTGAAGCCGTATTATAGTATGGAAAATGCTTATATTCTTTTAGAACTTTTACTATCCTATTTTCTGTTGAGTAGGTTTTTTTTGTAAAAACAATAACTTTTATATATCGGACAATTAAAAATCCACATGTAAAAAACTGCCCAATAATAAAAAATATAATTAAACTAATCTCTGTATGAATCCATTTTAAAAATAGTAGTGGTAAGACATTTGCAGAAATAGATAATATTATTCTGCTAATTGAAATAATTTTAAACTCTGCTTTACGGCTAGACCAATAGTTGCTGCTTTGTATAATGCCATTAAAAAACACAGATAGTGGTACAAAAAAAATCCATATGTAAATGTATTTTGAATTAAATTGATGTATAATCAAATTTTGAAAAATAAAAAAGATAAGAACCAAAAACAGTGCAATAAATAAGGAGATAAATAAAGAAGCTTTAAACAAATTTATGGCTTTATATTCTTCTTTAGGCAAAACTATAGCCATTTCATAACGTAAGGTAGCCAACACACTTAGTAAAATTACAAAAGATTGATATAGAGAAAATTCTCCAAAAGCTTCTACTGTAAGAAGCCTCGACAATAAAGGCATTAGCGCTAAAGGAAAGACCTGAGAAATAACAACTCCAGTTAAAAGAGAAATAAAATTTTTTTTGAAAGAAGATTGCTGTTTAACTAATTTCAACCCATTCAAGTACCCGTACTTTAACCACTTCATCAGTCCTTATTTTTAAGCCCGTGTGAAGAATATATCCGCTCAATAATCTCTACTACTTTTAATCCTTCTAAAGCATTCGTAGTTATAGTTGATCGACCTTTTAAAACATCTATCACATTTTCAATTACATAATGATGATTTTGCGCTGAACCTTTGTATGCACCATAATCGTTCCCAGGATTGGTTGGTGCTAATGTTGGCATAGTGTAATTTTTAATATGGCAATATTCTACTTCATTCATATATTGTCCGCCTATTTTTACAGATCCATTTTCTGCTATAATAGTCATACTACTTTCTACATTTTTATTCCATATAGCAGTAGAATAGTTTAAACAACCCATTCCACCATTTACAAAATCAAAATGTACAAAACCGCTATCTTCAAATTCTGTTAATTTTTGATGATTAAAATCGTTTAGTTTGGCGGTTATATTTTGAATATCACCAAACAACCAATACATAATATCAATAAAATGGGAGAATTGTGTAAATAATGTTCCGCCATCTAAGTCTTTCTTGCCATGCCAAGTATCTTGTTTATAATATCGTTCATCTCTATTCCAATAACAATTCAACTGCACCATATATATCTTACCTAATATGCCTTTTTCAATAATCTCCTTAATCCATACAGATGGTGGTGAGTAGCGATTTTGCATAACTGTAAAAACATGTTTGTGTACATGCAAGGCTTTATAAATAATTTTTTCTGCATCGGCTTTACACAAAGCCATTGGCTTTTCAATTACTACATGCCTTTTAGCTTCTAAGCAAGCTAAAGCGTGTGTAGCATGCAATCCATTGGGGGTAGCAATATTCACGACATCAACTTCTATATTGCTAGCTAAAAAAGCCTCTATATTTGAAAAAAGAGGAATATCAAGATGCTCTATGTTAAGCTGCTCTATAGGCTTAACGTCAATCAATGCCACAAGCTCAGCTTCACTATTACGTTGTATCATTTCTACATGTCGTTTACCTATATGACCACAACCTATTACTGCAAATTTTATTTTTGGATTCATGATCAATTCAATTTTTTCACCATATTATTTTCTAGTATATATGTTTGATTACTTTCTACACAAAGTGCTTTGCCTGTTTTATCAAAATGTAATCTATGTCCATACTCACTCATCCAACCAATTTGTTTGGCTGGATTACCTACAACTAAAGCATAGGGAGGAACATATTTAGTAACCACTGTACCTGCTCCAATAAAAGCAAACTCACCAATATCATTTCCACATACTATTGTTGCATTAGCACCTATTGTTGCACCTTTCCCTACATGAGTTTTAGCATATTGATTTTTTCTATTTACAGCACTTCTCGGATTGATAACGTTTGTAAATACACACGAAGGTCCTAAAAAAACATCATCATCACAAATGACACCTGTGTAAATAGATACATTATTTTGCACTTTAACATTGTTGCCTAATACTACATCAGGAGAGATAACTACATTCTGACCAATGTTACAACTCTTTCCCAGTATAGCTTTTGGCATTATGTGTGAAAAATGCCAAATCTTTGTTCCTTCGCCAATGTTACAACCATCATCTATTACAGCTGTTGCATGTGCAAAAAAGTTTTTTGATTGATTCATTTTATAATTATCTTCTTTATAACTAATCGATTATAGTCGCCCATCTACCAAATTTCTATCCAAAAAAGCCTTCGTATCAAAAACAACCGTACTATGATTGTTTTTCAAAGCTTTATAATCCAATTTCAAAAACGCATCATGCGCCACCGCTAAAATAAGCGCATCATACTGTTCAACAATAGCATCAATTAAATCAGCGCCATATTCTTTTTTTACTTCATCTTTATCGGCATGTGGATCATACACATCCACTTGCACCCCAAATTGAATAAGCTCTTTATAAATATCTATCACCCTCGAATTTCTAATATCAGGACAATTTTCTTTAAAAGTAATGCCTAAAATTAAAGCCTTTGATCCATCTATCTTATGCCCTTTTTTAATCATTAATTTTATAACCTTGTTGGCTACAAACATGCCCATATTATCATTCACCCTTCGTCCAGATAAAATTACTTGTGGGTGATAACCTAACGATTCTGCTTTATGGGCTAAATAATATGGATCTACACCAATACAATGTCCACCTACCAAGCCTGGCTTATATTTTAAAAAATTCCATTTGGTAGCAGCAGCTTCTATTACATCATTGGTATCAATGCCAATACGATCAAATATAAGCGCTAATTCATTTACAAAGCTAATGTTCACATCTCGTTGTGCATTCTCAATAGCTTTGGAAGCTTCGGCTACTTTAATATTGGGTGCTTTGTGTGTACCCGCTGTAATAATACTTTTATATAAATCATCTACAACCGTTGCTATTTCAGGTGTAGAA
>Ga0075163_10007414_pt1 | contig 14506 bp, 16 predicted proteins | sample JI1023141ADNA_FD_71478 | JGI IMG/M metagenome (GOLD analysis project Ga0075163, IMG submission 71478) | Wastewater effluent complex algal communities from Wisconsin, to seasonally profile nutrient transformation and Carbon sequestration -... | ecosystem: Engineered > WWTP > Effluent > Algae...
GTCACGCGTAAAACTAAGCGAGTTTTGAATTTTGGATTCCTAAAAAATCTATAATCAATTAAGATGGTTATTGTTAAGCACTTGATCTCATTAGAGCGCCTATAGGGCTCTACAGCCGTTTTTGCTGAAAATGCATGGTAAACTATAGGCTACTCTGAAAAGTAATTGAGGCGAGGCGAGTATGAGATTTTTGTCATCAAATTGTAATCAGACCTACAATCTTATGACGTTTTTGCGTTTAATTTAACCGACTTTTATAATAATAAACTATGGGTGCAAGAGGTCCACAACCGAAGCCGAGTTATTTAAGGCTCCTGGAGGGGAATCCTAGCGGTAGGCCATTTAATCCATCCGAAGCCAGTGTTCCACTTAGTCAGACACTCGAACCTCCAGCTTTCTTTTCAGCAGCGCGTAAAACGATTTGGGCATCAGTTTGTAAGGAATTAGCTGCTATGGGTGGGCTTTCATCCGTTGATTACGAGATGCTTGTTTTATATGTAGACACCCTTTTCATGGCTCGACAATTAATTCTTAGAACACAGGCGATTGAAAATAATACGACGTTGAATCCTAAGATGGAATACGTTCGAGACGAGAAGGGAAATATTCTAAAAAATCCGGACGGAAGTTTACGGCAAGAAGCAGTCGCCATGAAACCTAACCCGTGGTTTAATCAGCTCGTAACTCAAAAAAAATTAGCGCTCCTTTTCGCATCTCATTTCGGGATGACACCATCAGCTCGCGCTCGAATAGTCTTTTTAGGAAATAGTGGAAACGACCCAGACCGAGATCCATTCGACATTTAAAAAAGCACTCGATTGGAAGAAAGAATATTATTTTGATAGAAAAGCAGCTCGTCGAGTTGTCGAGTTTTTCTCACGTCACGTTCGACACACTAAAGGTTCTTTTGCCGGGAAACAATTCATCCTCGAACCTTGGCAAAGGAAAATTACTCGTAGACTTTTCGGCTGGAAACGTAAATCTGACGGCACTAGAAAATATAGGACTCTATTCGTATTCGTTCCACGTAAAAACGGGAAGAGTACCTGGGGTGCTGGTATAGCACTTTATCTTCTTCACGGAGATGGTGAAATAGGAGCTGAAATAGTTTCAGCAGCAGCCGATACAGATCAGGCAAACGTAATATTTTCCGTAGCCAAAGATATGAACGACGCCGATTTAGTGCTTCGTAGTCGAGCGAAAAGTTACCGCCGTTCATTAGTTAATCATTCAATGGGGTCTAGTTATATAGTTATTAGTGCCGATGCGCATACGAAGCATGGTAAAAATTTACACGGTATTTTATTCGATGAGCTCCATACTCAGCATGATAGAGAACTTTACGACGTTCTTAAAACTTCAACCGGAGCACGTAGACAGCCGCTAGAAATTTATATGACCACTGCTGGTTTTGATCGTCTTTCTATTTGTTATGAAGTCTACGATTACGCAAAACGAGTAGCAGCAGGTGACGTAGATGACCCTTCATTTTACCCCGTTATATATGAAGCTACTCTGCCAAAAAATGCGAAAGATGATCCAGAATGGTGGACGAGGGAAGCTGTTTGGAAGGAAGCGAATCCAAATTTTGAAGTGAGCGTCTTTAAACAGTACTTCGAAAAAGAAGTAAGAGAGGCGAGGGCAAAACCGGCTAGTGAAAATACTTTCAAGAGACTACACCTTAACATTTGGACTGAATCGAATATCCGAGCCATAAACATGGGGAGATGGAGACAGTGCGGGGATTTCCCACTAGTAGAAGAAGAGTATGCAGGCCAGAACTGTATTCTAGGGCTCGATTTATCTAGTACTCAGGATTTAACCTCTCTTGCTTTAATCTTTAAGCGCTCGGATGGAAAATGGGCAGCTATAATGAGATTTTGGTGCCCAGAAAAAACTATCCCTGAATTACCCGCTCGTGATAGAATTTTATATCAAAGTTGGATAAAATCCGGGCACTTATTAGTCACGCCGGGAGGTTCGGTCGACTATAAGAGAATACGTGCTGAGATTAATTATCTTTATACAGTTTATTGTATAAAGGAAATAGCAGCAGATCCGTGGAATGCTATTCAGACACTTCGAGAACTCGAAGAAGAAGATGGATTTACAGTCGTTCAAATAAGGCAAGGAATGTACTCGCTTAACGCTCCTACGAAAGAGCTTATTCGTTCAATTGATGAATTAGAGTTCGTGCATGGAAATAACCCTATTTTAACTTGGAATGCAGGAAATTTAGAGACGGAAGAAGATGCAAGTGGTAATTTGAAACCGGCCAAAAAATCCCACTCACGGGAGAAAATAGACGGTTGTGTGGCTGTTATTACCGGGCTCGCAAGAGCACTAGTAGCGTTGAATCACGATAGTGTGTACTCTGGGCGTGGAGTTGTCTCACTTTAAGAGGTCGACCTTCATAACAATCCGCGCCAAAAGGGAAGCTCAACTATGGGCATGAAAAACTTTCTTGCGCGCATCTTCAAACGAGCCAGCGTAAAATATGGTGACGATGCGTGGTTAGGTCGACCGAATAATATCGCCACCGGTCGGAATCTCGGCCCAAATGATGCTCTAAAAATAAGTGCATTCTACGCTGGTCTTCGATACCTTTCCGAAACGACTGCGATGCTTCCAATCGTTATTTACAAAAAATTACCTAACGGAGGCAAAGAAAGAAACCCAGATCACGATCTCTGGCGAATATTAAGACAACAACCTAATCCGTTAATGGACGCATTTCAATTCAAAGAAATGATAATGGTTCATCTCGTAATGAGAGGTAATTTCTATGCTCAGAAAATTTTAAACGGTCGAGGCCACCTCCTTGAGCTGTACCCGTTATGCCCAGATAATGTAGAGCCTTTTTTTAGAGATCCAGAGGACGAGGATAGTTTAGCTTATAGAATAAGCTTACCTAAATACGGCCAAATAATAATGCCGCCGAAAGAAATAGTTCATATTAGAGGGTTAGGAGTCGGAGGTCTTAAGGGCTTATCCCCGATCGATTTAATGATGCAAACGATAGGCATAGCTACGGCTCAGGAGGAACATGCAGCTTCATTTTTCGGGCGTGGCGTAAGAGCATCCGGTGTATTAGAGCACCCAAATCGTTTAACGAAAGAAGCTGCTGATAGAATTCGAAACTCATTCGATGAATTATATTCTGGAAGCTCGAATTCATTCAGAACAATTCTTCTTGAGGAAGGTCTTAAATGGAATCAAGTCAGCATGACGGGAGAACAAAGCCAGACGCTTCAATCGAGACAATTTACGGTTACGGATATCGCTCGCTGGATGCGTGTACCTCCGCATAAAATAGGAGATTTAAGCCGTTCGACAAATAATAATATCGAGTGGCAAGGGCAAGAGGCTATAACGGATTCACTCGGCCCATGGTTCACTAGAATCGAGAGTGCTTTACTCCGGCAGTGCACTCCAGAGCGCGAATGGGAAGAAACAGTGATAGAATTTTTGGTAGATGCTCTGCTTCGTGGTGATATCAAAACAAGATACGAAGCTTATTCCGTTGCAAGGAATAATGGATTTTTGAATGTCGATGAGATTCGAGCGAGAGAAAATTTAAACCCTTTACCAGACGGGAAAGGGCAGATTTTTCTTGAGCCTCTCAATATGAAGCCAGTCGGAGAAGATCCTCCTCAGAACGATCCGAATCAAAATGACTCTTCAAACGATTCTCCGCCCAACGATCAGATTGACCCGTCGCCGGATCAAATAAATTCTTGGAAAATTGTTTTCGAGTCTCAAATTCAAAGAGCACTTCGAAGAGAGATAACAGCTCGAGGGCGTAAAAATTCTGACAACGGCAAAATGTTCGATTTTCTAACAACAGAACTCGAATCGTCCGTAAGAGCGTCCTTAAATAGCTGGATTGGTTTATTACCTCCTTCCTCGAATAGGGAGCGAATGTTCAGTGATATTAAAACAGTGGTTCCAAATTTAATAAGCCGTTATGCGAACGATTGGTGCTCACGATCCAATGAAGGAAAAGAATCTTTCGAAAAATGGATAGATGACAAACGTTGGCAGCTAGAAACCGATTCATTAGTTAACTTAATAAATGAAACTTATCGAGGGATTAGAGATGGGCACAAAGCTTGAAGTTCGCACTTATCAGATAGAGGAAGTTCGTGCTACTGATGAAAATGGAGTTCGAAAAGTCGGTGGTTATGCCGCAATGTTCGACAAATTAAGCGAAGATCTAGGGATGTTTGTACCGCTCCGCGAGAAAATTCAGCGTGGAGCGTTCGCGGATTCGGTAGCGAACGGGGATATCCGAGCATTCTGGAATCATAATCACGATATAGTTCTCGGGCGAAATAAAAATCAAAGCCTACGATTGCACGAAGATTCAAAAGGGCTAGCGTTTGATCTTACTCTCGCAGATACTCAGGCAGGGCGTGACGCTTTCACTCTTATTCAGCGCGGCGACGTTAGTTCTATGAGTTTCGGATTCAGAGTACGTAAAGACGCTTGGGATCGACCAAAAAATACAAATGATCCGGTTATCAGAACATTAATAGACGTGGAACTTTTGGAAGTTAGCCCGGTAGCTTTCCCCGCATATCCACAAACAGAAGTTCAAGCTCGTAATCTGGATGAAGCCATGGTTCGTGCAAAATTAGAAGAACTTGATAAAGCCGACGAAGTAACTGGGAAGCCAGTCGGTGAATTTAGAACTCGACTCGCAAAAGCAGCGTTGAAAGCAAAATTCTATTCCGATGTTTTATAAAAACATCTTGTAAGAAAACGAATTTATAGATAGACTCCGATTAAACCGAGAAAATTCGGGGTACGCGACCGTACCGAGAATTTATACTCAAATCCTACCCTCCAACCTCGCCGATGCGCGGTCACGGGAATCAAGAAACAAAATAACTGTTAAAAATATTCGTGTAACAAAGCACAGGAGATCGTACCATGCGAGACTTAAATGAACTCAATGAAAAGCGCTTGAAGCTCATAGCAGATATGCGCGGACTTATCGACGCTGCGCCAGAAGGAGTAATGAGCGCCGAAGATGAAAAGAAATATAACGATATGGATGCTGAGCAGGAAAAGCTCGATGGCATCATCAATCGTGAGTACAAGCTTCGACAGGTAGAACAAAAGCTTGATGAACCTTTGACCAAAAAACTTGCAGTTAATGCTTCATCGGGTTCAGAAAGAGCGGCTGAAAAGCAAGTTGAACTTCGAACCAAGCTCTTCAGAAGTTATCTCATGTACGGGCAGGAAGCTCTTTATAGAGATGAGTTCAGAGCACTCGCAGCTGGTTCATTAACTGAGGGTGGCGCATTTATTCCTCCCCAGGAATTCATAAATGACCTCATCAAAGCCGTTGATGATAGCGTATTTATGATGGGGGCTTCCACCGTCTATAAGCTTCAAGGAGCTCAGACTCTAGGACAACCAGTTCTCGATGCTGATCCAGCCGATGCTGATTGGACAACGGAGCTCGCAACTGGAAGTGCTGATTCCACTATGACCACCGGTCTTAGGGAATTGAAGCCACTCCCCGTAGCGAAGAGGATTAAGATTTCCAGAAAGCTTATCGCAAATAGTGCGGTACCTGTGGAGAGTCTTGTTCAGCAACGTCTGGCTTATAAGTTCGGAATTACCTTGGAGAAAGGTTTTTTAACCGGAAATGGAGCAACCGCGCCTCTCGGTATTTTTACTGCGAGTACTTCGGGTATTCCTACCGGTCGTGACGTATCAACAGGAAATACTGAAACGGAAATTACTTTTGATGGCCTCATTGAAGCGCTTTATAGCCTCAAAGAGCAGTATCAAAGAAACGCTAGTTGGATGTTTCACCGACTTGCAGTAAAGATGATTAGAAAGTTGAAAGATGGCGAAGGTCGCTATCTCTGGCAGCCAAGCGTAACCGCAGGACAGCCAAATACCATTCTGGATCGTCCTTATATGCAATCTGAGTATGCACCTAGCACGTTTACGACCGGACTGTATGCTGGAATCGTTGGTGACTTTAAGCAGTATCACATTGCAGAGGTTATCGGCGCTCTTGAAGTACAGCGCCTTACCGAGTTGTATGCTGAGACGAATCAGATCGGTTATATCGGACGCATGGAAGCGGACGGAATGCCGGTTCTCGCCGAGGCTTTTGCTCGTGTAAAGTTAGCTTAATTTATTTTCTAAAGGAGAAAAATCATGAGCAATAAGCTAGACATTCACTCACAATTCAGCGCAGTTCGGGCACTTTCGCCCGTGGCGCTTAGTAATAATACAGCTATGGTCAGTCAGACGATTGACCTTGAAGGATGCGATGGAGTTGAATTTGTGATCGCTGCAAGTACTCTTGCAGATACAGACGCAACTTTTGACGTAGCACTCTATGCTGATGACGCTTCCGGCATGGGAACAGAAGCTGAAGTAACTTCCGCCGATGAACTCTATGGAACCGTAACTGACTGGACTTTTGCGGACGACAATACAGTCCGACAGTTCGGCTATAGAGGCGCAAAAAGATACGTTCGCGTGAAAATCACCCCTTCAAATAACTCAGGAACCGGTGAATTTTGCGTAATCGCGATTAAGCACCTTAAAAAGGTAGGATCTACCTTATAGTAAAAATGCTGGACCACGTACTTGTTCGCGTGGTCCAGCACTCAGTTTTTCAGAACATGTTTTAGCTATATGACGAGGAGAACGATATGGCATATTCCTGTAAAATACATAAAGAGTCTGGCGGAAATGAACTTCACATCGAAAGCGGTGGAGTGCTTGATATTAAAACTGGCGCTGTAATAAAAGCGAATGGCACACAAGCTTCCGTTATTTCGAACGCTTCAGTGGCGCATAATTTGAATTCTACTTTTTCCGATACGGAAGCCGAAGCCGCATTAGACGCTTTGGGCGGGAAAATAAATTCAATTATAGCGGCTTTAAAGGGCGCTGGAATCGTAGCACTTTCTTAACAAAAAAGGGGTGTTAAATGTATACTGAAAGACATGAGGTTCTGGTTACAACGGCATCCGATGGGACTGCCGTAGCCTACAGCCCGGTAATAAGCGGTAAAATTTATGGAATTCACTACGTAAAAAACGATTTTACGAACGGAGTTGATTTCACGATTACGCTTGAAAAAACTGGGGAAACGCTATGGACGCAAGCCGATGTTAATGCAAGCGTAAGCAAATACCCAGCTGCTCAAGTTAATAAAACAGACGGGACTTCGGCTGTTAGCGGAGTAGACCCAGTCCTGGATAGAATAATTGCGGCGAAAGATAGAGTGAAAATTCAGGTGGCTTCTGGCGGTTCTGTTAAAACAGGCACCTTCCATATTTTAATCGGTTAGTCGGTCGAGAATTCGTGGCAAGTATTTTTACAGTTCGAGTTTTAATAGCTTCAAAAAAACCCGATGGGACTTTAATCCCAGAGGGTTCAATTATAGAAGTTTCTTCTGAAGAAATTGAAGAATTACTCGAATCTAAAACGGTTGAGCTCGTCCGCGTGACAAGTTTCGAAGATGAGTAGGCGCTATGAGAAGATCCACTATAGTTTCCACGGCTCCCGTTACTAATGCGATTACACTCGCCGAAGCAAAAGCCCATTTAAGAGTTGATGATGTTACTCCTGGCTCAAAAGGCTCGATTACAAAAGGGACTGGCGATTCCCAAATCAAATTGACTGCTAAGTTAGACGGTACGTACTCGAATTCGTGGAGTTTAACAATAATAGAATCTGGCAATAATACTCCGTTATCCGTTTCTTATAGCGCAGGTAGTTTTATTATTAATCTTGCAACCGATGGCTTAGGCGATGCTACGAGTACTGTTAATGACGTTATCGCTTTAATGCTTAATGATGCTACAATCGCGCAAAAAATCTCCGTAACTTCTGGTACTGGCTCTGGAACTGGTATTCTAAGTAGTGCCACTATAACTAATTTTTCCGGCGGAACAGACGGAGTAAGTCCTCACGATGACGATATAACGGCAATTATTTCTGCCGTTCAAGGGCAAACTGAAACGATTCTTCGTAAATCGCTCTCAACGCAAACTCGACAATTACGGCTAGATTGTTTTCCAAGCGAAGGTATTTTTGAGCTCGATTTTGGACCAGTTCAATCTGTAACCTATGTTAAATATTTAGATTCAGACGGTACTCTTCAAACTTTTTCTAGTTCTTCATACACAGTTGATTTGAATAGCACTCCTCCCGTTATAGAATTGAATCCGAATCAAGCGTGGCCTTCTACACAATCCGGGAAAAGAAATTCAGTGATCGTGGAATACGTCGCTGGTTGGGATGATACGGATAATATACCAGCCGAAATAAAATCTGCTATGAAGCTTTTCATCGGCCATCTTTTCACTAATAGAGAATCAGTTCAGGTAGGACCCGGAATAACTACACTAGTAATTCCGCAAGCGGCTGAATGGCTATTATGGCCTCATCGTGATTTTCGACTATAAGGATTATTGTGGCTTACGGATTCCCACAATCTCGTGCGGGGCTTAGAGATAGAAAAATTTTTATTCTAAAGCGAACCGTCTCGTATAATGACCTCGGAGAACCCGTTGAAACTTGGACTCCAAACAGTGAAGCTTGGGCGCAAGTATTTTATAAAACTACTGACGAGGGGATCGAGGCTGGGAGCAAAAGAGCCTCAAAGATAATTTGCTTTAAATTACTATATAGGAACGATATATCCGAGGTTGATAGAATAAGATTCGATAATCTGGACTATCAGATAACTGGTCTTACTGAATTAGGGCGGCGTGAATTACTAGAAATTGAAACATTTCGAATAGAAGGCCAATCAGAATGAGCGTAGAAATGAAAATAATTGGTCTTGAGAAATTCAGAAATGGATTAAAAGACCTTCCGCAGAAAGTAGCAAAAAGAGCTATGTTAAAAGCTGTTAAATATGCAGCTTTTGTGCTTGAAGAGGAAATAAAAATTAGAGTTCCAGTGAATAAAGGAGATTTGAGAGATAGTATCGTTTCCAAATCCAGATCAATAAGTCCTTTCGAAGCAGCATATAGAGTTCAATCGAATGAAAAAAACTCCAATAATAAACCAACATGGTACGGCCCACTCGTAGAATATGGGCATAATTATGTTATAAAACGCGGCAAAAAAGTTGTAGCTCATGGATATATAGCACCGCAGCCTTTTTTTAGACCAGCGTTTGATGCACAAAAAGAAAATATGCAGCAAGTAATGGTTACCGAGATAAGTGAAGCAGTGGCAAAAGAGTGGAGAAAATTAAGTGCCAGAGGTTGAAAAAGCTCTTATCAATATTCTGAAAGCAGATTCTGGGGTTACTGCTCTTGTAAATACTCGCATATTTTTCGCTGACTCTCCTCAAACACCTCCAGTACCTTTTATTTTAATGACACGAGTTGGAACCCAATTCGTTCATAGTCTTAATAGTAATTCAGGTTTGTGTAATGCAAGAATTCAATTAGACTGCTACGCTAAGACTCAGAAAGAAGCTCGCTCGGTGGGGCAAGCAGTGAAAGCCGCACTAGACACATTTCGTGGAACAGAAAGTGAAGTAACTATCCAAGCTGTATTACTACTCGATAGCATGGATGGTTATGATGAATCCCCGGAACTGCGACGCGTGACGCAGGATTATCACGTTTGGTATAACGAGTAGATAGGAGAATATATATGAGTGCAACACAAGGAACTTCGGGATTTGGAACACTATTAAAAAGAGGCGACGGCGGAGTTGGAGCCGGGGTGGCAGCTTCACTTACTAAAGGGAGCACAAATAGCCAAATTATTATTGGTTGGGGAACTGCTGGCACAGTTGGTAACGGCAAAACCGTTGTCGCGGTTGCAAGCGGTAATAATACTCCTCTTTCAGTGACCGTCTCAACTACTGCTATATCTATTACTCTGGAAACAGACGGAAGCGCTGCAAGCGTTTCAACTGTTAACGACGTAATCGCTAAACTTTATGCAAACTCAACATTTGCAGCGAATTGGTTTGCTAATGACGGAGTAGGCGACGGTACTGGAGTTCTTGCGGCATTCTCTTCAGATGTTCTTGCAAGTGGAGCGGCTGGGACAGAGGTATTTACTACGATAGCTGAGATCACGAATATCAGCGGTCCTGGAATCAAAATGGATCTCATTGACGCCACACATATGGAGTCTCCAGATTCCTTCCGTGAGTACATCCCGAGTCTTCTTGATGGAACTGAGATCAGTTTTGATCTTAACTATCTGCCTGGAGACACTAACCAGGGTGGACTCAGAGATGACCAGCTTGCTAGGGCTATTCGAAACTATCAGATCGTATGGACCGATGAAGACGGATCAACCGATAGTTTTGCTGGATATGTAACCGATTTTACGCCTTCAGCGAAGATCGATGACAAGCTTTCCGCGAGCGCAACAATTAAAATAACGGGTCCGATTACTCGTCTTTAATTTTTAAATAGGTGAAAAGAGGCACCTAATATATGACTAATGCATTTATAGCATCTCCGACAATGGAGGTGCAGCTTGATCGACTTCGAAACTTTTGCTTGGATTTAAACGCTTTCTGCGAACTCGAAAAGAGACTCGGGAAAAGTTTATTCAAAGCAATAAAATGGGACGATATGGGGTTTAATGATATGCGCTTGCTCTTATGGGCAGGGCTATTATCAGATGACCCAGATCTAACATTTGAAAATTTCTGCAAATTGATGTCTGTTCCTCAACTGATGAAATTAATGCCACTAGTACACGAAATGCTAGGGCGAAGTATGCCGCAAGCCGACCCAGTATCGGAGGCGGGAGAAAAAAAGGAATAGACGCTAAGGACCTTGAAGAAGCGGAGTTGGATTGGCTCCAAATGTGGTCGATAGGTATTTACGACTACGGGCTATCCAATAAGGATTTTTGGAGACTAACACCTTCGCAGTTTCATGTTCTTGGCAAAAGATTCGATGCCGGTCGAAAAGCTTCTGATTTAGGATTCGGAATAGTGGCGAGTGTGATAGCTAACACTAATCGTGACCCTAAAAAACAGAAGGAGCCTTTTAAACCGGAGGACTTCATGCCGAAATACGGAATACCGAAAAAGAGAAGCGGCAAAGCCCTTCGTGCTTATTGGGATACCTTTGTCCGTCCTGCTAATGCTACAATTGAGAAACTGAAAAAGGAGAAGCATGGCCGGTAAAGAAGTGGCAACTATGTTCTTTGAAATTCGCGCAAACTTCGCGAAATTTCAAGTGCAGATGGGCCAGCTCGACAAGAGCTTTCAAGCCATTGGCAAAACTGCCGCACGTACTGGCAAGCTTTTTAGTGCGACAGTTACAGCTCCGCTGACTGCAATTGGTGGAGCTGCAATAGTTGCAGCAAAGTCCATCGATGACGCATTTGATACGATTCGCGCTAGCACTGGGGCTACAGGGGCAGAGCTCGATAAATTGCAGGCCTCTTTTGAGTCTGTTTTTGGCAATACGACTCAAGGTGCCGAGGAAGTAGCTTCTGCGGTTGCAAAGCTCAGCACCGGTCTTGGGCTTTCTGGTCAACCACTGGAAGAGCTAACCACTCAAGTAAGTAAGCTAGCGACGGTTACAAATTCAGATCTAGGCAGCGCGGTGAAAGGCACCACTGCGGTCATGAATTCGTGGAAAGTTAGCAGCGAAAACCAAAGCGCGACCCTCGATTATTTATTTAAGGTAAGCCAAAAAACCGGAGTAAGTTTTGAAGATCTCAGCAGCGCAATTTCTACAAATCAACCAACTTTCAAAGCTCTGGGTCTTAACCTAAAAGAAAGTGCAGCGCTCTTGGGGCAGCTTGGTAAAGCGGGTGCGAGCTCTGGGGATGCAATAAAAGCGCTCAGTTTCGCGGTCTCTAAGTTCGCTAAGGCTGGCGTCAAAGATATGGCAGGAGCCTTCAAGACTGCATTTGAAGGTATTAAAAATATTCCAAGCGATACCGAAGCGGCTGGTGCGGCGATGCAAATCTTCGGGAATAAAGCCGGTCCTAAATTCGCCTCCCTTATTCGTAGCGGGAAATTGTCTCTCGAAGAATTTGTTGCAGCCATAGAAAAATCTCCTGAATCAATTTCAAAAGCTGCAAAAGACACCGAAGGATTCGGCGAGAAGTTCGCTCAGTTTCGTAATCAATTAAGCCTCGCTCTCGCTCCTATTGGGCTGTCTCTTCTTGACGGATTAGTAGTGGCCCTCGACGCTCTAAAGCCTCTTCTTCAACAGGTAGGAGCGCTATTTAAATTCCTCGGCCCAAATATTACAGCAGGTGTAGCAGCATTCGGCGCAATATTAGCCTCTGTCGGTCCCGTAATTTACGCCTTCAGTTTTATGTTCGGATGGGTTGCAAAACTTGTCGCTATCGGACCAATTTTGACAGGAACTCTTTCGGCTCTCGGTGGTGCTCTCGCACTTCTAATTTCTCCAATCGGATTAGTAGCCGCAGCACTCGCAGCGGCATTTATAGTTTGGTACAAGTGGGATGAAATAGGCCCAATGGTGGACGAGCAAATTCAGCTCACCATAGATGCCTTTAACAACCTGGTTGGTATGCTTGGAGGTTTTAGCACCGATGCTATGGCCTCAATCAATGCATGGGTCGATGATACGATTCAAAGATTCCAATATCTCAAAGAAACCGTTCTTCAATATGTTGCTGATTTAGTAAATGGGGTTACGCAATGGTTTACAGGCGGATTTGAAAACGCGAAAAATTCCATTGCTAGTTTTTCCGATGACGTAACAGCGACTTTTCAGGGTATGTACGATACCTTAATAGGGCACTCCATTGTTCCAGACATGGTGAGCGGGATCTCGCAAGAGATGCAGACCATGGGCACGAACATGATAACTTCTGCTAAAACTGGGACGGATGGTGTTTCACAAAGTTTTACCGGGCTACTTCAGCAATTAAAAACTTCAAGTAAAGACGGAGCGGCAGAGGGGAAGAAACTTGCCGAAGCATGGAAGCAAACGGGCATCGACCTGAAAAGTGTTATGTCCGATGTCACGAACAGCATTGACCCGATGCGCCAGCAAATCACAGGTTTATTAAAAGCCGGAGATTTTGCTGGACTCGATAAGATGGCTGAAGGATTTCGAGGTAATAAAACCGCTCTTGATCAATTTCGTTCTTCGCTTAAAGACGGGAAAGGCGACTATGACGAATGGATAAGAAATTCGGATCAATTAAATACCAGACTCAAAGAAACACAAGCCGATCTTTATGAGTTATCAACCGGTAAAAAATACATAGATCCGCTGACTCAGAGCGTAGTCGATTTGATGAAAGCCGGTGATATGAACGGGCTTAAGACTCTTGGCGAGTCCATGCAAAATACAGCCGATGATTCACGAAATTTCGAGCAAGCTCTCACAAGCGCTACAGGACAAATGAGAGATATGAAGGCTCAAAGTTCAGAACTCGCTTCTTCATTATCTTCCGGTCTTTCGGATATGATGCAGAGTTTTGGAGTCGGCGGAGATTATGCTGATTTCTTCGGCGGGATTTTCGGTGGCGCTGCTACTGGTTCCGGCAAAGGTGGCGCTGGAGAAATAGGGAATTTACTAAATGATGCAATAGGCAGTCTATTCGGCGGAAGTTCCGGTGGAGGCTCCGGCGGCGGGATAATGGATAGTATTATGAGTTCACTTGGCTTTGGGGGAAGTTCAGATACCTCGAGTGGACTCATGAAAAGTATGGGTGAGCTAGGCACTTCGTTCGAAGGCTTAGGAGATTACGCAAGTATAGTTACCGATTCATTGGAATCATTAAGTAAAATAGGGAAAAATTCTCGAGGTACAGCCGAAGGACTTTCTCAAGGGGCCGGTGCAACCATCGGTGCTATTTTCGGAGGCTCTGAAGGAGCTAAGATTGGTTCCGAAATTGGCAAAGTGGTCGGTAAGTTTATCGGTGGAACTTTCGGCGGAACTAACAAAGAGACTCTTGCCAGAAAATCAGTGGAAAAATATTTAGAGGATGCTTTCAAAGGAAAGAATGCAAGCTTCTATGATGCTCAAGGCAAGATGCAGAAGTTTGACGGTAATTTCAAGTTTGGTGATGTTACTCGTTTTGATAAACCAGGCTGGGCAGATGAAGCAAAGAATAAATATGGCGCTGGTAATACGCAAACCTTCGATACTCTCGGTAAAGGGCTGACTAACTTATTAGGAATTACCGAAGATGTTGGTGGACAAATCGGAGCAATCCTACAGGAGAACTTAGTAGGGAATCTCGATAATGCCAGAATGATGATCAAGGAACTTGGCATATCACAAGAAGATATGGTTGCTTCGTTCGAGCAACTTGGGGAATCCGGTCAAATGAGTTGGCATGAAGTTGAAGTAAATTTACAACAGATTCCAAAACTTTTTGGAGAAGGTTTGGCGGCTGCCGGAGATTTATTAGGCGGTTTTAATCAAATCATAAATAGCGCTGGAGACGGAATGGACGCTATTTATGGGGTGAAAAATGCTGCCGTTGAAGCTGGAGAGGCTGGCGTTAAAAGTTTCGCGCAGTGGAAACAATC
>Ga0075163_10007415_pt1 | contig 14506 bp, 14 predicted proteins | sample JI1023141ADNA_FD_71478 | JGI IMG/M metagenome (GOLD analysis project Ga0075163, IMG submission 71478) | Wastewater effluent complex algal communities from Wisconsin, to seasonally profile nutrient transformation and Carbon sequestration -... | ecosystem: Engineered > WWTP > Effluent > Algae...
CCCAGGGTGTCGCCCAAGACCTTGGGCAGCGCCCATTCGGCGCCCACCCACGCGGCGGCCGCGGCCAGCGCACGCACGGCGGGGCCATGCCGTTTCCCGGCCAGGTGGCGGACCAGGGAAAAAGCCAGGAACTGCGGCTGAAAGACGGGCGCCAGCAGCAGCAGAACCGCCAGGCCGATGGAGCCCCCGACCCGCGTGTAGTCGCCGATGGCCAGGCCGAACCACCAGAACGCCGCCGCCGTGAACGCCACCGACATGAGCCATGCGCTCATCAGCGCGCCAGGCAGTGTTGGGCGGGTGTCCATCGTGCAAAGCCATGGCACCAGCATGACCAAGCCCAGCGCCCAGGCGTGGCCGCCGTGCACGTAGATGGCCGACAACACCCCGCTGAGGGCGATACCGGCCAACATGCGCCCGCCAGGGCGCCTGAAAGAGGGCATGGACACCATGAGGCTAATTCGGCCCGGCGGCGGGTGGCGGAATCACGATGCGCCGGATGGGCAAGCCGGGGGGCGCGAGTTCCGGGGGGACCACGCGGTTCGCTGGCATTTCCACTGGTTTCTGCTGGGCGTCGAGCAGTTGGAATCCCGGCGCAAACATCAGAATCGCCTCGATGCGTTGCCCGTCGTCGGTCGCCTGGTGGTGGCGCACGTAGCCCGGCGGCAAGGCATATTCCTCGGGTACCGCCAGGCCGATCATAGGGGGGCGGGTTCCCGGCGGCGAGAAAGCGCCCAGCCCGGTGGACACGCCAGCCTCGTTCAGTCGAGTGATGACTTCAGCCATGCTGGGTTGTGCGCCGCGCGGGACATAAGAAGAGAGATCGCGGGTCGGATCGTTGTCCCTTTCCAAGTCCGGGACCACAGGATGTGTTGCCTGGGGGGCTTGCCATGTGGGGACGTCTTTCTGAATCCGCCACACTGCCAGGCCCGGGTCTTCAGCGGCAGAGCGGGTGGAAGGCAGGGGAGGGTGAGCCACCGCGGTCGCTTCGGGCGGCGAATTGGCGCCAAACAGGAACCAGGCCAACCCGCTGGCCGCGAGCAGCGCCGCAACAACAAGAAGGCCCCGATTGGGGCCCCAGGCTGGTGTCTCTGCCGGCCCGTCGGCCGGCAGGGATTTGCGCTTGCGTCGCGATACCAAATGTCAGCGCCTCGGTCGCGATCAGGGTGACGCAGGGTTGTAGGTGGATACCGCCCAGCCCATGCGTTCGTGCCCGTACTGGTTCCAGATCGGACTCTTCCCGCTGGCGAAGGACGTGTAGCGCGGAGCGCCCGACCCGGTGGTGCCGCCGAACAGGCCGGCCGTCACAGTGCCTCCGGTGTAGGTGGGGTGCGTGTCATCCGACTGGATGTAGTCATAGCTGCTGCTGGCGGAAACGAAGTGGGCGTTGGCGTCGCGCAGGGTGGGCTTCAAGGTGCCCGTGATGCGGCCCAGGTAACTGGCCTCGCTCTCGCCGGCCGCATAGCGCAAGGCGTCGGCGTCGACCTGTCCGTCGCTGTTGCTGTCGTAGTCGGCGCCCATGTACTGCGCAAAGTTGTCCGCGCACTGGAAGCCTTTCTGGCGGGCGTACTCGCACATCCAGTAGTTCATGGTGGCCAGCTTGGGCAGGAACTTGTCACGCAGATTGATGGTGGCGCCGGTGGTGGCGTCCTTGCAGGTGCTCTGCACGTTGTCGGCGGCATAGCCGGGGTAATGCAGGTTGGAGATCACCTTGACCTTCACACCCGAATAGGCGTTGGCGTTGATGTAGTCCATGGCTGCGGCCACATAGGTCTTGCAGCTGGCCACGGCGGCGTCCATGCCGCTGTAGTTGCAGGTCCCGGTCTGCTTCTTGAAGGCCGTGCGCGCCTGCAGGCCGTCGTTGCCGCACATCTCGAACGTGACGGCGCGGGTGCTGGCGGCCTGCATGTAGGAGCGCTCGGCAACGATCTTGTTGGTGTAGATGTCGGAGGCCACCGCGCCCGACTTGGTGCGCCGCACACTTTCAATGTCCGCGTTCCACAGCGCCGACAGGTATTCGGCGTCCACCGTCGGCGCCGAATACTTGGCCGCGTTGGTGGTTGAGCCGTTGTAACCGGCGTAGATGGAGTCACCGTAGGCCACCACGCGGTACTTGGTGGTGGTTCCGGCCCGATCGATCGTCCAGGAGACGTTCTGGTTCAGGGTACTGGCCGACGCTGCGGACCCTAAAGCCATGAGCGCAAGGGCGGGTATCAAAGCGAGCAAAGCAGAACGCAATAGAGATTTCATGTCATCGCACCTCTGGTTGGAGTGGTTACCGTACCTCTTGGGCACTGAGCCCACTGCACAACGCGCAGTCTCCCTTTGCGGCCGAAGGGTACCTATAGGGATAACCCGCAGAGAGACAAAGGGCTGCTTGGCTGCTTGGCTCGCCCGGATGGTGCAAAAGAAAAAGCGCCTCGAATGGCGCTTGATTCTTCAGGGTCTGGCGGAGACGGTGAGATTCGAACTCACGGACGGTTACCCGTCGGCAGTTTTCAAGACTGCTGGTTTAAACCACTCACCCACGTCTCCGAAGGCTGGCCGGGATTCTACCCGCTGGCCGGGCCCGGCCGAGGGGCTCAGGCGGGCTGCAGCATGCCTTTTTGCTCGATGAAGGCGATCACCTCGGCCAGGCCGGCATTGGTCTTGAGGTTGGTCATCACGAAGGGCTTGAGCCCCTGCGCGTTGGTGCGCATGCGCCGGGTGTCGGCCTCCATCACGGCCAGGTCCGCGCCCACGTAGGGGGCCAGGTCGGTCTTGTTGATGACGAACAGGTCGCTCTTGGTGATGCCGGGGCCGCCCTTGCGGGGGATCTTCTCGCCGGCGGCCACGTCGATCACGTAGATGGTGAGGTCGCTGAGCTCGGGGCTGAAGGTGGCGGCCAGGTTGTCGCCGCCGCTTTCCACGAACACGATGTCGGCGTTGGGGTGCTCGGCCAGCATGCGGTCGATGGCTTCGAGGTTGATCGAGCAGTCTTCGCGGATGGCGGTGTGCGGGCAGCCGCCGGTTTCCACGCCCATGATGCGGTCGGCCGGCAGCGCGCCGCTGACGGTGAGCAGGCGCTGGTCTTCCTTGGTGTAGATGTCGTTGGTGATGGCCACCAGGTCGTAGCGCTCCCGCAGGGCCTTGCAAAGCATCTCCAGCAGCGTGGTCTTGCCAGAGCCCACGGGCCCGCCGATGCCCACGCGCAGGGGCGGCAGCGGCTTGGTGCGGTGGGGGATGTGGTGCAGGGCGGTCATGGAGCTTTCGGGTCGATGGGGTTGGACGGGGCGGCGGCCCGCTCAGGAGCGGAACAGCCGCGAATACTGGGTTTCGTGCCGGGCCGACAAAATGGCCAGCATCGGGGCAAAGGCTTGTTGCGTGCCGGCGGGGCGCGCCAGCGCGGCCTCGACCGCGTCGGGAATCTCGCGCGTGAGCCGCGCCAGGATGCGCTGGCCGGCGTTCTGGCCCAGCGGCACGGCTTTCAGCGCCGCGTGCACCATGTTCTCGGCCCAGCCGAAGGCGTAGGCCAGGGCGATGTCGCGCACGGGCGCGCCGGTGCGCGAGGCGGCCAGCGCAAAGGCCACCGGGTAGGTGGGGTCGAATCCGGCCAGCGCCTCGATGGCGGCCAGGCGGGGGGCGTCGCCGGCGTCCTGGTTGCGCAGCCATTCCAGCAGGGAGCGGCCCATCTGCTCGGCCTGCAGGCGCAGCTCGCTGCTCTCGCGCGTGTGCAGCACCCAGTCGTTGAGCGTGCGCACCCGCGCCAGGTCGCCGGCCTGCCACGCGTCCACCGCCTGCGCCAGCACCGGCAGGTCGGCGCGCGCCAGCGTCAGGTGGAGCTGATCCGCCAGCCAGTCGGACGCTTCACTTTCAGTAGCAACAAATGACCGATCGACGCTGGCTTCGAGTCCTTCTGAGTATGAAAAGCCGCCAATGGGCAGCGCGGGAGAGGCCAGCCAGATCAGTTGCAGCAGGCTGGCGGCCGCCAGCGGGCTGGCGCCGGGGCTCATCCGCGGTGATCGTGGTGATGGCCGCAGCCCGGGCCGTGCACATGGGGCTGGGCCGCGGCGACGACCGGGATCGCCGCGCGCGCCGCCGGCGCTGTCGTTGCGTGGGTGTGACCGTGGCCGGCTTCATGGCCATGGTCGTGATCGTGACCATGGCTGTGGTCATGGCCATGGCCGTGACCGCCGGCCGCATAGGCGCCGCCTTCGGGCTCGAAGGCGTCCTGGGCTTCGGTCACGGTCAGGTGCATGGCGCGCAGCATGTCGGCCAGCACGTGGTCGGGCTCGATCTTCAGGTGATCGGGCTGCAGCTCGATGGGCACGTGTCGGTTGCCCAGGTGGTAGGCGGCGCGGGTCAGGTCAAAGGCGGTGCCGTGCTGGGTGCAGGCGGTGATCACCAGCACCGGCTGCGGCGCGGCGAGCACGCGCACCAGCGAGCCGTCCTCGGCCACCAGCACGTCGCCGCCGCGCACCACGGTGCCGCGCGGCAGAAAGATGCCGAGTTCGCGCCCGGTGCTGTCGGTGGCGGCGAAGCGGCTTTTCTGGCGCACGTCCCAGTCGAGCTCGACCGTGGCGGCGCGTTTGAGCAGCGCGCTGGCCAGGCCGCGCCCCTGTGAGATGACTTTTGAAACCTGGATCATGGGCTGGATCGGAATCAGAACAGGAAGTAACGCTGCGCCATCGGCAGCTTGACCGCGGGCTCGCAGGTCAGCAGGTGGCCGTCGGCGCGCACGGTGTAGGTCTGCGCGTCGATCTCCATCCTGGGCAGGTAGTGGTTGTGCACCATGTGCTGCTTGCGCACGCCGCGGATGGCCTTGACGGCCGACACCGGCTTGGCCAGGCCAAAGCGTTCCTTGATGCCTGCGTTCAGGCCGGCCTGCGACACGAAGGTGAGCGAGCCGCGCGTGAGCGCCCCCCCGTAGGCGCCGAACATGGGCCGGTAGTGCACCGGCTGCGGCGTGGGGATGGAGGCGTTGGGGTCGCCCATGGCGGCCATGGCGATGAAACCGCCCTTCAGGATCAGCGCCGGCTTGACGCCGAAAAAGGCCGGCTTCCAGATCACCAGATCGGCCCACTTGCCGACTTCGATGCTGCCCACCTCGTGGCTGATGCCGTGGGCGATGGCCGGGTTGATGGTGTACTTGGCCACGTAGCGCTTGACGCGGAAGTTGTCGTGGCGCGCCGTGTCTTCGGGCAGCTTGCCGCGCTGCGCCTTCATCTTGTCGGCGGTCTGCCAGGTGCGGATGACGACCTCGCCCACGCGGCCCATGGCCTGGCTGTCGCTGCTCATCATGCTGATGGCGCCCAGGTCGTGCAGGATGTCTTCGGCGGCGATGGTTTCCTTGCGGATGCGGCTCTCGGCGAAAGCCAGGTCTTCGGCAATGCCGGCGTCCAGGTGGTGGCACACCATCAGCATGTCCACATGCTCGTCCAGCGTGTTGCGCGTGTAGGGCATGGTGGGGTTGGTGGAGCTGGGCAGGAAGTTGGCCTCACCCACCACGCGCAGGATGTCCGGCGCATGGCCGCCGCCCGCGCCCTCGGTGTGGAAGGCGCACAGGCCACGGCCCTTCGTGGCGGCGATGGTGTTTTCGACGAAGCCGCTTTCGTTGAGCGTGTCGGAGTGGATCGCGACCTGGGTGTCGGTGGCCTCGGCCACGTCCAGGCAGTTGCTGATGGCCGCCGGCGTGGTGCCCCAGTCCTCGTGCAGCTTCAGGCCGATGGCGCCGGCATTGATCTGCTCGTGCAGCGCGGCCGGCAGGGCGGCGTTGCCCTTGCCCAGGAAGCCCAGGTTCATCGGAAAGGCGTCGGCCGCCTGCAGCATGCGCTCGATGTTCCACGGGCCCGGCGTGCAGGTGGTGGCAAAGGTGCCGGTGGCAGGGCCGGTGCCGCCGCCCATCATGGTGGTGACGCCGCTGGCCAGGGCCTCCTCGATCTGCTGCGGGCAGATGAAGTGGATGTGGCTGTCGATGCCGCCGGCGGTGACGACATTTCCCTCCACACTGATGACCTCGGTGCCCGGGCCGATGATGATGTCCACGCCGGGCTGGGTGTCGGGGTTGCCGGCCTTGCCGATGGCCACGATGCGCCCGCCCTTCAGGCCGATGTCGGCCTTGACGATGCCCCAGTGGTCGACGATCAGCGCGTTGGTCAGCACCGTGTCCACGGCGCCTTCAGCGCGCGTCTTCTGGCTTTGCGCCATGCCGTCGCGGATGGTCTTGCCGCCGCCGAACTTCACCTCTTCGCCGTAGCCGCCGGCGCGCAGGGTGAAGTCGTGCTCGACTTCGATGATCAGGTCGGTGTCGGCCAGGCGAACCCGGTCGCCGACGGTGGGGCCGAACATCTCGGCATAGGCGCGTTTTCCGATGGTGGCCATGGCTACAGTTTCCCTTGTGTCAGGCCGCGAAAGCCGTACACCGCGCGCTCGCCGGCGTAGTCCACGAGTTCGACGGTGCGCTGCTGTCCGGGCTCGAAGCGCACGGCGGTGCCGGAGGCGATGTTCAGGCGCATGCCGCGCGCGGCCTCGCGGTCGAAGCCCAGCGCGCCGTTGGTTTCGCTGAAGTGATAGTGCGAGCCGACCTGGATCGGGCGGTCACCGGTGTTCTGCACCACCAGGGTCAGGGTGCGGCGCCCCGGGTTCAGCGGGTGTTCACCCTCGTCGATCAGAAGTTCTCCAGGAATCATGGAACGCTCCGTGGGGCAGGTTGGCAAGGGGCATGCGGGCACGCGGGCGCTTCGGGGCCGGCGGCACGAGCACTATGAGTTTGATAGCTGAATGTGACCATTCGACGATGGGAACGGGCAAGAAAGATTCAAAATGTGGCTCAGATGATCGGCTGGTGCACGGTCACCAGCTTGGTGCCGTCCGGAAACGTGGCCTCGACCTGGATGTCGGGGATCATCTCGGGCACGCCGTCCATCACGTCGGCGCGGGTCAGCACGGCGCGGCCCTCGCTCATGAGCTGGGCCACGGTTTTGCCATCGCGCGCGCCCTCCATCACGGCGGCGCTGATCAGCGCCAGGGCCTCGGGGTAGTTCAGCTTCAGGCCGCGCGCCTTGCGCCGTTCCGCCAGCAGGGCGGCCGTGAAGATCAGCAGCTTGTCTTTTTCACGAGGAGTCAGTTCCATGTCGTTTCACTCAATACTTTGATGGACCCGCTCGTGCAGCCACAGATGCCGGCCGAACGCGGGGTGTGAGTTCCATGATGGGTCGAAGCAGGCGGTGAGCACAGGGAGAAGGCGCTCATTGTGATGCAACTTGCATGCCGGTGCGCGCCCTGATGAACGATTCGGGTGCATGCGGGCGGCAAAGGGCTGAGTTGTTCGCGGCACGACAGGCGTGCGCTTTGTTTTGGTGCGTGGAACAGGCTCCAGGATGGTGCACGGGCGCCCATCTGGCGCCTCCGAAAAGGAATGCAGCCGGTGACAGGGAGTTGGCACGGTGCTTGCGAAGCAGGGTTCAGCGGCTTGATCGCAGGCTGCCCAACCTTACTGGCCGACCCACTCTTTCACTCTGGAGAACCACCATGAATCGTCGAGGACATCTCAAGACCATCGCTGCCGCCGCTGCCGTGGCAGCGGGCGCACTGACCTTCGCCACCCAAGCCCAGGCACAGGCCAAGGACACCATCAAGGTGGGCGTGCTGCACAGCCTGTCCGGCACCATGGCCATCTCTGAAACGGTGTTGAAGGACACGGTGCTGATGGCCATTGACGACATCAACGCCAAGGGCGGCCTGCTGGGCAAGAAGCTCGAGGCCGTCGTGGTGGATCCAGCCTCCAACTGGCCGCTGTTCGCCGAAAAGACCAAGCAGCTGCTGGGCCAGGACAAGGTTTCCGTCATCTTCGGTTGCTGGACGTCCGTATCGCGCAAGTCGGTGCTGCCGGTGGTGGAAGAAATGAACGGCCTGCTGTTTTACCCCGTTCAGTACGAGGGTGAAGAGCTGTCCAAGAACGTGTTCTACACCGGTGCCGCGCCCAACCAGCAGGCCATCCCGGCCGTGGACTACCTCATGAGCAAGGAAGGCGGCGGCGCCAAGCGCTGGGTGCTGCTGGGCACCGACTACGTGTATCCGCGCACGACCAACAAGATCCTGCGCGCCTACCTCAAGAGCAAGGGCGTGAAGGACAGCGACATCGACGAGAAGTACACCCCGTTCGGCCACAGCGATTACCAGACCATCGTGGCCGACATCAAGAAATTCTCGGCCGGTGGCAAGACCGCGGTCGTGTCGACCATCAACGGCGACTCCAACGTGCCCTTCTACAAGGAACTGGGCAACGCCGGCCTGAAGGCCAAGGACGTGCCGGTGGTGGCCTTCTCCGTGGGCGAGGAAGAGCTGCGCGGCGTGGACACCAAGCCGCTGGTGGGCCACCTGGCGGCCTGGAACTACTTCATGTCGATCAAGAGCCCGGCCAACGATGCCTTCATCAAGCAGTGGAGCGCCTACGCCAAGGCCAAGAAGATTCCGGGTCACATGGACAAGCCGCTGACCAACGATCCGATGGAGGCCACCTGGATCGGTTTCAACATGTGGGCCCAGGCCGTGAAGAAGGCCAACTCCACCGACGTGGACAAGGTGATCGCCGCCATGGCCGGCCAGACCTTCAATGCGCCCAGCGGCATCGTGAGCAAGATGGACGAGAAGAACCACCACTTGCACAAGTCGGTGTTCATTGGCGAGATCAAGGCCGACGGCCAGTTCAACGTGGTCTGGAAGACGCCGGGCCCGGTCAAGGCCAAGCCGTGGTCGCCGTACATCGAAGGCAACGACAAGAAGCCTGACGAGCCGGCCAAGAAGTAAGCACCTCGCGCGCGTCCGATGGGGGGAGGGCGCAGGCCTTTCCCCCTTTTCTTTTTCTGAGTGGGCCACCATGCACCGACTCCGCCTCTTTCGACTGTTTCACGTGCTGATCTGCCTCGGCCTCTGGTCCGGCGCCGTGCAGGCGCTGACCGCCTCTGAAGCCAGCGCCATTGCCGTGGGCGAAACCGACGCCCGTCTTGAGGCCCTCGCCAAGGCGGTTGCCACAGCCGATGACCGGACCGCCGCATTCATCCAGGCATTGGCTGATGATGCGGTCAAGGTGTCCGGCGGCCGAGTCTTCATCGTGCGTGATGGCAAGGGGGTGGATCCCCTGACCGGTCTGGGCATCGCCGTGCCGGCCGATGCCGAGGACGTGGTCAGCAACAACCGGATGCGCGGTGAGCTGGACAACGCGATGGCTGCGCTCAAGCTGTTCAGCAAGGATGACAAGCTGCGCCTGCAGGGCGTCAAGGCCCTGCTCAAGGAGCCGGATGAAGCCCGTCTGCCGCTGGTGGAGAAGGCGCTGGCCGCCGAGAAGAACGAGACTATTCGCACGCAGCTGGAACTGGCCCGTGCGGCCGCGTTGCTGGGCAGCAGCGACAAAGACCGTCGTCTCGAAGCCGCTCGGGCGATGGGACAGAGCAAAACGCCCGAGACCAAGCTCTTGCTCAACGAGCGCATGAAGGCGGAGGCCGACCCCGCGGTCAAGGCGCAGCTCGAAGCCTCCTTGCGCGCCATCGAAGGCGCACTGGCCTGGGGCGACAAGCTCGGCGCCCTTTTCTCAGGCATCAGCCTGGGCTCCATCCTTCTGCTGGTGGCGCTCGGCCTGGCCATCACCTACGGACTGATGGGCGTGATCAACATGGCCCACGGCGAACTGATGATGATTGGCGCCTATGCGACCTACGTGGTGCAGGGCCTGTTTCAGAAGTTTCTTCCCGGGGCCTTCGACTGGTACCTGTTGGCCGCCGTGCCGGTGGCGTTCATGGCGTCGGCGCTGGTGGGCGCGGCGCTGGAGCGCAGCGTGATCCGCTTTCTTTACGGCCGGCCGCTGGAGACGCTGCTGGCCACCTGGGGCATCAGCCTGATGCTGATGCAGGGTATCCGGTCGATTTTTGGCGCGCAAAACGTGGGGGTTGAGAACCCTTCGTGGATGAGCGGCGGGGTGCAGGTCCTGTCCAACCTCAGTCTGCCCTACAACCGCCTGGTCATCATCGCCTTTGCGGCTGCCGTGCTGTTGGGCATGGCTTTCCTGATCGGCAAGACCCGCCTCGGCCTTTTCGTGCGCGGCGTCACCCAGAACCGACCCATTGCCAGCTGCATGGGTGTCAACACCGCCCGCGTCGACACCTATGCCTTCGCGCTGGGCTCCGGCATTGCCGGGCTGGCCGGCTGCGCGCTGAGCCAGGTCGGCAACGTGGGCCCGGACCTGGGCCAGAGCTATATCGTCGACGCCTTCATGGTGGTGGTGCTTGGCGGCGTGGGTCAGCTGGCCGGCACGGTCTACGCGGCCATGGGTTTGGGCATCCTGAACAAGTTGCTCGAGGGCTGGACCGGCGCGGTGCTGGCCAAGATCGCCGTGCTGGTGTTCATCATCATCTTCATCCAGAAGCGGCCGCAGGGCATCTTCGCGATGAAGGGCCGGAGCGCAGAAGCATGAGCACGAAAGAGAATTCCCTGACGCTGCCCGCCCCGGCGCCGCTGCTCAGCCGCACCGGCTGGTCGGCCTTCATCGTCGCGCTGATCGTGGTCTGCGCCGTGGCGCCGTTGCTCAACATGGTGGTGCCACAGGGCAGCGTGTTCCACATGAGCGACTATGCCGTGGCGCTGGTCGGCAAGATCATGTGCTACGCCATCTGCGCGCTGGCCATGGACCTGATCTGGGGCTACACCGGCATCCTGAGCCTTGGACACGGCCTGTTCTTCGCGCTCGGCGGCTACGTCATGGGCATGTACCTGATGCGCCAGATCGGCCGCGACGGCAACTACAAGAGCGACCTGCCCGACTTCATGGTGTTCCTGGACTGGAAGACGCTGCCCTGGCACTGGACATTCAGTGACAGTTTCATCGCCACGCTGATCCTGATCATTGCCGTGCCCGGCCTGGTGGCCTTCGTGTTTGGCTACTTCGCCTTCCGCTCGCGCATCAAGGGCGTGTACTTCTCCATCATCACGCAGGCCATGACCTTTGCCGCGATGCTGCTGTTCTTCCGCAACGAGACCGGTTTCGGCGGCAACAATGGCTTCACCGACTTCAAGCGCATCCTGGGCCTGCCGGTGGCCACGCAGTCGATGCGCATGACCCTGTTCGTACTGACCGGCCTCACTCTGCTGGGCTGCTTTCTGTTTGCGCGCTGGCTGGTGCGCAGCAAGTTCGGCCGCGTGCTGCAGGCGATCCGCGATGCGGAAACCCGGGTGATGTTTTCAGGCTACTCGCCGCTGCCCTACAAGCTGACGATCTGGACCATCTCCGCCATCATGTGCGGCGTGGCCGGCGCGCTGTATGTGCCGCAGGTCGGCATCATCAATCCCGGCGAGATGAGTCCGGCCAACTCGATCGAGATCGCCATCTGGGCGGCCGTGGGCGGACGCGCCACACTGATCGGGCCCATCATCGGCGCTTTCATCGTCAACGGAGCCAAGAGCTGGCTGACCGTCACCGCGCCGGAGTTCTGGCTGTACTTCCTCGGGGCCCTGTTCATCGCTGTCACGCTGTTCCTGCCCAATGGGGTGGTCGGCCTGGTGAAGAAATTGAAGGGAGGTGAAAAGTGACCCCCGACCTGATGGAAGAAGGCGCGCGGATTCGCGAGGCGCGCGCGGCAAGGCCCGCTCCCACCGGAAAGACCGAATCCGGCGGGCGCAAGGCGGGCTTCTCGCGCATCGCCACACCGGGCGAGGTGGACATCACCCACGGCCGCATCCTGTATCTGGAAGATGTCAGCGTGAGCTTCGACGGGTTCAAGGCCATCAACAAGCTGAGCCTGGACATCGCCCCCGGCGAGCTGCGCTGCATCATTGGCCCCAACGGCGCCGGCAAGACCACGATGATGGACATCATCACCGGCAAGACTCGGCCCGACTCGGGCACCGTGTTCTTTGGCAGCACCATCGACCTGCTTCGCCACAACGAGCCGCAGATCGCCCAGCTGGGCATCGGTCGCAAGTTCCAGAAACCCACGGTGTTCGAGCAACTCAGCGTGTTCGAGAACCTGGAACTTGCGCTCAAGACCCACAAAGGTGTGGCTGCTTCGATGCGCTTCCGCCTCGATTCGACCCAGAGCGACCGCGTCGCCGAGCTGCTGCACACCATTCACCTCGCCGACAGCGTGCGCCGCTTGGCGGGCAACCTGAGCCATGGCCAGAAGCAGTGGCTGGAGATCGGCATGCTGCTGATGCAGGACCCCAAGCTGCTGCTGCTCGACGAGCCCGTGGCCGGCATGACCGACGAGGAAACCGCCCGCACCGCCGAGCTCTTCCTCACGCTCAAGGGCAAGCACAGCCTGATGGTGGTGGAGCACGACATGAGCTTTATCAAGACCATCAGTGAGATCGTCACCGTGCTGTGCGACGGCTCCGTACTGGCGCAAGGCACGCTGGACCAGGTGCAGGCGGACGAGCGCGTGATCGAGGTGTATCTTGGCCGATGACGCGCCGCTTGGGAGCATGAAATGTTGAACGTCAAGAATATCAACCAGTACTACGGCGGATCCCACATCCTGCGCGACGTGAGCCTGCAGGCGCACCAGGGCAAGGTCACCGTGCTGCTGGGGCGCAACGGCGTGGGCAAGACCACGTTGCTCAAGAGCCTGATGGGTTTGGTGCCCATCAAGACCGGCACGATTGAGTTCGACGGCAAGCCCCTGCAGGCCGCCACGCCTTACGAGCGCGCCCGCGCCGGCATTGGCTTCGTGCCGCAGGGCCGTGAAATCTTCGCCCGCCTCACGGTGGAAGAAAACCTGCGCATGGGCCTGGCCTACAAACCCGGCAGCACGCCGATCCCGGCCGAGCTGTACGAGCTGTTTCCGGTGCTCAAGCAGATGCTGCACCGGCGCGGGGGTGACCTCTCCGGTGGGCAGCAGCAGCAGCTGGCCATTGCCCGCGCGCTGGCCGCCGGCCCCAAGCTGCTCATCCTGGACGAACCCACCGAAGGCATCCAGCCCAGCATCATCAAGGACATCGGCCGGGTCATCCGCATGCTGGCCGACCGCGGCACCATGGCCATCCTGCTGTGCGAGCAGTTCTACGACTTTGCCCAGGAACTGGCCGACGACTACCTGGTCATGGAGCGCGGCGAGTTCATCGCCCGCGGCCCCGGCAGTGAGATGGAGGCCAAGGGCATCCGGCAGCTCGTGGCCATCTGAACGCAGCGGTGATCCGGCCCGCGGGCGTCCGCGGGGTGTTTTCGGGTCAAAATTTGAATAAGATGTGCCGCATGCCAGCGCGAAATGGTCAGTTGTTGCTATATAAAATGAAGCAAATATGAGTAGGGCATACGCCTTTTGCAGGGCCGTCTAGGGCCGGTAGGCGATAGCACCCAAGTCTGCGTTGTCGTCTCGGCTCGTGCGCGTCCCGGCAATTTCGGGCAGGATCGCGGGCATGAACGACACCATCCCCTACATCCCCCCCAAGGTCTGGACCGCGCCCGAAAGCAGCGGCGGCCGGTTTGCCAACATCAACCGCCCCGTGGCCGGCGCCACGCACGACAAGGAACTGCCGGTCGGCAAACACCCGTTGCAGCTGTATTCGCTGGGTACGCCAAACGGCGTCAAAGTCACGGTCATGCTGGAAGAGCTGCTGGCCGCCGGCCACACGGGCGCGGAATACGACGCCTGGCTGGTTCGCATCCACCAGGGCGAGCAGTTTGGCAGCGGCTTTGTGGCGATCAACCCCAACTCCAAGATCCCCGCGTTGGTCGACCACAGCGGGCCGCAGCCGGTGCGGGTGTTCGAGTCCGGCGCCATCCTGCTGCACCTGGCTGAAAAGTTCGGCGCCTTCGTGCCCACGGAACCGGCCGCGCGCGCCGAGTGCCTGAGCTGGCTGTTCTGGCAGATGGGCAGCGCGCCGTTCCTGGGCGGCGGTTTTGGCCACTTCTACGCGTACGCGCCGGAGAAGATCCGCTACGCCATCGACCGCTACGCGATGGAGGTCAAGCGCCAGATGGACGTGCTCGACCGCCGGCTGGCCGAGGTGCCCTACGTGGCCGGCGAACACTACACGATCGCGGACATGGCCATCTGGCCCTGGTACGGGCAGCTGGCCAAAGGCCTGCTGTACGAGTCCGGCGAGTTTTTGCAGGTGCACACCTACACGAACGTGGTGCGCTGGGCCGAGCGCCTGTACGAGCGCCCCGCGGTGCGCCGCGGCCGCATGGTCAACCGCGTGCAGGGCGACCCCGCCAGCCAACTGCACGAACGCCACGACGCCAGCGATTTCGACCTAAGGACGCAGGACAAGTTGGGGCGGTGAACCCGGAATCCGTCGCTCGGATGCCGCAGCGCCTTCCGCTGCAACTGACGACGCTGGGTAGCGAGAAACCGGGCGTTAGCTGGATTCGCCCACCATTTTTTGTGTTTGCGACGGCCTGTTTCAGGCAAGGCGCTTACAGATAGCCTGCAGGCCCGCCAAATGAACAAAGACCGCTACCTTTTGAGTAGCGGGCTTTGTTTTGCTGTATTGGTGCCGGAGAGATGAATCGAACACCCGACCTTCTCATTACGAATGA